>ERZ869925.712-NODE-712-length-20654-cov-18.657168_pt1 | contig 20654 bp, 32 predicted proteins | sample MGYA00579311_ERZ869925 | MGnify/ENA primary metagenome ERZ869925 (study PRJEB32216, sample SAMN09231817) | wastewater metagenome | place: USA: Maryland | collected 2016-07-30 | study: EMG produced TPA metagenomics assembly of the PRJNA472060 data set (Reclaimed...
GTATGACCAGTACGAGTGACTTTACCTATAACAGTGGGGTTCTTAATTTGGTAGGAAATATATTAGTTAAACAAGAAACAGACCTTTTTGAGTTTTTTAGAGTAACTACCGGTGCTTCTAAAAATGGTTTTATGGGGGATGCAGCAGGAGAGTTTAACAACACTTATTATGCCTGGGATGATGATGCTGGCACACTAAACATGAAAGGTATAAATGGCATAAACATTACAGGCACTTTATTGATAGACAGTTATGGTTCGGGAACACATACCGGTACAGCTGCATATACTTTACAGGTTGACGCATCCGGGAATGTAATAGAGGGTCAAAATTATTATAGCCAAACGGCATCTGATGCGCGGTATTTCAGGATCGCAAATAATCTCAGCGAAGGAACGGCGGCCACAATGCGAACCAACATTGGCGGGACCACAATAGGACAAAGCATGTTTACGCTGACCAACCCATCCGCTATAACTTTCCCCAGGTTCAATGCCGATAATACCGTTAGCGCTTTAGATGCGGCAAGTTTTCGCACCGCTATTGGTGCTGGAACGGGTGTAGGCTCAGTTACTTCTGTTGCTCAATCATTTACCGGGGGCCTGATATCCGTTTCAGGCTCTCCGATAACATCCAGCGGAACATTGGCTTTAACGGTTGCCGGCACCAGCGGTGGCATACCTTACTTTTCCAGTACTTCAACCTGGGCGAGTTCAGGTGTGTTGTCGGCAAACGCTATTGTTATTGGTGGAGGCGCTGGCACCGCTCCATCCACTACAACAACGGGAACAGGTGTGTTAGTGGCTTTGGGAGTAAATACGGGCACAGCAGGCGCTTTCGTTGTGAATGGTGGTGCGTTGGGTACACCAGCCAGCGGCACACTCACAAATGCCACGGGGTTGCCTTTAACAAGCGGTGTGACAGGCATATTGCCATCTGCGAATGGTGGTACCGGTGTAAATAATGGCAGTAGTACAATCACTCTCGGCGGGAACTTGGTAACAAGCGGTTCATTTGCCTCTACTTTTACAATGACTGGCACCACAACTGTCACGTTTCCTACTACCGGGACCCTGCTAACTACGACCGGAAGCGGTACGGGTTTGAGCGGTGTAGCACTTCTGGCAACCGCCAATACATTCACTACAAATGGAGCTGTATCGGCATCGGCTCAGATATACAGCGGTAGTGTTTTTACTGGTGGCACCGCCACTACAACCACCCCATATATTTTAATTCAACCAACGGGTACCAGCGCGGCAACTATATGGAGTACCAGTGGCACCGTATTGGGCGTAAATGCTGTATCGGGCTTTGGCGGTAACCTTATGCACTTGCTTGTAAACAACAGTGCAAAATTTACCGTTAGTTCAGTAGGAACAATTACTGCTGCGGGCAATGGCACGTTCTCAGCGGCGTTATCAGCAGGGACAACAATAAGTGTTACTCAGAATAATTTTGGCACTACTTCAACCGATGGTGTGATACTGAATAATACTCAATCCGCGACCGCTGGTATTCCTGTACAGTATTCAACAAGAATACATCTTATAGGAGCCGGATGGAATACAAGTTCTTTGGCTTCCCATACTGTCGATCATATATACGAACTTGTGCCAACATCTGCCAATCCGGTAACTGGTACGGTTAGATGGCGGTTTCAAGTAAATGCCGGTGGATACAGCGATGCAGCAACCCTTACGAGGGGGGGGGATTTCACAGCAACTGGTTTTATAAAAGGAACTACCGCTCAGGGAACAACTTCTCTTTTTAATGGTATTTCCGGGTCCGCTGGTATTGATTTTTCTACAACCAGGGGATCTATGCGTGGCAGTGATTACGCTTTTGTAATGATGGATGTTAACAAATCAAATAGTTACTCTACTCTCCAATTTGGAAGTGGATCTTCTGGTTACGTTGGGTTTGCACAAAATAACGCTACTGCTGCTTTACGCATGTACAATGCTACCGGCAATATCTACATTGGTTCCTCCCCTGCCGATAACGGATTTAAATTAGAAGTTAGTGGAACAGCAAAAATATCAGGGGTAACAACACATTCCGCAAATATTGTTTTCGGTACAGTCGGAAAAACAATAGAGTACCAATCTGGAACGGGGGCTATGGCTGGGAATGCTACACTTGTTGGCGGCACTGTCACAGTAACCAATACCAATGTAACCGCGAACAGTATTATTATGCTTACTCGTAAAACAAGCGGCGGCACAATTGGAACGGCTATAACATATACAATATCTGCCGGAGCATCCTTTACTATCACCAGTGATAATATTTTGGATACAAGTACCTTTAGTTATGTAATTATGCAAGTAAATTGATTATTTTATGATAAAAGATGCAAGACAGTTTATAGGATTATTGGTAGCACTCGCTTTGATTAGCATACTGCCATTATGTACGCAGCCGGAGCAATCTCCAAACGGTTTGTTATTGAAGGCAAACAAGCCTGCAGAAATAGGCGTATGGGTGTCTGGATACTACTACCAGTCACCGCAGTTTAAAAATAATGTATTGGATACTCTGCGGGTAAACAACACTCTGGTTGAAATCCGAAGCACCGACACGATGCCTGCGAAATATTTCCCCATTAGTTATTACATAAAAAATGGGAAGGGTGTGCAACTCAATTATTTGTACAACAGGCGGGGAGATACACCCGTTAGCTTTATAGGAACCAGAGCCGAGCGAAATAATTACCGGGACAGTTTGGAGACTGTTTTAACCATGTATCACCCGATAGTATTGTGTGTAGAAAGGGAAGAAGGTAACGCAGATTATTATTATGGTCCGGTGAAATTGTATAAAAAAGAGTTGAAGAAAGCGAAGGGGGTCTGCAAGGATTTCGGAGTCAAGCTATCAAATGGTGGGGTAACTACCCGAAATATTTGTTTACTTACTTACCGATGGTACCAAGATAAGGGTGATACGGCGGCGGCATCTTCCTTTGGAAAAAGATGTCTCCCTGATCAGGATGTGAAGGACTTGATTAGCAGAAAAAATAAAAGGCTGGAAGATAAATTATTGCGCCAGGATTCTTTCATGACCGCGTATGAGAAATACTGTGATTGGGTTAATGTGCACTGGTATGAACCTGTAAAAGCGCGGGGAGAGGCGTATAACCCTGCAACAGATACGGTTTCGCAAGCAACACCTAATGCGTTAATAGAAGTAGTTGCTTATATCAAAGCCCGTACTGGTAAGAAAACAATGACTAATGAAATGGGCCAAATAAATAGTAGCCCTGCACTCACCTTATCTATGCTCATAGCTGCAAAAGATGCCGGACTTCAATACATTGGTTGGTTCTCCGGAGACCTTGGCCGCGGAAATGCTACGAGTCTATATACTCCGTCCGGATTTCTTACCCCTACCGGGGAAGAGTTTCGTCGCTTCTTAAGTCAATAAAACACTTTACTGTATGAAAAATAAGTGGTACATAAACAAAGAAATGAAGTGGATGAGGCGGTACATGCATGCTGAAATGAAATCCGTAAGAAGTGCAGTAGATAAGGTTGAAACAACAAACAAAGAGGCAGTTGACAAGGTAGAGCGGACAAATTCAGACTACCGGGCAACACAGAACGAGTGGAGGCAACAGATCAAGGATGGATCTTCAATGTACATAACGCGTCGTGAAGTATGGGCCGTTGTATTGCTACTGGTGACTATTATTATCGCAATTTATTTTAAGAAGTAACAGGGCTTTGCTTACCATCACATTTTATCTTTAACTTTAAGCCTTCAAGCATTTTTGATGGGCTTTATAAAAACCAGATAATGAAACCAACAACATTTGCTTTTCTCAAAGAATTGTATCAAAGGTTCGGGCTGAAGTCGCCCAAGTTTTTCCAGAAGTTGCAGACGATCGGAATTATTGCAACAGCTGTAGGGTTTATTCCTGAACTGCTGGATTTTCTGGATTATAGTGTCCCGGACAGTATTGCAGATTATTGGGCCAAGTTTTTGAAGATCGCGGGAGGTACCGCCTGGATCATTTCGAAGCTACCAGTTGAGAACGCTGCTAAAGTTGTGGCCGGCACTGATACAATGCCATTTACGGCCGCAAACAATAACCCACAAGCCAATATGGATAAGATCGATCCAGTAGATCCTGTCGATAATCATTTGCACAACTAAATTTTTTATTATGACACTTGCCGAAAGATTGCTCGATTTGAAGGAAATAATGAATGACCTTACAGTAAGCGATGTAACCTAACCCGACCTACCAATTTATTTACTTTACATGGGACAAGGCAAAGGACTTAATTTTCGCATTGACGGTAATGTATCTACTGGACAAACAAGAGGACAAAAGAACGAGGCTGAACTACGGAATACTGGCCGTATTTTTGGGGAGCAGAGTAGTATGGGAAATAATAGTCATAGCTTGCCACATTCCACCGAACGACCGGAAAGGAATTTTTTATCTGTACTTGATCGTTTTCTTAGCCGTATGTATAATAACCTTTTACCCGAAAAAGAAATGACAGCAGCACTTATAAAGTTTTACATCTTAATGGCCAATATTTTCGGCATGTCAATATACATATACTGGCTTGTGGTTGACTATGAAGGTATAAAGGTGTTTCTTACTTCTATTTTTGCTCTCGCATATGGCGGGTTGAAGATTTGGGAAAAATGGATTGATGTCCGCGAAAAAAAGCGAAAATCTGATCAGGCCCACACTTCCCGACGCAGAACACGAAATAAGGAAAACGAATAATAAAAAAGGCCCGCATTTTGCGGGCCTTTTAATTTCAGCAACCTAACTGCTTCATTAAATCGTTGAGTGGATAGGTTGTCCGCTTCTTTTTACTGGCATCCAGTTTTATTTCTTGTTCCAACAATTCGGTTAGCTTGTCCCAATTATCAACCAGGTTGCTCCAAACCGGGTGAATGGGGCGCAGTTTGAACAACATATTTTTAAATTGCGGTACTGCCTGCAGCAGTTTATAGCAACGATAAAAGTCGCCAGCGTCATACGGATAACGTTGGCGATCGTTACGCAAAGGAATCCACGGAGCCATTACTTTAAACATTGTCTTACTGCTTATGCCATGTTCTCCGTTTTCTAACCACCAGACAGCATTTCTGTTTATGGCTTCAAGGGTATCGCTTAAATCGGGTGTCGGGACCGGCTCCTGCCAGGTCTTTTCACAGTTGCGGTGATCTTTGTCGAATTGTCTCATTATAGCAGCGGCCATTGTTACGGACTGTGGTAATTGTAACTTAAATGATCTGCCACAATTAAAGCAGAATAGATCATCATTTCTAAATCCTGTGTTTGATTTTTTCATATACGTTTATCAAGTTTTTCGAGTACTAAAAAATTTCATCTTCTTCTGCTTGTTCACGATCAAGAATAGATTCTATATTTTTCCGGTACATTATGTTTTCAAATATTTTTTCATTGCTTTCTTGCAGTTTTTTTTCATCCATAATGCCCATTTTGTTATAATGGAGTGTTTGTGAACAAGCGTTAACTATCTCCATATCGCAGTGATTTAACCACCAGTAAAGACTAAAATTGTTTCTCATATATGTTTAATTTTTCTCCATTTATTATTGACTCTTACAAAGAAACTATTGCTTTTGCAAAAGCATTTACTGAAAAGATCAGCATTTAATCTATGAAGATTGGGAGAAGGGTAGCAGCAGAAAACCTTTTTCCCATTCACGCCTTCTTTTATCGCTTTCTCCATTAGTAAATCCAGCATTTGAACACTACTAAATACGGAACTGCCATTAGCATACAAGGCACTGTGAAAATAAATTTCATCAGCTTGTAGTATCTCCTGCCACGTATTTTTCAAGTTGCTACTACAATCATTAATTATAGTGCACGGAAGGGGGATGCAATCGTTTAAGCCATCATCAATTACATCAAGTTCTAAAAATATTCTTTTCATGACTAAAATATAGTTTGCGATGAATATGTTGGTGCTGATTTCCTGCGATACACGGCTACCTGTTGCCTGATCTTAGCTTTCCAGTTCTGGTTCTTGGCGATCTTGTCCGGAGCCATGCGTTCAACCACTTCATATATGGGTTGTAAATCCTGCTCTCCTAAAGTCCTTATGGCAATAGAAACCACGGAAAACCATGTAGGGCTGATACCTACTATGATCACTGTTTGCGTGTTGTGGAAGATCTTCCCTTTGATCTTGCAGGCATCCATAATCTCGGCGTCTTGCTTGCCATAGGTGATTAAAGCACTCGGAGCGCCGGAATTGTAGATACCAGGTGTGCCGTCTACATTGTAGAAAGTAAGGCGACCTTTCAGGAACATGATCGCGGAACAGTGTTCCCAAATCCACTCAAAGTACATGGCTGTTTCCGTCCTGGCGAATAACAAAGCTGTACCAATATCGTGTTGCGCCATTCTTTGCATCCATGTAGCCGCGTGAACGCCATACGGGGGGTTAAGCCATACCCGGCCTTCCCAGCGCTGTATTAGCCCGTTATCTTCTATTGTGAAGTGTTTCTTTGCTGTATCCCATGGCCGAACGATGGGAGCGCATGGGTCAAGATCAAACGGCCCCAATTCTTTGATAATGGCCGGGTCGGTAAGCCATTCATCTTTACCCATGTTGGCGGATTGGTGGCCGCCCATACCTTTACCTATGAATTTTTTCATGCTGCCATTTTTTGAAGGTGGATATATATTTTTTCTGCCAGCGCTTCTACCCATACTTTCACTGTCTGCGGGTTAACGGAATTACCTATACATTTCTTTTGCTGATCTTGGGCACCCTTCAAAATATAGGTAGCTGGGAAGCCTTGGATAGCCAGCAATTCACGGATGCGAAGCATACGCATAAGAATATCTTTCAATCTGTACACTATCATAAATTCCTTAATCTTAACCATTATCGGGGTGTCCGTATCGTAGATAGGTATTTGCAATAAACCTTCTTCCGCTATCAACAACTTTAATGGTGCTTTGTCTTGCCGTGCTACTATTACCGGGCACGGTTGTTCAACGTCATGTAAATTACCGCCGTATGAGGGGTTAAGAAGATATGGCCAATGCCGCGATGCCGTAATTGTACCTGCGGGCTGATCTAAGGATTGCGGGCCGTTGTTAAAATTGGTGTCCATTATAAAGGGGTCAACTTCTACAAGCCGGTGTTTATCCGTTGGGAGTATTGCGCCTGCGGGGTCATTTATGGATTGATTTTGTTGCTTCCCGTAGTGCTTGTCTATAAAAAACTCCGGTTGTGCCAGCCCCAATTTATCTGCTGCAGTAATTGTAGGAGCGGTTTTATCAACATCATTTACATCGCTGCTGTGGTTGTAGTTTAAAAGATAACCAACTGGCAATGGTTCAGTACTTACGACTGTAAACCTGTCCTTTGTGGGAATGGTTGGTAACGGGTTCTCAACGCTGCAAACATTCTCACCAGTTGAATAATGCATAGTAATGAAATTTATCGGCTGTACGAGTTCCTGATTCCCGCCCGTTGCTGTTATAGTACGCGCCGGTCCGTCAAGATCAACAATACGGCTGTCGGGATTATCACCGTTTCGCTGTATTATGTATTCTGCCTGTATCAATCCTAATCTACCCTGACATGGAATTACGGGGCTGGGCTCGTCTAATGATGGCGGTACATGCTTATTTGTTTTGCCGTTTTTACTGTTGTATTTAAGCAGGGAAACCGGCTGTACCAAACATTGGCTGTCTACTGTCGTTATGGTTCCTGCTGGGCCGTCCGTGCTTATAACCTTACCTGCGGGTCTGCCTGAGTAATACTTGCTTATAAATGATGTGTCACCTTTAGCAACAAATTTTATCAACCCGGCGTAAATCCTTTCCAGTGTTGCGTCAACCAATGGCTTTTTCCTGTTAAATATGCTCTCTCCTTTATCATCAAAATTTAAACAATCCCTTACCGGTTGCCAGCGCTGTAATGCGTTTACTCCGGAATATTCCGGAAACAACGTTGGAGCCGTTTCCCATCCGGCTGCTGTTTTAACCCATCCATCTACCTGCTTGGGCTTTTTATTCTTTTTAACCTTCTGTAAAAACTTCTCAGGGTCTTTTGCATGTGTTGGGGCTGGCCATGCAATAGGTAACCCTGTTTTTGCGAAGATGCCAAAAAGCCTGTTCCTGCTGGTACGCGCACCAAAATTTGCACTATTCAACTCCTTCCATTCATTATGATAACCCAGGTCGTCTATTGCCTTACACCAGTTTAACCAATCAATTCCGTTGCGCTTGCTAAGCGGCTCCCATAAATAAACTGGTTCCTTTGTTTCCTTGTCCTTACCAATAGAAAGAATAGAATGTGCATATACACCTTCGCTTGCTTTCACTGTTTTGGCCTTTATGCGCATCGGCCCCCATGACATAAATTCAACAACGTTTTCGATCATGATATAATCCGGGTCTAAAAGCTGGATATAGCTATCGCCTTTAACATACTTCTTTGTTTCCTCATGCCATTGCATAAGTAAACTATATGCCAGTGTCCTGCTATCTGCGTCACGCGGTTGGCCGCCTTCTTTTGCCTTGCTGAAATTGGTACATTCCAGCGATGCCCATAATACAACGAATGCAGCCGGATAAAGTGCTTTCCAGTGTTTTACCAGTTTTACCAGTTTTTTAAGGTGCTTGCTCAGCTTGCGTATATCTTCCTCGAAGTGCTTTACTTCCGGGTGGTTGCTCCAATGGCTTTCTATGGCTATTCGGTCGTGGTTGACACAAGCAATTACCTTCGCTATCTTCGCGCCTCCAAATATGGCTTTTAGTAATGCATAGGTGGTGCCGCCAGCGCCGCACAGAAGATCAATGTAAAGAAACATTACACCGTCCTTAAATTCAATTCTTACCGTCTGTTTCATGCATGAAAATTATAAGGTTTATTTAATACCATTGCTGCCATAAGTTTTTTTGTAGGGCTCCATTCTTCCGTTCCCTGTTTATCTTCTTTTAGATGCTCCTGCACTTCGGAAAGCATTTCAGATATGTTTAAAGAAACCTGATTAATGCCATCCAGTATTGTAACAGCGTCTACCATGCGCAGCCGTGGGTTAAATTCTGTTTCCCTGCTCAGGTGCACATATAACTGCTGCAAAGCCTTTCCAAATGCCAGTAATGAAACCGGGTCAATTTTACCGGTAAGTTCATCTTTGAAAGATGATACGTCGAAAATTGGTGTACTCATTCTATTTGTGTTTTTAATTTTTTACGCATTTCTGTTTTAGCAGCTTGATCACACCAATCATTTACAAAGCTACGGGCGTCTGGATGCCCATTATGGGCCTTGACATAGCGAAATTCCCACTTGCATTGTAGCAGGTGTACCAGTTTGCTAATGTGACGCTGGCATTCTATTGCAAGCCGGGTTTTGTTGGCTTTTATTTCTGTATGGGCAAATTTGCAATCATTGTTTATGATCAGGGTATGGCATACGGGTAAATCTTTCCTTCTGTATAGCGTCGCTACCGCGTTCGCTATTGCCATAATTTCCGCGTCCCGTGCTGTTTCAGGGTCTTTGTTGAATGACGCAGCCGTGCGCAATTTAAATGTATCGCAAACTATCCAAAAGGCATATCCAGCCACTTTATGCTGTGGGTGGAATGATGCGTCAACATTGATAGTGATATAACCTTTCATATCAGAAGTTGTAAAGTTTGTTTTCTTTGCGGCATTTTATCTGCCAATCGTGGTTATTCTTTTCCTGAAAACCAAAGTCAAGCCTGCTTTTCAGTTTCTTCAAAACAATGCCCTCATACAGTTCGGTTTCAATCAACTCCTTGTAAAGATCAATAAAGCCATTAGTGTAAACAGGGGCCTTGTACACTCCCTGAAATTCCGTACAGCAAAGATGATTATATATCTCAATGGCACCGTCCGGGCCAACAATAGCGCGTTGGCACGGGTATATTTGCTCCAATAATTCAAGCCTTTCCTCTAAGGTCTTACCGACCAGGTACACCCCATCCCATACCAACAAGTCCCAAATAACAAACTTATCTTTCTCTTTGGTACCGGTTTCGCCTTTCTGCCCTTTGTTCAAAAACTCCCCAGCATACACAAACCATTTACTGGATTTGGCCAAACTAAGAAAGTCAATGTTACGTGGCATGTTGGCAAAGTGCTGCTTGTGTCTGTTGTATATGTGCAATTCCGTACCATTGGTAAATACCATGCAGGCGCTGCCGTTGTATTTTGGCATGGCAACATATTCCGTGGTAAGATCATACCGTGGCAGTTCAGCCGCGGCCATTTTATGCTCAGGCCGCGGCGGGAACAGATATTTAAAACTGTTGTATTTCATAGATTTCGTTTTCGGGTTCTGAATATGCAAGTTGGTGCCAATCAAGATCTTCAAAAATTTGGTCTGCCATGCCCTCGAAGATGGCTGACACAACTGGCTCAATATTGGCTACGGCTTTGCCGTCAATTATAACGTCAATAGAAATGATCTGCTCCACTTCATTAGCGCCACAATCGTATTTTACTAAAACCAATAACTCCGCTACGGGACGGCCCGCAGTATTGTGTGGTACTTGATAGATTTTCTTTAATATTGGCATATCTGTTTGGTTTAAAATAAAGAAATCTGATTAGGGTTTGCGGGCGGTAAAATTTCAGGCTGCTCCGGTTCAACTTCCGGCGCAGCAAAAACCATAGTCATTTGATTGCTTAGGTATCCCACAAACTTGCCGGTTTTACTGTCAAAAACCTGCTTTGTGTCGGCTTTAAAAAGATCATCGGCTACCAAATGACTTAGTGTGCCGTTGTTTATATCGGAGCGCCTGAAATTTCGCATCGGTTTATTTTTTAAGTGAAACAATGGGATTGATCAGCTGGAAAATAAGGTCGGGCTGATCATACTGTAACAGTCTGTCTATGGAACCTTTTGCAACGGAATAGGTTTTAACCCCTTCAATTAGCCTGCTCTTATCGTCCTCGTCAATCTTCTTGCAACCCATGATCAACGCGCTCAGTATTTCACCGTAGCGGTCTATCAGTTCGGCGTTCACCGTAAAGGTGTTTTTTTCTTCAAGCAAACCTTCATAGGCGGCTAATATCTCAGCTTTGGTTTCATCCACAACGGTGTATTTATCCATCGCGATAAACATACACGCTGCACCGCTGGCGTCTGTGATCTTAAAGCTGTCGGGCTTGCTTTTCTGTGCGTGATACTCTTTCAAAAACAATTCCCGGCCCTTTGCTTTTATATCACCTTCCAGCATCTTCATCTCGCCGGTGTCGGCGTCGATTTGATCTTTCAATTTGTTGAACCGGGCAATTTTTGATTCAAGTTCAGGAGCAGCTATGAATTTTTTTAGAGCCTTTGTAGTGGCCGCTGGTGCCTTTACTTTGGCTGCCCCGAATAAATTAACGGGGGCTTTTGTGTTTGTAGTCATGTGATTTAGTTTATATTTCAAAAATAAGGTTAATTGTTATAACCTACCAAATTTATTTGTATGTAAATTTTGTTGCGTAATTTGAATAACTGGTGCCGCCTGCTTCGTAGGCATAAAATAACCCCTATCTCTCAGTTCAATTAGCGCGGCATCATCCCATAAATCAGGCAATTCCTCTACATCTGTCGCGTAGTTGTAACTGGTATCGTCGCCCGCCTCATCTTCTTCCTGGTCAGTAAAGAAGATAGCAACCTCATGATATATTCCGGCGTCGTGATGGTTTTCCAGTATGAAAAACTGGCAACCTGCGGGCTCTTGTCCGTGTATCCTGCGCAGCTGGTTAACCAGTGCTTCGCACTCCATAATTTGTTTAGGTAGATCATGGCCGCATTGGGTACAAATTTCATCGTTGGGTGTGCTGCCTATTACAAGGTAATCGCGCTCCCTGGACGTTTGCGCTTGGCGCAATGTGAATGTTTTCATTTGTGATTTTTTATTTGGTTTATAATTTCCTCGTAGTGGGAATAGTTTAGTTCCAATTTAAGCAGTTCGTTTGCTGCCCTTCTTGGCAGGCTGTTGGCTGCAAAAGCTATCTGCTTTAATTTGTCCGTAACTTCCTGTAAACCCTGTAAAGCCTTGGAATAGTTGTTTACTGCTTCACACAGTTCTTGGGCCTGTTCCTTGTAATTCCGGGTAAAGTCATTGTCTATGATAGAAATGCACTTTTCTGCGGGATCTTCTTCCGTTGCTTGCACATAGATCCTGCCGTTGCTATATTCAAATCTTATTTTCATCCTATACGTTTTAAAGTTGGTAAACTCATAACTGCAGCCATGGCTGCGTAGCTGCTTTTTATTGTCATTGCCTTCTGCTCTCTAAATTCCCATAATTCATAATTTATGGCATCCACAATTTTGTTGTGTAGCCAAACTGCAAATTCGTCGTGTTTATAGGGCGCTTCTGGCGAAAGCCTGAGCGCTTCAACTTGTCCATGTGTCATAAAGTAAATGTTTGGTTTAATAAATTCGTACTGTCACCCAAAAACCCCGTTCCTGATGGATACGGGGCTGCTGGTTGCCGGGTAACGCCTTTAGCTGGTTCTTTCTATGGTCTGGCTGTTGTCCTCCCATATATCGCCTGTTTTGGCGTTTCTTGCCCATACACGCACTCTTACATCATCATCATGAAGTACATCATTTAATGTGTAATTGTTGGCAATTAACCCGGTGCCGGTTTTATCTTCCCATGTGAAGATTATGCTGGTTTCCATACACGCCTCCTTTTGATATTTTTTGGCAACGGTGGTAATATTGGTTTTACGGGCCTGCTGGCGTTCCATTGGCTCAACAATAGCAATGTGGAAAATACACCCATGAACATGGCTACAAGGAAAACGCAGGCGCTTAAAAAGCCAATGCGTAGACCTGGTATCAGGCAAAGGGAAACCGGTAAAGCGATGGTAAGCAAAGCCAATGTGATACCCGCCCATAACAAATGATTTTTCTGTTTCATCCTGATTTAGTTTAAAAGAGTTAATAAAATGCAGTTGTTCGGATGCTGCACCCCGTGATTGGTTTGGTAATTTATTCCAGTTCGATGCCGCGAATTTCGCCGCCACCTTCGAGCCGTGTCGCATCTTCCATGCTTTTATATAGCATTAATTCGCTGGCAGTTATTCCGAGCACTTTCCCGTTTTTCAGTATTACATAATCAACGTCAATGCTGCCCCAGCGTGGCCCGGCCTGTATTGCCTCAATATGGCTGCTACATACGGGAAAATTGGTAACGCTATCGGCGCTGCTGGCATAGTGTGAAACCTGTTGCAAATGGTCTGCAATGGCGCACAATTCCGCATCATTTAAGTGATAAAGGTCTTGCCGGATGGTCCTGCCATTCCTTTCGGAAATGCCGCTAACAAATGCCGTTGTTAGTGACGGGTCATATTCCAGTTTAAAAATCGTAGCTACTTCGCCGGTGTGTCCTACATTCGGGTTATATTCCAAAAATGTAGGGAGATCATTTTTTTCCATGTAGCCGTCCAATGCGTCAACGTCCATACATGGAGCCACCAAGTTAATACATGGGTCTGCCGTTAATCTTTCTAAGATCAATTTGGCAGCCAGTTCTCTAACAGTTTGCAATTTGCTTATGTGTGTCATGGTATGAAATGCAGTGTAGGATACTGCGCCCCTTTGGTTTTAAATTATTGTGTTTGTTGTTACTGTATCAATATGAAATTCGCCCTCTCCTGCATATCCTTGGGTTTGCGAAATATTGTTAAGGTTGAATAATTGATCTGCGTCTATTTTACTGTGTTCACGCCTTGCCTTCTCTTTACATATCTTAATCGCCAGGGCTTTGGTAGTTGCAATCCCCAACAAATCACGACTGGCGTAGCTGTGCCAGGCATCTGTCTTGTAAACTGGATAAACGTTTCTATGTGTTGCCATGATAAAATTGCAGTGTAAGATGCTGCGCCCTGTTACTGGTTAATTAATCCCACCACATGATTAGTTCCAATGAACATGCATCACGGTCGGGAAATTTATTTTCTTCAAATCTTACGCTGTCGGCGTGGGCTATTTCGCCATAGATCACGAAATGATTTTTGTAGAAATCCATTACACGGGCTCTATCTGTTTCACACAGATAGTCAAACATGATTGTAATATATTCACCGGTTGTTGTCCATGTGTGCATCTTTGTGCCTGTATTTATATTGTTAGGGCCATAATCACGTTTTGGCACAAGTAACTCCAAATTGGTTATAGCTGAGCATACAGTGCTGCAATCGAAATCATTCCAACTTCCGATTGCCATAAGATATCCTTTCAACTGGTTTGCATTCAATTTAAGAAAGCCACCAAATTGAAGTTCTACCTGCACCTTTTGCAACTTCTGTCCTTGCTTGAATTGGTAATCAGCGGTGAGGGATAAAAGTTGTTTGTGTAATTGCTGGAATTGCGTGTACACATTCAAAAGAATGGTGTCTACTGTTTCATCTGCGATCATGTCATATGTATATTGAACTACGGGTGCAGTAAACACTTTTGGTTCAACGTCGCGGAAACTATATCCCGACTTAAGTTCGCAAATTATACTCCAAGCCATGGCCTTGCGTTCGGCAATAGAATATTCCGAAAATTCATTTGGAGAAATACTCCAATTAAAAGAACCGTTACATTTTGGGCTCTTTTTTTCCTGTGTTTGTGTCATTTTGATTTAGTTTATTAGTAATTAAAAATTGTGCTTATTCCTGCGTTGTAATAGTCGGACAAACCCGGTATATCCATCGCCCCAAGATCATCGAATCTAAATACCCGTAACACGTCCTCAATATCGCCATCGCTCCCCCAGGGGCATGCGTCGGTATCATCGTTCATAAAATTCTGGATAACATACACGGCGTTCCGGTACTGTAATACGCCCACCAAATAGGGCAGGATTGTTAATGATAGTATTGCCGCGATAATAAAATTTTTGAATGATCTTTTCATGTGTGAAATGGTTTTTGATGTTTAATTAATATTTTATTCTCTCCAAAGAATCGAATCCAGCGGGAAGCAGTCGGGTAAAGTATTTAGTGGTAATTCGCTCTCACCGTCTAAAGTGCATGATGGCGGGATAAAATCCGCTGTTTCTGTTTCCATATCTTCGGTGAATATTACACCTTCTTTGCTTCCATTATCATTTGAGAATAAAATGCACCTAACTAAGTTTGCCATAATCTTACTTTTTTTATTTTGGTTAATGTATAGAGGTTAAGAGAGAGAGGAATTAAACAGTGATAAGATGATCTAAAAACGTAGTGTAAGCCCCATCGTTAAATAACGGCTCCTTAAAATATGCGCTCACTATTTCTTTTGCAGCACTCCACAAATCCCCGTATTCGCAATTAACTAAGCCATCTTTTGCGGTAACAAATTGCAACTGATCACCTTCTTTTGATGCCCATATAATAATATTATATTCTACCTTAAAAGAAACTCCAATTTTAGATTTAATCGGTATTGATTTGGATGTCCCTGAAATTAGTATTGTGTTCATTTTGCTAAGTTTTTAAATGTGATTGTGTGTTTATAGAGGGAGAATTATTTTACAGTAATACGCAGCCCGAACAAGCTAATAAAATGCCATCCTATAATCGGGCAGTAATAGTACATGATAGCGCCATTCAGAAACATTTTAGCGTTCTTGTTGTAGGCGAAAAAATTACCAGTGCTAAACATTAAGTTTTTGCCGAAGATGTTTACTGTTTTCATGTTTGATGTGTTTATTTAATTGAGTTTTACCGACAATGCCCGCACCTTGTTAGGGTTGCGGGCTTGTCTGCCTGTTGTCTGCTTGCTTAGAATAACATGCCGTAGTGTGCCAGCAAATCACCCATATCCATATTGTGTGGCAAGCCTTGAAATGCAAGGTTGCAGCGCCGGTATCACAGCTGAAGGATAATAAAACAATAGCTTTTTTCATTTCCGTTGATTTAGTTTTACCGCAAAAGCCCGTTCCTTGTGAGGATACGGGCTAACTGCCTGAATTTTGTTGGTTTATAAAAGCCCTTCATCCGCGAAGGAGTAAAATGCATCCTCGGCACCTAAAATGATATGATCAAGTATTTTGATATCCATTAATTCAGCCGCTTGTTTTATTTTATTAGTTAACATTTCATCCGCATGGCTCGGCTTCACTTGTCCGCTGGGGTGATTGTGACAAATAACTAAATTAACTGAGTTAGAAAGCAAAGCAAATTGGAGTATTACACGCGGGTCTACTACTGTGCCAGTTATACCGCCTTGACTTATTTTATAAAAGCCTAACAAAGCGTTGTTTCTGGCAAATCCCAATACAATAAAACTTTCCACCCATTCAATGGTGTCAGCATCAAAGCAAAGCCGGCAAAGGTCTGCCGCGTCTTTGCTGCTTTTTATAATCCTGCGTTCTGTTATCTTACCCTTTGTTTTGTAGGATATAGTAAACTCAGGTAGATTGTTTACTTCCTCGAATAATGATATTTGCGTATTCATAATAAATTAGTTTGTGGTTACTGAAATATGGTTTTTGCTTCTTTTACGATTTCATGCCATTCAGGATGTTTGGTTAAATATGCATCATCATGCATAGCTGAAATGTGTTCAACCAGTGCAATAACTTTTGGCTGTATTGCTACATAGTTATCAGCGATTTGAGCCATACGAAATAACTCTTTTTTGGCTGTGTCCTTGCCCTTGTCGTTACCGTCTTGTAATACTGCTAAATACCAGTTTAAGATGCCCGTCCATGTAGGCGTGCAATCAATAGTCGTTTTGTTGTTTGCCATGTGATTTAGTTTATATGTGCAATGTAGTTAGGTTATATAACCTAACCAAATAATAAACGGTTTAATTACTATTATATTGTAAATAAATGATGAACGGTAAAATAATGGGGGGTGAACGGTAACTATTTCTCTACCAAAACAATATTTAATTCAGGGATGCGTAGGGTTTTGATCTTGTTATGTTTAATTAATTTACTGATATATTCCGTGCTGCAACCGGTTCCGTTTTTCCCTTGGTAGGTTCGGGCCTTTTGTGCTTGCGTTGTCCATTTGTTTAAATCAATGCGTATTATATTGCTGGCTCCCATTTGCAAAGGTTATATCATCTAACCCACATAAACAAATAAAATATTCTCCTGTTCGTTCGCCGCAGGTCTCGCCGCCAGTTCTCCCTTTCACGCTGGTGATCACACACCGACACGGTGCAATACCTTTCTATGCCATCGCCGCTAATGCAGCATCGCCGCACATTCCAGTGCATCATACCGCCGCCGCTACATATGGGCAATGAAAACATAACAATCCTTATTGGTGCCGAAAATTCCCGCCGCCGTTTTTGCTATCGTCTCCCCGCCGCCAGGTGCCCCCCTCGAAAATACGATACACAGTACGGCGGGGTGGTTGAGTGGGGGGTGAAGGGTGGGTGCGAAACAGGTGGCGGCGCGGCGCTACGATAAAAAAAATTTGGAATTTTAATGTATGTTTATGAATATTTGTGTATCAAACTGTATGTTTATGCCTTACAAGACATCGAAGGAGATTACCAATGATCTCGGGATTACGGCGGCCAGATTGAAATATTACCGGCTCAAAGGTTACCTGAAAAAAGTGAAGTGGAGCCCCGGAACGAATGGGAAGAACGGAAAACCATCCTATGACCTGGCCGAAGTGAAAAAAGCATTTTTCAAATAAAACAATACATATCATGGCGAAAGCAAAAAAAGAACCACAGCCACTAAGGTGGAATTTGGCATCTATCTGGAATGAAGCTGCCCTGAAAGAGGACAGGCCCCCGCGGAAAAGGGATTATGTCTATGCCTCTGAAATCGGCGGCGCTATGTACGATCGCATTCTGAAAATGAACGGCACACCGTACACCAATCCACCAAATAACCGCAGTTTGAGAAAATTCCTTGCCGGGAACATTTGGGAGCATATTACAAAACAGGTGTTGATCGCCACCGGCCTGTATAAGCATGAAGAAGTGAAGATCGATAACCAGCCTTACCCCGACACCCTGCATGTGCATGGTCGTTGCGATTTTATTGCCGGTGGGTTTATTGATATGAACGAAGCGATACAGAATATAGAAAAATTGCATCTGCCTGATTCGATGATCACCATTGCTCACCGCATCGTTTACGAATTGGCCGGCAAAACCTTAAAAAAATATATCCTCGAACTAAAAGCGGTGTCCACGTTTGCCATGGACAGGGTGGAGCGCCTGAATGCCGCAATCCCAAATCACCAGCTGCAGGGCTACCATTACCATCGCAGTGGCATTGATGCAGCGGTCGCATATATCTGTAAAGATGATTGCCGGATGGCTCAGTATGAGATCAACCCGGACATCGTAGAGCCTCTTTACCGGGCAGACTTGTTGAAAATTACCGACTATCTTAATTCCGGTGAGATACCCCCGCTGGAACCGCTTGTTACCTTCGACCAAACTGCCGGCACGTTCAAGAAAAATTTTCAAGTTGAATGGAGCCCATACCTCAGCCATTACGGTTTTTCCAACCCGGATGAATACCGGGAAGCTGTGAAGTATGCTGATCGTTGGAACCGCGGCATAGCCCGGTACGCGCTATGTGAAATAGGAACCAAAACACCTACCGGTAAACCAATGACGCTTACCGCCATGAACCGTGAAGTCCGGACGGAAATCGAAGCTGCTGGTTACAATTTCGACGAGTTGCTACGGTGCATAATCAACCTCGGAGTGCCGGAAGAAGTACAGGAATAATTTTTCATTTTTTAATATATACTATCATGTCAAAAAACATCACGTTAGAAAATTTTACAGTCCGCGATTTTGGCGGAATCAGTTCGGACAAGCCTGTTATTTTGTATGTGGGTGAACCATACGCGCAGGGTAAAAACATCATGCTTACCAAAGGCGATCAGGGAACAAACAAATCTTCCTGGTTAACTGCGATATTGGGCCTGATGGGGCAGGAACTTGATATCAATGGTAAATCCAAAGAGATCATGTTCATCAATCGCAATTCTGGCAAACTTGATTGCGAAAACCATTTCACTTTCAAAGGAGTGCATTATCGCGTATCATGGACCAAAAGCGCCTTCAAGTTGCAGCGCCAGGAAATGAATGAACTTACCGATAAGCTGGTATGGCGCGACGAAACCAGTCCTGTGGCCACGCTGAAAGCCATTATAGGATACGTTGGAACCCCGCCAATGAATCTTAAGAACAAGGACGGTGTAAAACAGGTGGAAGAGATCCGCCGCGCTCTTGCTATCAGCGACGATGTTCAGATAGAGGAAAGAAAGTTGCTGAAATCACTCGAAGAAGCTAAGACTGCTCGTACCAACGCTAACAGGGAATACACCCGCCTGCAGAAAGCATTGGAAGCAAACGAAATGTATGTTAACTGGCAGCAATCAGAAGAAGCCTTTAAGGTGGTTAAAACCAGTGCCAGCGAAAAGACTAAGGTTGACGAGATCGCAAAAAGAAAAGAAACCTTTACCCGTGCGCAGGACAGGGTAAAAACCTTGACCAATGATGTTGTGAAAATAACAGATGATATTCAGGAACTGGAACAGAAGTTACAGGAGAAAAAACTTGAACTTCTCCATACAAAGGATGCACTGGAAAAAGGGAAGGTTTTCATTGAAGAAAACAAGGGCGTTGAGAAGGAGCACGAAGAAGCGCAGGAAAGTTATTTCCAGATAGAAAAATACCTGGCACAGCAGCGCGATTGGGAAGCAGTGAAGAAGGCAAAAAAGGAAATGGATGAATTTCAGGAATTCGTGATCAAGCTGGATGGCCAGAAGGACGACCTCAAAGCAAAGTTGCTTGATATCGGCAAACGGGGCCTTCCTGATATTCCAGGTCTTGAAGTTGTAACCAGTGGTGATATCGATGGCAGGGAAGTAGGTGTATACCTGAAAGGGCTCAACGCTTACCAGTTATCTGAAAGCGAGATCACCGACCTATATCTGCAAATATGGGGTACTCAGGATGTGAAGTATGTGTTCCTGGAAAACATTTCTTCTTACGGAACAAGTGCCATCAATACCCTGAACGAACTGGCTAAAAAAGGCGTAAAAATATTTGCCAGCAAAATGGAACGCGGCGCACCGTTCGAAATTGAACTGGTTGACGCAATTCCTTTGACCGACACCCCGGCGCCGGCAGCAAAAGGTAAAAAGAAGTGAGCCTTCAATTCCAAGCCATAATAAAGATGCTGGATGAAGAATACCCAGCCTTGCACAGTTTTTATAGTAGTAAGCAGGGCTGGTGTTATTTATCCTACAAGGGAAGTAGGGTAAAGATCGATCTATCATGGCACGCCTACCAGGTAAGACAGGTATGCAATATGATTTTAAAAGACGAAACATTTCGGTGAAGGTTAACCGATCATAATATATGACTTACGAAGAAGAGGTAACGCAAGACAAACAGTTGAGAAAAGACACGGATGCTGTTATTCAGCGCGTCAAGGAACTGCCGGCAAGCCGGGAAAGGAGTTTGGCCATTACTAAACTTCAGGAAGGTGTAATGTGGCTGGGAATGGATTTAAAAAGGCTTGGTGAAGCTAATCCCTACCCATCAAGTAAAGATCCATCAACAGGTACCGCAATTGAACCTACTGCGGACGGATTGAAGTTTTAGAATTTTTTATTCCTTCTCATGGGGCTGTATTTTGCAGCCCCCTTTTAAATTTAATCATTTCGGTGCAGGTTAACC
>ERZ869925.713-NODE-713-length-20587-cov-6.475550_pt1 | contig 20587 bp, 44 predicted proteins | sample MGYA00579311_ERZ869925 | MGnify/ENA primary metagenome ERZ869925 (study PRJEB32216, sample SAMN09231817) | wastewater metagenome | place: USA: Maryland | collected 2016-07-30 | study: EMG produced TPA metagenomics assembly of the PRJNA472060 data set (Reclaimed...
AGAAGTGCAAGAATGTCGTGGTCTTATCCTTGAGAAAGACACATGGAAGGTTATGAACATGACATTTGGTAAGTTCTTCAACTCTGAAGAAGGAAACGCTGTTAAAGTTGATTGGAACACTGCTCGTGTCTTAGAAAAATTGGATGGTTCATTAATCCAAGTTTACTTTGATTGGAATAAGAAAGTTTGGTTTGCATCAACAAGCGGAACTGGTGAAGGAGAAGGTGAAGTTAACAACAAATTAGGTACAACCTTTAACGAATTGTTTTGGAAGACAGTTAAGGAAAAGTACGGTCTTGAAACAAACAGACTGTCTACTAAATTTTGTTATGCTTTTGAATTAACAACACCATACAATATTGTTGTTAAACCACACGGTGAATCATCTGCTACATTATTAACAATAAGAAACTTAGAAACACTTGAAGAGGTGTCATATGAGAACTTGTTAAAGATGGGGTCAATGATAGGGTTACCAGTTGTTAAGTCTTATGACTTGAACGCTAAAGATGTTGGTGCATTATTACGTACATTTGAAAAGATGGTTTGGCATGACGAAGGATATGTTGTAGTGGATGCTAAATTTAACCGTATAAAGATCAAAAACCCAGCGTATGTTGCTGTCCACCACTTAAAAGGTAAGACTGCTGAACACAACATATTAACTATCGTTAAATCGAACGAAATCGAAGAGTTTGGTTCTACATTCCCAGAAAGAAAGGAAGAACTTTACAAATTGAAGGAAAACTACGATGCTTTGATTGGTAAGTTAAATTTGGTGTGGGAAGAATTGAAGTTGAGAAAACCAAAGAACATAACACCTCAAGAGAAGAAGAAGTTTGCAGAGGCGGTATTTGAGGTTACTGGTAAGCACGATCTAAAAAAGTTTACAGGTTTATATTTTGGATTAGGTGACGGTAAAGTCTCAAGCATAGAAGACTACATGTTGGTATATGACGACAAAATCTTGTATAAGATGCTTTAGGATAAATACCTAAAGCATTTTTTTTGTTGCATATATCAAAAATTAATAGTAGTTTTGTATTATGTTAAGAGAACTATTATTAAATCCGTGGTATGCATCCATTGTAGTGTTTATTACGCAAATATTGATGTTGTATGTTAGAACTATCAATATAATTTATACCACTGAGAGGAATGTGTTTGGTGCTGTTTGGAGTAATAACGCATATGCATTGACTTGGTTGGTATCTATGACTATAGGTATGAACTCAATGATTACTGGTGATTGGCAACCAATACTAAGTTTTCTATTAGGTGGTACTATAGGTACATACTGGGCGATTAAAAAAGAGATTAACCATAAAGATGGTAAACTATGACCAAGAAAGATAAATTAAGACGTTTAAATTTTTTGATGTACAAGAATTATGTTAATTCTCTTTCATTTGAAAATTCAAAGAAACAGATTCTTGAAATTCATAATGAATACTTAAAAAACGATAAACTTAAGTCTCAAAGAAAACATCATTTCAAGGCAATAAGCGGATTTGTTGAAATTTTTAATTTAGCAAAAGAATTAAAGATCAACGATGAAGAATTACAGCAGTTATGGTATACGAGGAGACACCAAAGTAATAAGAACCGTGATGAATATAAAAAAACACCACAAAAGGAAGGTAGAGACAATAAAAATGTACATGTAGGTGGCGGTGGGTCAAATAGAAACAAGGTAAGATATCCCAGTAAGAAAAGATCACTTAGTACATGGAAAAAGTTTTATAAATTATTCCCACGAAATGCTGAAGAAGATGGTTGGGATGGAAAGACATCAAACAGAATGAAATAATGGAATTTACAGCAAAAGACGCAAAAGAACATTCAGATAAAGTTAACAATGTATTAATGAATTCTGAAATATCGATTATTACTGAATTAATCAAAGAAGCATCAACTCGTGGTGAATATAATGTAGTGTTTCAAAGAACACTTATGATAGAAACGGCAAAGTGTTTAGAAGAAGCGGGTTTTAAAATAGAGGATAAGGGAAGATTAAGAGAACCACAATTTATTATTAGTTGGGAAAACCCATCTAATTCTATAATCGTAAAGGAAGAAAAACCACCATTAAAATTTTATAAAGATGGTATTATTGGTAAGGGTTTAATATCTGAAGAAAATTACATAGCATATGTAAACGATTTAATTAGTAGATTTGAAAATGTGTCTTGGGGTGGCAAAGGGTCATATTCAACAGAGTATAGTGATGTAGTTGTTGTGTTAGAAAGAGGTATAAGGGGTCCAGCTGATTGGTTTTATTTGAATAAAGAACATAAATGGGCACACGGTGGTTACACTGCATATAAAGAAACATATACAAATTCTGAATTTCTTATTTATATCGCAAAAATATTAGAACATAATAAAAAATATGAAAAAGCGATAGAAGACCAAGAAAAAACGAAATAAATATTTGGAACTATCAAAAATAAATTGTACCTTTGTAAAAACATAATAAAATAATGGGAGAAGAAATTACAATACAAAAAGTTTTTAGAAACGAAGGTTTCATGCTTGGAAGATTGCTATGTGAATCTAAAAGCATGTATAGGGAAGCATACCCTGACAATTTAGTTGTCTTTAATGCAAATATCGTAACTGTTACCCATGGTAAAATATGGTACGGTGATTTGGATATAACACGAGATCAAGAAAAATTGAGAGAGATTGCCACTATAGTTGGTGAACCTTTTTTTATTCTAAAAGAAATGGATGGCAGATTTGATAATGAAGATAAATCAGCATCAGAATTAATAAAAAAAGCAGTTTGGAATACAAGCGAAGATGTTTCGGTGAAAAAATAAACAAAATGGAAAAAACAAAACTAAGTGCTGGTGAAACACTTAAATTAAAAAGCACCTTAAAGAGGAGATCAAGTTTTATTTATAACGTGTTTAACGGAAGAAAGATAACACGGATTGTAGATGTAACTACAATAAAAGAAGCACAAAAACTGGATGAAGACATGGTGAACAAATTCAGGGTGGATGGTCCTTTCAAAGTTATTGTGGTAGAAGGAAGATTTGGTGAAACATTTATTTCATATAGTAAATTATCAAAATACATCCAATAATGGAGGTTTCAGAACGATACTTAAAAGCGATTAAAACAGCAGCAAGAGAACATGCTACTAAAAACTATGATGGTAAACCTTATGATTACCATTTAGATGAAGTAGAAGAAGTTTTACGTGAATTTGGGTACGGACAGGACGAAGATTTGATTATAGCGGGTCGCTATCATGATATCATGGAAGACTGTGGTTTAACTAAAAACGATATTCGTAAATTAGCGGGTGATCGTGTGGCAAATATTGTTTATTTGGTTACTGACCATAAAGGTGAAGATAGAGGTAGCAGAAAACCTTTGGAGTATTATCAAGCATTGAGAGAAGATCGTGATGCCATTGTTATTAAACTGGCAGACAGGATAGCAAATGTTAGACATTCAACTAAGAATGGTCATAGCATGAGCGACAAATATAAACAGGAATACCAGCACTTCAGAGATATGTTAAAATTAACAGATCATGCTGAAGGTATGTGGAAAGAGTTAGATAACACATTGAAATATGAGCAAAATAGAGCAATCGAAGATACCAGTACGGTTGGGTAGAACAGTATGGATTATTAAAGTTAGTGATGATAAATTTGAAGGTAAACATCCTAACGGAATTAATGAACATTACACCGCAAAAGGTGTGATGGTAGACCCGCCAACAGTGGGTAAACCATTTTATGTTGATAGACCATCTGGTTATTTTAGAACATCACCAGTTACTGAAATAATAAATCCAATAACTTTTAGAACTTTAAATTCAACATACAAGTTGGAATACATAGGTGAACCTTTTGAAATAACAATTTAAAACACACAAACATGGGAGACTGGAAAAACGAGAAAGCAGAAATGGAAATGAAACGTTCTGAAAAAGAAATGATGGAAAAGGCTGTCTTGCGTAAAAAACAAGAAGAAGATCAAAAGTGGGAAAAAATAAAAGAATCACTATATACTGGAGATAGCGAAGACGCTAAAAACATACGATGGATTATTGATACTTTGAGAGAACACTACGAATTACCAATCGAACGTAAAAAATAATTACATTTTTGATCGAGATTAAAGACATACCAAACATAAATCATGAAGATGTAAATAAAACATCTTATGATTTTGATAAAACCAGAATAAATGGTGTGTACCTTCTTTTAAAAGAAGGGGAAATAATCTATATTGGTCAATCGGTAAACATACACAGTAGAATATCATCACATAGTAGGTTCAAATTTGATTCCTATAATTTTATTGTAGTAGATGAAACTAAAAAATTAGATAATTTAGAAGCATACTTAATTGGTAGGTTTAAACCTAAACACAATTCTGTTATGCAAAGAAATACTTTAGGTCTTAATAGAGACCATTTATTTTCCACCAAAACAATACCAGATACAGCGCACGATATAATTTTAAAAGAATATGGTGATTTAGTAGCACCATATGTGAAAAGAGAAACGAAACCTGAAAAAATAAATACTGATGATTATGACTTCAATAGGGTCAAACTTTTAGAACATGAAAATAGACTTACTAGTGTTCTTAAAACTTTACTTGATGTAGAACGAAGATTAGCATTAGCAGAAGATAAAATTAAAACAGTAGTAGTTGAAAACACTGATCTAAATAAAGAATTACAACATTTTAAAAATCTTGAAATAATCGAAAACAAGTTTAAAATAGATTTTGAAAATTGGAACAATAAAATAAGTGGTTTATTCGGTATTACTATAGAAGGAATATATGACGAACCATTTTATGTTAGACCTTCAAATGACCCTAAAAAACTATTAAATAGTATTAAAAACGGTAAGAGTCCAATTCAAGCAAAATGTTTGGTCGATTTATTTAATTTTTTACGAGAATTAAATTTAACAGATAAATTGAATTTGAAATTTATTGAGTTTGATGACAACAAAAGAAATCAAACAATATCTGCAATGGGAAATAAAGTTTTGAATAATGTTTTTCATAAGTCAAAACCTATAAGTGAAGATAGAGAACGACTTTTATCAAAAATATATAAAAATATAAAGAACTATAAAAATAACCTATGACAATCAAAAACATCTTTGACGAAATTGCTGCCGAATCCAGCACCAATCAAAAAATGGTTATCCTTGGAAAGTATAAGGATAATGACTTATTGAAGAGAGTATTATATTCGGCTAATTCCAAGAGAATTAAGTTTTATATAAAACAAATTCCAGAGTATACGAAAGATTCAAACACTACATATATTTTATCTGAAGCATTAAAAAAACTATCTGTTTTAAGTGAAAGAGAAAAAACTGGTCATGAAGCGATTGAACATTTAAAAGATGTTTTAAGTAGTGTAACTAGTGATGATGCTTATATCATTGAACGTATTATTGAAAAGGATTGTAAGATCGGAATGGGAACATCCAATATCAATAAAGTATTTCCTAAGTTGATTGAAGATACTCCTTATATGGGTGCCAAATCATATGATGAAAAATTAGCGAGAAAAATATTTGAAAAAGGTGGTACTGGTTTCTCACAAATAAAAATGGATGGTAGATATTGTAACGCTATCATACGAAATCATGATGTGGAATTGGAGAGTCGTCAAGGTGAACCAACAATTGTTACTGGTGCTAAATTTTTACAAGAATTAGAATCTTTTAATGATTGTGTGTTAAACGGTGAATTGACAATGGATGGTGTACCACGTTATGAAAGTAATGGGATGATATCATCCATTATAGATATACAAAGTAAAAGAGGTGAAAGAACCGATGCCGAAACAAATAAAAAAATTTCTAATTTCGAAGATAAACATGGAAGTTTTGATAAAGCGTTAGCATCTATCAGATACACAGTTTGGGACACCATAACTGTAGAGGAATACTTTAATGCTAAGTCATCCACAAAATATGGAGAAAGACTCATTAATTTAAGCGTCATCCTTTCAAAATTATCTCCATCAATGGTTTCAATGATTGAGACTAAGACGGTTTATTCTTACGATGAAGCAATGTCTCATTTTCAAGAAATCATTGCAACTGAAGTGAATGGTGTACCGTTAGAAGGTACAATATTAAAATCTCATGATGGTGCTTGGAAAGATGGTAAACCTAATTGGCAAGTTAAGATGAAACTTGAAATGGATGTTGATCTTAAAATCACTGGTTTTAACTACGGTACTAAAGGCACAAAGAATGAACATTTAATATCTTCTTTTACTGCCGAATCGTCTGATGGTTTATTGATAACAAGACCACAAGGGTTAACAGAAGATATGATGGACTATGTAACTAAGAATCAAGACAAACTATTGGGAACTGTCCTTCAATGTCGTTCTTGTGGGTTATCTAAAGATTCAAAAGGTCATCATTCATTATTACACCCAGCATTTGTTGCTTTACGTGATGATAAACATACTTGTGATTCACTGGAATCAATCAAAGAAATTGAAAATATGGTTAAAGGATTAATTTCTAAATAAATTTGGTTATATCAAAAATTATACTTACCTTTGTATCCTAATCTAAAAAAACTATGAAAAAACTATTATCAATTATCTGTATTTTTACAGTATTATCAACTTTCGCTCAAAAAGTAGATTCATCTAAAACACCCATTATAAGTTATGGTTCTATTAGTATTTCTATGACTAATAGTGATAATTTTAAAAAGAGTTCATATGCTTCCGTAGAAGGTGGTATTATGAAAGGTAAAGTAGGGGTAGGTGCAATGTTTGGTCGTGGTAGTTTGTATGGTTTGGGGTCAAAAACTGATAACATACAAAATTATTTCTATGAGGTAAAAACATTTTTTAGTTACCCTATTGATAATTTAAGTGTGGGGGTATTATTTGGATATGGTGGATATTTTAAAACTTCTCATAACTTTATTGAGTATGGTGCTACAGTTGCATATAACGTGAAAAAAATTAGTTATGGTATGACTTGTAGTAACTGGGACGGTTTAACATACATTACACCATCATTAACTTATAATTTTTAATGGAATTAAAATTTACACTTAAAATAAAAGGTAACGGAAAAAATAAACCACCAGAATTCAAAAAAGGATTAGGTGCTGGTGTTTTAGAGATTAGAGTTTTGGATTTTATTGGTGCCAAGAAAAAAGATTTAAAATCTCCAATGTTCCATAAACAACTTCATGAAACGGTAGAAGGTATAATAGGAGAATGGATTGAAGTTAAAATTGAAACTGTAAAGAAGAAAAATAAAAAACATGAAAAAACACATAAGCTTCCCAAGCATTGAACAATTTAGGACAGTAGTATCCAACATCAATAGACACTATAATTTTACAGGTCTTGATGCTAATGGAGAGGCAACCTATGATGTAACATTACCAAAACCTAAACTAACGTTTAAAGGTACAGTAAAACTCCATGGTACAAACGCTGGTGTTTGTTATAACGCTGTTGATGGACTTTGGGCACAATCTCGTGAAAATATTATTACACCTGAAAGTGATAATGCTGGATTTGCGTTTTTTGTTGAATCTAACAGAGGGGTTTTTAATAATCTTATGGCTGAAGTTATGATTAAAAATAACTTAGACATGAATGAAAACACTATTTCTATCTATGGTGAATGGTGTGGTGGAAATATTCAAAAAGGTGTTGGTATTACTAATTTACCTAAATCATTCTTTATCTTTGGTGTAAAGATCACACCAAATGTAGATAATAACGATGTTGAAGCATTGAAAAAGAATCCAGCATATTGGGTAGATTCAACTTATTTGAAATCTACAGACTTCAAAATATATAACATCAATGATTATCCAACATATAGTATTGATATCGATTTTAACATGCCACAATTGGTACAAAATCAATTGTCAGATATTACTATTGCTGTTGAAGAAGAATGTCCAGTTGCAAAAGCATTTGGGTTCACTGGTGTAGGTGAAGGTGTTGTATGGACTTGTGAAGTTAACGGTATTGTTTACAGATTCAAAGTTAAGGGCGAACTCCACTCTAAATCTAAAGTTAAAACACTTAAACCAGTAGATAATGAAAGACTTAATAAAATAGTTGAAGTTGCTGAAAAAGTAACACCAGCGTGGAGACTATCTCAAATGATTGAGAAATCTTGTGATTTGATTAATGGTGGTACATTGGATAGGTCTAAACTTGGTGACTATATAAGATTGGTTATTAATGATATTCTTAAAGAAGATTCTGATATTATCGCTGACGCTGGGTTAGAACCAAAGGATATAAACAAATACGTATCTGAAATTGCAAGGCGTTACTTCTTCGCTCAAGAAACACTATAAGTGGCAGACCAACCTTTATATATTAGATATTTGTCTTTCATAGGACGTTGTTCGGTGTATAAAGGTTTACCACCCTGTTGTAATGATTTGATAAGGACACGTATTGGTAACCCGTGTTGTTTACATAAAGTTTCTAATTCAATACGTTTACAAACATAAACGACTTCACCATTATTATTTTTGATGATAACATCATCCAGTCTTTGATTAGGGTTAATATAACCATTCTTATAGTTATTTTGTTGAGTTTTAGATGACTTTTCGCCTATTTTGGTAAAACACTCAGGGTCATTAGATAATTGTGTTTTAATGCGTTTTTTAGACCTTACAGTTAAGTCTAACTTTTGTAATGAAGCAGTCATTTTCTTTATAGCATTACGTTTAGATGCATCAGATAATGTTGATAAACCAAAACCACCTTTAGATAGGTTATAAGTGTCTCTACGTTTGATAAACTCTTCATTGACTAGCTCTTTTTCTTTGTTTATCATATCAGTCTTATTGTCAAATATGAATAGTATTTCTTTTTTAAAGTTTTGATAACCATATTTAGCAATCGACTTCTTTAACAAGATACCAGACCCTAAATAAGTGTCGTTTATATCTTCAGTTTCATGTAGACCTATGTATATTTTACCGTTGAGTAAGTTGGTTGTTTTATAGACCGTGTAGTACATTACTTAAGGTTATTAAAATGCTGCTCCAACAACCAATTGATTAGTTGTGATTTATTGATACCTTCATCTTCCATTATTTGAAAGTTGGTAGTAGATACGGTAATACTTAGTTTACCTTTCTTTAGTTCTTGTGGTTTTACTTTACGTCCCATGATATTGTTGTTTATTATAAATATACAGGAAATATGAAAAATTCGCTTTAGTACGAATTTTATTTTTTGAAGTGCTGGGTTAGTAAAGAATCAATAAGTTTAGATTTATTGAATTTCCCATCTTCCAATTGTTTAAGAATTTCTGGTGATAGAGCAATACTGATTTTGACTGGTTTTTTACGTTTCATATAATAAATATACGAATAAAAATAATATTAGTAAAGGTTTTAATAGTTAATATCCTCTTTTCTGGAAGCGAACAATCGCTGCTGCAAATTTAACCAAATCTGTGTAAAACTTGTATGAGTTTCTAGTTAAATCATATCTCAACATAACACCATCTGGTCTTTTTACAAACTGGAAGTAGTTATTTGAAAAAGTAGTACCATTGTTTAAATCAGTGATTATCTTATTAACTTCTGATTTAGTTACAGTTACTTCAGATAGATAGAGTTTTAATCGTTTTTTAATGAATCCTTTCATATCTTATAAATATACTAAAAATGTTGCAAATGTCAAAAATTAGTAGTACCTTTGTATTATGGAAAAACAAATCATAAGAGAAGAAATCTTCACAAAACAGTACGATGGGATAATCAGAGGTGTTATAGCTAGTGATTTACCAAGCGATATTTTACCTACTGATATTATTGATTTAGAAAAAGTTGATAGAGAATATACAGAAAATAATAGTTGGGATGACCATACTATATTAACAGTATATCGTGAAAGAGAAGAAACTGATGACGAATTTGAAAAACGTAAATCCAGATTTGATAAAATAAAAGAAGAAAGTAAAAAACTACGATTAGAACAATATCAGAAACTTAAAATAGAGTTTCAAAATACAGTTATTTACACTGAACAAGACATGATAGATTGTTTTACAGCGGGTGTTAAATTTGGACGAGATATGATGAACAATCCAAGTAATACTGAATATATGATGATTGTAAATGATAATAAAAAACTATGAGTAAAAAATCTAAAACACAAAAAGAAATGTCTTCCGTAGGTGAAGCATTGAAGTTAGCTAGTAAACATAAATTAGAGGTGGAAGTTATTACTTTTGCCTTTAAAGCAATAAAAGATAACCCAGCATTAACAATAGAAGAAGCGTTAGAAGTTGGATTAGGGGAATGGGATATATAGAGAAAAATATAAGTGTGTTAGATAAATTTATTGTTAACAATAAAGATAATATACGCTTAATTATTACTTCAGTAGAAATTTTCGAACTACTAAAGTCATATAAAGATTGTGAAATAATTGATGATACATTACTAAAATACAAAAACATAAAAGTAATTAAGTATTCGTATTATCCATCAAAAAAATTAGGATTCATAATGAAAGACCAAGAAATTGAGTTTGATTTAAGGTGTTCTATATGTGAAGAACCAATAAAATAATAATGGAAGAAAAAATAGTTAAAAACATAGAACGGTTAGGTGGATTAAATCTATGCTCTGATATGATGGGTATTGCTGATAATTTAAGAGATGAAAGACAAATAATCGTTAACTACTTAAAAGTAATGGGTGTAATTCAATTAGATGAAAAAGGTGGGTTTCATTTTATTGGTGAATTATCAGAGGAATATAAAAAGATTTATTCAGATGCTTATGAATACTATTAAAACATAAATAAAACACTATGAAAATCAACGTACAATCAGTAAGTGACATAGAACCTCAAATAGAACAAAGAGCACCAGCAACACTATTAGTTAATGCTCATCTAACCAAACCTCAAATGCAGACCTTATTTTATCAGATATGGGAGCACGTTGGTGATGACATTATACAAGAATGGTTAAACGCTGAAGACAAAAAAATGGTTGGGTTTAAACAACTATTAACTGATAAGTGTTTTGTATATGATGGAATAAACGGTGAGTTGGAAGAGTGTAAGAACATATATGAAGCAAAAACATTTATATGTGAAAACTTCATTGACGAAAAAGAAGGTATACATCCAGATATTGAATCGGTTATTATATTGAAACAAGTTATGAACACGGTGGTTGAAGAAATTACACCATCACAGGGTGAACCACATCATAAGGTTGAGTTTAAATATTAAACCATGGGAACATACACTAATATTCATTTGGGTCCGTATTTAGAGATCAACAAACATAAAAAACAAGATGTGTTTGATAATATATGGTCTTGTACAAACAAAAAGTGTGTCAACCATAAAAAAGAGTTATATGATAAATTTTGTGGTGAATGTGGAAGTAAAAACTATATAAAAGTTGTTACAAGAAAAGAGGAAATATACCCTATTAACTTATTAGACCGTAATGGAATAGCGGATGAGTTGGTTGATACAAATAATAAGAAAAACCACGTATTAGTTTCTAACCATACAGCACCATTTGAAAGAAACACAGATAACACACCAATTGATTTAACAGATATAAAGATAAATGATGAATTATACTGGTTTGTCAATCATCATGCAGAAGCAATAGAAATATTAAATGAATGTTTCGGTAAAGATAATGTGGTATTAAAATGGGGTTTGATTGTTTGGTATTCATAATATTTGGAAATATCAGATATTATTCGTACCTTTGTTGTCATAACCAATTAAAACTTCAACAATGATTACTACATCAATGACTACTAAGGAATTTAATAAAAAGGTTAAAACAGAATTAAGGTATATTAATAAATGGGAGAAGGATATAAAAGCATTGTTGAAATTGCAAGATTCTGATTTTAAATATAAACAATTAAATAATGCTGTTGGTGCAATTTACACTGGTTATAATAGTTTAAGGTTAATATTAGATAATCATAAACCCAATTCTTAAAAAAGTTAAGGGTGAAAAACACTCTTCCAGCAAGGTTAAAACACTTGCAGCAGTAGATGTGGATAAACTTAACTCTATCAAAGAATTCGTTGATTATGCTGTAACAGAAAGCAGATTCAATCAAGCAATTGAAAAAGTGTTTGGTACTAAAGAGAACATGGATGTTAAAAAGATGGGTGATTTTATCCGTTGGATTATCAATGATGTTATCAAAGAAGAAACCGACACTATGGCGAAAAACGGCATCGAACCCAAGGATGTAAACAAGTATGTTTCTGCTAAAGCAAGGGAAATGTTCTTTGCTGTGGTATAAGACTTGATTTGTTCAAAAATAATTAGTATATTTGTAAAAATCATTCATATGATACAAAACAAAGTATACAAATTATTAAAAGATTCAAGACTTCCTACTGGAGTTGAACTTAAAGCGGGTCAAGAAATTGAGATCGTTACAGACGTGGTATATATGGGTGGATATCCATTACCAGCTGCCCATCAAGCAACTTTCCTTAAATGGATAGTAGAAAACCCCAAACTCTTTAGGGACGAAACCAGAACATGGTAAATAAAGAACTATGTGATTGCGGTAAAACGGCAGTATGGTTATACATGCCTGGTTATAGCAATAATAGTAACCCATTTAGGTGTGACGATTGCGTTGGGAGAGGGTGTTCATGTAATTGGAGGCACATGAGTAATGAAGGTGAAGAACCACCTACAGACGAAGATAAACCATGGAAATGGGTTGTTAAACCAAAAGACGATATTTCTGGTGAGATCAAAGAAGGACAATGTTGGACACGATTGGATGAAAAAGGTAGAGAATACCCTTGTGTTGAATATGATTATTCTGAAGAAGGATACGATAAAGATTAAAAGTGTGTTATGAGTGACAAATTTGTTTTTAGGACTGGTAAATATGCTGGTAAAACACTTGAATGGGTACAAAAAAATAACCCAATGTATCTTATGTGGGTTAAAGAGAATCAACCCAATATGCTCAAAGAAACCAAGGGAAAACCTAAAGTAGTTTCAACCCCACCAGCAGACAAGAAAAAGATTTTACCTGAAAAGGGTCCAGAGACATTAGCACCAAATATCAATTTCTTTAATGAACCGCCAGATGAACAATCATTAAAATATTTTAATAAAACAAAAGGTATCAATGTTGATAAAATGAATGAGGTGGTTGAAAAACACAAAACGATAAATAAATTATTCGAAGAAGGAAAAGAAATACCCAGTGAATTAACTAAAGATTTTATAACGTTTCCTATTACTAATAACCCAAAAATACAAGACGATGAGTGGAACTTCTAACAAATTAGGATTAAGAATGTATCATCTGACAATGTATAATTTGTCTGGCATACAAAAAGGTATACAATCGTATCATGCTGGTATAGAATATCTCTTGAAGTACCCTAAAGATAAATTATTTATGGAGTGGGCAAGAAACCATAAAACAGTTTATATATTAAATGGTGGTACATCTAATGAAGGTGTTGTTGATTATATTGACAAGAAGATAAAGAAAACACATTTATTATCAAAAGGTTCTATGGAACTTCATGAAGAACAGTTGAAAAAAATTGGTATTAAATATGCTAAATTTAATGAACCCGATCTCAATTGGTCTTTATCTGGTATTGCTTTTTTAGTGGATGAAAGAGTATTCGATAAGAAGAAGTATCCAGACTATGACATCAATGAACTTGTTCTTAACCCTCCAACATATAATAAGTGGTTAAAATTAATAGGTGGTAAACAAAATGCAGAACTTCGTGAGTTCTTAAAACCATTCAAATTAGCATAACACCCATTTGAAAAAGATAAACAAAGAAAAAATTATTATTGATTACCTTAATAAGTATTACAAGGTAAACAAAAAGAGATTTGTTTATCGTTTATCTAATACTATGGAATGGGGTCAAATTATAAACGAAGAGATTTCACTTATTTTTGATTTTAATGAAAAGTTTTGTAAACATGTTTTTAAAAAATGGGCACGTAGTAGAAAACTAATCGACACGGATTTCAAATTAGCGTGGGGATTATTTTTTAGGGTAGATTGGACAATTGCACAAGCAATTGATTTGAATGCACAACATGGTTTTTATCAACATGAATTAGAAAACGCAATGATTCAAGAAATCCTTAGACTTGGAATCCCACCTGATATGTTAGGAAATGTCGAAAATTTATAGTACCTTTGTAAGTTATTATGGAAGACTCAATTACATTGGTAGGAAAAATACAGTTCGAACCAGAGAATAAAACTAAGAAGCATGAATCACAAGCATCTTGGAAAAAGATGGCTATGGTTCTAATAGAGGGTGATATAACACCATATTATGCTTGGTTTATCGAGAAGAGATATAACCTTGTATTGAATAAACCACTTAGAGGTGCACACGTCAGTTTTATCAACGATAGCATCAAAGATATGAGTCTTGATGGTAAGAGATCAGTAAAAGAGGTTGAAGCGTTGTGGGAGAGTGTAAAGAAGAAATGGGATGGTAAGCAAATACCTATCATGTTAGATGTTTCCCCTCGTACTGATTCAAAACACTGGTGGTTGAATATCCCACATGAATATAGAGGTTTATTGCAGGGTATAAGAAACGAATTAGGGTTGGGTAAACCTTATTGGGGAATGCATTTGAGTATTGGTTATGCAAATGAGAAAAACATAGATCATTCAATATACATTCATAATTTAATTAAAAAAGGATTAATAACAACATAATTACTTGCAACTATCAAATATTATTAGTATGTTTGTATTATAATTTAACAGAAAATGGAATATACACTAAAATACGTTAAATCTGGAATAGATGAAAGAATTCAAGGATACGCTGGTTATCTAATGGAAATACCAGGTGTTTGCTCTCAAGGTAAAACCCTTGAAGAACTCAAGGAAAACATTAAAAGCGCATTGTCCGCTATGTTAGAGGTTCTTAAAGAAGAACAAGAAACAGTTGAACCAGCGTTTGGTTGGGATAAAGCAAAAACTACTCCAATAGAATTGTAATTGATGAAACTTACAACACAACAATATAAATTCGTTTGTGAGTTGCTTTGGGGTGGTGTTCCAGTAGATAGAGTGTGGGCAGAAGGAACTAATTTATTTAAACAAAACGCTTCTAAGATATTAGAAGAATATCCAATGTTGGATAAATCTTTTTTCGCAAAATATAATGGCAATAAAGTTCTTAATGGATAATACAAGTGAATCAATTAAGGACTTACTTATTGATAAGAATGAATCAGTAACTGTTGTAAGTGTTTTAGATAATTGTACTAAAGAACTGGATGTTTTGATAGATAAGGTGAAACTGACACCTCAATTATATAATCAGCGTGAAAAATTATTAACTGAGGTTTCTGATAAAACTTATAAAGAGTTGGATTCAAAAGTTAGCGATACTTTATGGTTAAAAATTAATTTAATAGGGTTTGTTTATCAATATTTTTACGAAAAACTATAATGACAGATAAAAGAATAAGAGCGATTAACGAACAAGGTAAACCAGTAGCTGGTAAAGTACTTCTTGTTTATAATGATGCTATTGCATCAGGTACAATTGACTATGTACAGATAACTTATATAGCAATGGAAGATGATGATGGAGCAGTTCATCAGATCAGACCAAGGAACGTATTAGAAGTGGTAAAATAAATGGAGAATACACAGTTATTTAAAGAGATAGCAAAATATTTAGACCATTTATCAAACAACGTTGGTAAAACAGTTACTGAATATGATTGGAGAGAATGTTGTGGTTTGATACGTCAAATGGAAGTTAATGGGTTAATATATAACCCCAGAACATCTGAAGATGAGGGTTTTTAGTAAAACAATATAATATGAAGATAATTAACCAAGGTGAAATAAAAGAAGTAAGTGGTGAAGAATTAATCGAAACTGGTTTTATTACAGACGCATATAAAAAACCTATTTCTGTGGGTAAAACTTATGAAATTAAAATAGACCATAAAACTAAAAAATATACTGTTTTATCTAAAGAAGATTGGCACATAAAGAAATCATATGAATTGGGTCTTGAAATACTTAAACAAGGTGGATTAATATCTTGGGCTAATTATGGGTGTAGATTAGGTTTTTTAGAAAAAAATACGGATTGTATAGAGGATGTTGAAGAAATGATTAAAGTGTTCAATGCAAGGGAGGATTATGAAAAATCTAAAATTATGTTGGATGAACTTAATAAATTAAAACAAATAAAAGAATAAATTAGAATGGGAGGACTTGCCTTAAAAAATACGGTTACAAGAAGATATCAAAGAGAAGAATTTGATGTCATTAGCAAAGAACTTATAGATACCCTTAAAAAGGATTTTAAGAGGGTTGCTATGCCTTTATTCTACTCCAATAAGAAATCCTTCGGAGATGCTGATTTAATCGTTTCTATGGAAGGTTTTGTCTATGACATGAGGGAATATCTAATCGCTACTTTTAACCCTAATGAAATTTTTCATAATGGTAACTGTTGGTCATTTGATTACAAAGAATTACAAGTTGACGTAATCACTGTAGCACCAGAAGATTTTGATGCTATGGAGATGTATTTGTCATATAATGATTTGGGTAACTTTATAGGTCGTATAGCACAAGGTTTTGGATTAAAATATGGTCAAGAAGGTCTATGGTACGAACACTACTTTAAAGGTATGAATATCGGTACTATTAAGGTTTCTAAAGACTATAGGAAGATATTTGATTTTTTAGGTCTTTCATATGAAAGATGGGAGAAGGGTTTTGCCGAATTGGAAGACATCTTTGAATACATCGCTACTAGTCCATATTTTAACTGGGAGATGTTTCAATTATCCAAACTTAACAAGATCAATAGAGAACGTAATCTTAAAAGGAAGTCTTATATGAGTTTCCTTGAATGGATGGATAAGAATGTTGCTGATGATAATCACAAGTTCAACTTTAAGGAAATGCCATTAGATGATAGATCAGCATATGTTGAACAAATTGATTATTATTTTCCAGAAGCGAATTTAACTACTGAGATTAGAAGACTTGAATATGAAGAATGTAAAAAACTTTATATTAAATCAAAATTCAATGGTGGTGATGTTATGCGTAAATATGGTTTTGAAGGTAAATTATTAGGAACCGTTATTACTGGATTTAAAGAATATATCAGTAGTCATTATGGTGATTATGATACATGGATGTTAGAAAATAAAACAAAAAGAATATATGAATATTTTGAATTTTATTTAAAATTGGATGAAGAAAAAAAACCTTAAAAAATCTTTAGACGCATTAGAAAAAATTCTTAGTAAACCTACAAAAAAGGAAATAGTTAAGTTTTCAGAAATGGTAATAAGTTCTGATGCTATGTATGTAGTAAGACAATTAATGTCTAAGCACTCAATATCTGAAAAGGAGATATCTAAAAAATTAAAAATTAGTCAAAAACATTTTAGAGATTTAACCACAGGTGATAAATACATTACTATTGAATTGATTGCTAAACTACAAGAAATATTTAATATTGGTTTTAGAATAGTTACATCAGACATGATTAAAAAAGAAGAAAAATGAGAATAGACGATATGCCGAAAGATTGCATTAGAACCTATAGTGGGTTGTTAATGAATGTGTTTGAACCAACTATAGAGATGATTAATGAAGTTGATATAGCACATGCTTTATCTAATCAACCTAGGTTTGCTGGTCACTTACCAAAATTTTATTCAGTAGCACAACACGTTGTTTTATGTATGCGTTTGGCAAGTGAAAAAAATAAGAAACCAACATTATTTCATGATGGTAGCGAAGGGTATCTATTAGATATTCCTACTCCAATTAAAGCAAGAATGCCAGAGTATAAAATAATTGAAGATAAATTGATGAGCGTAATAGCAAAGAAGTTTAATTTCGAGTATCCTTTCGATAAAGAGATAAAAGAGATTGATAGGTATATGCTTAAAACTGAATGGAGCAATATGGTAGAATATCCTAATGAAAAATTTATCTGCTGGACACCTGAACAAGCTAAAGATGAATTCTTATTAGCGTACAATAAAATTAAACTTAAAGAATCTTCAATATTAGTATAATGGAAAATATTTTCCAAAAACAGTCTTATAATAGAAAATATTTGTTAAATTTTAATTAAACAAGTTTATAATGGAAAAAGTAACTGCTAAAAAGATAGTTAATGACATCTTAGATGATCTAAGTGATAGGAATGGTTTAAGCAATGAGTGGGATAATATTGATGAGGAAATTCAAGAAGAAATAATTGCTACTTGGGTTAATATTGTTGAACGTCACTTACAAAAATGATTGTTTTCTTTAAGGAATATAATCATGCTATTTGCTTTCTCACATTCAAAGATAAAATAGTTAACATCTTCATTGGATAATAAAAACCATTCGTTATCAGCAAGTGTCTTATTAGATTGATATTTCCTATGTAACATCTTCTCGACATTTTTATAGTTCTCTGATTCATATTGTTTAAGTACACTGATTTTATTGGGGTTACCAGTCTGGAGATTTTTCAAACGTATTGCAGGGTCATTCTTAGATATACCTATTTTAAAGGTTTCTTGACCCACAGCATCTACTTGACATAAAAGATATACATAACCCATTTTACAAGTATACTGAAAAAAAATTAAAGTGTCAAGCACTATAATTCGGAGATTGCTAAGTTGATTAGTTTGATGAGTTTTAACCCAGACATAGATAAGAATACATCATCATGTTTATTGAATGTTGCTTTGGTAAGTATAGGTGTATTATCTATTCTAATAATTTCATTTTCACCTTGAGCAGATAACATATTGAAGTATTTAGATTTAAATAAAAATTGATTTGGGTTTGTTTCGTGTTCTAAAATGAAACCCATTCTTAAATCTAATTTTTTTATTTCCTCTAATAAATTTCGTCTGGATGCTGGGTCTTTATATTCACTGAAATCCATTTTTTGTGCAACTTCATGAAGAGTATCGTGATTACCAAACATAGATGCTTGGTCTAAAGAAGTAGACCAAGATTGAATTGGATTACGAGCTTTGTAAGTATAATCAAACCAACCATCCAACTTAATAGGTTCTTTCCTATCAATAAAATGGTTAACAGATATTGTAAGACCTCTATATACTTTTGATCTTTCTGGGGTTAAAACTTCTGGGTATTGTTTCATGCAACCATGTAAGGTTTTAACAGCAGATGCAAACCTAGGGGTCATTTCTTCACCATATCTATTATCAGTGAAATCTACAATATCTCGTAAGTAATTGTTTTCAACGCCAGTATTAGGTTCCTTACCACCTAATTCTTGTCCGAACAGTTCCTTACCAAAGTTTTTAATACAAGATTGGATAGGTGCTTCGTTTAATAACCCCTCATATATTTTAACTATTTTCATTGATATTTTTAAGGTATTGGGTGTTATATTTTCAGGTTTTACCTGAATAAACAACACTTATGTCTATAAATATTTGGAAATATCAAAAAATATACTTACCTTTGCAGTCGAAATCAATAAACATCATAAAAACATGAAAAAATTAGATTTAAACAAGCTTTTTGCTGGGTTGACTAAGAAATTTGGTGTTAATATGTATGATATTGGACATATGCTGAATACCAATTCAGTTACACCGCATGATGTTGTAATTGATGCATATGCCAGACATGTTAAAGATTCTGATTTACGTAAAATAGAAAAACTACTTAAAAGGTGTATTACTGGTAAAGTTATAAGTCAAAGTGTAACTATAAAAGGACATAAAATTCATATATATGTGGAGTTTAAACATATGTCACCAAATAAAAAAATAAAGAAATAATGACGTGGTTAATTTACCAAAATAGTGATGAAATGACACAATTATTTTTCGGGGTATTAGTTATCCTTGCTATGATATTTTTAATCGTAGTAAATGTTTATTTTTGGGTAAGAGATCAAATAATTAAATATAACGGTTTTAGTATAGACAAAATAAAAACTTGGTTTTATGAATTTCAGCATGGACATCCATTCCTTTTGGAGGAGGAAGTAGATATTATTTGTAAAACGAGATTTGAAGAAAAATATAAATGGATGAATGACTCTCAAATCCAAAAATTGGTTAAAATCAGAGTAAAAAAAATGTATAAAAAGAAATTTCCAAATGCAATAAGGTGGAGGTTTCCTAAAGTTATTGCACAGGTATAGCAACTTGATCTTTAAGATCGATTATTATACTTGTCATAAATGATTTATCAACGTATGATTCTTTCTCGTTAACTATCCAACCATTCTTCTCGTTATTATACATATGTGCTGCTAACTGAGTTTGTGGTGTCTTACTGGTAGGATACTTAGGGTCAACTAAAGCAAAAGTAGTTGCTCGGTTATCATAAATGATTACATTATATGAACTACCAGTTTTTCCATCCTTTGTATTTATAATAACCTTAACAGTTCCACCAATAAGTGGTTTAATAGTGATAAACCCTAATGGCACCAGAACACAAATACCTTCATGAAGTCCACCTTTACTTGGATATCTTTTAGCAAGTACAGCATCTA
>ERZ869925.714-NODE-714-length-20585-cov-7.510375_pt1 | contig 20585 bp, 28 predicted proteins | sample MGYA00579311_ERZ869925 | MGnify/ENA primary metagenome ERZ869925 (study PRJEB32216, sample SAMN09231817) | wastewater metagenome | place: USA: Maryland | collected 2016-07-30 | study: EMG produced TPA metagenomics assembly of the PRJNA472060 data set (Reclaimed...
CGCAGAGCTAAGGGGCCGGCCGCTTGCGGACGGTCCCGCTTGAGCGCCGGGTTAGGCGCGGAGGATTGAGAAATGGGAATGCTACCGAATGACGTGGCCAGGTGCGCCGGAGTTGGCGACGACGAGGAAGGCTGGCGCGAAGGCTGCGATGACTGCGCCCGCAGGACGGCGGAATCAACGAGCGATGTATCGGCGTGGATGATGCCGCCGGCAATCATTGCATTCTGGTGCGAGTTCAGGATAGCGCCTAACGATGCGGCGGTGGCGTGATGGTGATGCCGATCACCCGCGAGTACCCCCGCGGGCTACGTCGAACGCCCGCTGCCAGAACCCGCGATGGAGAAGCCACCGAGACGATGAACAGCTACGACTACAACAAAGGCTTCGACCAGGGCTACCGGATGGCTCAGATGGAGTCAGAGCGCGTTCGGGAATCGCTCGCGGGCTGGCGGCCACTTCACTACGTTTGCCTCGGTGTCTTGCTCGGATACCTGCTCGCGTGGTTGGCATGATCGCCCAGTTCGGCATCGCGATCTTCGGCCTGGTCGCCATCGCGCTCACGCAGAGCAGCTGCTCGAGGCGCCGGCGATGGGCGCCGCTCTTCGGCCTGGCCGGACAGCCGTTCTGGCTGTACGCGACAGCCACCAGCGACCAGATCGGAATGCTCATCGTGTCGTGCGCCTACACGGTGATCTGGATCGTCGGCGCGTGGAGGCAGTGGGTATGGAGGGTTCAAGCATGACCGCCGACACCGACGAATTCAAACCCGGCGACCGTGCGACATGGATGCGCGTGCAGCGGGGAGGCTACGGCTACGTCGTGCCGGTGCCGTGCACGATCGAGCAGCTTCCGGAGGCCGGGGGACGAGTCAGGATCAGGGTGGTCAAGGCTGACGGCGTCATTGCCTATCGGTATGTGGCGCGGGAGTCGGCGCGCGGGGTTCGGAGGTGAGGACGTGAAAGCCTTGATCCCTATCCACCACAGCGTACAGGAAAGGTTTGCCCGCTCACGAGGATTCCGACCGCGCCCGTACGGCATGAGCGTCATCGCAATGCCACACGAGGCGCGCGAATGCATCGAGTCGATCGTTCTCAGCATCTACACCGACATGGTCAACAGTGGCGCGAGCCTCCAAGAGACCCTCGCGGCGGTGTATCTGAGCGGGTGCGAGCACGCTATTTCCGCGAGTAGCGCGGCAGGGGGTGAGCGTGGCTGAGAACTCCAAGATTGAATGGACCGATCGAGTGTGTGAACTGGAAGATGAACTCGCCGCCGTCCGCGCGGAGCTTGAGCGGGCGCTAGTTGTGGTCCAGGCGGCAGTGGCTTACGCAAAAGCCGACGGACCGGAGGCAATGATGCCGCTGCTGTCGCTGGAGCATGCAGTGTCAGCATGGAAAGCCGGACGATGCGTGCTGGCCGGTGACGCTGCGGACGCCCTCCGCGCCGCGCTGTCCGAGGCGGAGAAGCGCCGCAAGCCGTGCACATGCCACGACACAAGCCGAGGGCCGGGACGACCTTGCGCGGTGAAGGCTGGCACCAACCTCGGGAAGCTATGGCAGTGCGTTGAGGAGCCTCGCCGCGAGTCGGCCCAGGCTAAGTCGGCGGAAGCCTCGGGCGATCCTGCGCCAGCCAACAATCTGCCGGACTGGGACAATTGGGGGCTCTCGCCCCCACGGGAGCGCGAGGGTGTTGCGATGAACGGAGGGCGAGGAATGCGAAACACGATTTGGAACGCAGTGCGCTCGAAGGTGCCGGAAGGAATGATTCTTCCGTGGTGGGCACTGGCAGTGCGGGCGGTGTTGTTCCCGCTGGACTTCCTGTTCTGGCGCATGAGCCAGACGCGGGGCTACCAGTGGGACAACGATACCTGGGTAATCGAAGGCGTGACCTACTCCGGCGCTGCGCTGCGGTGGCTGGCGAACGCACAGGGCGAAACGTACCGGGTGACGCGAACAGGCGAGACGGTGATGCTGGAGCGAGTGCCCAACGCCGATGCGGACCCTACGGCTCCCGCGCCTGGCCCTTGACCCACTCGATCAGCAGCCCCCGCTTCTCCGCCTCTACTTCGAGCAGCTGCAGGAGCCCGACAAGATCTGCTCGATCCTCGTCCGATAGGCCGCCAGGGCCGCCTGGTCGGGGGGCGTCCAGGCGCCACGGGGTGAACACCTTACCGCCTGGCCAGCCGGAACTCTGGATCCTGGTCAGTGAGCAGGCGGTACAGCCGCAGGACCATCGGCTGGGGCTGACGGCGGCCGGCCTCCCAGTCCTCCCATGTGCGGCGGGCGACGCCGAGCAGCTCGGCCGCCTGACCCTGGGTGTGGCCAGCCGCCTCCCGGGCGGCGCGGAGATCCTCGGTCACTGTGGCCTGCCGGAGCCGATCTGGACGCGATGGGCGCCGAGCGTGTCCTCCGCCTCGACCTCGGCCAGGATCTGCTCCTGGACAGCGTCCGGGGCGCCTCCACGGGCGAGGTGCTCGGTGTACCAGGCCACGAGCAGTGCCGACAGGTTGTCCTCTGGGGCGTCACGAAACAGGGCGACGTCGAGGCCGCTGGCCTCGCAGATCCGCTCGATGGGCGCCCAGTCGAAATCGACGCCGCCGGTGACGACATCGCGGGAGAGTTTGAGATCGGCGTAGTCGAGATCGTCCGGGATGGTGATGCGGACCGCTTGCTGTGCCACGAGGGCCTCCTGGTGTCGGATGGCGAGCGATCGGGCGTGGGCCTCGATATCTCGGACGATGGGTGAGAGCGCGGCGGGCGGACCGTCGGCGCGGCTGTCTAGTGCATCGGCAAAGCGCCGCAACTTGCGCGCAGCGGCGCGGTAGCCCTCGGGGCCGAGGGGCCCCGAGGCACGTTTGCGGAACTGGGTCACGCCTCGTCGGTCGACTGACTGAGGAGGACAGCCTCCTCGCCCCACTGGTACCGGCCGTCGTCCTCGGCCGGGAATACCCCGGCACCGACGTAGTTCTCGACCGCAACGTGGACCGTGTCCCACTCGGCCCACGTCGGCGCCTCCCAGATCGCCTCCGCGCTGCGGAGGGGGGCGCTTATCGCGTGGATGGCGGTGGCTACCGCCATATGCGTTTTGCGGCTGTCGGCCCACTCGGCGTCCACGTCGGGGGTGCGGAACTGCAGCGGAAGCTTGCTCATGTCGACTCTCCTGCCGGGTACTCACCCCCGGGGTGGTGCTGGTCGGTGATCGACCATGGGACCTATTATCCACGCATCGCGTGGAATGTCAACGGGTCACGCCACAATCACCGACTGAGACAGCCGACGCACGATGCCGTCGCACGCGGAGCGATCGATTTCAATCGCCACACAGCGCTTACCGATCGACCGGCATGCCTCCATCACCACTCCAGATCCGGCAAACGGATCAACGACGACCGAGCACGGGGCCAGGCAATTCGCAATCAGCATGCGAACCCATTCCAACGGTTTTTCGTGCTTGTGACCGTCGGCATGCAGTTTGGTGATCGGATGACTGTAAACGTCCGACAGGTGCTTTCCGCGCGCGTCGGCCTGAAACAAGTACGCCCCGCGCGAATTGGTAACGAGCCGCGGCGGATCGTCGTCGCGAGGACCGCCATAGTGGCTTCCATCCATCACGTACTCCCCCGACACCCCGTACCAGAACGCATATTTTGCACGTCTCAGCGGCCGATTCTTGGTGTACCAACTGGACACGCAGTCCCACGTAAATATCCAGGTCGGGGCTCCGTGAAACGCAATCACGTCTCTCTGCCTATGTCCGTCGCAAAACACGATTCGCCGAGATCCATGCCTCACCAGCACATCCGTATCCCATGGCGGATCAATAATCCAGCCCGCATCCTCTGGTATCTGCAATGTTGGCAGCAGTTCCCGAGAATCGCCGCAGAACAACTGCACTCCGTCGATGTCGATGACCGGCCCTCCACTCATGCTTTCACCAGGCTGGCCACCGCCACCAAACACTCGCGACCATCATCAAACTTTACCCGAACAGGAGACACGGACGTTAGAGCGAACTCCATGACTACCCCCGCTCCGAATGTGGCAGAACTGACCGAATCTCCAGGCCGAAACAAAGCATTTTTCGTCATCCAGTCGGGCCACTGCCCGGCGCCAGTGTCCTGCCCTTTTTCCGCCCTGCCGTCCCTAATTCGCCGCCGTGCGGCGCTGCTGTTGATCCTCTCGTATCCTATCGCCACGTCAGAATCTCCATCGGAATGTCCGAATATTCACAGCGCTTACCCCACTCATATTATCCACGCATTGCGTTGATTGTCGAGCCCGGCCAACCAAATGGCCCTACGGCGGCCGCGCCTGGCGGTTGATCCAGTCGATCAGCAGTCCACGCTTCTGCGCCTCTACCTCGAGCAGCTGCAGGAGCCCGACAATATCCGCTCGATCCTCGTCCGATAGGCCGCCAGCGCTGCCTGGTCGGGGGGCGTCAGCAGCTGAGACGGCGGGAGCGGAAACCGGGGCGGGTCGTACGTCGGCGCTGGGCACACCAGGCGCTGGGGCGGGCTTTGGCAGCCAGCGAGCACGATCAGCAGCGTGACGGCGGTCCAGATTGTCGAGAGCGGCTTGGGCATTGGTCGCGATCCTTTCAGTGACTTCGATTCGGCGGGTTTCTTCGGCGCGGGCGGCGCGCTGATAGTCGGCGTCTGTCTGGGCGACGGAGGCCTGCAGGGCCGAAAGGCCGCGCCGGGCCTCGGCCAGGTCGAGCTGGAGGGGCGTGACGGTCCACCAGCTGCACAGCCACCAGCCGGCGATGGCGCCGGCGATGCCGCGCAGGCCGACGGCGGACCAGAGGCCGCGGAGAAGAGACAGGGCCGCGCCGGTCATGGGCGGGCCTCGAGGACGCGGCGGGCACGCGCCAGGTACTCCAGGCGTTCCTCCAGGCCGTTCAGGCCGCCGTTGACGATCCTGGTCACGCCGCGCATGTCGTCGGCGTCTGCGAGCGCGTGGCAGCCGTTGGCGGTCCAGTACCAGCCGGCGGAGAGCGCGGCCAGGTCGGGCTTGAGGAGGAGGTCGGGTTTCTGGAGGAGCGGCTGGGCGAGGCCCTCGCCGCACCGCTCGTACATGGCCCGGCCGGTGATCTGGATGAGCCCGCGGCCGCGATAGCGCCAGCCCTCGCCAGACTCCTCCGGCCCGTTGCCCATCCGATTGGCGTAGACGCGGTTGGCCAACCGCTCCGGGTTTCGCGAAAACGGCCGGGCGGCCGCGATGCCGGGAAACCGCGCCGGCCAGATCTCGACGATGCGCTGGGCGGAGTAGGACAGGTTCTCCTCGAGGTCGCGCAGATGGTTGCTCTCGTGGACGATGGTGGCGGTCCACATGGCCAGGCGGTGCTCGGTGTCGAGGATGTCGTAGATCTGCGCGGTGGTGCCCAGGTGCCGGGCCCAGGCCACGGCGTCAGGGCACAGCGGGGCGATGCGCTTGAGCTCGTCAACGGTCCAGGGTTTGACCACGGCGGATGACCTCCAGGGTTTCGGTGCTCGGCTGCTCGAGCAGCAGCCGCAGGGTGTCCAGCGACGGCGATGGCGCGGCGAGGTACACGCGCACGGCCTGCATCGTGTCGACGGCGGCGAGGATCTCGCGGGCGTCGTGGTCGCCGATCCGGAGCATCGCGAACGATGCAAAATCGTCCGGGCCGATGTCGGCGACCTCACGCAGGCGGAGGAGCAGGCCAGGCGTGATCACGGACCGTGCTCAGCGGGCGGCGTGCCGCCCATCTTGGCCTCGAGGAACTTCTCGATCTTGAACACGGCTCGGCTGCCCATGTGGCCAGAGATGGCGATGCAACACGCCGCGATGAGTCGATCGACGCCGGCCGCCTCGCACAACCAGAAGGTGAGTAGGCCGGCGAAGCTGCTCGTGGCGATCTCGCCGATGAACTCGGTCAGGCGGAACGGCGTGGTCCTGGCGTCGCGCAATTTCCGGGAAAAGTTGACGATCCCGCCGAACGCGGAGAGGCACAGGACCCACAGGTAGGTGAGGACGCCGTAGTCGAAGGGCGATCGCGCGTCGGCGGCCTGGGCGGGCGTCACCATCACGACGATGCCGAAGAGGATGACGAGCACGAGCACGACGAACACTCCAATGGCTATCCAGGGCACGGCGGTCTCCTCTAGTCCTGCAGCACGGTGGTCACTTCGCCCACGGTCGCCTGCACGATGACCGAGGACACGAACGTCCCATTCCCGGATCCGGGCGAGTTCTTGTAGTACAGCTGGAGCAGATCGCCGCCATTCACGGCGATGTCGTCGCTCTTGGCCTCGTTGGTGACCGACGTGGTGGTCTTTTCGACGCCGACCGCCACGCCGTTGACGTAGACCTGCGCATAGCCGGTCGTGCCCGAGAACGTCTTCATGTTCCAGGACACGCGCACGGTGCCGGACTTCGGCATCGCGAACTCTTTGACCTTGACGTAGGTCGTCGATGCGCTGTTGCGTTCGGTGTTGGCTTGGGCCAGCGTCACCGTGGTGCCGGCCGCGTACTGGCCGATGCCGTTGATGGTGCCGATGACCGTGAGCGCCGAGCCGTCCCAGCCCAGGCGGTTGCCCGATGGATTGCCGATGGAAAACTTGAAGGTGCCGGAATCGTCGCCGATCCAGAAGCCGGTGCCGGTGTTGTAGGCGGTCTGGCCGCCGCGCACGTTGCCGCTGCTGCTGACCTGCACGCTGCCGGTCACGAGTCCACCGGCGACGGTGAGGTTGGAGCCGTCCCACTTGATGTGCGCGCCCGACGGATTGCCGAGGTGCATCTTGTAGGCGCTGCCGCTATAGCCCGCCCAGAAACCGGAGCCGGTCAGATAGTCCGTCGCGCCGATGGCGATGGACCCGGACGAGTTGACCGTCAACGCACCGGCCACGACGCCGCCCACCACTGTGAAATTGGTGCCGTCCCACTTGATGTGCTGGCCGGAGGGATTGCCGAGGTGCATCTTGTAGGCGCCGCCGGCATACCCGAGCCAATAGCCCGCGCCAGAGAGGTACCCGCTCGCTCCGCCGGCGAGGAATCCGGTGAAGTCGTGCGTGATCTCGTTGCCTGGATCCGCGCCCGCCGTGCCGCTCACGCCGCCGGTGGCGCTGCTGGGATACCACGACGAGACGTTGCCGCTGGTGTCGACGTGCCGCACCCAGTAGTACCGCACTGCGTCGGCCGCGAATCCCGAGCGCGTCAACGACGTGCCGGCCAGGGCCGCCACTTGCGTCGCGCCGCTGCGATCGTTCGTCGAGGCCTCCCACACTTCGGTCTCGCGGTAGTCCGCGTCGGGGCAAGTGGTCCAGGAGATCTGCAGCGCATTGGGCAGCTGGGTGATGCCGATGGACGTGGGCGCCGTCGGTGCGGCCGTCTTGCCAACAACGGTGTGCGCATTGGGCACCCAGGCGCTGCGGCGCATCGGCGCGGCCAGCGTGCGGAGCCGCACCTGGTACAGCTCGCCGTCGATCACCGGCCCGATGTAATACTGCAGGCCGTCGCGCGGCAGCGTGACGCTGTTGTACGTTGACTCCGCGTCGCGCTTCCACTGCACCTCGTAACCCGTCACAGACGGCTCGGCCGCGGCTGGCCAGGTCACCCGCATACGCGAGATGATGGTGCCGTCTCCGGCCAGCAGCAGCTCCGACGTGCCGGAGGCAATCGACATCGATGCCGGCGCCACTACGGTGAGCTGGGACGGCAGCTCGGGCGTGTTGTTGATCGGCGGATCTACACCGTCGGCCGGATCCCAGTCGTAGTGATCGGCGGACTCCTCTTCGAGCTCGAGGTCGACGCCGAGGCCGCCGTCATCGCCGGTCAGTTTCCAGCCGATGATGCGATACGCCGCCGACGACAGCCCGAGCTGGGCGAGCGTGACCGACACGGTATCGGCCGCCACCAGCGGGAGCGCGGTGATCTTGCACGGCATCGACAGCCGCTTCGCGCGTGACTTCAGCAGCGTGATCTTGGCCAGGCGTTGGCCGCGGAATGCGGACGTGACCCACGGCTGATCGACACTGCGTTCGATGTTTTCGCCGTCGTCCTCGGTCACGAACGCCGCATCGGTCACCGGCGCAAACTCCGTCACCACCCAGCCGCGCGACGGCTCGACGTAGGAGCCCCGCACCTGGTTGGTGAGTTCGGCGCGCGGCACCCGGTTGCGGAACGTCACCGGGCCGCGAAGATCGTCGGCGGTCAGCGTGACGGTGGGTGCCACGTAAGCCCCAGCGGTCATGCGCCATTGCCCCGCCGTCCACACCAGCGAGCCCGCCATGGATTTCAGCAGATCCTCGATCACGTCCTTCGGCGTCATGTCGCGCGTGAACGTGCCGCAGGCGGTGTACCGCCGCTGCTCGATCGTGCCGAAGCTCAAGCCGGATCCGGTGCCGGCAAACCCGATCGGCGTGCCTTCGATCGCGTAGGAGTAGTCCGCCGCCAACTGGAACGTCGAGGGCCCGCGCCGGATGATGTAGTACGTGCTGCCGGACGTCAGGCCGGTGGGCGCGGTGCCGGACAACACGCAGCGGTCACCGGTCTGAATTCTCGATTCGACCGCAGACGTCGTGAACGTATCGGCCGCCGGATCTGCCGTCACGCTGATCCAGGTGCCGCTGGCCAGCGCCACCCAGCCGTCGCACACGTTGGCGGCGGTGATAACCGACGCATCGTCGATCTCCGAGGAGTCGCACCCCAGACCGCGCGCGGCGATCAGATAGTCGCGCAGGATGATGGCCGGGTTATGTGTCAACGCAGACGCGGCGGTGCGCGGGTCGTAGCACATGGCGCCCCGGACGAGCACGCGGATCTGCGGAATGCCGCCCGGAAATTTGTCCTGGTCCCATTTGAGCCTGGCATACACCGCCGCGATGCCGGCGCCCTTGTGGTCCGTGGTCCAGGTGCCGCCCGACTCGCTGACCAGGTCAGAGAACGCGCTTTGCGGATTGGTACCGGTCACGAACTGCAGCCGCGCCAAGCCGGAGAAATCGCCGCTGGTCACATTGCCGGAGCCGTCCAGCGTGCCGACCTGCACGTCGTCCAGCCAGATGTCGCCGAACGAGTGCACACGATGACCGGCCAACGCCACGATGAGGTGCAAATACTCCTTGTCGGTGCCGGTGACCTGCGCGTAAATCATCGGACCCGACACTACCGCCTCGCCGTACACCACGCGGAACGGCGCGATGGCGGAACGGATCGTCACCTTGCGGTCGGCGACGTCCTCCATGGCCCGCTTGCGCGCCTCGCGCATCGACCAGGCCTGCAGGCCGTAGGACAGCGCGAACGTGGTCAGGAACGCCGGGAGCGCCGCACCGCCGGTGAACGCGGTGGCCGCCGCTGCGAGCGCGGCGGCGAGCCCCGGACCTTTCAGCGATTGGGTTTCGGCACTGGACGCCATGTCACCACCCGAAGATGTTACCGAGCACGTCGCCGACCTTGCGCAACGGATCGAGCACGATCTGCTTGGAGCCGGGAATCAGCCGCGACCACTTGTCCAGCGTGCGGTTCATAAGCTTCAGTGGATCCGGTGCGACCGGGCCCTTGTACACGCCCCAGACAATGGTCTTGTCCTGCAATTCCTCCACAAACTCGAAGAACAGATCGCCCGGATTGCGCGCCGTGTGATCGGCGTGGTTGTACCGTCGCAGGCGCGGCTGATCCCATCCGGCCATGCGGTTTTCGACGGACAACTGGATGACCGCTTCGGTGCCGACGCTGATCTCGGGCTCGTCCATGCGGCCCTCGAACGTCAAGATCGGATCGTCGATGATCTGCCAGTGCTCGTCGCACAGCGCGAGGTACTCGCGCACCGTCTGGCCCTGGTACGCATCGTCGAGGATGGCGGTCAGGTACGACGTGTCGATGCCGCTGAATCGGATGTTGCGTGCCAAGGCCGTCGGCGACACCGACTCCATCACCGGCTCCACGGCCGACACCGCGCCCGCGCCCAGGTAGGTGTTGCTGTCCCACTCCACGTCGTGCATCGCCGAGCAGAATCGCACCGTGCCGCTCGGGAAATAAAGTTCGTACAGCAGCACCCAGCAGACGTTCGACGCGGCCAGCGCGGTCTCGACGTCTGGGCTCAGGCTGCGCGGCATCAGAACACCTCGACCAGGTCGAACACAAAGGTGTGGCGGCCCATGCCGGCCGGCTCGTATGTCCAGCCGTTGCGGTCGCTGTTGAGCATGCAGGTCAGCGTCGGCCGCTCAAGCGTAATCGTGGCCGCATCCGCGGGCGAGGTGCGCAGCGGCGGCGCGATCGCCAGCGCACTGTTGCCGCTGCCGTCGGTGTTGGCCGTGGCGGTCAGCAGGTGCAGCGTACCGTTGACGCCAATGAGATCGCCGGCCACGAGCCAGCCGGAGGTCGTCAGAGGCCCCCCGGTCACGTTGAGCGTGCTGCCGGTCTGCCCGGCTCCGGACACCACCGGCGTGCCGCCGCCGATGCCCTTGGGCGTGGGGCGGCCAAAGTTCGGCACGTACACCCGCCCGGCGCGGCCGCGCATGGACCCAATGAAGGCCCACGCCAGGCGAGCGTCCGCCTCGCCGAGATTGTGATACTCGACGCGGGTGGACCAGCGCGCGCCCAGCAGCTCCTGCGTCTGCACGGCACCGGTGAGCGGCGAGCGATGCTCCTGGGTGAGCGTCTCCAGCCACCACTCGGTGCGGGTCGGATCGATGGAGAACGCGGGCCAGCTCAGCGTCGTCATGACATCGCCCCGATGCGGCCCATGCGCGCGATCTCGCTGCGGGCCATCGCCGCCCCGGACACCACGGCCGCGCGAATCACGGCGCCGTCCGTGGGCGACTGGATCACCACGGTCTGCTGATACGTGATGCCGCCGCCATTGGGCACGATGGTGCCGCTCGTGCCCCGGGGCATGTACAGCCGTTCCGGGCCGTTTTCGCCGACGTTGTACCAGTTCCCCCCAAGCACCGGCCCGCCACTGGCCTTGTTGCCGCCGAAGCTGAACCCGAACGGCGTGCCGGACGCGCCAGAACTCGATGTGGAGCCGCCGCCGAACAGCGACACACCCTTCAGCGATTCGGCCAGTGCCGAGAACAGCGGCCGCGTGATGGTCTGCTGGAGAGTCAGCCGTGCCAGGTCAGACAGAATCACATCCACCAGTTTCCCGAACTCGAACGTCCCCGTCTTGACCATGTCTGCGATGGCGTCGGCCGTGGCGTCGCCCCAGCGCTCAATGGACGCCTGCAGACGCCGGAACGCTTTCTCGCCGTTTTCGGTGACCTTGGGAAACGCGCCGCTCGCCTCGAGCTGCAGCTTCGCGATCTGGTCGCGCACCTTCTGCAGCTCGGCGTCGTATTCGCCGTCCGTGATCAGATCGAGGTTGAGCGCCTGCACCAGCTGGCGGCCACGCTCCTGCAGGGCCCGCACCTGGCCTGTCGTGGTCGACTCCAGGAACTGCTGCATCTTGGTGGCTTGCTCTTCGGCCACCGTCGGGCCTTCCTGCAGCAGCTCGATCTTCGCGTCTTCGAGTTCCTTCTGCTGCTTGGTGGCCTCGTCGAGGATCTGCTTGCGCTGCCGGTACAGCTCCTGCCACTGGTCGGTGTAGATGTCGACCAGGCGCCGCGCCTGACGGCTGCTTCCTTCGGCGTACAGGTCCTTTTTTTCCTCGGCGGATTTCGGCTCGGCGATATTGATCTTCGGCCCGCCGATGTTCTGCAGGGCCAGGGCTTCCGATTCGGACAGCTGACCGATGCGCGGGCGACCGCTCACGCCGGGCACGCGGATGTTGTTGCCCAGCGGGCTTGGATCGGTCGCGGTGGCGCGGTTGGCCAGGTTGAGCAGCCGGGTGAGGTTCTGCACGGCGCCCTGGGAACTGCCGGCCACGGCGGGCAGCTGGCCAATGTTGCGCAGCAGGTCGTCCCACGCCTTGGCCAACGACTTGGTCGCCCCGTACAGGCCGGTGTTTTCAGCGCCGGCCGATCCGCCCACCGACTTGGCCAGCTCGTCGAGCACGACCTTCTGCGCGCCCGCCACGTCGCCGGTTTTGATGAGCTGCGCGACCAGGTCCTTTTGCCCGTCGGTCAGACGCACGCCGGCCTCGCGTAGCGTCTTCATGCCGTTTTCTGGATCCTGCAGCGCCCGGCCGATGGCGCCGAAGGCCTCGGGCAGCTGCTTGCCGGTGGCCGCCGCGAGATCGACGGCAGCGCGGGCTGCGTCGTCGAACACTTCGCGCGCCACACCGCGGAATCGCAGCAGGGTGGCGATGCCCTCGCGGATTGGATCGTCGTCGAACACGGTGCCCGCCGACAGATCGTTGATCAGCCCCTCGAGCTGCTCACGCGACCGGCCAGCCGCGTACCCGGTGGCGCGCAACGTGGCGTTGAGCTGGGCCGCGCTGCGCTCGGCCTCGATCACCGACTGCGAGATCGCGCGGCCGAAGTTGATGGCGGCGGTGACCGAGAAGGCCCCGGCCAGCACGCCGGACAACCGCGTGAACACGGATTCGAGCCCGCCAAACTGGCGCGAGATCTTGTCGGCAATGCCCTGAGTGTCGCGCCCGATCTTCTGCAGCGATTCCTGGAACGACGCCAGGCGGGCCTCGATGTCGATGGTGAAGCTAGGCACGGACCGGGCCTCCGTTCACGTCACGAAAGTGGTTGCGCAGCTGCACCAGGCCACGGATGAGGGCATCGGGATCGTCGATGCCCAGCAGCTCGCACAGCGGCTCCAGCGCGTTCCAGTCGATCTGTCCGCCCATCAGGTTCCACACCTCCACGATCCACGCGATGTCGGAATCCGGGCCCACCGGATCGCCGCCGAAATGCGCGGCGCTCGTCACGTCATCGAGCGCCGCCGCTATTTTTTTTCTTGCTCGTCCTTGACGGTGCGATCGGCTTCCAGCAGGCGGTTGAGCTCGGCGCACACGGCCATGAAGCACTGCGGGCGCTCGTCCAGCCACTCCAGCGCCACGTCGATGTCGAACGGCACCACCGCGCTGTCGCCGCCCGGCACCAAATCGATCTCGACGAATCCGCGCCACCCGACGATGGCCTTGGCCAGCACGGCGCGATCGTCGAGACCGCGCCACCGCGACAGCTCCACCGCAGCGGGTCGCCGCAGGAGGAGCGCCCGAGCGGGCACGACCTCGAACCACGTCTCGCGGGCGGCCCGCATGCGTTCCAGCAGGGTTGCCATGATCAGGACGAGTAATACGTCGGGGTGCCGAACATGGTGATCACCAACTGCGTGATGACCTTGTCCTGGGCGTTGCCGGTGGGCAGCAGCACGCACCCGACATAGCCGTTGAACACCACCTTCTGGCCGTTGGCGAAAGTGAACCGGACGCAGCGCTGCGCCTGCTGGTCGGAGGCCGCCTTGAGCGCGATCAGTGCGGTATCGGCCACGTCCCAGATCGACTCGAACGTGTACACCGCCGGGTTCGCCGCGCCGGGGATCTGCTTGCGCACGTTGTCGTGGATCGTGGTGACGTCGATAAAGTCGAAGTCGCCGCCGCTGGCCTGCAGCCCGGTCGCGCTCGACATGGTGGTACCGAACGTCACTTCCTCAATGGAGCCGGACGTGAACGTGTCGTAACTGGTGGTGTTTTCACCTTCCAGCTCGAACGTCTTGGCGCCGGTGTTGACGTTGGCCACGCGGAACACGCGGCCGTTGACCTGCGCCATGCCGACCGCCGTGACCTTGACGTAATCGCCGTTGGCGTACGTGTCCGTGCCGCTGTAGGTCGCGACGCCTGGATTGGCCTTGCTGATCGCGGTGACGGTCTGCGCAGTGGCGAGGGCCGACTGGATGGCCACCGCGACCGAGCTCCACTTGCTGACGTTTGCCATGGTGATGCTCCTCTAGGATAGGTACTCGACGGTGAGCACGCTGGCCCACAGTGCGTTCTCGGTGTCGATCTCGCCGCGCCGCCCGCTGGGCACGTACCCGGCCGCGCCCACGGCGGCCAGGACGGCATCGGCCAGCGCGTCGGCGTTGACGCGCGTCCCTGCCATGCAGGTGATCTCCAGGATCGCTGTCTCGGCAACCGGGACCGCCGAATGGATCGTGGTGTGGTACACGGTGTCGATGCGGTTGAATGCCACGCAGGGCAGCGTGGCGTCCTGCGGCACGACGTCCGGATAGATGCACGTGCTGACGATGGCGGTGACCGCCGCCGCGCCGGACAGCGTGCTGTAGAGCAGGGTCTCGGCGCTCATTTGAGTTCGGTCTCCAGCCGGGCCCGGACTCGCGCGTTGAACGCGGCGATGGCGGCGGACTGACTGCGGCGGAACGCCGGATCGAGGAACGGGATCTGAATGCGCCGGCCGGCGTTGGCGCTGCGGATCTGGTTGCGAGCACGCTCTCCACCGCGCGCCCGATTGCCAGGCCCGCGAGGAATCCAGCCGCCCTCCAGAAACCGCCAGTAGAACGGATCCCGCGCGGATCCGCGCGCGGCCTTCTTCGAGGCGCGGACTCCGACGTAGTAGGCAATGACGCCGCGCTGGCGCACGATCTTCGAGCGCGCCAGGACGATGCTCCGGCGCAAGGTGCCGGCTGTGCGGCGTGGATCGCGCTCGCGCAACACCGGTGCGCTTGCCTTGGCCGCGTCGCGGAACACGCGACCGGCCGCCCGCACGCCGTCGGACACGATGCGCCTCTCCATCTTCTGGCCGACCAGAGCCAGCTCGCGGCGGAAATCTTCGATGTTCGTGCGGACGACGATCTCAGACATTGACCGCATCCCCCGTGCACAGCAGCTCGAGCTCGCGCGCGCGGCCTGCCACGTCGATCACTTCAAGCACGTCATACACCGCGCTGCCGTGCTGCACCCGCATGGCCGGGTTGACGCCCGACAGGTACCGCATCCGCACCCGCACGGACACGTCGGCCTGGGCCTGACGCATGGCGACGTACTCGCGACCCGACAGCGGCTGGACCTCGGCCGGCACGGTGGCGAAGGTGCTCCAGGTGATGGACTCGCCGCCGACGGCGTCGCGGCTCACGCTCTTGCTCTGCAGCGTGACGGTGTGTCGGAGTCGCCCGGCGCGCATCAGGCGACCACCGGGCAGCGGTACGGGTCCAGCAGGCCGTCGACATATGGCGTGGCGTAGACCTGGAAGTCGGAGGCGGACTCGCGGTGCTCGTACAGGTGACCGATCTGCAGGAGCAGCCACTGCTTGATTGCGGCCGGGACCGAAGCGGCGTCGGCATAGCCCGCCACGAAGCGGATCTCGATCGGCTCCAGGCGATCCGCCGGCGTGGGCCAGAGGGTCCCCCAGACCGGAACGACGCGCGCCAGCACTCCGGTGAGCGCGACCTGGTACAGGCTCGAGGAGACGGTCTGCAGCGAGGTGCCGTCGTGGACCTTGACGGAGCTCACGCCCGTGACGCCGCCGAGCGGGATCTGCACGACGCCGTCGCACGGCCAGGCATCCAGGACCAGGTCCCAGGTCTGGGTGATGAGCGCGCGATTGCACTTCTGCTCGGCCAGCTGCCGGGCGGCGGTGATGAGCGCGCCGATGTAGGTGTCGTCGCCGGAGCCCGTGACGCGCAGGTGGGCCTTCGCCTCGGAGGCGGAGACGGGTTCGGTGGCGGGCGCGACGGCCAGGCGCAGCATGTCAGTCGTACACCCGGAACACGGGATGCCACCACCGGAACTCGGCATCCGAGGTCTGCCCCGAACCGAACAGGACGCGCACGTACGGCTGGCAGGCGGAGATCCCGCTCGGGATGACCGACTCGACGGTCTCGATCAACCCTTCGACGTCGCCGGCGAATCCGTCGGTATTGGAGTCGACCAGATTGCCCTGCACGAACCACGACTGCCCGCCACTCATGGTGCCGCCGATGACCAGGTCGAAGCCCTGAATGTCGAGGCCGTTCTTGATCGAGAACGGGATGTACGCCTTGAACTTCTTTCCGGCGGTGAGCGACGCATGCAGGCTGGAGCTGCGCGTGTAGCGGAACGAGGCCTGGCCAGAGGCGGAACCATAGTTGAACGTGGCCAGGGCATTGCGCCCGAAAGCGTCGCCGTCCGCCGCGACGGTCCGGTTCTCCATGGATCCGGTCACGGACGCGCCGCTGGTGACGTTGGTAATCCCCCAGTTCGTCGGGGCCGTGGTGCCCCCGGAGAAATTGGAGTCGGTCAGGATGTTCCCGGCATCCGCGCCGATCATGGACGCATGGGCCGCCAAGTAGCCATCCAGATCGATCAGCGGCGTCAGCTTGGCGTCGATCGCAGCGGCCATGGCGTAGGCGCCAGGCATGGACGGATGCGTGCCATCTGCAGTCATGGCCGCAGTGGGGTCCGGATTGGTGGCGCCTCCGTTCACGTAGGAGACGCCACCCCACGTGGCCCGCCACGAATTGATCCAGATAAGCCCGTACCGCATGCATTCCAGGTGCATGCGTCGATTCAGCTGGTTGTGGACGGTCTGCTTGTCGGAAGACCAGAACGCGCCGCCGGAATCCCGGGGCGGGATGCTCACGACGACGACGTACCGCGCCACGTCTCGGGCAAAGGTCAACAGCGCTTCGATCTCGGCCCAAGCCGTCGCAAACGACTGGCCGACGCTGTAAACGTTGTTCATGCCGACGCACACGAACGCCACCGAGTAGGGCCCCGGATTGCTCACGCGCGCCAGCTCGTGCACGTGCGCCGCGGTGCCGCCCCCTACAGTGCACCAGGTGATGGTGTCGAACTGCTTTCCGCGCAGCGTCTCGTAGGCCGTCACGAAGCCCTTGCTCGATCGCCGCCGCGGGAACGCCACGTTCCCCGGACCGGCGCCGGTCGCACTGTGCGTCCGCCCTGCCAACGCGCACGTGAACACGGTGCTGGAGGCCACCGCGGTGATCACGGCGTCCACCGCATTGGTCTCTTTCGCCGTGGTGGCCCCGAGCCTCACTGGCGTGCCGACGCACGAGGCGTGCCCCGCGGAAATAGTGACGGTCGCCGTTCCGTCGCCGTTGTTGGTAAGCGCCGAAGCGGTCAACACGACCTCGGAATACAGTCCGATCGAGTCGGCCAGGACGATCGCGCTGTTGGGCAGTGGTCCCCGCAGATCGGCCCACGTCAACGGGCGACGGCCTCGTTGATAGTCATCAATCATCAGCGTTTGAATGTCTTGCATGCGCTGCCTCCGATCGGTTGTGGACAGCGCCCGCTCGCGCAGGCGCTGGGTCACACACGACCGTCAGTTGATGATCTGCACCACGCTGGCCAGGTCGACGCCGGAGGCCGGGCCGTAGCGCGGCACGCCGAGCACGACGCACGCAGCCGGGCCGCCGGTACCGCCCCCGGTGACCATGGTCCCGCGCACGTATTGCTTGCCGTTGGCGATGAGATCGGTGCTCTTGAGTCCGATCACGACCTGCTTGCTGTCGTTGTTGGAGGCGTGCGCGGCGAGCTGGGTGGCCTGCTTGCCGGTGATGTCGACCGCGTTGCTGGTGCCATCGCTGTCGCAGGTCTCGACGCCCAGGTCGATCGTTTCCGCCGCCATGTCGCCGAGCTGGAAGACGAAGAGGAGCGAGTCCCACTTCGAGAGGTCGATGGCGCCGGTGTTCTTCTGCGTGTTCGCCGTGGTCACGGGCGCGATGATGCCGGCGACGCCCAGGCCTTCGGTGAGAGATACGTTCGGGAACATGTTGCAAATCTCCTTTCAGGACCACCACGGCTCCGGAGAGCCGCAGCGGTTTCGGGTTAGCGGGTCTGCAGGGCCACGAAGTGGGACAGGGTGTTCGAGCCGTTCTTGCGAGAGATCGGCGCGGAGAGCCACGGCTGGCCACCGATGCGGAACGTCCAGCGGAACGCCGTGGCGCCCTGGTCGAACCACAGGTGCATGCTCATGTCGTTGCGCACGCCGCCGGCCTCGTAGGGCGCGAAGTACCCGGGCAGCCACGCCAGGATGATGTCGCCGACAGTGCCGATGGTCTGACACGCCTCGGTGGCGATGATCGGCCTGCCCATCAGGGTGCCGTTCGTCGGGTCGTACCGCAGCCCGCCTTCACCCACCAGTCCGGCCACGCCCGCGGCGATGTTGTTCTGGCCGACCCGGTCCTTGAACGCGATGTTGATGCTGAGCAGCTGCTCCTCGACGTCCTGATTGATGAGCCACACCGCATTGCGACGCACGGCGTCGGGCATGCGCGAGTACATCTTCAGGATGTTGGCGGCGACGATGGTGCCGCTGGCCTGCGAGCTTTCCTTGGTCACCGTGACCAGGGACGGCGAGTTGAGGATGCCCAGCATCTGGCCTTGCGAGCCGGTGCCGTTGATGATTTCGTCGGTGATCTTGAAGTTGAGCTTTTGCCCCGCCTTGGTGGACAGGAAGCTGGCCAGCATCGGCGCATCCCGCAGCAGGCCGTCGGTGACAGGCACCAGCGCGTAGATCTCCTCGATCCGCACGGTGATGTCCTTGAGCGCCAGCTTGCTCTGCGTCTGCGCCGCCGCTTCGGCTCGCCGGTACACCCGCACGCCGCCGCTCGCGCCCCACACGGTGTCTTCGTCCGTCGGGACGATGACCATGCTGGAGTTCGTCGGCTGCGCGTCGCAGCGGCTCAGCAGGGCATCTTCCCCGGTCACAAGCGACTGAACGGTGCTCTTGAACTCGGGCGGGACCGCGAATCCGCCATCTGCACCGATACCTTCCGACGAGTACGTGGACAGCGAGGCGTTTTGCACCAGGCGCGGGTCCTGGCGCGTGCCGCGCTGCCAGTCAAACACGGACCGGGCGAACTCGCCCAGGTTGTTGAAGCCCCAGCGGTCCCGCTCCTGGGCCGTGCGCATCGTGGTGGCTTGCAGGCCGTCGGGTTGGCGCTGACGGTTGCCGCTGTTCTGCGGTTCGGGCAGGCCGGGAGGATCGCTGCGGCGGCCGGTGCTGGCCCCGGTGCGGTCCTGCATCTTCTGCGCGCGCTCGGCCAGCTCGAGCTCGCCCTCGACGCGGTCGAACTCGTCGGCCAGGTCGACAACGGTCTTGTGTTCATCCGCCGTGAGATCGCGGTTGGCCGCCGCGGCGGTTTCCTGGATGGCGCGCGTGCGGTTGGCCAGATCGACAAGCGTGTTGCGCAGCGACTCGATGCGATCGCTCAGCACCATCGGACCGTTGGCCAGCAGCAGGCCTGCGGCCATGGCCTCGACGGACATGCCGCTGAGGTACATCACAGTCACGGCTACGGCTACCAGTGCAACGGCAGCCACCCCATACGATTTGAATTTCATGCTGTGCTCCTTTGAGTGACTAGGTCTGCGGTGCCGCCGACCGGGTGGGACGCAGATACCGCTGCGCACGCGCAGCCATATCCGCGACACGGGAGGCCGAGTGCTGGTCGCGCGCACGGGCGAGCAGCGACTTCGGCGGATGCTTGAATCTCTTGGCCTGCTCTTCGTCGAGGTGCGCCTCAACGGGCGCCCCGGCGACGACGCTGTCGGCCAGCTTGGCGTCGACGGCCTCCTGCGCACGGAACCAGGTCTCGTCGCGCATGAGATCGCGGATCTCGGCCACGGTCCGGCCGCTGCGCCTGGCGTAGATCTCCGCGATGTCGCCGCTGATGGAGTCCAGCAGATCGGCGGTCTTGCGCATCTCGCCGGCATTGCCCCAGGCGAAGGTGCTGGCGTCGTGGATCATCAGCTGGGTGCCTTCACCCATGGTGATGGTCTCGCCCGCCATGGCGATGACGCTGGCGATGGAGGCGGCCAGGCCGTCGACGGTGACGTGCACGCTCGCCGGGTGACGCTTGAGCTGGTTGTAGATCGCCATGCCGTCGAACACACCACCGCCGGCGGAGTCGATGCGCAGGTTGATGATCTCGACGTCACCCAGCTCCTTGAGCGCGGCGCTGACGGTCTTGCCGTCAATCATTCCCCAGTCGCTGGGCCCGATGTCGGCATAGAGGACGATCTCGCCCACCTTCGCGGTGGCCTTGGCCTGGAAGTGGCGCTTACGCATGGGTAGACCTCACGAGGTGCATGTGACGCCGCGCGGACTCGAGCTGGTCCGTGGGCGAGGGTTCCGGCGGCGGCTCGGACGGCGCGGGCTCCGGCGTGGGCGTCACGACCGGTGCCGGCGTCGGTTCCTGGAGCTTCTCCAGGGTGGTCATGTTGGCCGGCACCAGGTACACGTCGCCGTCCGGAATCGGGTTGCGCTCTTCGAGCGCGCGGATCTCGTTGGCGTTGAGCGTGCCGGTCTCGCGGGCGATCCTGTAGGCCTCGTACCGGCTCTTGAGATCGCCGCGCAGCAGCGCACCGAAGTTGTGCTTGACGGTCTGGCGCGATTGCTGGTTGCGGCCGAACAGCTTGAGGTTGCACTCGCTCTCGATGCGCGTGGCCCAGGGCTGCAGGCAGTGGGTGACGAACGCCAGCTGCTCCTGCTCGACGTTGGAGTGCGTGGCGCGCTCCAGCTCCATGACCAGGTGCGGCGGCACGCGGAACCACCTGCAGATCTCCAGCACGCCGAAGCGGCGGCTCTCGACGAACTGGGCGTCGGACAGCGCCATCGGCGGCTCGCTCGGCTTCAGGCCGTGCGTGAGAAGCGCCGCACGGAAGGCCTTCGCCGCGCCGCGGTGCAGCTTCTCCAGCTGCTCGCGCAGGAACGCGGCCGTCTCTTCCTTCATGGTCTGCTCGGTGGTGTACACGGTGCCGAGCTGCATGTTGTT
>ERZ869925.715-NODE-715-length-20439-cov-5.316474_pt1 | contig 20439 bp, 36 predicted proteins | sample MGYA00579311_ERZ869925 | MGnify/ENA primary metagenome ERZ869925 (study PRJEB32216, sample SAMN09231817) | wastewater metagenome | place: USA: Maryland | collected 2016-07-30 | study: EMG produced TPA metagenomics assembly of the PRJNA472060 data set (Reclaimed...
CCCGTCGTGCCCGTAGTCGCGCAGCCCCCAGTACGGCGGCGACGTGACACAGCAGTGTACGGACCCGGCTGGCATTGTGCGGAGCGAATCCACACAGTCGCCAACGTGGATGGTGACGGGGCCAATGGCAACTTCGTTCACCTCTCGCTCCTCTCGTACAGCGCCCCCACCGCCACGCCGATTGCCCAGCCCCACCACGACACGGGGACGATCAGGCTGATGGTCATTGGCACTCCTTCCACGCTTCGACGAACTCGACGGCAACCTGCGGGACGATGGCGTTGCCGTAACCTTTGAGCAGCATCGCCCGCCCGACTTGCGACTCCACTAGCGGCCAGGTTTCGACCGCCGCCGCGATTTGGTCTTCTGATAGGCCAGCATCCCGCACAGCGTCCACGAGAGCGGGAACCCCATCAGCCAGCGACTCAGGTTGGCGTTCAACACGCCGCGCTTTGCCGTCGCGGCAAGGGAAAATGTCGAAGGAGGACCAGCCTGAGCGGCATGTTTCGGCAAGCACGACGGGTCGCCCTGGTTCGGCCCGCCGTTGGTCCCGTCCGTCGCCCGCGGCGTTCCCCATCCCGCCAGCATCGCCGTCGATTGCAGGTCGATCCCGCCGCTGCCCCTCGCGTCCTTGCTCTCGTTCGCCTCCGGGCCGCGCTCGTTGGCGTTCGGCGTCGGCCAGCCAGTCAAACTCAAACTCGTCGGTTCCATCCCATCGCACGCCCGCTGCGCGACTTCCCGCAGGTTCGATGGTGGTCCACCGTTGCGGAACTGTCGTCCCGCAAGCGCCCGCGACATTGCCTCGTCCGAGCGCTGGCAGTTGTTCGCGTCGAAAGCCTGCGGCGTCGGCCAGCCCGCCAAGTTCGCGACTCGCGGCAGTTGATCCAGCCGCGTCCGCGCCGACCCGTCCGGGTTCGTTGCCGTCGTCGCCATGCCGGGCGTATCCTTCCAGTCTCGGCTTGCTGGCGTCGGCCACCCAAAAGAGTCGCTGTCTGATATGCGGCGCGCCGACGCTGTGTGCGCCAAGTACCGCCGCCCCGCAGGCGTAGCCTTCTCTTTCCAGGTCTGCGAATACTCCATCGAGCCAGCCGAGCCTAACCGCTCCCTCAACTTGTTCGCCAACGACGACTGAAGGTCGGCACTCGCGGATGAGGCGGGCGAACTCCGGCCACAGGTGCCGTTCGTCGGCGTGGCCTTTGCGTTTCCCTGCCGAGGAGAACGGCTGGCATGGGCATGAGCCTGTCCAGATGCCGGGGGTGTCGGCAAGTCCAGCCCATCGAATAGCGAGGGGCCAGCCGCCGATGCCGGCGAAGAAATGGCACTGGGCGTATCCGGCAAGGTCTGACGGTCGGACATCGGCGATACTCCTGTCGTCCACGTCGCCAGGCGGAATCAGCCCGGCGTCGATCAACTCGCGCAGCCATGCGCAAGCCTTGGGGTCGAAGTCGTTGTAGTAGTTAGCCATGCGACTCCCTCCCGCCCGCGAACACGTCGGACACGTCGGCCCAGGCGATTACCTTTTGGGCTGGGAATGCACCGCCGCAGTACGAACGCTGGAACCGTGTGCCGTCAATGAACCCGTAGTCGGTCCATCGCGACAGTGCTGTCGTCGCAAAAATCGTGCGATACTCCGGCGGCTCCTCCCCAGGCGGCCAGGTGCCGTCAGGAAGGCGTCGATGCACAACGATTGATACTTGATCGCTCATTTCAGCGCCTCCGTAACGTCGGACCAGGCCGTAACTGCCGTGGCCGGGCATGTGGTCAACCTGCCGCAGAACGTCTCTCCCTTGACCACGCCAACATCACAGCGCTCCTCGATGACGCCCCCGTGTTCTTCTTGCAGAGTGACCAACAGAAGTCGGTATGTCGGCGGAGGCCTTTGCGGCCAGGTGCCGTCTGCGTTGCGGCGGTGGATGGTGATGGTGACTTGATCGCTCATTGCCAGTCCTTTCGTCCTTCGGTCAGTTTCTCGACGGCGGCGATGGCGCGGTCCAGCGCCTCGCGGGAGTGGTGCAGTGCGGCGAGGGTGACGGGGAGCGGGTCGTGCGGAGACGCCCTTGTGGGTCGCGACGGCATCGGTATCCAGGCCATGATTTGCGTGTGACTACGCGCAAAACCGTCAATTTCTCGCCAATATCCATCCTCAAAGGCGAGGCATGCCCACCGTTCCGCGTCGATCCACGCGGTAATCACGTTGCCTTCGTGGCAATCGGGTAGCCTCCAGTCCGGTGCGCCGCGCCAGTAGATGGGAACGGTGTTCATGGATGCACCTCCAAATCGGCGGCGTAGCACCACCGCTTGACATCGCCCCACAGCCGCACCGACGCGCCGCAAGATACGGTGTGCCTGCTGCCCTTTGTGTCCAGCCAAAACCGCCCGCAGAAGTATTCACTGGGGTCGCCAAAGGTCATGTGCGCCACAACCCGCATTCCGTCAATGGGCAGGTCTAGGTGGTCGCCAATCTTCACCCTGACCGTTTTCATGGTTGCCCTTTCAGCGATTGCTCACGCGTCGGCCAGCACCCGGAAAGGGGGAAATCGTCGTACGTGTCGGTCGCAACCTCGTTGAGCCAATCAATCTCCAACTGCTCGCCGTTGCGGTAGACATGATGGGCCGAGTACGCCAGCACGCTGCCGTCAGCGAGCACCGGCATACCCTCGGTGACGCGAAGGTAGTCAACGGCCGCCTCCATCAAGATGTGAACGCCGCGAAGGTCGTACCCCATTGTCGCGCACGCGACTTGGTGGTCGGCGGCGTCGCGCACGGCCTGCTTGATTGCCTCACGATCCATGTTGCTCTCCGTAGTAGGCGGCGAGGGCGGAGTCGGCGATGCGAAGGGCGTCTTGCGTATCGGTGTATTCGCGCACCACGAGGTCGCGGTACAACTCCCACCTCCGCCGCTCGCGTTCTGGGTCGGACGGGGCGGCGACGCCTGCTGGCGTGCCCAGCGAACGCTCGTATGCACACTTGATGCAGCCGTCGCCCGGCAATACCATTCGCCAGCCGCAGCGGGGGCACAGTTCGCCGCTGGTCTGGCGCAGTTCCGCCGCCTCCCGCACGTGCTCGCCGCCGATCCTCCGCACCGCCTCGTCGGTGTCGATCCCGGCGGCGGCGATGGTGGCGGCTATGCGTTTGACCGCGACGACTTGATACTCGTCACCCCAATCCCAGTTTTGCGACTCTGCCCACTGTTCCGCGTTCATCGTCCGTCTCCTTTGCCCGTCGCCTTCGCGATGGCGGCACGGGCGGCTTCGTACCGCAGGCCCGCGTTGCAGTTGCAAACGTCGCCGATGGCCTGCGTATCGCAGTCGTGGTCGTGCCCGCCGTCCACAAGGGCTTGCAGGGCGGCGAGCAGTTCCGCGTTGATCTCGCGGAGGCAGTCAACCTCCGCCGCGATGTCGTCCTGCTGTTCCACCCATTGCCACTTCTCGTCTCCTACCGCCTTCGCAATTGCGGCGCGAAGGTGTTGGCACAACGATTGTTGGTCGCCACATCCGGCAACACCCTCATACGGCTCGGCCAGGACAAGAGCCCTCCGGCACGCCTCCAGCAGTTCCGGCGCGGAGGCGATCAGCCGGGCGTTGGCGGCGGCCTCTGGCGAGAACGGATTGAGCGTCCGCAATTCGCATACCAGCAGCCCGCCGTTCGCGGGGTTGACGGCGTACTCACCCATAGCCATCTCAAATGATTTCCACGGTCCCGGCGTGTGGCTCATTGCGCGTCTCCTGTCTTGCTGTTATTCCCTTGACACTGCGCCTCCCACAACGCCTGCCGGATGGCCACCGGTCCCACATGCGTCGCCCCGGTCGGCCATACGGATAGGCGGAACCCGATGCTGCCGCACTGGCCCCGCCCGGCCCACCAAAGTACGACGGGCTGCTTGTCGCCAGCGTCCATCACCGCCTGACGCAACGCCGCCAGCCACGGCGCACCCCCCAGCCGGATCGACTTGTCGCCCTTGACCTCGATATGGACATCGGGCAACTCATCCACGATCACGTCGGGCGAGTCGGTGCCGCCGGCAAACTGCTGGCCACGGCGGCACGTGAAGCCGAGCGAGCGGAGAAAGTCGCAGGCTTGCAGTTCGATACGCTTGCCCTTGGCCCTGCTGTTTATCACGGCTTGGCCTCCAGTTGCGGGATGTCCGCCCAGGCGAGGATGTCTTCTGGTTTCATGGGTTCCATGTCGGAGTATGGAACCCGATACTTGCCGGTCAAAAAGTCACGCCACAGCACAAGGCGACGATGGCGTTTGGTCCACGCCAGAAAAGACCGGTCCTTCGGCAGCCGCCTCCAGTTGATGCCCCGCCGGTAGATGGTCGTAGTGACGTTCATTGCTTGGCCTCCAGCAGCCCCAGTTGATGGGCCAGGTCGTAAGGGATGGCGACGGACACGCTCGCGCCGAAGTTGATGTCCGTTCTCATCGCCAATTGCACACCATCAAGCCGCAGCACCACCGTGTCGTCCGGGTAGTTCATGGGGTCTTCGTACAGGTGCGCCCCAGGCTTGCCGTTCTCGGGTGCAATGTATTTCAGGGTCATCTTCGTGCTCATGTTGCGGCCTCCATCGACGCCTCGCGGGTGCGGTGGCAGCGGTTGGTGTCGACCCATTCCAAGATGTCATCAGGCCGCCTCCGGTACGCCCGCGTCCCGCGTCCTATCACGAGAAACTGATCGCCGCGATGCCAAACACCATCGTTTTCCATCGCGACCGTCCCATCCGCCAGCAGCGGCTTGCCTTCGGCCAGGCGGCGGTACTCGGCGAGGTAGTGGAGGATGCTTTGCACTTCGTCGCCAGACAGGGTCCAGCGGATGCCCTGGTCGTATCTGCTAAGCACCCGTTCAAGTTGTTCCGGCGTGTGTTGCGGTTTCACTTCGTCGCCTCCTTCGCGAGCATCGCGACCATGGCCTTGTACTGAGCATCACAGCCGCAGAAGATTTCGATATACCGCACACGCCTGCCGGTGCCCCAGCGAAGGCATATGCGGCGAGTGTGTTTGTCGCACTCGGTCTTGTGCGGCTTCCCACCAATGTCAATCTTGTCCGGCAGTTTCATCGTCCATCCTTTCCAGTATCTTCCACGCCATCCGCAATGCCGCGTTCAGCCGCTCCGCCTCCGCCACCGTCACGGGCTGCACCAGCCCGACTCGCGGGTCGGCACCGGTCTGGTCGGCGGCGTACAAGTCGGCGGCTTCGGCGAGGCGGAATAAGGCGGTGGCGAGTTCGGAGTATGTTGGTTTCATGGCAATCCCGCCCCACGGATGTCTCCGGAGAGCGGGGCATCGGGGTTAGCCATACGCCTTGGCCACGCTTCCGGCAACCCACGCCTCGGCCACGCTATCGGCGACACACGCCTCGGCCCGGCTATCGGCGACACGTGCATGGGCCGCGCTTCCGGCGGCACGCGCCCTGGCCACGCTATCAGCAACACACGCCTTGGCCACGCTTCCGGCAACCCACGCCTCGGCCACGCTATCGGGAGCCCACGCCTCGGCCACGCTATCGGGAGCCAACGCCTCGGCCACGCTTCCGGCAACCCACGCCTCGGCCACGCTATCAGCAACACACGCCTTGGCCACGCTTCCGGAGGCAAACCCTCTGATGACCCCCGGCCTGTTCAACCGCACCTCGACCGGAGCAACAATCTCAATCACGGCGTCCGCCGGGGCGGCGTCACATTCGGCCTGCGATCTGACTTGCGCGATCATGGGGAATCTCCTGTTAGGTCAATCCCGCCCCACGGCTTCCGCCGGGGAGCGGGGCATCGGTGGGTTACTTGGCGATCCCGAAATAGACCGAGTAGCCAATGTCGCCGGGGTTACGCTCGTTGGTGGCCGCCGGGTTCGCCCAGATGGTGAACCCGCCCTTGGTGGTGATGGGCACATTCACCAGCACGCCGCCGTCGTCCCCGGCACCGAGTTCGGGCAGGTCGTAGGTGCCGAGGATGCGGACCTGACCGCGTGAGGTGGGCACCAGTTGCGGCGTGCCCAGCGGCCCGACAGGGACGGTATCAACGGTCTGGCCCTGGCCGACGCTCACCGTCACCTTGTCGCCCTTGGCCTGGGCCGCCCCCCAGTTGCGGACGATGACCGAGACGGGGACGTTGACGCGACCGCCGGATTGCAGGCGATGCTCGACGCCGCTGGTGCCATCGGCGACGCTGGCCGACTTGGGCAGCAGGATCGCCTTGGGGGTGGCGTCCGCGCCGATGAGGCTCTGGCCGACGATGCCTCCGTTGGCGTCGGTCAGCAGGATTTTGTTCGCCCCGGTGACAGCCGGGGTCCAATCGACCGGCATGATGCCGTCGCCGACGAAGTTGGCCGACCCGCCGCCGCTGACATGGACCGTGGCGGCCTCGCCGTCGGGAAGGTCGTAGACCTGGACGAACAGGGTGAACGGCTGCCCAACGACGGCCTGCAGCACACGATAGGGGGACGCGAACGACGCAAGCGGGGTGATGACTGCGGCTCTCATTGCGATGATCCTTCTGCCCCTGTGGGGCGGTTAGCGCGGAACACGATCTTGTCGTTTACCCACACGAATCGCGGGTCACGTTTCGCCAGCACGCGCTGGCATGCGATGTGGGTGATGTTTGCCGATATCTCGTGCTTTCGCGTGGCGGGTCGGTCGTTGCGCGCCAGGTCGCCGAAGCCCTGGTAACGGTCCATCTGGGCGATACGTTGGTCGCTGCCCAAGGCGAGGCGCCTTCCGCCGGGGTGCAGTTCGCCCATCACTTGCCCTCCACAATGGCGGACTGCGGCTCGGAGTCGGGAAGCAGGGAGGTGGGCACGGGGTCAGCGGCGGGCACAGGCTCGGCTTGCGGCGTCGGTGCGGGCAGGCTCGACAGCGACAGCCGTGTCGCCCGCTGGGGCGCGTCGGGGGCCGCTGGCAACGCTTGGTCCGTCACTTCTTCCGCCGCCATGTCGCCGCCGATTTCTTCGGGGAACGCCATCCGCAACGCGGCGGCTTCGGCGCACTTTTCCAGTTGCCCCCACGGGCGGCGTGCCCACATTTCGGTCGGCGTGCCGTCCTTTTTGGTATTGACCGCCTCGCCGAACCACACTTGCGGCCCGACGAACTGGCAGCGGTTGCCGGCGACGATGCGATAGACCGTGACCCGCGCCCACTCCGGGGCGGCGATGGTGGCGTTAGGAAAAGCATGCTCATCGACCGGCCCGAACTCGGTCGCGTCACGCCCGGCGTACTGCCCGGTACGGGCGGCGGTCGTCCGCAACTCCGCAATGCCGGGCCATACGGTTTCCACGAGCGCCCCGCGTTGCTTGTCCCAGATAGGGACGATATGAACGGGCCGCTTCATCGGGTCCAGGTTGCGGGACTTGCAGTAGGCCAACGCCAGGATGACGGCTTCGGGTGTCTTGGCCGCCGGAAAGATAGCCTCCGTCAGTACCTTCCAGTCACTGACGCTGATGCCAAACCGCTCTTGGACCGCCGGGTGGTACGGCAGTCGCGGGCCGGCAATGGCCGGGACTTGGGGTTTCGTCGCCTCACTCACGGGTTGTGTCCTCTCGCTTGATGGAATAGGTCGGCGTCGTTTGCACCGCCCCGGCGTCGGCCAGGTCGGCGTACAGTTGCTTCTCCGCTTTGGCCTTTTCCCGGTCTGGCGCGGCCGCCCGCACGCGGGACACGACCTCGCCCAGCCGGATGTCAACGAGGTCCGGCGTCACCCCGCCTAACGCCCGCTCGATCACCGGCCACGCCAGCGACGGGTCGAGACGGCGGCGGTTGACCGTCCGCATGGTCAGCGTGGCGCTGTCGCCAGCGACCGCGCCATCGCGTTGGACCCGCTCGCGGATCGCGGCGCGGACTTCTTCGCACCGCTTTTCAACGTCGCACAACTGGTCGTAGAGGTGCGTCACCTCGACAGCAGGCAGGTCGGCAACCTGGGCGGCAATGGTGCCTTTGGTCACCGTGGCGACCGCCAGCGCCCCGTACTCCCGCCGGCCAGGACACGCAACCTGCCGTGGGCAACGCGAACAATGCGGGCCGGGGGAGTACGTCGGGGGTGCATCGGCGAGCACTTGCAGGTTGACTTCGGCGTCGCGCAGGTTGGCGGGCTGAAAGATATGCTCCTGGTACCGCCCGTCCCGCATGGTCACGACGATGGCGGTGACGCTCATCAGTTCGTAGATGGAGGCCAGGAGCAGCGCATACGCCGTCATCTGCGGCTTGTGGTCCGCGTCGGTGAGGTGGCCTGTCTTCCAGTCCACCATGACCGCGTGCCGCTTGTGGAAGTCGATGGCGTGCCAGTCGATGTGGCCGGTCAGCCGCAGCCCCGGCAAGACGGCAGCCAGAAGCGACTGTTCCGCGTGCTCGGTCTGCCCCGGCGGGAAAAACGTGCCGCGAATCCGCTGCATCGCGTCGATGCCCTTCTCGACCAACTCCCGCAGTTCCTCGACGCTCACGTCTTCTGCGGCGGCGGCGTCGAGTATCTCGCGGTCCAGTTCGCCGACCGTCTCGGCACGCATGCGGACGGCCTCGGCCATCACCGCATGAAACGCCGTCCCCAGGCTGGCATCCTCGCTGCCGATGTTGACCAGCACCTCGCCCGGCTCGCGGCGGAATGACTGGTTGCACTTCTGGGCCAATCCCATCGCGGACGCTCTGATATGGTTCATCGCAAGTTCTCCGGCAAACGGGCGATCAGGGTGGCGATGTCTTCCTCTTTGTATTCCCACGCGCCCGCAAGGCACGGCCATTGCTTGATCGCCTCGCGGCAGGCGGTGCGCATGTCCACCCTCATCATGTTCATGTAGGTTTCGATCCAGTTGGCCAGGAACGGCACCTGCGGCGCGAAGGCGTTCGCCACCGCCCGATGTATCGCGTTCCGCCGCTCCAGGGTTTCGATGATGCTGTCGCTCATGGTGTCTCCAAAAGTCCTTGTCTTGCCTTGCCGCGCCGAGCCCCGCCAAGCCGCGCCATGCCCCGCCATGCCGCGCCGCGCTCCCAAACGCCCCCATCGCCGTTGGGCGGTGAGGGCCGTTGCCTTGCGATGCCGTGCCGTGCCGTGCCAAGCCCGGCCTTGCCCGGCCCTGCTGAGCCGCGTTCATATCAATTACCCGTTCTCTCCTGCATCGCCGCCAGCAGCCCCTTGACGGTCGGCTTGTACGCCGCCCCGCTGGCGATGATCTTCCGCGTGGTGTTCGGCTTGGCGAACATGTGGATCGCGCCGAGTTGCGCCGCCAACGCCCGCGCCGTGGGCCGCTCCGCTTCCGGCAGTTCGTCGCCCCGGCTCGCCGCGATGCTCACCAGTTTGCCGGCCCGCTTGGCGGCGCGACCGATGCAGCGGCGGTGCCAGCCTGCCGTATCGACGCACTCGCTGGCGTTGAGGCACCTGATCTTGTCTTCCTTGCGGATACGCCGCCAGACGACGCCGTTCTCTTTCTCGACGTGCTTCATCGCGCTGCGGAGAAAGCCGTAGCCCTCGCCGCCGACCGCCGTTGACTTGCCGATCAGCATGGTTAGTTCCTGGTCGGTCGCCTCATCGCCTGGCTTGCCGACCCGCAGCCGCTCGGCGAGTTTCATCGTCTCGAGCGCCGCGTCTGGGATGTGCCTGACCCTGGGTAGTTCCTGCGTTTCCGTCGCTGACATGTCGGTCTCCTCAAAAGGTTCCTTGCGTTGCCTTGCCGCGCCGCGCCGAGCCGCGCCATGCCGCGCCCAGCCCGGCCGAGCCGAGCCGCGCCAGGCCCAGTCATTCCGTCACGTTGCTGATCTCGATACCATCCACCGCGAACCGCCCATAGAAGCCGTTGTTACGCGGGCGGAAGCGGCCCAGGCCGATGAACTTGCCCGCGTGCGACAGGTGGCGGACGAACGCCGACTTCGCCACGTCTTTCGCGTGCATATCCAAATCGCCGAGAATCTGCGGGTCCATAACCAGAAACTGCGCCTGCCCCTGCCAGCCTTCGGGGATGAGCGGAAACGTCTTCCATACCCGCTTGCCGTCGCCACGCTTGCCGCTGGCCGGGACAAACAGCCGTTCGCCTTGCACGTCTTTGGTGGCGACGTTGAGCACCATCGGCTCAACCACCATGACGCCCGCCTCGTAGTGCTTGGTCCAGGTCGCCTTGCCCTTGCCGGGAATCGACTCGCCGAGAAACTTGGCGATGTCGCCGAGCATGTTCTTGAGCGCGGACGCCGGGACGATGACACGCCCCTTGTCCGTGTGCAGCCGCTCGCGCCACGTCCGCTGTTCGTACGCGTCGTGGCTTTCGCCGGTTTCCTTGGCGACCTGGATCGCCCGCGATTGGCTCATGGGACTTTTGCCGATCAGAGTTGCCGTCACGATCTTCATACCAGTCTCCTAAAAAGGTGCCTTGACTTGCCGTGCCGAGCCTTGTCACGCCATGCCGGGTCCGGCCTAGCCGCACTCAGCCGCGTTTCCGAATCGCCCTCCACGCCGTTAGGCGGGAAGGGCCGTTGCCTTGCGTTGCCATGACTGGCCATGCCGTGCCCCGCCATGACGAGCCAAACCGTGCCTCGCCCGGCCATGCCCCGCCGCGAAAACCCGCCGCCACCTTCCGGTGAACGGCGGGCGTCAGGGAGTCCTACATCAGTACCAGCCACCGCACAGCGGCTCGCCCCACGTACAGCAGGCTGCCGAGCACGACGGCCAGGACCGCCAGCCCAGCCGTCAGCACCTCGCGTGCGGCCGCGGCGCTCTGCCGGTCGTGCGGGTCGATGGCGTCAAGCGTTGATCGGTATTCGTCGCCGTCGTGGTTGCGGTAGTACATGGGTGTCTCCTAATGCGTGGGTCGGGAGTCGAACCCGACAGATGGTGCGGTCCTTCGCGTCGGCGGTGCGCCGTCTTTCTTGGCCGCCATCTATCACCTGATCCACGCAGGCCGGTCGGACGCGGCAGATAGGGTTTGTGTTCGTGCTCGCGTCCGACCTGCAATCCGCCGCGAAGCAACAGTTCCCGCTTGCCGTGAGGCTGCGGCAGGGCGGCGGGCGACGGCAAACGCTGCCGTCAAGGTTTGGCGCCTGCTGCCACCGCCTGCGCCACCCTGGCCGCATGCACTCGTGGCAGCAATCTCCGCCCGTTGAGGCGTACAACGTACACCGGCATGGTTTTACCGTTTACGCTTACCTCACCCGCGTCGCACCACCCGCGGGCCATGCGGGCGGAAACGCCGCAATCGCGGGCAAACTGGCCAATGCTCACAAACTTGCCTTTGCGTTCCATGCTTACATTCTTACCATGTCTTTTCGGTCGCGTCAACGAGCGGCGTCCAATTTTTGTCGATTTTTTTTGCCGCCGAAACGCGGGTCGCGGCGCAGCAAATCTACCACTCGTGGCGTAAGATGCAATGGATGCGCGGTAATTACCGCGCGTCCCAGGAGACTACGCCATGACCGACCGCTTGCATTTGCCCGCCCTCGACGGCCTGCGCGGGTTGGCCGTCATTCTGGTCTTGATCCATCACGCCGGCAGCCTGGAGTCCTACGTGTCGCCGCTGGTCAGCCGCGCCCATTGGGGCAGCATGGGTTGGTTTGGAGTGGACATCTTTTTCGCGTTGTCGGGGTTCCTCATTACCCGCATCCTCATCGCCAACCGAGAGCGGGGCGTCGGCCTGGGCCAGTTCTACGCGCGCCGGGCTGCCCGCCTCTTGCCCGCTGCCGCCGCGTGCGCCATCCTGATCGGCTGCGTCTACTCCTGGGCCGAGTCGGCATGGGCCATGTCCTACGTGTACAATTGGCGGCTTCCACCCGCCAAGTCACCCGCCGGACACTTCTGGTCGCTCGCGGTCGAGGAGCAGTGGTACGTCGTCTGGCCGCTGGCGGTCGCGTTGCTGCCGTCTCGATGGCTGCGACCGGCGACGCTAATGTTGATCGTCGCGATGGTTACGGCCAACGTGCTGACTGCCGCCGCGATCCCGCTGGGCTGGGTGACTGAGAGCACCGGGCGGTTGTGGCTCGCTGCCGCCACGCCCACTCGCGGTCTGCCGATTGCCATGGGCGCCATGCTGGCCATCGGGCAGGACCGGCTTGTCGGGCAGCGGAGCGGTCTGTGGCTTGGGCTGGCCTTGCTGGGGGGCGGTTGGCTGCTGCATGGCTGGGCCAAGCCCGCCATGGTCGGGCACGCAGAGACGGCCCTGCGCAACGTCGTGGCCGCCCTCTCGGCAACCGGATTGCTGGCCGTCGTCCTGTCCGGGCAGTGGTCGGCGATGCAGGCGGTCTTTTGCGACGGCTGGCTGCGGTGGGTTGGGCGAGTGAGTTACGGGTTGTACCTCTACCACTACCCGATCTTTTGGCTGACTGGCGCGGACACCGCATCTCGCCCGCACCACCTGGTCGTCCCGCTCGCCGCGACGGTGGCGGTTGCCGCCGCCTCCTACTACGGTTTCGAGCGGCCCATCCTGGATGGGTCGTGGCGGCGGCTCATCGCGTGGCGGCGCACTTGCGCGGCCTGCCCCGCTTAGGCCGATCCCGCGACAGCCGCGTTACGTCCGCCTCAGCGACATGCCAGTCCCGCCCCAGTTTGCGGGCGGGCAGCAGGCCGCGATGGACCCAGGAGCGGAGGGTGCCGAGTGGGATAGCGTGGTGGCGGGAGGCTTCGGGGAGGGTCATGGGCGGACTCCGTTGCGGGGTTACAGGTCAGCGGCGGACCAGATACCAGGCCCCGCCGACATGGCGCAGCGAGCCGCCGGCCTCGACCCGCAACTCATCCTGACGGTATAGGCTGCTGCCTACGCGGACAGTGCGGTCGCGGTATGGCACCACCGCGACGCTGCGGCAGGCCAGATAGCCCTGCCCGTCGTATTGGTCGTAGGTCCCGCCCCGGATCCCACTGTTGGTCGTCTCGGTCGTCATGGTCAGTCTCCTGTCTGGACCGGCATGGCCCAGGCCCTGGCCCCCGAAGGGGCTGGGGCGCGGGTCAGGCGGCGTTGGGGACAAACCTGCGCTCGGCCAGGCAGAGCCCGTCGGCGCGGTAGGCCCGCAACAGGCAGGGCTCGCCGGCAGCGTAGGCCGACCAGTCGCCGGACTGTTCCGCCGACTCCAACGCGGCGTCGGCGCAAACGGCCTCAACATCCCAGCCGTCGCCGTTCCACTCCCAGGACCCGCCGGAGTTGAGGGTATAGGACCTGATCTCGTAGGTTGCGGTTGCGGTCGTCATGGTCAGTCTCCTGTCTGGTAGTCATCATTGACTACGCCCCAAGCATACATCATCCATCGGCAATGTCAAGCCTAGCGTTGACAATTTTCGCAACATTTTTTGTGCGGAGCGCAAGCCCCGCAATTACGCGGACTTATGGCGATACACGGGCGTAGGCCGCACCGCCCCGCTGATCGTCGCGGCGGGCATTGTCGCCCGCTCGACCAGCCCGGCGTCCATGCCCCGCCGCAGCAACCGCCCGGTCTGGCTCGGACTCAGCCGCCATTCCGCCGCCCACTGCTGGACCGTCCGCCATCCCGTCGCCGGGTCAACCGGCTTCAACTCGCTCGCCGTCCTGATCGCCTCCAGCAGCGCCGCCGCCGGGAGTTTGCCGATTGTCCGCGTCTGCGTCCGCATAGTTGTCTCCGTTGACGATGCCGCCGCCCCGGACCCTGACGCCGGGCGGGATGACCAGAACGCCGAAGCCATGAGCCTGCTGCTGGCCCGCCCACTCCGCGAGTATGCGCCGGGCGAGTTGCTTGGCTGTGGGCTTGCGGGCGCGTGGCATCTACCCCTCCTGCGTTTGTACCCCGCCCCGCTCGGCTACGTCGCACCCGCCCGCCGCCACTTGTTCTGCGGCACCAATCCGGCCTGCGGCGATTTCGACATACTCCGCCTCGCGTTCGATGCCGATGAAGCGGAACCCCTCCAGCATCGCCGCCTTGCCGGTTGAGCCGGACCCCATGAACGGGTCGAGGATGACGCCGCCGGGTGGGGTGACAAGGCGGCAGAGGTAACGCATCAGGGCGGTTGGCTTCACGGTGGGGTGGTGGTTGCGGCGAGGCGACGTATTTTGTCTGCCGCCGTCGCGCAAGGCACCCACGCCGCCGTCGCACCCCTCGTCCCTGTCCGCCTTGCTCACGTCCAGCGACTTCGGAAACCCCGAGCCGTACACCCACGCGATCATGTCCCGCAACTCGAAACCGGCGTCCTCCACCGCAACCGCCCCACGGTGATAGGTGCGCGTGCCGAAGAACGCCAGCAGGTGCCCGCCTGGCTTCAACACCCGCAAGCACTCCCGCCACACGTCAACGCCGGGAACGTCACAGTCCCAGTGCTTGCCCATGAACCGCAAGCCGTATGGCGGGTCGGTGACAACGGCATCGACGCTGTTGTCTGGCAGCGTGCGCAGGACTTCCAGGCAGTCGCCGTGGTGCAGGGTGGCGGGGCCGATGGTCAAGGGTGTGTTCATGGCGTCACCCTCGCCGGCGCGGGCGGCGTGTACCTGAGCAACGTCGTCTCCGGCAACTGTCCATCCTTCCGCCGCCGCCAGTCCAGCACGATGGCGGACGGCTCACAGATGCTGCCCGGCACGACCTTGTGGCCGTGCCGCGTGAGCAGTTGCCAAGGCCCAGACACCGCAATCATCGAGTCGCCGATCTCCGCGTACCCGTCCTGGTGCCGGTGCGCCCGCAGTAGCACTCGCGGTCGCACGTACCCGGCCCGGCATGCGGCAAGTTGCTCGTGGGCAAGGTGGATGCCGAGTCCGCTGCCTAACGTCCAGGCCCGGCTTGTCGCGCTGATGTGGTGCCGCACGCTGATGGGCACGCCCGCCACGTCGAGGTGCCATTCGTCTGCCGCCCGGTTGCCAGTCGCCGGGCACTTTTCCGCGCCGAGTGCCGCGCCCAGTTTCGCCTCCATGCCGTGCGTGTGGCACTCGGTGCCGCGCGTAACGTAGACGCGGGCGAACATCTCAGCCAACGGCGTCAACGTCCAGATCGCCGCGCCCAGGTGGTCGGCGGGATCGTTGCTGATGACCTGGGTTGTGCCGTGGTGCACGCCCTCGGTCGCGTCGCCGTTGATGATGAGGGCCGCCTCGCTCTTGCCGACAATCTTCCGCACCCGTGCCCGCATATCTTCCCATGCCGACCACAGCCACGACTGCGCCGGGTTGCAGGCAATCTCGTTGCCTTCCGCCGTCGCGAAGCCGGGACGCAGCAGCCCCACCGTGCTGCCGACGTGGGGGTCGCTGATGACGATGAGTAGACGTGTGCGCATGGTTGCTCACGATGCGTCGTAAGACCACGCGATGGAGCGTGGCCCGGCTACAAATAGGGTGGTGCTGGATGCGCCATAGCGGGCGTCGTTGGCATAGTAGGAGTTGCCCCACCGCCACAGCAGCGTTCCATCCGCGTCGTACTGTTTGACGCCGCCCGTCGCCGGGTTGTCGGTCACCCCGTCCGTTGCTGTGTGGATGGTGTAGTCATCTGCGTTAATATCAAACACCGTCTCCGTCCCGTACGACCACGCCAGCGACCCGCCGCTGTCGTAGACCCGGCCCAGCATGTAGACTTGATCGGCAGACGAAATGAGCGACTGATACGCCCCAATGCCAGCATTGTCCGTGCCATCCTGCCACGTCACCGACAGGTCAGCGCCCAGACTGGCGATGGCTCCTGGCGGGTCGCCCAATGCGTCGCTGCCCGCCGCCACGATGCCGGTGCGGACGGCGATGGTGCGAGCCACGCCGCCGCTGTAGCCGCCCAAGTTACGCTCGTTGATGGCCGCACCGGTGTTGCCGTTGAAACTGCCGATGCCGCCAAACGCGGACATGAACGGGAACGGCCTGCCGACCGAGGCGTACACGGTGCTCCCCAGCACCCGCATGTCATACCGTTGGCCTTGCCACACGCTGGCTGGCGCGTCGCTGTGCCGAACCGACCAAGTTACCGAGCCGTCGGCAGCAATGCGATACAGTGTATCTTCGATGCCGCTTGGACCGGTTTGATCGTACCCATGCACGATGACATCGCTGCTGCCAATCCGTGCTATGGACGACGGTTGGTACACTACGGGGTCGGGCGTGGTTGGCCACGAGTACCGCCACTCCTCAGTTCCATCCGCGTCGATGCGCACAACAAAGTAGTCCGACAGCGCATAAATAGCGTCATTGTCCGCCCGCACCATGTACCGTAGCGGTGATGTGCTGCACGTCCACAGCAATGCCCCCGAGGCGCTCAGCCTGATTACTTTGCCTTCGCCGTCAAACGACCAGCACCCGCCGTCGTCATCCGGCACGACCTGCGCCGGTCCCAGGGTCGCGCCCGTGTCGTACGCCCACGCCACCTTGTTCCCAATGGCAATCTTCCATATGGTCGCATACGTCGGCTCTGGCAGCGGCACCGCCCCGCGATTGAAAAAACCCAGCGGGTGACGCTGGAAGAAACCGAGCGGGTGTCGCCCTCGAAATACGCTCATGTCGTCTCCGGCGTCTCCGTCGCCCACGCCCGGCCCGCGACGTTGCGGTCCTCCATCAGCAGCGGCTGCCCGCTCACCGTGATGCCGGTCCAGTTGACGTGATCGACCGATATGTATGCGCCGACCTTGTACGGCGGCGTCACGGCGAACTCGGCAGTTTCCGCGCCGTCGCTCATTTCGACTGTCTGGGTGTCAATGGTGGTGAGCGACGTGATGCCGCTGTAATTGCCCGCCGTGTGCTGCAACTCGTAGGGCTTGGCGACGTAGATATCAACGTCGCCCTCGGTCACGCCGTCCCACGTTCGGCAGCGCAGGTAGTTGTTGTAAATCTGCTTGACCTTGTACCGCGTCGGCAACTCGCCCAGGTCAAACAGCCACGCTGCCTTGCCTTCGCCGCTGCCGGGTGTGGCCGCGTCGTACCGGGTCAGCCACACGATGGACCCGATGGCTACGTTGATCCGGCCATTGACCTCCCACGCAAAATCACCCGCCATGTCGGTGACGGGCTGGGGGGCCACGGAATCGTCGAACGCCACCCGCTCCCACTCGTGTTGCCCGGCGTCGGTGTAGCCGGTGATTCGCGCCCAGAACGACACCGCCTCGGCGGGCTGCGGCGCGCCGGCGGGATAGCGGCGGCGCAGGTAGTCTCGGCCCGCGTCGATGAACGTGTTCCACGTGGCCGCCTTGATGCGGATCGGCTGGCCGGCGGCGACATGCGACAGGCTTTGCGTCATGGTCAATCCAGCGGGTCAGTGCCGATGTCCAGGTCCGCGAAGTCGGTGCGGCGGTACACCCGCTCCACATACGCCGCCGTGGGCACCTGATATATGAGGTTGGTGGTCGCATCCAGGTAAGGGCGATACCAAACCCACAGGTAATCCCAGCCCTGCTTGTCGATGCCGGTGATGGTGCCAACGCTCAGGCCGGTTTGGTTGTCTTGGGCGGCGAAGCGGAACGTGATCTCCCACTCGCCAGTCGAGAGCAGCGTCCCTTCCGCGCCCAGGAACAGCACCTCGCCACCGGATTGCGTGCGGAACGTGCTGCTGTTCACCTTGCCGGTCGCGTTGCGGAGCGTGGTCAGGTACGACCATGTAACGTCCGAGTCATCGAAGCGGTGTGTCTCGCTCCACTCAAACACCGGCACCACCACGTCGACGCCCTCGACGCCCTGGTCGCTGGCGTTGATCGCACCCCGGAAGTTCGGTGCGGTGAACCCGGGCGCTCCGTACGAGTTGACGGTCGACAGGCTCTGCGTCAGCCGTTGCGACCCGCCGCTGGTATTGAACGACAGCACGGGCACGCCGGTGGCAGCACCCGCACCGCCGGGAGCACGGTACGACCAGCGGACGGACGCCAGGTAGGTGCCCGCCTCCACGTCCAGGTCTTCGACCTCGACATCCTCTTGTGGGAACCCGGCGACGTAGGTGGGCGCGGCGGCGATGATGGCCGACTTGGCGGCCTCCAGGGTCAGGGCGTCATAGACGACATAAAACCGCTCGGCACGGGTCAGCGTCTCGCGGCGGCCAAACTTTTCAACCACAGTAGCCATTAGCCAAACGTGCCTCCGCTGCTGGTGTTACTTTCAATCCGCCGCAGAATCTCCCGCTGTTGCTCGCCGATGGTTTTGATAGCGTCCAGTTGCTTGCCCGCTACGTCCGCGAAGCCGGGGGCGAGCGACTGCAACGCCGCCGGGCTGAAGGTGCCCCTCGCCGCCGTCCGCAGGTTGGCCGTCTGTTCCAGCATCGCCCGCCGACGATCTTCTTCCGCCTGCAACCGTTCCTCGCGGGCGACCGCCTCCAGGTCCAGCGTCTTCAGCCGGGCCAGCAGTTCCTTTTCCGCCGCGTCCTGTGCCTGGGCAATCTGGTCGTCGTAGGACTGGGCGATGAGGACTCGGCGGGCCTCAAACGTCTTGCCCTGGGCCTCCAGTTCGGACGCCTGGGCGCGGGCGGCAAGTTGGGCGTTGCGGCGTTGCTGTTCTGCGTTTTGGTCCGCAATAGCCTCTTGGGCGCGCAACATATCCTCTTCGTTGCGCGCCGCCCGTTCCGCTTCCTGCTGCTTGGCGGCGGCATCGGCGATGTCGGCGGCAATGCCCTGTTCCAGCCTGGCCGCCATACGCTGCGTGTCTTCAGCCCGCAGCGCTGCCGCCGAGCCATCCCGGTCCAGAAACTGATCGCGGTAACGTTGCGCCTGCTGAAACATGCGGCGCTGCTCGGACGCCCGCTGTCGCTCCACGATGGCAGCAATAGCGCTTTGCCGCTCGTCAGTGATCCGTTTGATTTGGAGATCACGATTGGTTTCTAACGGCTCTCTGGCATCCGCTACGGCCTGTTTAGCCTTTTGCAATTCCCGCGACAGTCGATCGCGTTTGCGCACATCCCACACCTTCAGCAGTTTGTCGCTCGCCCGATCCCGCACCTCCTCTGCTTGCTTCACCGCCCCGGCTGGGTCCGCTGCCGCCTTGCGGAACTCCTCCACCACCTTCCGTTGTGCCGCCGCCGATTTCTCATTCACGTCCGCGATGGCCTTGGCGGTGGCAAGCCGCCCCCGCAGCAGTTCCTGCGTCTCTGCGGGGGCGGCCTCCACCTGCGCGCCTTCCCTCGCCGCCCGCGCCACTTCCCGCAGGCTGTCCGCTGCCGCCTTGCCGACCTCGTTCAGTTTGCCGACCGCCTGCACGTACCTTTCGACTGCTTCGGCCTCGCGGAAAGCGGCGTTGACGCCGGTCACGTCGCGTAGCAGCGCGTTGATACTCTGCGCTAGCGGCCCCAACCCAAAGGGCAGCCTTTCCACCACCTCAACTACATCCTCCCAATTACCGCTCATCGCCTGGGTTGCAATGCGCAGGGCGTCTACGGCAATCCGCATATTGCCAATTACGCCCAAAAATCGCACGGCCATGCGCACATCGCCGCCGAATGCTTGCTCGCCGGTGCGAGCAAACTGCTGCATGCTTTTCTGGGCTTCTGCCAGCCCGCGCCGCAACTGCTCGTCGTTCCAGGCGACAGAGACTTGCGCACCGCCAGCGTTGATCGCGCCTAGTTGGCTCATAGGTCACTCAATAGCGGCTGCGGAATCCGGTGGCGGCGACGTAGATGGTGCTCGCCGACGCGGCGGCGGCGAAGGTCCAAGCGGTGTCGGCTGCGCCCACCAGTGGCTTGTTCAGGTTGACGACCGCGCCGCCCACGGGGCAGGGCAGGGTGAAACTGGTATCGCCGTTGGTCAGCGTGATCCGGGTGGCCGTGGCGCTGGTGTTGGCGATGATGATGTCGGTCAGGTAGACGCGATCACCGTTGGTCGGTGCGGCGATCAGCGTCTTGCTGTCCGTGTTCGTGGTCGAGTTGCTGCCGTTGACGTAGGCGTCTTGGTGCATGGTCAGGATACCTTTCGGAGTAGCAGGCCGGTGCTGGCGGGCGTCTCGGTGCCAGCGCCCTGGATGCTGAAGGTGAACGGGTTTTCATCCGCGTCATCGTTGGCGATGGACACCGACGCGGTGCGGACGCCGGTTGCGGATGGGTTGAACCGCACGGTAAACGTCGTGCTGCCGCTGGCGGCGACGGGCGAGGATGGCTGGGTGGTCACGCTGAAGTCGGCGGCGTGGGTGCCAGACAACGCGACCTTCGGCGTGCCCGACAGTGTGAGGTTGGCGTCGCCGCTGTTGGCGATGGTGAACGTGCGGTCGACCGTTCCACCGGCGATGTCCGCGCTGCCGAAGTCGGTGTGGTCGCCGGTGCTGGGAGTGGCGTCGCCGTTCGCGATGTTCTGGCCGTTGCCAGAGACGGCAATTTCAGGAGCGGTGGCAGGCGTCTCGGTGTATGTGATCTCGCCGTAGGCCGCATAGACGGTGCTGGTGCCAGAAACCGGACTGGTTGTTTTTACCGACTCCAGCCTAACCTGCAATGCGTCGAGGTCGGCTTGGTCCCAAGTGCCGGTAAACTCGACAGAACGCCATGCACTGCTTCCGCTGCCAGCAAGCACCGTTGCCGCCGTTTGCCATGCCCCATCGACGTAGATGTTGGCCTTGATGGTGGTCTGGCCACCCCCAGAGCCAGTGATTGCACAATAGAGCCAAACC
>ERZ869925.716-NODE-716-length-20437-cov-6.571092_pt1 | contig 20437 bp, 26 predicted proteins | sample MGYA00579311_ERZ869925 | MGnify/ENA primary metagenome ERZ869925 (study PRJEB32216, sample SAMN09231817) | wastewater metagenome | place: USA: Maryland | collected 2016-07-30 | study: EMG produced TPA metagenomics assembly of the PRJNA472060 data set (Reclaimed...
GTCACGCCGCCCGTGTCCAGCGCCGTCACAGCCGGGTCGCCAAGCCCTTGCAGGATGCGATTCACCGCGTCGAGTTTGTTCATTGTGCGAATTTCCCGCGTATACGGCTCTTGCAAGCCGCCCAGCCGCCACCGGGCATGCGAACCATCGTGCGGCCACCCCTCCACGTTGAATCGCCCAAGCCATCGTCGCCAGTCACGCGAATAGCAATGCGATCCATCTTGAGGTCGAAGGTGGTTGAGTATTCGTTCTGAATGATCATCTCAAGGAACAGCGTCGATGCTCGTAATGCCGTCAACAGGTTCGCCGCAGACAGTCCTGCCAATGCTCCGTTGCTACCGACAATTTCACCCGAGAACGGGTATGAGCCAGGTCCAAGTCCGCCGTTGCTGATGATCGTCAATGCGTCTATGAACTGAGGATTTCCAAGAAACAGCGGGGTAACAATTCCGCCAGCCGCGAACTTCTCTTTGATCGCAGCAAAGATCGTGCATTCGGTGAAGTCCAGGCTGACAACGGAGTTTGTTCCTGCGACCATGATCGAAATACCGGAGATTGTCGATGTTGCCGCGATCGCAGCCGTGTTCGTTGTCACGCCGTCCGTCGAAAGAACCCAGTTGGAGAGTCCAAGCTGCCTGCTGGACGATGCCAAAGCAGCGGTATTCCAATCGCAATACACGGCATTAATCGTTTTCAGTGCTGTAGACGCGCCGGTGGGCGACCAATCCGATTCCGGGGCTGCGTCATAGATGACGTTCATTCCGGTTTCGGTGTCCGGGGTGGCGCTGGACGCGATCGTGGTAGGGACAAGCATGATGTCAAACGCTGCCATCAGTGTCCCTCCAGTTTTGCTTTGATCCATGCGCCGAACGCAAGCCCGCCCATCGAAACGGCGATGCCCGTCCACCAATTGCGGGTCTTCTCGGCCTTGCTCAATTCCTTGTCACGCTGTGTCCGTTCGTTTTCCAGTGCCAGCACGCGCAACTTGAGGCCCGCGTGCGGGTTCTCTGGCGTGCCGTCCACGGCGATTTCGATGCGGCGTTGCCCCTCGATGAGCATGTCGGCCTTGCCCTCAAGACGAATGGCCCAGTTGGGCATTTCGGGGTCGTACACCTGCGAATCTCCACGGTGATTCGGTGGACTCACGGCTTGGCCTTCTCTTCTGCCCGGCGCTGGGCCTTCCACGCCGCGTCGTACATGGGGTCCGATGCGCGACGAATGGCGACGGACTTCTCAAGGTCGGGGTTCGGTGTCGCGTCCAGGCTCTCCGCGTCCAACTTCGCTTGTCCCTTCACCTTCGGTGGCAGGATCGCGGGGACAAACGAGCCGATGAACACAAAGAACGCTCGAATGGGAGCAGCCAGCCCGAAGTAGAACAGTGCAAACATGACAAGCAGAACAATCGTGATCCAAGTTATGTTCTCGAAGATCGCCACCCAAGCGGATTCCTTGTCCTTCACGGTCGTAACTGCAACCTGAACCTTTGCCGCTTCGATCTTGATGTCCGCCACGCCCTGTTCGATGCCGTGAAGGTGCGTTTCCGCGTCCTTGTTCCCGGCCACGACAGGCTCAAGCGCCTTGCTGTGTTCGCCAATGCGATCGGCAACAACCGAGATGTTGTTCGCGCCTCGGGCAATGTCCTTTGTCCCGGATGCGCACGAAGCGAATCCGAGCGCCACGCACGCGAAGTACAACAGCATCATGGATCTGCGCATGGCATAGCCCATCTGCGGGTGAATCGGTTTCATCGTGGTCCTTTACGCAATGGTGTTGTCACCCAAGTTCTGCCAGTGGACGACAAGCCACCCGTTCACAGTGAGGATCGCGCCCGCGCCCGGGTCGTTGGTCGTCGCCACGTTGTAATAAAGTGCCTTGGCCGCACTCGTTCCGTCGAACAGGGCAAGCCGGGCGGTTGCCGATGATTTTCCGACAAACGTGCCCGCGCTCGTTGCAATGGCCGTTGCTGTTGAAGGGATGATGTCCTGCTCGGTCGTTGTCAGCGCGCCATCGGCGCCAGCCGCTGCCGTGCCGACTCCCGAAACCATCGCGCCGTCGGTCGCCGTCGTGTACCCGTAGGTGATATTGCACAAGGCGCCCGCAATGTCCAGAAGGCCCTTCGGGAAGTCGTAGAGCTTCGTGCCCTTGCTGCCCGTCGCGCCGTTGTCCGTCACGGTGATTGCCACGTTCTTGAACAGGAACAGAGTGGAACGATCCGTTGCGCCGCCCTCGTGCTCGATCGCCGTCAAGCCCGTAACTGTTGCCAGCGTGCCAGCCGCGCGGCACATGCGGGGCCGCTCGAACTGCATCTGCGGTTCGGTCAAGATGATTGCCATGTTTGTTCCTTATCCGCTGATGATGTCTTCAAACGTCACGGCCTTGATCGTGCCGTCTTTGATGAGGGGGAGAAGTCGGTCTTTGACTCGTTTTACAACCGGAACCGCATCGGTCTGAGAGTGGCCGAGCATGGTGAGCAAGCCGCCGCGATACATAAGCGAATCCATCGCCGCGTCAACCGTCGCGTTGTCGGGGTACTGCACCGAGTACGTTGTTCGCAACTGTGACAGGTGGTTTACATGCGTACCTTCGCCGCCCGGTGTGTTACACATTGAGATATGGTCGATGCCATGCTCAAGGGCATACTCGCGCTGGGCGCAACTCATGTTCCCCTGCTCGGGCGCGAACACCCGCGCGCCCTTCTCGAACCCATTGTCCTGCATCCATATCATCGCCTGCAAGATGTTCTGTTCAAAGAAGGTCTGCGGGTCTTGCGAGTAGTAGTTGTACGTCTCGCCCCCAACCGTGTCGCCCTCGAACCTGCTCCAACCTTGATGGGCGATGAAGTGGCCCGAGCGCTGATAAGCGCGAAGATCGGCAAGCGATACCGATTGATTCGTGCCGACAAGGCCCGGCTTCATAAAGAACGTGCCGCGAATGCCCTGCTTGTCGAACTCGCGTGGGGTCGGACGGTTGTCCGATTCAATATCGTCGTCACGCCAAACCACGTATCGCTGGCTCGGATTCGGAATGAGGAACTTGACCGTATCGACCGTCGCCTCTGCCACAAGGCCGGTATCGGGCTGCAAGACAGCGCCGATCTTGTTGATGCGAAGCGGGTTGATGCTGCCCGAAGTCTGGTTGGAAACGAACTCAAGCCAGCCTGGACCGCACGCCGCCGAGCCTGTTACCTGATCCCAAGCAGCCACAGTGAAGTTGCCCGCGTTGGCGTTTACGTCTTCCAGATAGACGAACAGCCGCTTGCAATTTGAGCCTGCGATGGTTTTGGCGTTGTTCTCGTCAACGTAGACGCGACCGTAAATGGTGGGCCAGATGCCCGTGCCGCCCGTGATGTCAACGTCGCCAGAACCGCCGTCCGCGATCTTGTAGTTGTACTGATACTGCCCGTTTGATCCTGCCGGAGTCGTGATCTTGATTGAGTAGGGCTGAGTCTCAGCCGTCTGAATCTGACCGCTGCGGCAGTTGGTGAAGTCTTTGGCGCAAGTTCCGCTTGCGACGAATCCGCGATCTGAGCCGTACCCAGCCGCCGTGTAAAGGTCGAGCGGAATCTGATGCGCAACACGTAAGCCGTGATTGCGTCCCGCATCGCAACTTGCGCGAACCATCGCCTTATTGCGGTCGAGGATACGAACCGGGTAGTTGGAATCACGCCGACCAATCTTCACCTCTGCGCCGGTGTTGCCACTGCCCACCCGCACCGCCGTAATGCGGTACTGCTTGTAGTACGGGACTAGCAGGTGTTCGCTGGTGTAGGCGTACCCGAGAATGGTCCCGGTTGTTGAGTCGCCCTGTCTTCCCTCGATTCGGATGGTCCCGCCGCCCGGAAGGTAGACGTTGAAGGGAACAAGCCCTTCGTTGAAGGAGTTGTTAAACCAGTTCCCGGCCCCGGTTGTCTCCAATCGCTGACCGAAGATCATGGTGAGTTCCTTTCAAAGAAAACAGCCCGCCCCAACAAAGGAGCGGGCCGCGTGGTGAGAGCCCGCGAGGACAGCGCGGGGACAGAAGGGCTTAGGTCGTCAGGTATCCCTCGTTCATCCAAACGAGGTTCACAACGCCATGCATGACAAGCGATGAGTTGCCGGTGGCAACCTGAGCGCTCGCACCGTTGGAGTTGGAGATATTGACGTACAGATCGGGAGCCGTAGCGCCGCCGTCGTAAGCCACGAACTTCGAGCTGCCGACGTTTCGGATGAGCTGGTTGATCTTGGCCGTCCAGGTGGCAGCGGCATTCTTGAGAGCGGTCAAGTCGGCCTGCGCATATGCGCCGCCCGCCGTGATCGCCGCAATGGTGTCGTTTGCCGTGCCGCCCGAGCTATCGGTCATGATCGTAACGGCAGTCTTGTTGATGAAGTTCTGCGTCACGGTTCCGCCCGAGAGCGTTGCCAACTGCGGGGAAAGGAAGTCGCATTTGGTGTCAACGATCGTGGCCGCATCGGTCGAGATAACCGCCGCTGATCCGAGCGAGACGTAGAACGCCGCGCCCGAAGTCATGTTGGTTGTCTCGCCGCGAGTCAGAACGAAACGCGCGTACGCACCCAAGAGCTTGATCTGCCCGGAAGGGAAGGTGTAAATCTTCTGGCTTCCGTAGGCGGACGTGGTGCCGTTTCGCGTGATGGTCGGCGCAAACGTCGAATCCATCGTGATCTGCGTAAAACGCAGAGGGCCGTCGCCGCCATATTCCTGCCCGAGCCCAAGCCCGGTAACGCCAGCGGTGACGGTTCCAACCGTCCGCGCGTTTGGCGGACGATCGAGTTCCATTGTCGGACTTCTGAAAGGATTTGCCATCTGAGAGTTCTTTCTTTGAATGTGCGGAGCGCGGAAAACTCACGCGCTTCCGCGATTGGTTTAGGCGTCGCTGGTGACTTCGATGGAGCCGCAGAGATAGGGGTCGAGAACGTCGAACCCAACCCAAGCGTCCACAACGAACAGGCTGGAACGCTTCTCGCCCTGCGGAACGATGTCCGTCTCGATCGGGCCAAGCTGACGCATACCCACGGGGGCAGCGCCTTCGGGTCCGCGCCACACGGCAAGTGCCGCAACTTCGCCCGCCGACGCCTTCGCGCCGTAGGAGTAGTTGCCCCAGTAGCGAGACGGGTAGCCGTTCGCGCCGGTGGAAGAGTTGATATTGCCGGTCGAGCCGGTGCGGATTCGATCGGTGCCGGGAACAACAACGATGTTGAACCCTTCGATCATACCGACCTTCGCCCGGTTGTAGTTGTTGTCGCTGGCGTTCTGCGAGAAACGCACGTCGTAGATGCCCGTGTCGTAGCTGAGAACCTGAGCGATGTACGGCGTGATGTAGAGGTCCGACTGCATCGAGTCGTCAAGATCACGCTGGCGAGCCAAGAGACGGAGAGCGGCGCAGGACTTGCGGAAGTTCTGAGCGCCGGTCGAGTCGAGCGAGTATTGAGTCGCAAGGCTCGTAGCGTTCTGGACGTTCACGCGGTTTGCACCGTTGCTGATCGTCAATACGCCGTTGCTGTCAAGTAAGGTTGCGCCGCTGGTGACGCGGGAAGCCTTGTGAAGAGCAAGGAACGCGCGACGGTCGATTTCACGCATGGTTTCGTCAACCAGTCCCTTGAGGACCGGAGCCGCCATGTTGAAGTCAGACACCGCCATGAGGTGCTTGGACAGGGCCGCGTGCTTGACGATGGGCCGCTGGTCGAGAGCAATATCGACTTCCGAGAAGCCGTATGACTGACCAACCAATTCCGCGCCGAACTCGTAGGCGATTTCGGGTCGAACGTCCCAACCCTTGCGAATGAACCGATGCTGATAGCCGGAGCTATCGACTTTCTTGCTGATTGCAGCGCTGCCTTCGTAGCACAGGACCGTGCCGGTTCTGAGCGCTTCGAGAACCATTGCGCTGCCCTCTTTCTTGAGGGTGAGCGCGAAGTCATCGGTTCCGCTGCGAAGCGGAGCGCCGACGTTGAGAGATGCCATAGATAAGACTCCTTGACGTGCGAATGAAGAAACGCCTTCGCCTCTGCTCGTTCGTCAAGGTGTCGATGTGGCTATGCCGGGCCGCTTGCGCGGGTGTCCGTCGTTGCCTCTCGGCTTGCTGAATGAACTTGTGGACTGGCTTCTACCCGCTCGGTGGCGATTGCTCGCTGTGCTGGGTGTCTGCCGTAAAAAACCGCGACGGCGCTAACCGCCGCAGTTCTCGCAAGGGATCAGGAAGGTTGAAGTTCTTTGGTCTTGCCGCTCTTGGGCTTGAGCGCCGCTTCAAGCTGCGCCTTGAGCGCCGCGTTCTCTGCCGAGAGCGCGTCAACCGTGTTCGCCGTCGCTCCGATCGGGCCAGACGGGATCAACTTGAAGGCTTCTTCAAAAGCCTCCTGGTCATCCACTCCGAACGCCTCACACACAACCGTCTTGGTCGCGTCGTGAATCATCTGGCAACACATTTTCTTGTTGCCGGGGGCGTTCTCTGACAGCGTGATTCCGTACTTGATTCCGCGCTCGGTCATCGGCTTGATCTGTGCATACTGGGGAAGAAACATTTCTCAGCGTCCTTTCGCTTGCCACGATTCGATCAGTTCTAGCGGGGTCGCGTTGACCCTCGCCTGTGCAGCGGCATCGCCACGTCGCGCTGCCGCACGTAAAGCAAGGTGTTCTTCGGCGGTCGTTGCCGGGCCAGCCGGTGCGGGCAGTCCGCCCATCACCATTGCGGGCGACTTTGGGCCGTGTGCCGCTTCGTGAATCGCTTTCAGTTCACGGGCTGCTCCAAGTGCCAACATTGGGTCGTCGAGTCTGCGGGCAAGGTCTTTCTGGTGGTCCGCGTTCAACGTGCCGAACGTCGCCTTGAATGCCGATTCGTACTGATCCTTGCCGCCGTAGAGCCCGTACACGTCCGCTATAACGGCTTCGGTTGCCTTTGCACGTTGCTCGGTCTGGACCTTTGCGAGTTCGTGGGCGGTCTTGAACTGTCCGTCAATCATCGCCTTTGTCACGCCGGGAACGGCCTTCTTGATCGCCGCATAGTGGGCGTCTGCCAGCTTGCCGTCCTTGATGAATGCGTTCTGCAATTCCTCGGGCTTCAAGCCCGCCGCAGTGAGAATCGCGTCGAACCCGTCCTCGTCCTTGAACGTGGACGCTGGTTGAATCTGTCCGCCCGCGAGCTTGGAATACTCGGCCACGGCGTCGTCGATCTTCGCGTAGGGCTTGCCTTCTCCCACGCCGACCGTATTCAACTTCGGGAGCCCGCGAGCGCCGCGAATCTCGTTGAGCCCGTTAAAGAATGCCGCCTCGTCCTTGTACTTGCCCGCGATCAGGGGTTGTTCAACGGGAGTAACCGGGGCTTCTTCCTGTGCCACCACTTGCCCCGCTGCCGGGGTTGCTAACTGAGTCATCTGTCGTCCTTTCTAACTATGCCGCCTGCGGTGCTGCATTTGCTTCTGCGATCGCGCCGCCGGACTTAATGGCCTGCTCTGCTGCCGCTTGCTGAATCTGTGCGGCCTGTGCCGCCTGATCCTCACGGGCCAATACCTCGTCAGACTTGATAAGGCCCGGTTCATCAATCCCTTCCGTGCGCACCACGATCGCAGCGAACACCTTCTCGTCAATCCGCCTGAGAATGTTGGGGTTGAACTGTGCGTACTGCTGGAATATCTGCGTAGCCTCAAGGATCGCGCCGAGCTTCTGCTTGTTGATGATCGCCGCCTGCCCGGTCGTCATCGTGACCTTTGCGAACTTCACGAGTTCCTTCGGGATGATGTCGTCTTCGATCATCTGCTCAAGTACAGCCGCCGCAAGGGGCAGTTGCTTCTCGTCGCCAATGGCCGAGAGAAGTCCGCCGATCTGCCCTTGCAGTTCCTCGCCCGTGACGCGCCAGCCGTAGGAGTGTCGGCCCGCTTCGCCCTGTGGGGCTGCGGCGCTGTCCAGCATGAACGCCTTGCCCAAGTCGCTGCGAAGGCGCTCCATCGTCGCGTTCACCACTTGGAAGTCGCCCAGTTTGTCGGTCTTGAACAGAGCAATGTCTTGAATCACGCCGCCCTGCACGCGCCCGTACATGGGCTGGCCGGACGGCTTAGTGAGGTCTTCAAGGTTGATCTGACTCGAATCGTCAACAACGGGTGTGATCTTGCTGGCGGCTGAGGCAAACTCAAGGGTGCGGGCGCAAAGCTCGTTGTAGCTGGCAAGGTCGCCGCGATACATTTCAATCAGGCCGCGCCCGTAGTTTTCGCCGGGTGAAAGATTGTGGGCGGTCGCAACGATGCGGGTCTTGTTCCACTTTCCGTCGTTGTAAACCTTGCCGTTGATTTCCTGTTTCCACGTCCAGCCTTCCTTGAACGGGATTCGCTCGACGATGGTGTACGAATCAACCTCTGGCTTGTCGGCCTTCTCAAGTTCTTTCTTCTTCTCGTCCAGCCCGGCTTTCTTGAACTGGTCCTCTGTGAGCGAGAACGGGTTGATGCACTCTTTGATGATGTGGCCCTGAATGGACCCGGCAGAGTCGCGCCACGTCACGTATTGGTCACGGCGGAAGACGCGAATCTGGTAGTTCGGCAGGAGCATTTCGAGCGTGTCCCCTGTGATGACAACCTGCTCGATTGATGTTCTTTGTTGGGAGCGGAATGAGCGTGGGTAGCCGGTCTTGTCTGATGCAAGGTGGGCCGTCTCAAGCTGCTCCATCGCCATGAGTTCAACGATGTAAAGCTGCTGGCGACGGCGCTGGTAGTCTTCCGGTGTTCCGCCGTACTTGAGCTTTGGAGGCAGGTCCAGCGTGAAGAAGCATCTTCCGGGCGGGAACGTGGTGGCGGTCAACTTGCCGACGACGCTGGTTGTTCCGTATGCCGCGATCGAACAATTCGCTTCGGGAAGGTCCGCCGTGTCCTGTTGGCCCGGTGGCGGCAGAACCCACGGCATACCTGCGATCGCTGCGCACCATTCGGCGCGGCGAAGGATCGGCTGGCGCGCGCCGTCAAGCGTCGCCCAGCGATCCGCGATCGTTTTTTGTTTCATTTGTGGTTGAACTTGGAGAGGTCGAGTTCGAGGTTGTCGATCACCTTGGCGCTGCCAGCGTCGTACAGGGATTGGCGTTCGTTGTTGAGCGTTGCCGGTTCAAAGACCGGGCGCGGGTACTTCGGTTTGAGATACGCGATCAGTTCCGTCAACTGCTGGCGGCTGAGCGGGCATTTCTTCGGCTTCGCCAATGCGGGTTTCGTTGGCTGCAATGGGTCTGAGTGCGTCATAAAGCGCCTGTGGGGTGCGAACGTGGGTCGGGACCGTGACGCCCACGGAGTGCAGCGCGGCCTTCACGCGGGATACGCAGTCGTTTGAGGTGATGAGTCCCCCTGTCGCCCACGATGCCAGGATGCGCAGCCAGTGGGGGAACGGGCGGGTTGTCGCGGCTGGCGTGTACTCAACCGGGCAGGGGATTTCAAGGAACAGCCTGAGCGCCGGGTAGGTCATCACCGCGTCCGCGAAGGGGATGATGCGGTCGCCCTCTGGGTGCGGGTCGAGAACGCCGTCGATGTTGCCGACCATGACGTGCGCGAGGGGCGATCCGGTGAGGGTCCGGATCAGGGACGCCCGCCACTCGAACGGGTGTCCACCCGAAAAGAATACGAACGAGGCGTGGTTTCCCATCAGAACCAATGACTTAATGAGAATGAGTTCTCATTATCATTTGTGATCGCGTGCGCACGCACAGCGACAACCCCTAATTTCTCGGAGGAATTGGCGTATGCACGCGTGCGCACGCACTTGAATCCGAATTTAATACCTGCTTATCTGGAATCAGGAGAACGCATACCGCGCCCCAATAACTCTGTCGAGGTCAAAGTCGCCTGGCGCGGGCGGGTCCGGGATAGCCAATTCGGGGGCCGATTCCCGCCAGTATGCCACCATCGTGTCCAGTGGCCGCATGTGCTTGTGGAGCGTCACAAACTGCTGCTGCGTAATGGCTTGCAACCTATGCCCGTGCTGGGCGTGGGTCTGGAATCCATCGTGGACCCCGCAGAACGCGATCCCAGCCGTCCGGCACGCCCCTGCCGTAATAAGTAGATGCGTCGAGTCGATGCTGTGGAGGGCGTTTGGGGGGCAGGCCGAAGACTGTTTCTCCACCCGGATCGGCGTGCCGTTGCGGGTCCGGATCGTGAGCGTCCCGAAGTGGGTGCTGATCTGGACCGATCGGCGGTTGCGGTAGGGCTGCACCACCGGGAACCCCAGCGCCGTGTTCCACCGAACCAGCCGCCCGGACTTGGCGATGATCCGGCCAACCTCCTGAAAGTATTCCATGAGCGCCACGGCGGGGCCGAACAGGTCGCCGATCGCCTGCTCGATCGTGTTCGCCAACAACATCGAAGCATCGAACGCCTCGCTCTTGTCGCCCACCTTTTCATTCGAGAACCCAAGACCCTGAATGAACCCTTGCACCTGCTCCCGCGCCCCGATCGGGGTCACGCCGTAGGTCTGCGTCATCGTCGTGGTCTTCACCGCGTCCGCTGTGACGTGCGGCCAGATGCGATCGGCATATGGGCTGTCGCTCTCTTGCAGAAGTGTCACGACCCGATCCGCCACGATCTGATACGGAACACTCGGTTCGTCGCAGTCGATGAGGTTAGACAATTTGGCACATCCCTCATCCCTTGCCATCGCCGCGTAGTGCTGCATCCCGTTGAACGTGCCATCACAGCCCCATCGGTAATGGGCTGCGTGTTCCTTGTCTCTCATCGACATGCACGCCGCCAAGAATTGCAGGGGCTTCTTTGCGCCCATCCACCATCGGTAGTTGAGCGGGTCCGCAGCCGATTTCAGAATGTCGTGCAGGTGGTCGTTCGTCCACTCCACCCGGTCGTCGTAGGGAAGCTTGTCCAGTTGCCCGTGCTTCCACAGCCCCGCCGCGTGAATAGCGATGTTCCGGATGCCCACGTTGTCACAGGGAACGGCGTCCGCAAACTCAAGCATCCCGCGCGGCAGGTCGTCGCCGTAGATATTCAGGTACATCGGCAGGGCGTAACACCGCTGCCGGAAGTCGCACGACGGCGGGAACCAAAGCGACGGGAAGTGCTGATACTTCTCCGTCATCGTCTTCAGGTAGAGAAACTGCTGCCGAAGACCCGCCAACTGGCTCTTGTTGATCCGGTGAAGTTGCGACGCCTCTTTCTTCCATTCCTTGATCCGTTCCTCGCCAGCATCTTCACCTGGATGCGGCGGAATCTCGTGGTCGTGCTTCTTCGGCACGTTGAGCACGCCGCCCCCTTCGTCGTACAGGGATTTGGCGACCGCGTACAGAGGCTTGTTCACGCGCAGGGGCGTTGATGCCAGCGCGTCTAGACACTCATAGAACGGGTCCATCTGCCCGCTCTCGGTACATTCCCGAATGGCGTCCCGCTGCTCGCGTGTCGCGTTCTTCACAAGGGGCGTGTGGAGTTCCGTGTACCCGCCGCGCTCCTTCGATCGCTTGAACGGCGGGACCGTCATCGGCGGAAAAACTGGGTTCAACTGCTCAAGCGTCTTGTGGTCCTTGCGAACCTCGTCCAACACCTTCGCGTCCATGTACATGATCGTGGTCTTGCGATACCCCGGTTTCTTTGAATGGAACGCCAACTGGAACGGCAGGGATTCGTAGTCGCCCGCGCAGCAATTGATCTGCACCAATCGCACAAGCCGCTGCCCGATCTTCGCCGTCGATGCACGATCGAAGACCGCGTTCTCGTCCGTCGCCCGCGCATATCGCTGGACCCGGTTGCTCGTCAGCTTGTACTTCTTCTGCACCCTGAACAGCCCCTTGAGCCATTCCGCGTGCCCGCCCTTGTTCCATATGGCGATCTGCGCCTCTGCTGCCACGGCGCGGCCAACCTCGGTAATGATGTGCTGAGCCGTCACCCCGTTCGGCTTCTTCACGCACTCGGAGTACATGATGCTGAGCGTGATCGTCGCCAGCTTCTTCGCGGGCAGGGCAAGCATCACGGCTGCGAAGTCACGGTACGAATACCCGTCCTTCTCGCCGCGTGCGGTTGCCCGTTGGCTCTTGCGGATCGCCATGACAACAGGAAGATACCAATGGTCCAACCAGCGTTGACCGGGTGGAAGTGCTGCTGCCTCGCCGCGTTCCTCTGCCTTGCGCCTGTCCGCGCGGTATCGACGAATGCCGTCCTCGCGTGCCTCACGCTCAAGTTGAATCTGGTCCCCGAACGCGGTCCCGCCCAACAGTGGACTGCTTGCGATCTGCATTACGCCTCCTTGCGTTCTTTGGTTACTTCCCTCGCCTGCCGCGCCCAGTTCGCGAGATATTCGCCCGCTTCGATGGTTGCGATGAGCCTGCCGATGAGTGTTCGCATCGCGCCCTTTTGCATGTTGTCGTAGTGTCCTGGCTTGCGTACCTCGTCGAGTTCGCGTGGGCGAAGGGGGACGGGGCCGGGGTGCTTTCGCTGGCATACGTGCGCGATGTCGTCGGTCATGCTAGCTTCCCTTCCGCTTGCGCCTTCTGTCGAACCATCTCCCGTTGCCGCTTACTTTTCGCACGCCGGCGTTCGGCCTCTTCCTCGAAATAGAGAGTGTGCTTGCCGTTCCCGTCCTTACCGGGCAGGCAGTCCCAGCATGTGGCGGAGTTGGGACCGCGTGTGGGCTTGCCGCAGGGGCAGTTCCGGATTGCTTCGCGCTGGGGGTTTGTCATGTGAGCGTCTTTCCTGAAATGATTTCGGGCTTGATGTCGATTTCCACGTGACAGTCCCACCATTCGTCGAAGGTGTCCATATGGTCGTCACAGCATCCGCTCAGGCAGTAGTCGAAAACGACTCCGCTTTCGGCCATGTACGCATAGTTGCCCCCGGTTGAAACCGTGTTCCGCTTGTCGCCGGGCGCGCTCATGTGGTCGAAGATCAACTTTCGATACTCGGGCGTGGCCCAATCTGGCCTGTCTCTGCCGGTCATGAGGGGGACTCCGCAAGTTGTGCTTTGAGTTTGTCGGACCCGTAAATGTGATACATCCGCTTGAGCTGAATGCACTCTTCATTTGGTCCAGCGCGGTTGAACTTCCACGATTCCATGTCGGGCTTCTGGTCGAGGTAGCTGTGTCCTTTGGTATCTGCCCGGAGTACGCGGTTGCGATCCCATGCCGCCAGCGCCTCTTCGCGTGTGACGATTTCACTCACGGGCGCATCGACAACAGAACTCCACTCGCAGAACCCGATCCCGACTTTGACAATTGCGCGTCCCATTACTTTCCCACCCCCTTCGCGGCGGCTGCAAGGGCGGCAGCAGCAGCGGACGAGCAGTAACGGGACAGGAATTGGCACTTGTTCGAACGCACTCGCGGGAATTGCCCCGGATTGGCTGCGGGCAGGTATAGCTCTACGCCGTCGCCAACAAACTCGCCACTTGCAAGCACCGGCAGCGTCCCTAGCACCTTCCTCGGCTCGCCCTTCTCATCCGCAAACGCCCTCCACCTCTCGCGCTCGGCGAGGATGGCGGATTCGATGCGGTCAACGATGCTCGGGCTATTCAGAATGCCGCCCTTGAGCGCGTCATTCATGATCTGCTCCGCAACTTCACGTGGCGTCTTCATGTGGGCTCCTTTGCTCTGGCGAGTGCTTCAGCGACATCGCCGTCTTTGTCGATACTGATTTCGTCCGGCATAGTTCCGAGAAGTTCACGGATGAATTGTGCGAACACGGCGTTGTCCTCCCTCATCGCGGCGAGGGTGGAGGCGGTTGCTTTCTGCTCCCGAATGTACCGCATCAATCGCAGATCGTCGTCGCGGGTCGGGTCGGCCGGAATGCTGGTGCGGGGCCATTCCTTGCCGTAGTTTCTGAGGTGGCCGTTGATGAACTTGAGAGCGATTGTCTCGGCCTCGTCGTGCGAGACTTTCTCTTCCCCCGTCGCTGGCGGGGTGGGGTTGCAATCGTGTAATGGTGTCGGCTGGCCGTTCTCCACGGAGCCTTCCGCGCCGCACTTCTCGCACAGCCAGAATCCGGTTTGCTTGCTCATTCCTTTTCCTCCCCTCCCCCCGTCGCGGGTGTGGTTCTTGGGTCCGTCAGCGAAAGCATCATCGGTTGCGGTTTCGTCCCCATGACGGTGACAAATAGGTGAGAGGTTCGGGACAATTCCTCAATCTCTTTGGTGGTAAGTCGCCACCGCGAAATAAGGATTGGCGTGCCGTCTTCCAGTTGTGCGTGTGCGCACGGAAGGTCTGCCATTCCGCTCGCCGAGAAGTCGGTTGCGTTGCCGGAGATTGGTACTGCTTCTGCCATGTTTACGATTCCTTTCCTTTCACGTTCCCCCTCGCGGCTTCGTCCACGGAGATGATGTGGCACAGGTCTATGTCACACTCCGGGCCGCATCCGCGCATTACTTCGGCTGTTCGTTTCAGTCGATGCTCAAGCGTTTGCTTCTCCCTCGTCGCGGGAGGGGTGTTGTTTTCGTTGCTCATGTCCCACGTCCTTTCATGATCCATTTTGCGACACGATCGCCCAAATAAACCGGACCAATCAGGGGCCAGAACAGGGCGCAGAATACATCCCAATCGCCGTTGTCGGAATAACGAAACGCGATGCCGCCTGCGATTCCAGCCATGAAGAAATATGCGAAGGTACTCAGGATGATGATGGCACAGGTCAAGGTTCCTCCCCTCCCCCCGTCGCGGGTGTGTTCGCGGGATTCCACGTTCGCAAGCGTTCTGGAATCACGGGCGCGATGCCGAGTGCTTCTTCAAGTCCTTGTGCGTACTCGGCCCATGCGACACAATCGGGCGTTGTCGGAATCGGAAGTGTCGGGCGACCGCTCTTGATGATCTCCCGCTGCGTGAGAAGTACAACAAGCGCTTGCGCGTTGTTCTTGGAGTTCGGTCCATTGCCGGTCATGCAGAGAGTTACAGCGTGTTCCGGCCTGTCTGGATCGTCGCTGGCTTTGGATAGTGGGTGTTCGGGGAGAATGACGCAATGAACGTCACCGCTTCCAAAATCCAGCATCTTCATGGCGTTCTCTTTCGCCGTTGCTTCTTCGTAGATGCCCCAGCGATACGGCCCCGGTGACAATTTGTTGATGATGTCTTCGTTCATGATTTCGTTCCTTCCTTCATCCCCCTCGCGGCTTCGTTCGCGGCGCGGGCTGCGTCATATTCCTTCATTGCCTCTCGGTGCTGATCCCCGCACTCTCCATCGCAATCTCCTCGACAGCGGCACGTAGGCACGTGGAATAGCCTCCGCATCCTGCGCGACGCTATTGCCTCTCGCTGACAGCGGTCTCGCTCCCGCGTGACGGCGGCGAGTTCGGAGAGGAGGCGGGCATTCTCGGCCAGAGCATCATCGGCTCGACACGCCATGCACGCTCCGGTTACGGTGTGGCCTGCGAGTTCAACTACCGTCTTAAATTGAGCGAGCGTGATCTGGCGTTCATGCTGTGATCGCGTGCATTCAAAATCGAAATTCTTGCCGCCAAGTATTCTGCCGCACTCGTCGCGGTACTGGAATACGGCTCCGTGTGGCGCAATCGTGAACGTATCTCCCGGCTGAACGTCGATGGTCATGGCTGTCCTTTCGTTGCCGCGGAGAGGGCGGCAGCAATCGCCCGAACTTCTTCCACTGTCAGCGTGATTGCGACGTTGTGGAATGACTTGTGGTGTTCTTCTTGCCATCCGCCCGAATGCTCGGCTTCCCGAATGACAGACTTGCACGCCTCCACCAGCCCCGGCACCGCTTCCGGGTTGAGGCCGGACGATTCGGGAATCACATACACGCGCTTGCATTTCTTTGGGTCGAACGTCTTGCCCGTCAGCTCTTCGCCAATCTCGGCAGCGTCTTCGGCGCTTGCGGCAACAATGACCGCCGCACCGTGCGGGCTTACAAAAGCGGCGGTTCCCCAGCCGACAATTATTTTGCCGCGCTTGGCATGGTCCTTCTGTTCCGGTCCGACGTCGGCAAGTTCTACTAACTTTGTCTCGCTGCTCACGCTGCTCCTTTCGGTTGGGGGTCGCCAATCACTTCGACGGACCATCCGCCGCCGTGCTTCTTTGCTTTCGCTTGGATCGCTACAAACCTGAACGGGAACAACTCGGCGGCAACTTTGATCTTCACCCGGGCGTCGTCTTCCCAAAATCCCTTCGTTTCGTGAATCTCCATCTCGCCGCTCGCCAGCATCACCATGAAGTCGGGGCGATACCACGTCTTCTTTGCGAGCGACAGGCCGAGAGCGCCGAACTTCCACCAGAGAATCGTGCCGTCAAGCCGGAGCGATTCGAGGTGCGCGGCGTACTTCGCTTCGAGCTTGTTCATCTCGCCAAACTCGGGGCGGTGTCGGCCCTTCGCTGTTGCGGCAGGCTTGAACGGCTTGATTGCGACGGTTCTCTGCATTACTTCCTCTCGTGGGTGGGGGTGAAGATCACGCGACCTCTGCAAACAGGCTTTGCTTCTTGACCGCAGACGCCGCCGCAAGCCCTCGCTCGCAATTCAGCAATGCCGCACGGTGGTATTCGTCTTTCAGTTCGCATCCGTAGAAGCGACGGCCAAGGCGCAGAGCCGTGTAGCCCTCCGACCCGATTCCGGCGAATGGCGAAAACACAAGTTCACCTGGATTTGAGAACAGACGCACGCACCGATCAATCACTTCGAGCTGTAGCGGGCAGATGTGCTTTGTGTCCTTTTCGCCCCGGCCCTCTGCGACGTTCAGCGTGTCGGTTTCCCGGATGTCGTCCCAATTGCCTTCGGCCCACTTGATCCAGTCATTCCGGCTGATCTGGTCTTTCGTGTTGATCGGGACCGCGTTCTCGCCCGGCGCACGGAACTTAATGAGGTAGTCATTCAGCGTGCCGCGAGTCTTCGCCCGATCGCTTTCGAGTCCGGAGAATTGCAACTCTCGGCTCTTGGTTCGGATCGCCTGAGACTGCGGATTCTTCCGAACCATCCAGTCGTATTCGTACACCAGTCCGGCGCGTTCTCCGATACGGATGTTCAGGCCGCGGAAGTCGTGCAGGCCCACTTCGCCAGTTCGCTTCATGCGGGGGATCTGCATTACGTGGACAATCACGACCCGTCCCGGCTTCACGATGCGGGCGAGTTGCCGGAAGAAAAACGAAAGGTGCAACCGGGCCTCGGTGTGGATGTTCTCAGAGTTCCCGATGTCCGCTGGCGACGACGTATATGCGTACATCGAAGGGAACGGGGGCGAGAATACCGCCATGTCGATCGAGGCCGCTGGCATGGATGCCATGTGCGGAATGCAATCGCCATGAAATACGGTGAAGGGATCAGATGGCAGCGTGTTCATTCGTGTTTGTCCTGTTCCAGATATTCGGCAGCCCTTCGCAAACGATCTGCGGAGTCGTCTAGGCTTCCGATTCCAAAGTTGCATTTAGAGCAGAGAAGGCCGCGAGGCTTTCCGGTTTCGTGGTTGTGGTCCATGTGAGGCGTTGAACTAAATCCGATCCTGCAAATCGCGCAGGCGTTGTCTTGTTTGTCGAGAAGGCGCAAATAGTCTTCATGCTCCACTCCGTACAGGGATTTTAGGTTTGCGGCCCTTCTCTTCTCGGGGTTCGCCTTCCGATAAACAGACACTTGCCGCTTGCACTTCTCCCGGAATTGCGGGTCGTTGGCATATTGCTCCCTCCGCTTCTGATTGCGTTGAGCCCGCGTCCTATCTCGATATGCCTTCGCCTTGATTCTGTTCTCTGAACATTTGTTCTTGGGCTCTTGTGTCACTGTCAACCCTTTCCATTTTCCTGAGTACGTTCGTGAGCATGGGGTATTCCAATTCGGTCACTGGAACATGGACATTCAGCGGGTGCTTTGAGCCATAGCGGTTGGCACGCTTGACGCATTGGTAATATTCCTCGTAGCTGTCTTGCAGGGTGGAGAAGACCATCCGGGAGCAAACCTGGAGGTTCAGGCCAAACCCCAATATCTTCCCCTTGCTAATCAGCGTCTTGATGCGCCCAGCCTTGAAGTCGTTGATGATCTGAAGACGCTCGGCCTCTGGCGTGCTTCCGTCGATGCTGGCCGATCCCTTGATCGCCTTGTGAACCGCTTCCTGCTCGGCGTTGTACTTGCACCAAACGATCGTGCTTTCATTCGGCCATGACTTGATGAGATTCACGATCGCATCCATCTTGCCGGATTCGATGATCTTTCCTTCGTGAAACCCCTTGCCGATCCGCGCGATCTTGGCCCGCGTTCCGATTCCGCCCGATTCGAGAACAAAGAGATCGCCTGTCACAGACTGCGCCGCGTCCCGCTGCTCACCGGACAACTTCACGTCTTGAATGTGAACATGAATCGGAGGAAGGTTCCCGCCGCCGTCCTTCCATCCGTAGGTTTCCGGCTTGGAGAGGAAGATGCACCAGTCAGAGAGTGCGCGATAGAACGGGCCAAGAGCCCACGGCTTCAACTCCCAACGATCCTGAGTCTGCCCACGATTCACGAAGAACCTGGCAAGGAAGGAATTGACGTTCGGGAATGCGTCGAGAAATACAGCGTGATTCGCGTACTCGATGCGATCGTTCGGTGCGGGCGTTCCGGTAAGGCAGAGCTTGTACGGAACCCCTCGGCCCATTTCGATTAACCGCGAACCCCATGCCCCGTAGTGGCTTTTCAGCATCGACGATTCATCGAGCAACAGGCCGGACAACTCTGACGCGGGCAATTCGGCCGTGATCGCGTCATAGTTCGTGATCGCAATTCCGTATCCGGACCTGAGCCATTCGGGGAGTTCGTGCGCCCGCACGCGGGAAACAGTCATGCCGTCGCCGTAGAACTTCCGGGCCTCCGCGATAGTTTGATCGACGACCATCAGCGGCGACACAATCAGCACCCGGCCCTTGCGTTCGGCGTGAATGTGCTTTGCAACTTCCAACAGGATCAGCGTCTTTCCGAGCCCGCAGTCAGCGAAGACCGCGAACTTCCGCTTGCGGATCGCCATTGCAGCGATGTCGCGCTGATAATCGAACATGCCCGCGAGCGGTTTGTACTTCCGCTCTTTTACGGTTTCGACGGCAATACCGAGCGAAGCGGCGTACTCGTCCGGCACGTTGGCGAACCCGCCCGAGAACGAGTACCGGGGAAGTGCTTTGATCTTGAGGAACATCTCGTAGTCTCGAATGCTCCCGGTGTTGATTGAAACGCTGCTCATACTCACTCGCCCTTCGGGGTTAGGACTTCTTTGAAAACGCCGATCCGCCTTTCGGTGGACCGGCGTTGTTGTTTAGTCGAGGGCCCGAATCTCACGCTCTTCGGCGTCAAGAACCCGCTGGAAGACAACCGCGAGCACGCATTCGCCTTCGTAGTTGTGGTGTCCGTGCTCGGGATGTGTGATGTTCGACGGTCCGACAATCACCGGCCCGATATACCGCTCCTGCACGTCCTTGCCGGTCGCCTTCTTAATGAGCTTGGCGACTTCCGTTGGCGAGGCGTCGAACACCTTCCCGGTTTCCGCAACGTGGCGGCTGCCCTGGGTGGTTCCCTCGGCAAGCTGCCTGTTCTTGCGTGACTTCGCGCCGGTCGGAAGCGTGGCGATCGAGACGAAAAGCAAATCGCCTTGGGCCTTCACCTCGCCGACCGGCATGTCCGGGATGTTGCGGGGTGCGTCGTTGATAATCGACTCTGCCGGGGACGCTCCGGCTCTCTTCGTGGTCTTGGTCAACGTCTGCATGGATCAACTCCTATCAGTGCAAAGGGCGTCGAGTCCGTGTGAGAGGAATTCCTGGGCTTTCTCACACGTCGCGACCTCACGGGGAACGCCGAGCGCGTACTTACGCCCGGTCGATGGATCGGTGCACACAAAGCGGCGCCGGCCGCTCGTGGTTTCGAAAAGTTCTTCGTCTTGGCAGTCACGCTCATTCCGGCGGCGATGGATGCACTTCGCGCCAGACTCCGCGAGATACTTGATCCAGCCATACCGCTCGATTCTGATTCGGCGGACCTCTTCGTTGCCCTCACGGTCGATCTGGGCCACGGTCTGTGTCTCCGGTGCCATCACGATCTGCTGATCGACCTGGACACCGTTGATGTACCAGAGTGACCAGCCATCGAGATACCGACGCGCCGGGCCATCCTCGCAATGAAGGCGATGTACGCGGCTCACAACTTCGGTCTTCACCACTTCAGGACGGTCCACCACAATGCAGAACTCGGTGTGCATGAACCGGATGCCGCCATAGAGCGCCGCGTTCTCGTAGTGCTGATATTGCTCGTGCTCGGGTAGCTTGAGGCCAACCACATCCCGCCAGAAGCTGAGGAAGTTCGGCCACCCCGCCCATTCGTTTCCGCCGTTTCGGAAGTAGTTCCATTGCTGGCAAACGTTGCGGATGATCTTCAAATCGAGCTCTTGCAAAGGGCGCCCGAGCGCAGCCGCCGCTCCCGACAAGCACCCATTCCATGCATCGTCAGTCATGCGCGCACCGGTGGCCGCACGGGTGGCCGCGCCGGTGGCCGCATAGGTGGCCGCATAGGTGGCCGCACCGGTGGCCGCACGGGTGGCGTCTCGCGCGCGG
>ERZ869925.717-NODE-717-length-20436-cov-3.274275_pt1 | contig 20436 bp, 19 predicted proteins | sample MGYA00579311_ERZ869925 | MGnify/ENA primary metagenome ERZ869925 (study PRJEB32216, sample SAMN09231817) | wastewater metagenome | place: USA: Maryland | collected 2016-07-30 | study: EMG produced TPA metagenomics assembly of the PRJNA472060 data set (Reclaimed...
CGATTTGGGAAGCGGCGGAACCCATCCTCTCCAGCAATCCCGACTTTCTTTGTCGCATCGCCAGCACCGGCAACGGCAAACACAACATGTTTTACCGGATGGGCAGCGGCCCCGGCCGCGATGATGGCGTTCTGTTCCAGTCACTCGCCGGTTTCAAAGTCTGCCGGGTCACCCGCACTGCGGCATGGAAGATGGGCGTCAAAGTCTATGACCCCAACACGCGGCAGCCGATCACACCCGATGAAGCGCGGAAGAAGGCGCTAGACAAACGCGCCTACGATCAAAACTACGAGTGCCAGTTTGCGGATGAGAACATGGCGCTGCTCACGCACGAACTCATCCAGCAGGCCGAGCGCGCGGGCATCCCGATTGATGAACAGCAATGGTCGCCCGTCTCGATGGCCCGGCTTTGGCGCGCGGAAGGCGAGCTTTATTTCGGCTTGGACGTCGGACGCAACCGCGACCTGAGTTTCCTCCCCGTGCTGGAAAAAATCGGGCCGAGCAAACGGATCATCGCGGCGCTGCGGATGCAGGGGATGCGCCTGCCGGCGCAACAGGTGCAACTCGACCTTGTTTGCGGCCTGCCCAAATTCCGCTGCGGTTGCGTGGACATGACGGGCATCGGCCTCGGCCTTTGCGAATACGCGCAGGAGAAGTGGAACGATTATCGCGTGCGCGGGGTGAACTTCAGCAGCACCGAGCCCATCAACGACAAGATTCGCGCGGAAGGCCGGAAAGCGGAGACGGCCCGAGTGACGGAAATCATGGCCACGGATTTGTTGTCGTGCTTTGAGGACCGCTCGATTGAGTTGCACATCGAGCTGGATGGCGACGCGCGGGATGATTTGCGGAAGCCGGAGAAGATCACCAGCCCGGGCGGCCGGGTGAGCATTGCCGCCGTGCGCGATGAAGCCGGCCACGCCGATCATTTCTGGGGGCTGGCCCTGGCGGTGCGGGCGAGCATAACTGAACCAGACGCCGGCGAGTTTCACGTCTTCCAGAATTCCCGGCTCAGCCGGGTCATTGCCGCGCGGGCGGAAAGGAGCTGCCTCGGATGAATCCAAACCCACCCGCAGACTCCGTAAATGCCCTGGGCCGGTTTTTGGCCACTCTCCACCGCCGGTGGACGCCCCGGCGCGGCCAATCGCCTCGGCAGGCCATTAACACCCCATTAAAATATATTTCATCATCGCCCGGTTTGGTGTTTTTGAAATGGTTTCAATTTCATCAGGAGGTCGCCTATGCCTAACCCCTCCGTTGCCGCCCGCAAACGCACCGCCACGCCTGCCGATCCGGGCGGGGGCAAATCCGCCGCGCGGCTGATCCGGGACGCCAACACCTGGCGGGATGGTTACAACCCGCTGCGCGGACTGGCCATCGCCCGGGTAGTCACTCTTATTGAGCAGGCCGAGCGCGGGGATTTTGCCGAACTCCAGCTCGTGATGCGCAAAGCGGAGCGCCGGTACCCGGTGCTCAAGGGGTTGAAAGCCCGCCGCCTGGCGGCGATTGAAAAGCTCGACTGGCAGATCAAGACGATTGATCCCGAGCAACTGCCGCCCGGCGCCACCGAGGCGCTGGCGGAAGCGCAGCAGCAACATCTCCGCGCGCGTTATGAGCTGGTCGAGAATCTCACCGACATCTTCGGATTCCTGGTCACGGCGGAATTTCGCGGTTATGCCATCGCGCAGAAACATCGCCACGAAGGCGGCGAGCATGACGGCGCGGTGCGCGAGTTGCACTGGATTCCGCAGGATCAATTCTCCCGCGCAGGCCAGTTCGGCGATTTCTTTTACAACAAAGATTCCCGCTTTGGCGCCGGCGGCAGCAATGTGGCCGCCACGCTCGGCGAGGTGAATCGCATCGGCGGCACGGCCTTTCCCCGGTCGGATTTCATCATTCGCGAAGTCGAGTCGCCGCTGTTCGAGATTGCGCTGATCGCGTTTGTCAACTGGCTCATGGGCCGCAAGGACTGGTCGGCCTTCGTTGAAATCTTCGGCCTGGCCAAGGGCGTGGTCACCATGCCGCCGAACATTCCCAAGGGGCGCGAGGAGGATTACCGCGCCGCCGCGCAGAGCGTTTCCGATGGCGTAGCTGGCGCCATTCCCAATGGCGCCTCAATCACGTTCCCGACCTCGAACGTCCGCGGGGAAGCGCCCTTCAAAGTTTTCTGCGATGCGCACGATAGCGACGTGGTGCTCGCGGGCACGGGCGGCCGGCTGGCGATGTTGACGGCGGACAAGGGCGGCCTGGGCGATGGCCCGAGCGCCGAACACGCGGATGCCTTTGATGAAATTGCGCAGGCCGACGCGCGCAAGATCAACCTGGTGATGCAGCGCGATTTCGATGCGGTGGAATTGGCCGAGGCATTTCCCGGCCAGCCGGTGCTCGCTTATTTCGAGTTGTGCAGCGTGGAGGAAGATGATGCCACCTCAGTGATCGCGAACATTGCCGCGTTGAAAGGCGCGGGCTACGCCGTAAGCCGCGAGCAGATCGAGGAGAAGACGGGTTACGAACTGGAAGAGGCGGAAACACCGCCCGCGCCGCCGGAGAATCCGGAGGCCCCGATCAAGAATCGCGCGCCGTCCGTTGAGCAGGAATTCATCGCCGCGGTGGCGGAGAAGCGGGATCCCGTGCTCGCGCTGCTCAACCGCATTGTGGCCATCCAGGACGATGCCCAAATGATGGCCACGCTGGAAAAGTTTCTGGCGAACGCGGACGCGATCGCCACGGCCGTGGCCGCTGATCCCACCAAAGTTGCCACCGCCCTCGCAAAAATCACCGCGCCCGCGCTGGCGCAAGGACTCGCCGGACAATGAACGCCACTCATCTTATCATCTTGAATCGCGACGGAGGCGTCGCGGCCACGGCCGGCTGGATTCACGTCGTGCCCAAGGGCGAGCTGCCGAACCGCGCGGCGGGCGTGACACAGGTGCTCGATGAGCCGGCGCTCGATGCCATCCTCGCGAACATCGCCGCCGAGAAACAACGGCTCGGCGAGAAGTGGCCGGGCGTTTATGCGGGCCGCGAGCATTTTATTTACAACGACGATCAGGACAGCGCCGCGCTGGCCTGGTTCAAAGTCTTCGAGAAGCGCGGCGATGGCATCTGGGCCAACGCGGATGGACTCACGCCCATTGGCAAGCAGGTGATCGCCAATGCGGAATATAAATTCACCAGCTTCGTGGCCGACCGGCGCGACACGCAGAAGCTCGACGGCAACAAGGTCCGCATCCTGAAGCTCGACACCATCGGCTTCACCAACCAGGCGAACGGCAAGGAACTGCTCACGCCGATTACGAATCGCGACGGGGCGTCGCGGCCACCCAATTTCCCTGGCTCTCGTGAGCCGGGGGCAAACCAAAACCCAAACCAAAGGACAATGACGATGAAATCCATCGCACAGAAACTTGGTCTCGCCCCCGAGGCAAGCGAAGACGCCATCCTCGGCGAAGTCACCAAGCTGCAAAACCGCCTGACGAAACTTGAGCCGTTCGAGGCGGAAGTGACCACGCTCAAAAACCGGATCAAGGATGTGGAAACCTCCGCGATCGAAAGCGAAGTGGCCGGCCTGCTGGCTGAGCGCAAGATCACCGACGACAAAGTCGTGAACCGGCTCAAGCCCGTGCTCGCGAACCTGAAGAATCGCGAAGACCGCGCCGCGTTCCTCGACGACTGCGGTTTCAAGGCGGAAGCCGCCAAGACCGCGTCCAGCACCCGGATCATCAACCGGGCGGACAGCCGCTCGGCCGCCCCCGCCACGGAAACGGATGACGCCGCGAAGGCGGACAAAATCCGCAACCGCGCGCACGAACTGAAGACCACCGCGCCCACGCGCGATTGGGATTCCTGCTGGCAGCAAGCCTCGCGCGAAGCCGCCAAGTAAATCCAAAACCAACGCAACGCAACTCATCTCGAAACCAAACCAATGAAAATTCGCGAAGATGGAATCATCAGCCTCACGCCGGCGGCGGACTACACCGCCAAGCGGGGGTATCTCGTCACGCACGATGGCAGCACGGCCACCGTGAGCGCTTCCGCCACCACGCGCGCCCAGGGCGTGATCCTGGATGGCAACCAAACCGCCGCCGGTTACGCCACGGAAAAAGTTCCGGTGGCCCTGCTCGGCGCTTACAAGGGCACGTTGCTCATGTGCGCCGGCGGCGCCATCAGCGCCGGCGCCTGGGTGCAACAGGACACCGATGGCCAGGTGGTCACGGATGCGGGCACGGGCTCGCGTGTCATCGTGGGCCAGGCGCTCGAAGCGGCCACGGCCGCGGGCGACCTCATCGAAGTCGCGCCCATCGCGCCGCTGCCCCTGAGCTAAACCAACCGCAATCACAACGATCAACTCACTGAAATATGAGCCGACAATCCGCAGCCACCATTAACTTCGTCCTGACCGCTTACGCGCAGGGCTTCGCCAATGACCTCCTGCAACAGCAGATGGTCGTCAACGCCTTGTGCCCCACCGTGCCGGTTTCCGGCGCGAGTGGCGGCTTCAAGATCTTCTCGGATGAAAATTCCTTCCGGGTTTACAACACGCAGCGCGGCCTGGGCGGGCGCGCCCGGCGCATCGAGTTCGACGCCACCGATGGCAGTTTCAACTGCCAGCCGCAAGCGCTCGAAGTCACCATTGACGATCACGAGCGCGATCTCGCCGCCGCCGGGGGCAACCCCGTCGCCGGGGAATTGCTCGACCAGGGCAAGATTCGCGCGCTGATCAACAGCACGGCGCTCAGCCACTACGACAAGGTCGTGGCCTTCGTCATCGCCAACACCACGGCCGTTGCCGATCGCGGCAACTGGTCCAACGAGGATGTGGATCCCATTGACCAGATCGACGAACAGTTGGAAGCCCTCAGCGTTGATGTCGGCAGCGTGGCGAACATCAACCTGGTGTTGAGCACCAGCGCCTGGCGCGCACTGCGCAATCACAAGAAGACCAAGGCGCGTTGCTCGGGCGTGCAAGTGGGCGGCATCACCCGCGAACAGTTGCAAAGCATCCTGATGTTCCCGGCCAACGTCGTCATCGGCGCGGTCTCGAAACTCAGCAGCAAGCTGGGCCAGACGACCAAGACGAAAGCCAACATCGTCGGGGGCAACGCCATCCTCACTTACAGCGTGCCCTCACCCACGCCGTATGATCCGAGCGCGTTCAAGTGCTTCACCACGGGCAGCGGCAACGTCAACGCCGTCCGCAGCTATCGCGATGAAAGCGCCCGCTCCGATGTCCACGCCGTGGACTGGAGCGAGGACATCAAGGCCACCAGCACGCTGGCGGTGAAACGCCTCGCCGTCACGTAATGCAACCGGGCGCGGAGCGAGGAACTCCGCGCCCAACCCAAAACCAAATCGAATCCCAAAATGAAAACGATTCACCGAAAACTATTCGCGGTCTTCGCCGTCGTGGCGCTGACCTTCACCGCCGCCGCGCAAGTCACTCCGCTGACGGCCGCGCGGATTTATCCGCTTACCAACGCCACCACGTTCAAGCTCTCCACCGGGAGCACCAACATGGCGACCGCCGCGCTCACGCTCATCAACAGCGCACCGTTCCCGCTCAAACCGGGCCGCGGCTTCGCTTATCAACTGAGCTTTGTGGGCACGAACGCCAACGTCAACGCCGTCACCCCGTTCTGGCAGGTGGCCACGCCGTATTACTCCAACTCCGTGCTCGTCACGAATTGGAGCACGTATATCCCCGGCCAGGGCTGCATCGCCAACGGCACGACCGTGGTGAACTTCTACACCAACCAGCATTGGATCAGCGTGGACAACGCGGTGCTCTGCCGGCTGGCCGTGGTGTCGAATGCTCACTCCGCGTCCACGTTGCTGGACCCAACGAACACGTTTGCCTTCATCACGAGTCCCTGACCGTCGCGCGTGAGCGCTGAAACGTTTCATCCCGAGCGCCCGGCTCTTTCCGGGTCGGGCGCTTACCTGAACCGTTACGACGCATGAGTTGGAGAACCATAACCGAAGCCGATCTGTTCGAGCAGTTGACGCCGGGCGAAACGGCGCAGCTCCAGAACATTGCCGGCAGCACGCAGACCGCCGCGAATCGGCTGGGCGATTCCGTGCGCAAATTCCGCGGCGCCATCCGCGCCGGCGGGCAGGACGTGGACACCACCGACGGCACGATTCCGGATGACGTGCGCGACAACGTGGTGGATCACGCGCGCTGGCAGTTCCTCATCAGCTTCCCGCAGATCAAGCTGCTGCAAACGCCCGAGCGGAAAGAGGCGTTTCAAGAGGCGTTAAAGGTGCTGGAAGCGCTGCGCAAACCCGGCGCGTTCAACGTCGAGAATCCGGGCGATGCCACTGCCGATCCCTCCGCCGCCCCGAGCTTTGGCGAACGCGGCGGCAGCGCCACCAATGATCCCCGCGCGCGCGACTTCACACGCGAGAACCAGGACGGCTGACCATGCCCACGCTTTTGCCCTCCGCCACCCGCGCCGCGATCGAGCGCTCGTTGGCCCGTTACACGGGCGAACTCGGCGGCGATGCCATCAAGCGCAGCGTGGAGAAGATGCTCACGGGCGTGGAGAGCGTGTTGAATCCCGTGCAGGAAGAGCGCGTGTTGGAAGATGGCCGCAAAACTACCGTCACGGTCGGTCAAACGCCGGCCGATGTGCGGGCTGGCATCACGCGGCTGGTGGACCGTTTCGGGCCGGAGACGATCGCGGAGGAAATGAATCTCGATTTCAAGATCGACGTGGCCACCAGCGTGGCGCGGGGCGCGGGCCGGCATGTGGCGGACAATTACGATCAGGCGGAGCTGGATGAAATCCCCGCGCTCGAATTGCTCCGCGTTTACGATCGCGATACGCCGCGCGGTTTCAAACTGGAGAAAGGCGCGCTCGTGACCGTGCCCGGTGACGACTGGCCCTCACGCTGGCGAGCCGCCGCCCAGACTGTGGGCGATACCGATGCGCTCCGCATTCTTGGTGACACCGGCCGGATGATCGCCCTCAAAGCCTCGCCGATCTGGCAGGCCCTCGGCGATGGCGCGGGCGGTTACGATGACACCTTGGGCAATCCGTATCCGCCCTTCGCATTCAACTCCGGTTACGACACCGACGGCGTGGACCGCGCGCAATGTGAGGAGCTGGGCTTGATCCGGCCCGGCCAGCGCGCACCGCGGGCGGAGATTGATTTCAACCAGTTGTTCGCGCCCGTGGAGGTGGCCGCATGAGTGTGGCCGTGCAATATGATGTGCGCGACTACGCCACCAAGGCCATCGAGGTGAAGCTGGCCAAGTGTTCGCCGCGCCGGCTGGGCGCGATCATCGGCCGGCCGCTCGCGGAATTCTGGCGCAATCGCCTCGCTTCACTCGGCACCAACAAACGCGGATGGCCTTCCACCAAATTTTACGAACGCGCGGCGCGCTCGGTCACGCACCTGCCGAACGAGGAGGGCGTCACCCTGCGCGCGGATCACCAGGGCTTGCGCCAGCGGTGGCGGGGCGGGCGCATCACGGCGGTGAATGCGCGCATGTTGACCATCCCCATCTCGCCCGTCAGCTACGGCCACCGGGCCAGTGAATTTCCCGGTGCGTTTTTGCTCCGGACGAAAAAGGGCGCGTTCATTGTGCAGGCCGGCGAATCGCTTTCAGAAGCGGGCCGCCTGGGGAAAACTAAAAATGCCGGTGGCCATGCGCGCCGCCGTCTGCGCGCGGCGCTCAACTTCCTTTTCGTCCTCAAGCAAAGTGTGGATCAAGCGGGCGATGATCGCGTTGTGCCCACCAACGAAGAATTCGCCGAGGTGGCGATGGCGCGCATCGAGGAGGCCATCAAGTGACGGACTACCTGCAACTCCAGGCCGATCTGCATTACGCCGCCCTGAGCAACAGCGCGCTGGACAACGTGAATGTGAAACTGTGGCGGAAGCTGCGGCTCGAAAGTGAAGTGGATCTATCCGCGCTCTGGCTCTCGCCCCGCAACGGCCGCAGCGGACTGGGGGTGGTCATGGAACTGCCCGAGTTTGATGTCCAACATCCCAACCTGCCCGGCCCGGAAGCTTTTCTCCTGCTTTCCTTTCTCGTGCTCGAAGAGCCGAACCTGAACTTCACTCCCACGCTGGGAACGCTCATCAGCGCCGAGCAGGCCGCCCAAACGCTGCTGGAGATTTTCCACGATTTCCAGGTGGAGGGTTTCGGCACGCTGTTCGCCGCGCCCAAGGCCATCGCCAGCGTGGAAGATTATCCGGGCATCGTGGGCTACCGCGTCACGTTTCGCGCGCGGGTGCCACGCGATCAGGCCGCGCGCGTGGCCACTCCGGTGTTATCCGAGGCCGCCGGCAGCCTCACCATGACCTGCGCCACCGCCGGCGCGCAGATTTATTTCACCACGGACGGCAGCTTTCCCGGCGCGGGCAATAGTGCCGCGCAGCTTTATTCTGCCGCCCTCACCGTGACCGCGGGCGATGTCATTCGCGCCGCGGCCTATTTATCCGGCAGCCCGGGCAGCCACGCCGTCCGGCAAACCGTCACATGATCACCCCCCAAACCTAACTCCACACTTCTATGGGATTAACCCGCTCGCTCATCATCAAAGGCCCGGCCAAAATCGTTTTCGATTCCATCAGCTATTGGACGCCGGATGACATCACCTGCGCGCTCGATGATGGCGCGGTGGATGTGAACTCCAGCTTCTTTGGCCCGCATGTGGATCGCCTCGTGATCAATCCCAAGGTCACGGTGAATTTCACGCCGCACGCCATAGTGGGCACCGGCCCGGCCGAGGTCACGCGCGCCGCGGCCAGTGCCGCGCTCGTGCCGGCCATCTTCACGAATGGCTACTACGGCACGCAATACCTCGGCAGCGGCGGTTCGGAAAAGACGCTGCAAATCTGGTCGAGCAACGGCGAACTGGTGACCATCTCGAACGCCATCATCACCCGCCCGCCCAGCATCACATATGCGGCGGACAAACCGATCTTCGGCCCCTGCACCATCACCGGCATCTGCAAAACCACGAGCAGCGACATCAAGCTGGCCGCGGCGAACTCGTTGATTGATGTGGCCGCCGCGCAGGCCGATCCCGGCCTGGCGTTCCTGGGCGTGCCGAGTTATCTGCAGCGCCGTTACAAGGGCGCGCTCGGTTCGCAGACCGGCTTCACGGAAATCTGGCCCGAGGGCGGTTTCACCGTGGATTTCAATCCCGCCTGGCGCGAGCGCCAGATTCAAGGGCTCACCGTGGATTTTGAACTGGTGGGCATGGAGATCACCGTCAAGTGCGTGCCCACCGGCCCGACGATGAGCCAGCTGATCAACCTGGTCGCCATCGGCGGCGACAGCGGCGCGAGCTGGGCGCAGGGCGCGCTGCTGAGCGGCCAGCAATCGAGCTACGATTTCACCATCACCGATCCGAGCGATTCCAGCACGCCCTTCACGCTGGCCAAGCCGGTGCTGCGCGGGGTCAATTTCCGTTTCGGCCACGAGAACCTGCGCAACGGCGAGATCGCTTTCACCAGCGTGACCCGCTTCAGCGCCGGCGCCGCCGTGGCCCTGGCGGCCTTCGCGTAAATGGAAATCAGCTACCAAGCCGTTGGCGGATCGAGCTACACCTCGCTCGGCAGCGAGGCCACGCGCGCGGCGCTCGTGGAGTTGTTCGCCCCCAGTTTCGCCCCGCTGAGCCAGGTCGAGCCGCTGGCCGGCGCGACCAACAGCGCCAAGTTTGCGCGCCAGAACACCGACACCGATCTCACCGCCGTCATCTCCATTCCGTATTCCACCAAGGCCGATGCCCTGGCCGCCATCAAGACGCTTTTTGATGCGCTCGCGGTGAAGAATCACCTGAAGGTGGTGGAGGGCGCGACCACGCATTATTACCCCAACGCCGTGCTGAAGCGTTACACGCCCACGCTCCGCGGCGTGACCGTGAGCCACAACCTCAGCTGGTCCACCGATGTCGTCATCGCCGCGGCGCTATGAAAACCCTCGCCCTCTGAATCCTGCTTTTAATGGCTGTTAACGCCCGTGCGGATGACGCCATCAACATCCATGTGCCCACGCGGAACATCCTGCAAGGCTCCCTGCAAAAACGGAACGTCACCCTCACCCGCGTCGCGTCGCTGCCGCAGACTTACAGCACCAACATCTTCTCGCAAGAGCCCATCACCCAGGCCACCGATACGTCTGGCAACGTCACCTTCTCGAATGTCATCTGGGGGTATTACCGGCTGGACATCAGCGGCACGCCGGGCACGAGCTTTCGCCTGACCGTGGGCACGAACCTCTCGGGCACGGTGAACGTGGTCACGCTCATCACCAATACCGCCAGCGTGCCGCCGAATCCTTCCACCAATTACCTCACCGAAGCCCAGAGCGATGCCCGCTACGCCACGATTGGCAGCGGCGGCGGCGGCGGGACAACCTACACCAACAACTCCACCGGCCTGCCCGGTGTGATCGTTGGCGCGGGCATCGGCACGAATTTCGGCAACATCCACGTTGCCTCGGCCACGGATGCGGCGTTCGCCACCGAGGCCACGCGGGCGAGCGGGTTGCTTGACTTGGACAGCCTTGACGCCGTGACGACCACGCTCACAAAAATCGTGGCTACGAGCGGGCACGATTACCTCGGCGGCGGGAGCGGCCTCACCAACATTCCGTCGCTCTGGGTCGCCTCGATCTCAGCTCTGACAAATCTGCCAAACGTCGCGGACGGCGTGGTCGGTTATGTGGATTCCTATTTCGGAACGAATGTTTGGGGCGGCGGTAAATTCAAACGCTCGACTGGCAGCAGCGCGACGATCAACAACGGCACCGTCTTTGCCGCCAACGGCAGCGGGCGCTGGCTGCGGGTGGACACGGGCTACCCGACCAATTTCTTTTTCATGGAACATTTCGGCGTCGTGCCCGATGCGACGTTGGACCAATACACCGCCGCTCAAAGCACGATCAACGCTTCACCAACCACTGCCGGCGCCGTGATCCTTCCGCCCTATGGCTTCGGAACGGCCACCACTTTGACCTACACCAACCGGCGCGGCGGTTACTTCGGCGCGCTCGGCGGCGGCCTTACCGTGAATCCCGGCTACCGAACCTACCCGAATCCACTGAGCATTATTCATTGGGTTGGTGCGACCGGCGGAACGAATCTCATCGCTTACGATGTCGGCCATACCACGTTCGCCCGTTTCGGATTGGATACGCGGAAGGGCGTGAACGACGGCACGCAATGGAGCGCCGCGGCGGGATTGCTGTTGGACGTGGACATGAACGCGGTTCATACCACCACCACCAGCGCGAATGTCTTCGATGGACTTTATTTCCGCGAGCGCGGCACGAACGTAAACCTCGTTGGGCTACGCATCGCCAATGCTGGCGTTGATAACTGCGAATTCTTCCGGCTCGAAAACTGTTACTTCCAGGGCAGCGGCGGCAACTGTCCCGACTATTGGGTCAACAGCACGAATCTTGGTGCGGCCAAAGCCATTCAACTCGGCGGCGCGGGCGGCGGCGGGGATTCGTTTGGACACAAGATGGTCAACTGCGGTTTTAACCTCTGGCAATACTACCTCTACTCGGATGGCGGAAGTTGGGACATCGAAGCGAATTACGGCACTGCGGCCGGCATCGTTGCCTACTACATCAACGGCGTCAAAGGCAGCTACATTCGCGGCGTGGAGGATGAAGGCGACCGCATGTTCCTGCAGAGTCCATCGGTTCATCCGGTTATCCTCGAAGCAAATCGCATCGCGTGGGCGTCAACCTCGGTTTCCAACATCGCCCAGATTGACGGGGTGAACCTGGTGCTCCTCGGCAACACCTGGAACACGGACACGAGCAACCTGATGCCGGCGGTGACGAACAGTTTCAACAACACCGGGCGTTATTTTGGCCGCAACAACACGATGCCGCAGACGAACACGACGGCGATTGCGTCTTGGCGGTTCGCGTCTTCATTTGACTCGGCGGGTGACTTCGGAACGATTTCCGATAATAACCGCATTCAGTCATTCCCGGCCCGGACGGTTTCTTTACTCGGACAAACCAATCCCGTGTGGGCGGCGTGGTCGGACAGCGCGACGTTTCCAGTCCTCACCTTGATGCCAAGCAATGGCGCGGTGGCAATAAACGGCTACATCAACAACGTCATTGCGTCTGTCTGGAATCCGGACCCATTGAACAAAACTTCCTGGCAAGTGGGAGATGAATATAAGAATCCGCGAGTGAGAATCATTCCGGCTGCAAACACGACGACTCTTGAGGTATCTGCAAATCAGGGAGCTTACCTGAAAGTCCAAAGCTCGAATGCGGTGGTAAATTTGGTATCTGGGAACGGAGTAAACACGCTGAACTTCAATCGTGGCTACGGGCTGATCACTGGGACGAATGACACCGAGCTTGCTCGATTTGGCAATGGCGGCCTCGACTTCAAGATCAAATTCCCCTACGACACGAATTTTGAAGTCGTTGGAACGATGCAAGCGAAAGCTCTACACCTGACGAACCTCGCCCAAGGCGCAAGCTCCGCGTTGCTGGGCTGGTCGGAAAGCACGAAAGCTGTGACCACTCAGAGCGTGACTGTAGCTGGATCGCAAATCATCTTGACCGGCACCGATGGGAAACTGCTTTACAACAATGCGGGCGGGGTTGACTACGCGGACTGGATGACGCTCAACAATCAAGGCGGCACGTTGGCCACCAACAATAACGCGCTCCTTGGAGGCAGCTTCGTTCTGACCGGAGATGGAGCGCGGGGCATGACCAATCTCGCGGTGGGTGCGGGGCTGGTTGTCGAAGGCGGCATCCTAAAGACCAACGGGCAGACGACGGGTGGCGGTAGTTCCGACACCTACGGTTTCGGCACAAACACGGCGGCGGCCGGTTCGTGGACCAATTCCGGCAACCACAATTTCACTGGCAACGTCACCGTCTCTGGCACGCTCATTGGCGGCTCGTTGCAATCCACACTGGGCGGCAGCGCGACAATCTTCGACCATGCGACGTTTGCCGGCGCGGCGGCGGGCACAGAGATTTACGACGCAATCAAGGTCGGTGGTAACACTGTGGCCGGACCACGATGGAAGCCAAATGACGTGCAGCAGGCAACGCAGATTGTCTTTCAGGTGGATTACCCACTTTCGTTCGCAACCAACTACACGCCGGCAGAGTGGGTGCCGATTCCGGGCAAGATTCTGATGCGCGGGAGCAACTACGTGCTCTACGGAATCAGTCCGAGCGCGACGAACATCGTTGTGAATCTGCAATGAGACTGCTTCTATCAATCCTAATCCCCGCGGCCTGTCTCACGGCGGACGCCGCGACGACGGTGCTTACCAACACCGGCACAACGCTGGTGGCTGGCAGCGTAACCAATTCCGTGCGGCGCGGACTGGTGTTGGACCTTGATTTCGACGTGATTCAATGGACTGGTTCGGCAGCAACGAATCTCGATAAGTCTGGGCTTGGAATCAACGGAGGGCTTGTCAATGCCACCAAGACCAACTCGGGAGTTCCGGGCGTGCGAGGACAGGCGCTAAAATTCCCGCTCTCGAACGATTACGTCGAGTGTGGTTCACCGAGCACGCTTGACGATATGACGAACGGATTCACGTTCAGTTGTTGGTTGCGGACTTCGACATTCAGCGGCGCCGGGTTTGTGTTTGGCAAGGGGGCGTCTAGTGGCCGAAAACAATTCTACCTTAGCAACGGGTATCCGCTGCGCTCAACTTTCATAGTGGACTGCGCCACGACCGATTTCGTGTCGGCGAAAAACAAACTCATCAACACGAACGACATGCTGTTTTTGGCATTTACTTGGAACGGGGGATTGGTGAGTAACTCCTGCGTTTGGTATGTGAACGGAATGCCTCAGTATCCAGACACTGTAACAGCGGGTGTTGGCAACATTGTAAGTGACGCAGCCAACACGTTTCAAATCGGTGCGGCTGGCGGGGACGGAACGTTTCCCGGACAATTAGATCAGGTGAAGGTGTTCACCAACGTCCTTACGCATAGCGAAATCATCAGTCTTTACGAGGAAGGGAAAGCCATCCTCGCATCAGAGGACACGCTGACAAACGCAACGTGGTCCGCGTCGTTGTTCGCTGATCTCAATAATCAGACTCCCGGCGGATTCATGAGCACCACGCTATTGACCAACGTGTGCGTCGGCATGACAAATACTGTCTTTGGTCCGTGGAGCTTTAGTGCGACGCTCCAAGCCTATACTAACTCTTGGGCCATCGCCGACATTGGCACGTTCAACCTGTTGAATCCCGTGGCGGCTGGAGGAGTCACCAATACTTACCAGACACGAGCCTTCGCGTTTAACTGTCAGTCCGGCGCCCACAGAGGGCAATGGAATTGTACGCTTCCAACGTCTCCCAATGGCTTTTCAAATTTCACGACCTCCTGTTATTTCAAAACGACGCGCACATACAAGAGTCCTCAAATCGGAGCGCACGACATCATGGACATTGGCGCGACGGCAAACCAGTACGTCCAGCAGGTAGTCGAGGACTTGGTATTTAGGACGCAGGGCCATTCGGTCAGTAATACCGTTAGCTGGCTGGGTGGACAGTATCCTTACTTCTACAACAATTACTGGTATCAAATGATCTTGTGCTGGGACACTCAACACGGCATCGGCCATACGTGGGTGCGGCTGTGCGACGACTGGCCGGTTGTTTCTCAGCGCCGGAAGATAATCCTCTACACCACGTCACCACTCCCCAATGGAACAAACGCGAGTTATTGGGCTATCCCCGATAATACGCATGGCGTTTTCGGCGACGGCACGAACTATTGGGCCGGCTTTGCGGCCATGCCGGGATTGGCTTCGTCCTACATTCCGGGGCTGAAGATGCGGACGAACTACAACACGGGAGGCGTGCAATGAGGCTCGTGGCCGCATTGCTGTTGCTCGCGTTGCCCGCCGCCGCGCAGACCAATGCGCTGTTCGTCGGTGCGCCGGCCTCCTCCTGCGTCCTCGCGTGGAACTATCCCGCCTCCGAAGTTCACTCCAATCTGAGCTTCACGGTTTACACATCGCCAAGCCTGAGCATCCCGCACACAAACTGGATCGCGGTCACGAATTTTAGCAGCCTCAGCAACTCGGTGGCGACCGCGAGCAACCTGCAATTTACCGTGCGCGTGCCCGTCTGGTATGGCGCGCAATTCTGGACCGCCACGGCGGACGACACGTTCTGGGGCAAAAGTTTTTTCGCGCAAGACGCCTGGACGAACCCGCTTCCGCGCCTCCATAACCCGCTCAAAATCTCCCGTTAAATGGCCGATAACCTCATTGAATCCTGATCAAGTTCGGCCTCGACAAGTCGAAGGCCACGGAAGCGGCCTCGCAGATCAAGGAAATCCAAAAGGCCAGCACCGAGGCCGGCGCGGCGGGCGTAAAGGCTCAAGCGGAAGTCACCGAGGCCACCAAGAAGACTTTCACCTCCAATAAAGAGTTGAAGGAGATGGTGAAGCAGCTCGGGCATGAATTCCCGGTGCTGGGTTCGATTGGCCGGCTGGCATTGAATCCCATCGCGGCCGTCACGGCCAGCATCACGGCCGCCTTCCTCATCTGGAACAAGCGCGTCAATGATCTCACTGTGTCCCTCGGCGGCATCGAGATGCCCGACCTCAAGGAAAGCGAAATCGCGCGCGTGGAGCGCGTAGCCAAGGCTTACGGCCAATGGGCCGAGAGCGTGGCCAAGTTCAAATCCAGTTCCGATTCCATCAAAGCGCGCATGGATGCCGCGCTGAAGGTGGCGCAGTTCGAGGACGCCATCAACCGTGCGATGGGCGGCGCCGGCACCGATCCGAAAGCCGCCGAGGCCCGCGCCAAGAATCTGGCCGCTGCCCAACTCGAAGCAAGGGGACGGGCATTGATGGGCGCCAGTGGCACGCCCGGTTCTGCGGAATCAGAAGCCGCTCTTGGCGCGCGCTACCAGGCCGCCGCGGAAGCCGCCACCAAGGAAAAGGAAGCCGCGCAGAAACGCATTGACGAGATCAACGCCATTCGCAGCGGCGAACTGAACCCGGCGCAGCAAGCCGTTTTCGCCGCGAAATACGCCATTCGCTACGGGCCGACTACGACCGGGCCGGAAGCATTGGCGATGGAACAGGCAAACGTGGCCAGTCAGCAGGGCATTATTGATCGCTACGCATCCTTTCAAGCCGCTTCCGGCTCGCGCGCTGGCCGGCGCCAGGCCATCGCCACCGGCCAGGCGTTTTTGGATCAAGCCGCGCAACTGCGCGGTGAGGCCGCCAGCGCCGCGGGGGGCAGTGTGACGGAGCGCACGGGCGAGGCCAGCGGCAAACTGAATCAGGCTGCCAATGATGTGATGTCCGCTCTTTCGGGAGGCACGCTCACGCAATTCGCGATCGCCATGTCCGAGTTCCGGAAGGAACTTGCCGTGCTCCCGGCGCTCGCGGCAGACATCAACGCCGCCCGCGCTCAACTGCGGGCCACGGCCAGCCAGTTGAAATCCGAATCCCGTAACCCGTAAATGGCCACCGCCATCACCATCGAATACGACGGCACGGAGCAATCGCTCGAAGCCTGGGGCATCACGCTGGATTCCGTGGTGCAGAATGAAACCAATCTGCGCAGCGGCACGCTCACTTTCATCATTGCCGGCGTCACGCTGGCCAGCGCTCCGGTGTTTGCCTTCGAGGGCAAGATCATCCTGCGCGTGAATCGCACCGGCAGCGGCACGAGCTGGAGCGGCGGCACGGTGCATTTCATCGGCTACCGGCTCGCGTTCAACATCAGCGTGCAACCCGTGGCCGAGGGGGTGCGCTACGATTTCGCCAATGCCTGGTATTTCTGCGAGACCACCCTTTACCAGCAGCCCCGCGCCAGCCGCGCGAATTCCTCCGCCACGCTCGACTACCCGCTCACCACGGCGCTCACCCTGTTTTGGGACTTGGATGGCAGCTACGCCGCCCAGGTGCTGGACAACGGCGAACAGATTGCAGCGGCGCTGCAATTCATCCTCGATTACCCGCCGGATGCGGATGCCACCCCGTTCATCCTGGGCACAATTGATCCCGCCGTGGAAGTGCCCAGCTTCGCCTGCGCGGAACTGACCGTGGCCGCCGTCGTTGAAAAATGCCTGCAACTTTCGCCGGATTGCACCGCGTTTTTCGATTACACCACCACCAGCGGCGGCAGTCCGCGGCCCACGTTGCACGTCCGCGCCCGTGCCAACCTCACGCCCGTGAGCCTGGCCATCAAGAATGGCACGGATCACAAGAGCCTCCAGATCACCCCGCGCGAAGACCTCGTGCCGCGGGCGGTGCTGATCTATTTCAAGGCCACGAGCCGATATAATGGCGGTTCTTTCATCCAATACACCCGGCAGAAGTATGGCTCGCACGGGTCGAACTCCGGCAGTGATCCGGACGCCGGCCCGCGCGTGCTCATCCAGACGCTGGAGATGATCGGGAGCAGCTTCGAACAGACATCGAACGAGATCACCACGCGGGCCTGCGATGCGAACCACGGCACGGCCGCCACCAAGCGCGCCTGGTGGGCGCTTCACGTTCCCGAGCTGGCCGATGCCACCCGCGTCACGGATGTGACCATCGGCTCGCCCACATTTACGGCTGACGACGGCAGCACCATCAGCAGCCCGCTGGGCAGTTACCCGAATGAGTTGATTGATGGCGGCCTGACCGATTGGATGGTGCTGGCGGATGACACCACGCCCGCGGATGGCGTGACCGTGACCATCAGCGCCGAGGCCAGTTACACCATCAACACCAAGGCCAGCACCAGCGGCGCTTTGCTCCCCACGGAAAAGCAGGTGAAGAAGATGATTCACACCCGCGTGACCCTTACCAACGCGAGCACGGGCGTTTATACCAGCACAAACAGTTATCCCGCCGAGGACATCCCGGCCGGACTGGCGCAGAAGATTTATGAGGCGCTCGCCACCCTGCATTACCAGGGCGAGCATGTGTTGCAAGAGGATTACCCCACCAACCAGGTCACAATGGCCAGCACCCTCCATCTGACCGGCGGGCACACGGATTGGACCACGATGGCCGCGAGCATCCAGAGCATCACCAAGAATTTTGGCCTCGGCGCCACCACGATCCGTTTCGGCCCGCCCACGCATTTGAGCGCAGGCGATTTGCTGGCCATCTTCCGCTTCAACGCCTGGCGGCGCGTGTGGTATCCGCCCGGCCAGATCGAGGACGCTCAAGCATGAAACTACTGACCACTGACCACTGACGACTGACTTCCGTGAGCGCCTTTTCCAACATCACCCCCAAGCAGGACTCGAACACTGGCCCGACCGGCATCAAGCAGCTTGCGGTGATTGCCGATGCTTCGAGCGACAACTCGTGGGTGATCGAGCTGGATGCCGAGGCCAAACGGTTGAGCCTGCGCAAAGTGGACAGCGCCGGCACGCTCATTGCCACCCAACCGAGCGTCGAGATCGATCTGGATGACCTGAGCGCCATGATCAGCAGCGCCGACCCCGCCAGCGATCGCGTCATCAAGCTCCGCGAGACGCAAGGGTGCGATGCCGATGGCAACGCCGTTTATTTCTGGACGCTGCGCTCCAAGTTCTACTCCACCCCCTTCGGCAGCGATTTCACCTGAATCATGCCCGTGGGCCTCGTCAACTGTTGCTGTGGTGAGGGTGATCCGGACTTCTGCGGGTATCGGCAGGGCTTTGGCATTGCCTTCTTTTCGGGCCGCGCACCCAATGCCCGATGGAAACGCGGACACTTCACCGATGACGCTGCCACGGATTGGAACACCGGCACGGTGGCCGATGGGCGCGAGAATGAGCGTTTCCTCAAAGTCGTGGATCGCCAGGAGGGCAACATCTTCGTTTACGTGGACGGCTCACCCACCTGGACCAGCACCGGCTTTTACGAATACACCGTCTGGACCGATCAATGCACCAACGAGACCTGGCAGGAAAAGTGGGAGTGGGACTTGGCCGGCAACGGCAGCGGCACGCGCACGCGCACCCTCGGCAGCGATGGGAACTGGACGGAATCGGGCGATGCCCTGCCCGATGTAAGCCTCTACGATTTCGTGGCCGATGATCACACCGATCTCACCAGCGTGACCAGCCGCACCCGCGACGTGGACGGCACGGATAACACCTACACCGTCACAGGTATTTTTGACACAGATGCGGTCAGCTATACCCACTTGGTGGCCTTCGGCGATGGCTGGAACATCGAGGATGTTGTCGCCTTGGCTGAATCGCTCGTGAACCTGCTGAACCTGTCCATCCTCGACTATGTTTACGACATAGATAATGGGGGCACGATCGAGCACCGCGCAATGAACTGGGGCGAGACGCTGATCGGAACTTACGAAGTCGTGCCCGGCGATGTGCGGCGCTACCCGGCCGTGCCCTTCATTCATACCAGCTACAGCTATCCGGATCCGTCGCCCAGCACTCCCACCGCTGGCAGCTTTGCCTACACCATTGGCGGCGGGCGCTGGGGTTGGGCGGCTCAGTGCATGATCAAGCAAAACATTGGAACGAAGTGCTGCTTCGTTAATCGCGAATGGGACATTGCCCAGCCGAGCACTTTGACTCCGCCTTCGGATAACGGCGTGAACGATGCGCTCACCGGCAACGAAGACTGCGGCAGCATGCCCGAACGCGCGTTTTACCTGGCCGGGCCAGGCATCTTCATTTTCGGCGATTATAGCCCGGTGCAAATTTGCCAAACCCCTGAAACCAACTGTTGCCCATGAAAACCAAGCTCATTCTCACCCTCTTGTTCACCACCCATTTTGCCACCGCGCAAAGTGCCTTCGACTGGGCGGACTTTGGCCTCACCAACAAGCTCTGGTCGGCCAGCGGCCGGACCTTTCTCGGCACGAACTACGTGGACGTGCGCCGCTATCGGGACATCGGGCTTGAGTTTTACGGTGCTGGTGCCAACACGAACACCAACACCATTACCCTAACGATTCAGGCCGGGACATGGCACACGAACTTCCAGACCACACCCCTGATCACCTGGACCTTTACCGTTCCCGGCACGAACGAATTCCGCACGCACACCAATCTCACCCTGCCAAGCCACGGCTACCTGCGGCTCTACGCGGACACCAACGCCATCGGCAGCGACGTCACCAACTGCGCCCTCCATGCCATCCTCAAAGGCTACATCCGCAACTGAGCGGCCCGTGCGGCTGCGCCTGGCCGGTCTTGGTCGGCTGCCGGAGACCGAACGTGCGCAGTTAATTGCCGCTGGGAAGATGGTTGGCCACGCCCTGGAAGTATCGGTGGAAAATTTCCGTCAAATCTGCCAACCCGCCATGCGTCCGCCGCCGCCAAACCCATCCCCAGTGCCGTGGCCTATTTGGGCTCGCCTGGTGCGCAACCGCCGCACTGCTGGAGATCGTGGAGTGGGGGATACAGTGGAACGCACTGTGGGCATCTTCGGGAGCGCTGAATTCCGTTTCTGGCACTACTGCGTCTTCGGCAGTC
>ERZ869925.718-NODE-718-length-20403-cov-4.926086_pt1 | contig 20403 bp, 27 predicted proteins | sample MGYA00579311_ERZ869925 | MGnify/ENA primary metagenome ERZ869925 (study PRJEB32216, sample SAMN09231817) | wastewater metagenome | place: USA: Maryland | collected 2016-07-30 | study: EMG produced TPA metagenomics assembly of the PRJNA472060 data set (Reclaimed...
CAATTACCACTCCATCTTTTATTGTAAATGCGTGTCCTTTGACTGTGACTATGTAAGTTCCAGTGGGAAAATCCTCCAAAAACTTAGCAGTCGTCATATTTCTCAATTTGTTCACACCTTTTACTTTTACCCAATAAGAAAGATTCACATCCTTTCTAATTGTTTGAACCTTTTTTCTATTTATCCTCACATCTTCAAGTTCCATTTGTCTCATTACAATACTGAAACAAAATGTTCCTTGTCTATTTTTTCTTCCAAATAATTCCGCCACTTTTTTGTGTGCAAAATCATAAGATACATTGTATGCTGAAGCAAAAGCTCTAACTACACAATCGTTGTCCTCTGACTTTGCAAGTACTGAATCATTAATCCCTTTTATGGCAACTGAAGATGATATGTATGGTGTTTGTTTTCTCATACTACAAAGTTACAAAACCATTTCTAATTTCCAAACTTTGTGACAAAAAAAATCCATCTTTTTTTAAGGAAGATGGATTGACATTATTAACAATTAAAACCTTATATCATACCATCTCTATTTGAGGGTTTCTACCCTCAGTTGTTGTTAAGTCCATATAGAGATTGTGTTTCATTTGTGAAGTTTTTACTATTTTTTTATTAAATATAATACTATAACGGAAAAGTGTCAAGATTGTTACAAAAAAGTTGAAATAATTTGTGCTACTTTATATCCTGTGAATGCCCCTAATGCCGAAGAACCAGGTAAAATAATAAACTTACCAAAGTTACTTTCATATTTAGCACGATTAACAATATAAGAGATTAACATATAATATAAAAAGAAATTAATCAATACAGCAACATCAATTTCTTTGGCCATAAATACAACAATTGAGTTACCAAAGAAGCCCCAACTAAAATTAATCAATGTTTCTCTTGTTAATTCATTCACTGATGTTTTGGCATCAGCAACTTTAATTTCTTTTGTAAAGATATTTTCTTTCATAATTAATCTATTGAATCGTCAAAATCATCATCTTCATTTATTTCCCTAACTTCATATTCAAATGATAAAAGATTACAAATGACATCAGCATTATTATTGAATACCTCGTGGATAAAATCAAAATGTTCTGGTGTTAATTGAAACTTCTCTTTATTGAAGAATGAATATAATTCTTTTGAGTTTCTGTATAAACTTGAATAATCCCAACCATCCAAAAATCCTTCCATTTCAATAAATTCGAACTTTTTGTAGAACTCACCATTCAATACGAGGATATTCATATTTTCCCAATCATTTAATACTTGAAGGATAAATGTTTTCAATCCTTGCATGCAGGCGGTTCTATAATCTTCATATTGTTGATAAACTGAAAGTTCACCGATTTCAACATCTTCCAAACTTTCTTCCATTTTGGCAATTGTATCTAATGCCATCATTTGGAGTTCATCCCAATTTGCCTCATATTTTTTGTAGAAGTTTACAATTACCATTTCTTTCATTTTATATAGTTTTTACCAATCAATTTCGTCTTCAGTATATAAACATAAGATTTCTTCACCTTTTTTAATATCAGTAGTCGTAATATATTTATCCTTTTCCGAAATATGAAGGACATTAAAGTTTTCGGAGTGATTTACATAGTAACTGATGTTTATAGCTGAAGTTGTTCTACTTAAGTATATACCTTTAGAATCATAAAGACAAATATAACTCAGATATTTTTTTACTTCATTTGGGATTTCTCCGATTTCATCCCAACTTATGAAATCTTTATCTGGTTTGATGTCAGTGAATAGTTCAGTTCCCTTAGGTATATCAATTAATGCAAAAACACCAACACCATCACAAACAGTTGAGGGTTTTAAATAAACATTACAATTGTTCCGAATCGAGTTGATTATCTTTTCTTTTTTCATCCTTAAAATTAGTTATATATTGATAATCAGTTGTGTAACCCCCTTTTTGTTCAATTGAATATACATTCATATCTATTTTATACCCAGGATTTTTGTCAATACGATTAAATGTCCAAGCATTATCCATCCAAATAATTCTATTGTTCGGGTAAATAAAATAGTTTCCATTATCCATTTTGAATACGTGTCCACATTTATGTTCAGGTGTTTCACTAAAGTTTGTATCCAACATAGTTCTATTCTCGTGAGACCAATCCAAAGTAAACATATAGCACCCTTGTCTTTTTACACCAGTAATGGATATCAAATCGGCTCTTAATCCATACATTCTTGACCTAGTTTGAACATTAATGTAACTACTAAAACAGTCCCAATAAATGTGTTCGGACAAAGGTAACACTTCAGCATCCTTCTTCCAACAAAAAGCGTGAATCGGTCTTCTTGTCCAATTCACACCATTTTCTAAAAATGCCTCAAATAATGGAACTCTTTTTTCAATTGAGGAAACACAATGAACATCACATAATGTAAAATCCCCATGTCCTTTCTCGTGATTGAATAAAAATTCGTTTCTAATGAAACAAGTAATCGTGGGTATATCATGGTTAAGATAAGGCATATTTTTTTTTCAATTAAAAATGTAATATTAGGAATATTCCCTTATCAAATAGTCAACAAATTCTTCCACTTTGTCAACATTAATCTCTATGTCATCAACATAAATTATTTTATCCACATCTTCATATAACCACCAGCCAACTAAGTCCTGAATGTATCCGAATTGTTTGTCTTTTTCTTTCCTGAGTAAGGTCGGAATACTTTTTTCAAGTTGCGAAAAGGAGTTGTCAAAGTCAATAATATCAACTCCGAGAGTATAGAGTGCATGTACCTTCTCATCGTGTTCTTTTATTTTTAATAATGTCTCGATTATGTAATCCCTTACCATATTAAATATCTTTTTTCTTTTTCTTGGGTAAAATAAATTTTGATGTGAAATCAAATGAGATGTATAAAACACCATACATTAGATATTCATTAAAATATAAATTAAAAATATACTTACTAATTAAGACTTGTGGTATCATAATCAGTAAAAAAATCAAAATTGAATAAAAAATTAACAAAAATTTATACTTCATTTTTTCATTTTTAATAGTTTGCGAGGACGATAGGACTCGAACCTATAACCTATGGTTTTGGAGACCACCACTCTAATCCAGTTGAGCTACATCCCCATATGTTAGAGGTCGGGGTGTGAATCGAACACACATAAAAGGGTTTGCAATCCTCCACATAAGCCACTCTGTCACCCGACCTTAATATTTATTTTTTATATATTAATTCCGCACCTAATTTTTTGATTGTTGAATGTGCAAAAGATTTATGCCCATCGGTACTATCAGTACCAGTCGCTTTTTCAGCTATTAATGGTAAAAGTACACTTGAAGATAATTTGTAAATTTCAACAATATCAACACCATCACGTTTTCCGAAATACATATTTTCAGTTTTTGACAATTCAGCCATTTTATTATTGCTCAACCAATGAAACTGATATGAGCCTGGTGATTTACTACGAACATTAATTAATTTGTATTCGGTTGGTTTATTAGTACCACTCTCGATTGCATCACCACCTTGAGTATGTGATTCCCAAGTATGACCTAGTTTGGAAGCCATAATTAACTCCATAAACATTTCATTGTAATAGAGGTTTTTAACACCATTCTCACGTGCAATCTTTTCGGCAGCTAATAAGTGATTTGTTATTTGATCAACCCAAGTCATATTTATAGTTGTTTTATTTTGTTTTACAAATTTAAGGATTGTTTCTAATTCTCCAAACAAATATTGATTTTTTTAATCCCCCAACTTCACCCCACTCGTCAGTGGGGGAGAGGCCAGGTTAAGCTTCCTAACTTATGCCAATACTTTCGTATTAAGGTTCTTCGTTTACAAGCAACAAGACCACAGTAGTGAGCAGTTCTTATGGGATGCCTCGTGGTACATTTATCGTAGTCCTAACAGGATTCTAACCTATATCTTTCAACAGTTACCCATTGAACGCTTTCACACATTAAGCTACAAAACTATTGTTTCACAAACTAACAACTTGTTTTTCATATTTCCAAACACTTTGTAAAGTTTTTTTGTACTTCCTATTGGAGTCGAACCAATGACCTTCACCTTGTAAGGATGTTGCTCTAAACCAACTGAGCTAAGGAAGTATTGTTGTGACCCTGGTGGGACTTGAACCCACGCTCCCAATATTAAAAGTATTGTGCTTTCATCCAACTAAGCTACAGGGTCAATAATTGAAAGTTCTGTTTGGATTCATACCTCTTTTCAGATATTTCCTCAATTTTCCCACCTCATCAAAATAACATCTCTTGAATGGACTACCAATTTTGTAGATACAATCATTAGGTGCATAGGTACAAACACTTTTAGCAGATCCACCATTATTAGGATTCTCCAATAACAACCACTCACTACCATCCTCAATATCATAAACATAATCACCTTCTCTTAATACACAATTCGTGTTAAATCGGTTTCTAATTGATTCATAAAACTTACAAGTACTTCTTTTGATGGTTCTTTTTAACATAATTTATATTATTGGGTTGTGAACTATTTCGGTTTCAAACACAACATCATTCTTTACTCGAATAATGTTTCCAAATTTACATAAAAGATTCATATATTTTACTGTTTCCATTAAATAATTTTGATTTTTATCCAGTAAAATTACAACCTCCATATCAACTATCGCTCTAACCTGAACTTCCTTATTGTTGGGATTCTTTTCACCAAAATCGATAATCAAATTATCCCCAACTTTGTATTCACCAATTTTAATCCTTTCCATTTTTTTTAACCTTTTTAATTAATTGTCTTAAACATCCTAATTTTGTTTCGTCATAATTATTGAACCCATAAAACCATTTCGGTAAATCTTCATCAGATTCAATCACAAACTTTCTTTCCATTACACTGGAATCTATCTTATGGGTCTCCATAAACCACTTGAATACTTGTGAATAGATTGGTGCGGTACAATTAAGTTCATTAGTCGTGTCACTATTTTTCATAGTGTAGAATCCACCATCAATTAAAGTGGGGGGATTGATTGAAGTACTTACCCAATTTAAGTCAACATTTGTTATTTGACCATTGGAGTAATATCCAAAACATAATTCATCAAATCCCATTTCTTTTAATTCCAAGGATTCTTCAAAGGGTACAAATTCTTGATTCATAAGACATTTTTTTATTAGTTGTTACGAATGACCTTATTCTTAAGAAAATATTTTTTGTATGGATTCAATTATGTTATCTTTCGGCCATTTAATTCTATATATAACCCATCCATTTTTAATCAAAAGTTCATCTTTAAGTTTATCAGTTATGATTCGTTCAGGTTTATTATGTTGTTTACCATCTATTTCGATAGCAATTTTTTTATCGTGTATTGCAAAGTCAACATAGTATCTTTCTAATGGCATTTCATATTCGTATTGAATATTTAAGGAATCTAAAACTCTCATAGCCACCTTTTCGGGGTAAGATGGTTCTAACTTTTTCCTAGTTTTCCAACCAAAAGTTTTATCATCATTTTTATGTCTTTCATAAGCATTATTTGAACTAATGATAGACATCTTTGTTTTATATTCTTCGTTTTCCCATTTAAGTGAAGAACTACAACTAAATGAACATGTCTTTTGATTTCGTTTATTCCAATTAACTTCAAATTGATTTTTACAATTTTCACAAATTAATTTTATTTTTCCATGTCCTCTACCAGCAAGTGAATTCGAAACCTTTTGATTAATCTCATTTCTTTTATTCTTAGTACTGAAACTTCTAGCACACTTTGAACAACAAAATCTACCAGAACCATATGTACCATCGTGTTCTAAACTACAATTTTCACAACTTTTCATTTTATGTAATATTTTATTATATATAAATATATCACATTCGAACATTTGACTTTTAATCTATGTCGGCAAGATAGGAATCGAACCTACATGTAACCAATTAACCTTTCTATCGTGTATCAGACGAAGGGTATACTTGCCGTATTATTGTAGGGGTGACAGGGCTCGAACCTGCGACCACTAGTTCCCAAAACTAGTACTCTAAACCAACTGAGCTACACCCCTATATTATTAAACCATAAACAATACCCATCAATAAAACAAACAGAAATATAAATCCTATTGCGAATAAATCCGAGTTTCTTTTGATGAAAGACAAAACTAATAAGATTACTCCAATTATCAAAAATAAAAGACCAATAATTAATAACATATTTTAAGTTTTTTTGCGGAGAGCAGTGTACTCGAAACACCTACCTATTGGTATCACTCGCTTAGCAGGCGGTGGTAATGACCCTGATTACTTTACTCTCCAGTTGATTAAACTTTTTTTCTTGTGTTTTCTAAAATTGAAACTACACCTAAAATCAAACCTAAAACAACAAGTGTCATAGGTGTACCTATTAACTTTGGAAGAGGTAATAGAATACTAAGTACAAAACCGAAAACCAAGATGAACATTAAATTTCTCATTATTTTATTATTTTTTGTTGTTATGTAAAACTACATTTTGTTTTTCTTATTTCCAAATACTTTGTAAAGTTTTTTTAAGATATATGAACTCTCGTTGCAGTATTATCAAAACTTATTAATGGTTCTACACTAGATATAGTATCATAATCGTTACCATAATCCATATCCAATGTCATTTCACATTCTCCAAAACCTTGTTCAGCTAATTGTTGTAATCTAGCAATCATCCAATTCACTGTCTTAACTTCAGGAACATTAACGTCTTCACGAACATACCATACACCATTGATTTGAATACGATTAGAGTTTTCCATTTTGTTTATTTTTTTAAGTTGACTAAAATTATTTCTTATTATATAAAGTTAATACTTGATTTTCTAATTTCAAAACATCTTACAAGATTTTTTAATTTTTTTATAGTCCTGACAGGATTTGAACCTGTAATGCGCTAAAGCAAAATGGATTCACATTTCATACCGTAACTTACAAGGAGCGTTGAATAGTTTACCTTATACTATTTTAACACTTGCGTCTACCAATTTCGCCACAGGACTAAAAGTTGCACATATATTTATGTTATGTACCATTTTAGATTGACCTCCAATAATCAAGAGAAGTAGTCATAATACCTTTGTTAAATTCGTGTGTAATCCATTTGTAGGTGTGATTTGTTCCATCAAAAGACCATTTCACTTTTTCAACATTAAAATCCCTTGAAATTGATTTTCCAAGTATTTCTACTGTTTGTCCATCTTTAGGGTGATTTTGGTTTGTCAATTTAACAAAGCCATTCTGTTCTGCAAACTGTTCTATTGTCATTTTATTTTAGATTTGTGAAGAAAAACGGCACATAACAAGGATTTTGAGTAATATCCCAATCAAGTATTGAATTGCTGTTGGTTTTTTTGTAGTCCCAACCCGATTCGAACAGGTATCTTATCATCCGTAGTGATGGGTTCTAATCCATTGAACTATGGGACTAAAGTTGCGTCCCCACCTGGACTCGAACCAGGAATACTTGATTAACAGTCAAGTGTGATTGCCTTTTCACCATAGAGACATTTTATATGTTGCGGAAAAGGTGGGGGTCGAACCCACACATCAGCTCTTAACCGATGAATACTTTTCAAGAGTATGCCGATACCAATTTCGGTTGACTTTTCCTAATTTAGTTTTGATAAAGTTTGATAAAATCTCTACCATATTTTTTAACCACATAATCTAAAATAGGTTTCATTTCCTTTTCGTAGATTACAATTAATTCTTGTTGGAATTGGTTTATTTTTTCCTTAGTTTGGTTATCCAACTTATCATAAGTTCGTCTTCCTTTTATTTCATAAAATACATCCCCAATTCTAAAATCAGGATAATACTTTAATTTTTTACCAAAAAAATCATATTCGAATCCAATTCGATTTCTTTCAAAGACAATATTATGGTCAATATGATATACAACCCAAGCTAATTCCCAACTACTATCACACCAAAATCCATTATACCAACCTTTATTTCCTCTTCCACTACCTTTTCTCACCCCCCCAGAATTGGGGTTTTTTTTCATAGTTTCTGATATTCTTTGTTTTCTAAGTAATTCAGTTTCAGGTGTTTTTGCCTTTCCTGTAACATTACCCTTTAACTTAATTGAAACTTTTTTACCTATTTCAAGTAATTTGTTACTATTCTCTTTTGTTAGACCAGTATTCCATGATTTATATTCACAAGATGGTATTTCCCAATATCGTTTACCACTAAAAGGTTTCCCTTTTTTTTGTATAGAATCTTTCATCCGTTTATTAGGACAAGAATTGACAGAATTTGAACAACAACCCTTACCTGACTTGAAAAAGTATTTTGCTTCATTTCCACAACCATAAGAACATAATATCATATCTTTTTATTAATAAATATCAACATAATAAAAATCAAGACACACTCATAGTTCAAATATATTACAGCTTTCTTAAAACCTCTCTTTGATAATAGTCCTCAAACCCTTCAAGTTGTTTGTCAATACCATCCATTTTGTTAACCCCAATGATATCATCAATCAAACCAAATTCCAAAGCTTCTTGTGAATTGAACCACTTATCTCTTCTAGACGATTCCAACATTTCTTCAAAAGTTTTACCACAATTCTTGGCCAAAAGTTTGAATAAAATGTAATTGTATTTCTCAGCTTCAAGTTGATTGATACGAGTATCTTCAATAACACCCTCAGTTCCGTGACTTACTTGATGTGTCATAACTTTAGAATAAATCAAAGATGAACGTTTACCTTTTGTTCCTGAAGATAATATTACACTTCCCATTGAAGCTGCCATACCAATATTAATTGTCGCAATATCAGCTGAAATATAATTCATTACATCAACAATACCCAATCCACACATTACAGAACCACCAGGTGAATTAACATAAAGTGTTATATCCCTTTTAGGATCAACTGAATCCAAAAATAAAAGTTGAGCTTGTACAATATCGGACATTTGTTGTGTTACAGGTCCAGATAACCATATAATCCTATCCATCAATAATCTTGAGAAAACATCAATCTGTGTTGCTCTCAATTCCCTTTCTTCTAAAATATAAGGTGTTAATCCCTGAACTTGTTTTTGATACAAATCATTTATTTGTGATGAAACCCCTTTCGACTTTGCGAAACTATTAAACTCCTTTTTAATATCCATAAATTAATTTTGTTTTAAGTTTTATTTGGTGGCATGATGGGAGTCGAACCCACACATACATCATCCACAATGATGTCACTCTGCCAGTTGGGGTACATACCACATTTGTTTGGTGGTGGGAGTAGGAATCGAACCCACATTAAATGATTTTCAGCCATTCGCCTTGACCAACTTGGCAATCCCACCATTTATTAATCTACTAATTTTTCAATTAAACAATCACAAATCCATACATCATCGTAATATAATTGTTTAGCTGTTTTTTTAACTGCAAGTGCACTAGAGTAATCATCTGAATGGTAGATATTTCTGATTTCTCCATTTTTTGCTATTTTAACAATGTATCTCATATTTTCTGTTTTTTATTCATTAAAAAATTTAGAGTAAGTATCCACCACGTTTAAGGCTGGTTGTGGACAGTGCTACCTACGACCTTTCCTTACTCTTCTACAAAACTACAATCAATTTTTGATATTTCCAAATGTTTTGTAATTTTTTTTAAGTTCCCCCTGATGGAATCGAACCACCATCCTCAGAATCAAAATCTGATGTAATCAACCATTATACCAAGGGGGAGTATATTTTACCCACGATGTCAAAGAACACAAAAAAACCCTGAACTTTTTTGGTTCAGGGTCTCATATAAAAATTATTACTTTATACCTATTACGACACTCTATCTGAACCATACGGATTAGTCGACCAACAATTGCTAAATTGCGGTTGTACTGACTTACTAATATGATTGATTGAGTTTCTCATTGTTTTATTTGTATATAAGTATTACTAAATTATTAAAAAGTTTGGTACGGAATGGTTTTTTTTGGTTTGCCTTCAAAAGTTAATTGCTGAACCCATTCGTTATTACCTAAATTGTCAGGATAGTTTTTTGGTCAAATTTACAAATTTTGATTTTTTAGTTTGCTGAATCTATCCTTTGTTCTATATAACACTAAGTTAATTAAAAAGTTTCATAAAGTAAAGAAAAATGGAAAAATTGGTCTCAGAATGAGGTTTTTGATTTTTTTATTTATTCCCTTGCGATTGGGAAAATGAGTAAACCAACTCGGTTCTTATATAAAGAGATTCAATGTTTGTTAGTTTGCTGAAATCATTCTTTATGAACCAATTTTTCCTTTTCTTTTACATTTCGATGACTGAGTATCTTTCTGAATTGATTGTCTCATTCATAATAGATACTGGTGTCATCTCTTTTCCACCCAATACTGACTTTACAATACTTGGTGAAAGTCCTGAGATTAATGCAGTCCCCGATTCATTATACCTCACTGGGAAGTTTCCTCCCCTAGATTGGATATTCCAAAATATGATTTGCGGTAGTGAATAACCACTTTCTTCATATTGTCTCCTAATCATCTGTATCGCACTTTCAGATTGTCTAGTAGCTTGGTCAAATTCCATATCAGACATAATCAATATTTTAGAAGGCATATCTTCAGGCAGAACTTTGTGTTTCAAAGCTTGATTTAGGATAAGATTGAATACCAAATTCAAATTTGTATTCATACCCCAATCAGCTTGACTTATTTGGTTGTAACGTTCTTTCAATGAACCTGAAAGTACTTGAAGTTGAGGTTTTTCAGAAAAAGTAATGAAACTATCTTTGAACACACCTTCATTTCTTTCAGAGATATATAATCCCAAAGAAATTGCTACATCTAAACAAGTTATACTACCAGAAACTACTGAACCCATTGACCCAGATACATCAACAACAGGTAAAATCCTTTCAGTTGTACCTTCCATAAAGTTTGGTAAAGATTTCCATTGCTCGTTGGCCAATTCCCAACTTCCTTGATTCATTGTTTGAACCACATTGTAAGGATATACAGCACCCGCATTAACCTTGACTTCTCCTTTCTTTAGTTTTTCTAAATACTCAGTGAATCCAGTTATGTCGTGTTTAGCAAAAGCTTTTGTGTATCTACCCATAGCTAATGATGGAGTTTTTGAGTACTCAATATTAGTCCATTGGTTTGCACACATCTTTTGCTCAACAGTATTGGAAATTCCTACCAATAGATTACGAAGGTTTTTAGGGGTGGTTTTTAACGCCTTTCTAATTGCATTAAAGATTACACCCTTTCTTGGTATCCACTTTGCACATAGTCCATTTTCTACAATAAGACCATCTACAAACATCTTGGTTGCTTCAGCTTCCAACTTGGTACCAAAAAGAACTGAAAGATCATCCCATCTACCAAAAAATGGTATTGCTTGAATGTTTTGTTTGACTACATTCGGATGATTCTCCACAAGATATTTTAGAATATCACGGAAGATTTGTCTTTCACCTGCACCACCTCTTACATCTCTAACCCAAAATAGGATTTTCAACGCAGTTAACGGATTCTCATTGAATGCTTTAGAAAATGTGGAAAGTAATCTTTCCTTATCTTGTCCTCTCATAGCACCAATTGTGAAGAATAGGTTTACACATTCATTCAATGTTGAAGAATTTGTTACCATTCCGTTTTCTGTTAAAGTGTCCTCTGATTGTAAGGCATCAATGAAGTTCATATCGTTTCTTTTAATTGTGTTGTAAAACTTAAGTAATCAATTTTAACTTGTCAAGTATTTCTAAATCTTTTTTACTTCGTATTTGTAACCTGAGTCAGAGTTCGTCTCGAAAATATCTCTGATGTGTTCAGCATCTTCAGAAGTGGGGAATTCCCACACCTCACTATTTGCATCCAAAATAACTACAGGAAGAACCACACCGTTGGGTTGTTCAATTTTTTTAATGATAATATACATAATTAAAATCTTTTTGCAATTTTTTCGATTATTTCAATTTCTTCATCAGTCATAGCTAATCTGTTACCTTGTATCTTCGATATTGTTTCAAACCAAAGAACATCATTAACTGAAAGATTTTGACTCTGACCATATTTTGTTAAGAATTTAGGTAATTTACCTTCTTCAATCAAATATTTGATTAATTTCTCGATTTCTCTGTCTGAACATTCGTCAATAAAATCTTCAACATCGATGTCGACTTCTTGATAAAAACTTGGCATAATTTATAGTTCTTGTATTTTGATTAAATAATTTGTTACTTCTTCAGGAGTTAAATGACCTAAAACATCATTTGTGACTGGTGTATCATAAGTTAATCCCTCATCTTTGTCAAGTACAGCTAACTCATAAAGTCCCAATTTACCACCATAAGACATTATATGACTAACAACTGATGCCCCAAATCCATTTTCGAATATGATTCTACCTACAACACCATCCAACTCCTCGTGTTTTTCAAAATCAATATCATCGAATGTTTTGTAATCTAAACCAAGTATTTGGCTCAATTTAGAAACTGATTGTCCTGTAACTTTACTAAGTTCAAGAATACCATTTTCTTGGTAAAACTTCATCATTTTATCTTTGTGTGTTGTCATAATTTGGATTAGACATAATTTATTTGAAATAATGTTTGACTTGATTTCTACATTTGCTACAGAATTTTCCACTATCAAATTCATCATTGTGTATCGCCATAATACAAGTTTTATCTTCACAATGACTTAAACCTAATGTATGACCAACTTCATGAATCAAAGTTTCACGTAAAATAGTTCTATTTGCTCTAACAATAACTCTTGAACCATCAGTAAATCCTCTCAATTCTTTATTTGCCCACCAAAGTTTTTTATCCACTATGAATATAGTTTTTGGATATTCTTCCAATTCGTCAGTAATTGAACGTGCGTTCAAAATCTCATCAGTTCCATTTATCTTCATTGGATCTGTTAAAGGTAAACCTGGTCTAATAACACAATTGAATCCATAAAACTCTTTCATTATTCTTACTGCGTTAGTTAAATAATCTTGGTCAACATATCCAATAGATCTTATGTAAAAATCAACGTGAGTATAATTGTTATTAATTTCTTTTTCCTCTCTAGAATCAGAAGTTGAATTAATTACTTTTTCTAAATCCTTAATAGTTGAATCAAAGGTGTTGTTTGACTCCTTTTTAGCGAAATAATATACTACTAAAATAACTAAAGCAATTTTGAATATTGATTTCATAATTCCGGTATTGAGGTGTTATATAATAATACAAAGATAAGGTTATTTTTCTTATTTAAGAACAAATGTGGTTTTTTTTTCAACCTTTATATTTTTTTCCTTTAGAAAAGAAATCTCTAGTAACTTTTGCCAATGAATCTTTTTTAAGTTGTATTATTTCATTTCTATTTTGTGGTAAATTTTCTCTTTTAGGTTTTTGATTCAGATTTGGTTGGTAAACTTGTGGATTTTTTCTTTGAGTGTTTATTAAATCGTAATTTACAACATTATTTTTATTCCCCTCCAAGTTTAAAATTTTTTTCACCTTGTTAATATTCTTTTCTTCAGGTTGAATATATCCTATAGGTATGTTTTTATCAATTAATGTTTTTTCAAGATTGATTGTAAAATCGAAATTTAATTTCTGAGGTAATTCTTTTTTGAAATATTTTTTTATCCTATCAATTACTCTATGTTTATTCCAAATATCCGAAAAATCATCATTCACGAATAAAAAGAATGGTAAAAAAGCATAACAAGAAAATTTACCTTGAACATAGGATTTAATAACCTCATCAATAGGTGTTTTATATTTTTCAATTATTGATAATAATTCATCGTAAAAATTATGATTAATAATCATTCCGAAACACCCTAGTACATTTTCAACCTTATATATGAATTCGTTTATTTTATATAACTTTGTTGTTGGTTGTTCATTAAAACCTAGGTATGCAATTTTCCAATCATTAGGTAATGTGTTTAAAAAAAATTCCAATCGTTCATCAAAATCATTACACAAAGTTACATCATCTTCCAATATTAATAGGTTATCCCAATTATTATCTTTTGCGAATTTAATCATCTCATAATGAGAAAGATAGGTGGCGTATTGTTTAGATTCTGAATTTTTTATAGTTCCAATAAAGTCAATTGGTGCTTCTATTTTTGTACCATCAATAGCTGGAAATCTAAAAATATTATGTGAACTTTTTTTGAGTTCATTTTCCATTTTTTCTTTTCTATCGATTCGTTTATCTAAATTTAAGTAAAATCCATTTATTAAAAACTTTGTTTTCATATTTGTATCGTTTCTTTTACCGTAATTACCACCTTCTTGTGATTTTACAATTATTTGATCATACCAATTAACTTGTGATTTATTGAATAAAGAATTGATGAAATCAAAATCACCCCCACGATGTGGTAACCAATCAATCAATTTTGATGAATGAACAATTATACAACTAGTATTAATATCATTAAGTACTGGTTTTTTCCCAAAGTTCATTTGACTTGGTACAATATTGGAAATTAAGTCGACTTTAAATAGATTTAATTTGTTAATATCAGATTCAAAAAAACTTGGTTTATTTATCATCATATCATCATCATCCAAAAACATACACCATCCATTCAAGAAAGGTTTAACTACATTGAAATAATAATTGTAGATGAATTTTTGTCTTATTATCGGAATTTTTTCTGTAATTTTTGTTATTGTTTTTTTATCGATAAGATAATAATTGTAATCCATTCCCTTAACAATATCTTGGACATATTTTAAATCATTTACATCATCTATTGTTATATGTAATTTAGCGGAAGGGTAATGTTTTAAAACACTATTGTAACATTTTCTAAAGAAGTTTGGTCTTCCTGATGTTCTAATAATAATATTAAATCTTTCTTCATTTTGTTTAAAAAATTCGAAATTATCAATATCGTTTTGAATAATATCGTTACCTAAAGATTTTCTTATGTAATTTACTGTTGTACTTAATTCAGAATTAACTGAAACATTTTTTAATATTCCCTTCTTTCTACTCTTTTCAAATAGTATGTTATCCCCAAACCAAATTTTAAATTGTTCAGGGATATAAATATAGTTTTTAACATAAAGGAAAGAACCATATCCTTTTTTTGGAAAAACATTTATATCAGAAACATATAACTCACCATTTATTTGGTTTGATAAGTCAATCCCAATAATATCATAGTTTACTCGAGTGAAAAGATTTAATACTCTATCGATGTCGTTCACAATAACATCATCATTTGCAATTATTAATCTATAGTTACTAAGCGCAAAACCAATATTCCAAGCACCATTTACAAATATATTTTTACCTTCAGTATAATATTTAATTTTCTTAAATTTGGATAAATCAGGTCTTTGACTTGGGTTATTATCAATTAGTATAATCTCTTTTACAAAGTTAGATTTCTCGTAGTTGATAAGAGTGTCAATAGTTTTATTTGACCTCCACATAGTTGGAATAATTACACTAAAGAACCTATTTTGATTATCCATAAAATTACTATTTATTTAAATAAATATGGTTCAATCTTTTTATGGCAAACATCGAAATTCTGTCAGTACATTACAAAACACCTGATTTAATATATAAACAATATGAAAGTGTTAGAGAGTTTTATCCAAAAATTGACTATAGAATAATAGATGGTAGTGATGATGGGAAAAACTATTTTAATGATTTAGAAAAAAAAGATAATAAATTCACAATAAAAAGATTTGGATATAATATCCATCACGGACCAGGTATGGATTACGGAATCAAATCATCAAACAAAGACTATTTGTTGATAATTGATAGTGACGTTTCATTAAAAAAACCAATAATTGAGGAAATGTTAAATCTGTTCACTGGTTACTCTGTTGGGAAAATAAAAATTATGAATTCAGAAGGATATACATCTAACCAAAAAAATATAAAAGGAGAATTGAACTTTATTTATCCATATGTTCATCCTTATTGTATGTTAATAAAAAAGGATAGTTATCTTAATTTTAAACCATTCATAAAACATGGTGCTCCATGTATAGAATCTATGATTGATTTATATAATAAAAATAAAACTAACTTGTTAACTAATTTTGAAATTGAACATTATGTTGATTTGAAAATTAGAGGGACTTGTTCAAAATGGGGCTATAATTTATGAAAATAGGAGTACTTATTCCAACCAGAGGTGATAGACATTTATTTCTTAATCACTCAAAAAAATTATTAGAGAAACAAACTCTTAAACCAGATGAAATTCTTATTGTTGATTTTGAACCAACTGATGATAAAATAGATATAACAAAAAGATATCGTTTAGGTTCTCAAACCCTTTTTACAGAAAAGAAGTGTGATTTAGTTCTGTTTTGGGAAGACGATGATTGGTATTCACCAAATTATATTGAGAAAATTTTTAACACTTGGAAAATAAATAAACCAAGTGTTATTGGATTTGGTAAAACAATTTACTATCATTTATTCACTAAAAATTATTTAATAATAAAACATCCCTTTCGTGCCTCTGCGTGTTGTACAGCAGTAACTAAAGATATTTTAAATATAAATTATCCTGATGACTCATATCCTTATTTGGATGTTGAAGTATGGAAACAACTTCAAAATAAAGTTGTAATAAATGAGGATAAATTTTATCATATTGGATTGAAACATGGAATTGGTAAAACAGGTGGTGGTGGTCACCCAACAAATTGGCCTAAATATGAGAAGAGTGACAACGATAATAGTTTTATTAACTCAATTATAGATGAGGAATCTTTTAAATTTTATGAATCCTTACGACAAACAAAATAAAAATAAATTATGGATAAAGTACTAGTTTTAAATTCAGATTATACCCCAATGAATGTAACTTCAGTTTATAGAGGGTTTAATTTGGTTAATAAGGGTAAAGCTGAAATTTTAAAGGCTAGTGATAAACCTTTAAAGTCAGGTACTTTCGAATTTATGAGACCATTAATTATACGTTTATTGAATTATGTAAAATTTAGAGTCGGTAAATTGAAAATAAATCGTCAAAGACTTTACAAAAGAGACAATTATGAGTGTGTCTATTGTGGTAGTAAAAAGAGTTTAACAATAGACCATATTATTCCAAAATCGAGAGGAGGTCAAAATACATGGACTAATTTGGTTACTTGTTGTTCACCTTGTAATAGAACCAAAGATGATAGGACACCTGAAGAGGCTAATATGAAAATGAGATTTATTCCATATGAACCAAATATATTTTCAGATATTATTAATTCAGCTGTTGAACCTATTTGGAACGAATTTAAAACAAAGTTCATATAAAGCGAAAAGGGAGTCTAAAACTCCCTTTTGCTAGATGTTGGATACCTCCCTTTCTTTTGGTCAGTTTATCCCTCATGAGTCCTACCTCATAGGTAACTTTAAATAGATGTTATCTATTTATTTTATTTTTAAGTTTCTCCAAACTTTCTCTAATAATATTTGTAACACCATCAATAGATTCTCTTAATGAAAAAGGATGACTAGGTTTTAGTTCTTTGAAGAAATTTATTTTCTTTTGTCTGAATGGCATCTTTCCACTCCATTTAGCAACGCAATTAATTACCTTATTCCTTTCAACTTTAAGTTCTTGGACATTAGGTTTCTTTTGAGGCGCATTCCTGTATGTTTGTATTCTATTGTAGTAACCATCGATTGCTGCAATACAATCTGGTTTTGAATCACTAATTTGTGTCCAACTTTTACAAATAGTGTAATCTTTCTCAAAAACACTTGGATACAATGTATGTAAATTTATTGTTGCATACTCACCTTCTTCTGATTTCAAAATTGAACATTTGTAATATTCATTTTTAGCAAAAGAACCTAAAATCTGTTTCTTTTTTTCTTCAATGTCCATAACATCAGCCTTAGCTGCAACTGGTTTGAACATCATTAGTGATGTTTTGTAGTTTTTCAATAAATTTAAATATGTCGACCAGCTATCTATTTTTTGATATAATTGTATATTTTCAGGTTTTGAAGCGTCAATTTTTACATCAACTAAATCATAATTACCATCTGTTGTTTGTTCACCTTCAGATTTAAATTTTAAAACAGATTTTAATTGGTCTGTAATTTTCTTCTTAAGTCCTAGTTTACTACAAGTCCAATCTTTAGAATTAACATAAACATATTTTCCAGTGTCTTTATTGTAATAAAAATAATCAACTTTATAGTACCCAGAAGTTGAACTTGGAACACTTGTCACAAATGCCCACAATGGTTTTTCAACACCATTAACATTAGTTGTATCATCAGTTTGAACCTGAATTACATTAATTTTACGAATTGGGTGAGATATTGATGTTGAAGTAATTTTCCCAATGTTATCAATACAACCAGAATCTACAGCATCTCTAACAATAGAATCTTGAATTTCATCCACTTTAGATTCAGGATATGCGTATTTTTGTTCGTTTAATATATCTTTTTTCATTTTCTATATTTTTTATATTAAGCTTGATAAGTAACCTGATGTTTGTTCACCAGCACCACAATCTTTCATTATTAGTTTAAATGTTGATTTAGTAAGTGTACTACCATAATTATTATCTTCTAATGCTTTCTGTAGTTCAGACGAAAACTTTCCATCGACAGGTAAACCTAAACATCTTTGCACACTACCTATTATTTCTTTATTTTCATCACCAAGTCCAAAAGGAAAATCACTTTTAGGTTTATATGTTATTTCAGTTTCTTCGGTGTCTAGTTCAAAATCAACAATTCCTTCACAAGACATAACTTCTTCATCACCGTTACTTAATAAAATAACAATACCTACTGTATTATCTTCTTTCCAAGAACCATAATATTTTTCATTTTCGGTTTCAAACTTACCATTTTGGTAAAATCTACCACCACCATTAGAATCAATAAATTCATTTCCAGTATCAGTGATTAAAACATGTTCTCTACCTTCCTCAACCATTTTTTTGAAATCCTCGGCTGGAATATTTTTACTTATACAATCAGGATATCCGATTTCACCCTTTCCTGTAAAATATTTCCAAATATAATATGCAACAGCTAAACCCAAACCTAATTTAAAAAGAGTTTTGAATAATTTCCAAATAGCCGAAGGAGCCATAGTCACAGTTCGGATAAGAGACATTGCATTATTTCTCACACCTCTACTTGGTGGATATTGGTAGTTGGAAAATCTTTGTTTGGTTGGTGGTTTTGTATTTCTAGTTTTGGTACTTGATTGAATTATGTCATCATAAAATTTACCGCCCCCTTTAACATATCTATCAACTAAAAACTTTGCATCATCACCACTATAACCTTTTTTAATTAACTCATCTAAGACTCTATTTTGTTTATTACTTGTGAAGAAATCTTTGAATGATTTACTTTTAATCATTTCGTCAGCGATTTCTTTTCTGATAGTATCATTTGAAGTATTTTTGAATACAGCGACACGTAATTCACCTAACTCAGCTTTTGTAAATGCGCCACTACTTAATTTACTTGCAATTTCCGCGGCATCTACTCCGAATTTCTTGAATTCATTTGGAAATGATTTAAATAAACTTTCAATTTCTTTAGCAACACCTTTTGATACTAATCTAGTCTCCTTAGCCCCAGTTCTGAAAATATTTTTAAGTAAATCCTTCCATTGTTCATTCAAGGTATCAGTATTATCAACATTTTCGGTTAATGTTCTTTTGTTGTCATAATTTGACAATAATTTAAATCTTTCTATTTCTTCAGATATATTCTTTCTCATTTTTCCATTTTTTTAAAATTTATATTCCGCTTCACCCGACATAAGGTCAGAATAATCTTCACCATCTTGAGTTTCATCACTTTCACTACCTGAACCCAAATATGTTCCTAGATTTTCCATACCTTTTTCAGCTCCATATACTACACCTGCGGCTGTAGTACCAGCTATAATAGGTTTAGGCGATAATAAACTTTTTAGAACATTTACCATTTTTGATATAATGTACTCCACTGAACCTAATATTCCTTTTATGAACGTAGCTCCACCAGGAAATCTTTGTGATAAACTTTCAGCTGCTCTAGACAGTAATCCTGGTACTTTAGATGAACCTTCAATCATTTGATTAATCCCTTGTCTAGCCGAAGGATTTCTTGAAATTAATAAGGCTGCGTCATCAATAGTTCTTACACCTTTAAAAAGACCTCTAAACATAGCGGCAAATCCACCTGCTGTTAAAAATCCTAATATATCAATACCTAAGTAAAGATATTGTAACCAAGGTTCGATTTTTTCTTCAGTATCACCTGTTGTAATCTCGTAAATATCCAATGCGACAATCATAGCCCAAGCAAGAGCTTGTGCACCTTTTCCAATACCACTTGCAACTAGAATAATGTCAAGTACCATACCTACAGGATGGAACATTGCATCTCTTA
>ERZ869925.719-NODE-719-length-20384-cov-5.617787_pt1 | contig 20384 bp, 16 predicted proteins | sample MGYA00579311_ERZ869925 | MGnify/ENA primary metagenome ERZ869925 (study PRJEB32216, sample SAMN09231817) | wastewater metagenome | place: USA: Maryland | collected 2016-07-30 | study: EMG produced TPA metagenomics assembly of the PRJNA472060 data set (Reclaimed...
TTTGGATTGTGATTGGTGGAGTGGTTCATGGCCATCGGAGGTCGTGGTTCCCCGATGGACCCATCCCCGATATGCCAGTCTATCTGATTTCTTCGACGGGGTCAGGCGTCGCGCGCACATCGCCAGAGGTTCCGCTGGCGTTCCCAGTCGGCCTCTCCGGCGATTTCCCGCACGCGACGCTCCGTCATCGTGCTCCGATCACCGGCGACGGCGGGAAGGAAAAGGACCTCTTCTTGGAGGTCCGGGGCGAGATTGAGCAGATTCACGATCTGGCTCACCCGCGCCCTCGTGACGTGCCCCAGTTCGGCGATCTCCGCGAAGTCCCTGACCTCGCCCGTGCGGACCAGTTCCTCGAACCGAATAGCCAATGCCATCAACTTGGCGATGCGGGGGACGGTGCCGGGCCCTGCGGGGGCGTCGAGGGGCTTCGAACCTCGCTTGATGACCTTGGACCCCGACCGACCGTGGCCCAGATGCACCTTGAACTCCATCGTGACGCCGTCGCTCATGCCATGGCCTCCTCAAGTTCTCCAGCCAGCGCCCGCTGGCCCAGTGACCGCAATCCCAACGGATGGAACGTGATCGAGACCGACTCCTTCACGGCGTCGTAATCCACGCGTTGGATGAGCAGCCGCAGCAGTTCCGCCTGCTCCTTAGGGGAGAGGCACTTCCAGACGCCGTCGAACTCAGTTAGGGCGGCATCGACCTCGTCCTTGCCAATCTCTGAGGCGTCGGCCGCACCGATCTCGTGCTGGAGTTCCTTGGCTCGGTCGTTGGCCTTAGTCAGTTGGCCGTGGAGTTCCGCCAGACGTGCCGCCGCGTGGGCGTTGGTGGCCGCGTCGCCCGCCGTGCGGCCGAGGTCGGCGTTGAGGCGGGCAAGGTCCCGCTCCAGCGTCGCCAGCTCGCCCTGGGCGGCCGTGCGCTGCGCGTCGGTTTGCTCCCGGCACTTGGCCAGCGTGAGCGACCGCAGGTCCGGATCGTCTCCGATGCGTTTGATCTGCTCGACGACGAACTGCTCGATCTGCTCCGCGGGCAGAGACGGGCACGGGCAAGAGTCCCATCCCTGCTTCTGGGCCCTGTAGCAGACGTAATACCGATAGGCCCGGCTCCCATCCTTGACGGTCATGCTGTGGCCCATGGACAAGCCGCACGCCTTGCAGTGCATGAGGCCCTTCAAGAGCGCCCCGTACTTGTTGCGGACGAACATCCCGCCCGAGCGGCCGTTGGATCGCAGTAGCTCATTCACCTCGTCCCAGATGGCTTCGTCCACGATCGCGGGTTGCTCGCCCGGGAACGTCTCTGCCTTGTGCCGCACACGTCCCTTGTACAAGACGTTCGTCAGCACCTTGAGGAGCGCAGGCTTTTCCCAGCGACGCCCTCCGTAAGCGGCTCCCTTCTTCGGCGTGACCGCCTTAGTGGTAAGGCCCCGCCCGTTGAGATTGCGACAGACGGCGATCAGCGAACGGTGCTTGAGGTAGAGGTCGAAGACCTCCCGAACCAACTTCGCCTCGACCGGGTTGACCACGAGCTTCTTGGTCACCGGGTCCACGTCGTATCCCAGCCCGGCACGCCCTCCCGACCACTTCCCCTTGCGCCGGGCAGCCGCGATCTTGTCCCGGGTACGTTCCGAGATGATCTCACGCTCGAACTGGGCGAACGAGAGGAGAATGTTCAACGTCAAGCGGCCCATGGACTGGGTGGTGCAGAACTGCTGGGTGACGGAGACGAAGGCGATCTTCTTGCGCTCGAACAGTTCCATCAGGCGGGCGAAGTCCAGGAGAGACCGGCTCAGCCGATCCACCTTGTACACGACCACGCAATCGACCAAGCCCGCCTCGATGTCGGCCATGAGCTTCTTGACGGCCGGGCGATCGATGTTGGCTCCTGTGAACCCGCCATCGTCGTAGCGCTCCGGGTTGCAGGTCCATCCCTCGTGCCTCATGCTGGCGATGTAGGCCTCCGCGCTCTCGCGCTGGGCGTCCAACGAGTTGAACTCCTGCTGAAGGCCTTCCTCGCTGCTCTTTCTGGTGTAGACGGCGCAGCGGATGCGGGCCGATGCCTTGGGCACGGTGGGCTTGGTCACGCCAGCACCCCCACTTCCGTGATCGGCTTGGCGGACCGCAAGCCAAAGAACGCCATGCCATTCCAGTGCGAACCAGTGACCTGCTGGGCGATCGCGGTCAAGGACCGGAATACCTCGCCTTGGTACTCAAAGCCCTTGGGAAGCACCTTCACCACGATCCCCTGTCCCTTGTACTCGCGCCGCAGGATGCTGCCGGGCTTCGGAAAATCGCTCGAGCGTCCGGCGTCGAACGGCGCGGTGATCACCGTGGCCGCGACCGAGACGGGACGGGGCTTGGGCGCGCTCAGCCGGATCTCGGCGTCGTCGGCGAGTTCCATCGCCCGTTTGCGTGCGCGTTCGGAAAGACCGCCCTCCCGCAACGCCTGCGTCCGCCACACAATCCGCTTGATGAGGTAGTGCTTGTGGTTGCACCGCGTGGGCTCGCCGAAGACCTCGGCGTAGCGCCGCTTGAGGTCGGGAACGGTCATCAAGCCAAGAGACTTGACCATGGCAGGAATGTCATCGGGCATGTGGACTCTCCGGTTCGCGGTGCGTTAACCGCGTGGGGGATCAAGGCGAACCGGCTTGGACAGTTCAAGGGCGGGAGAGGGAGTTTGTTGATGGAGCGGGTTCACGCCGATCCGACGTGCGTTGGCACGCGCGCGGCGCACGCCTTCCGCCAAGAATTGGGCGATAAGATGCAGCCGTTGGGTCGGAGAGAGAGACTCTCGTTCGTCCAACTTGTTCGGGTTGATGGTCATTGGTGCGTGCGCGAGAGTGCCCGCGTGATGCGAGCCAGCTATGAGGGGTCGTACGCCCGCCAGCGGGGCGTCAAACACATCTACGCGAACGGTTTCGATGGTGGCGGAAGTCGCACTCTCAACCAGTCGGCCTGTCGGTGCAACGAGACTCAGTCAGTCGCGGCAGATTTCCACCAAACGCCATTGCGATTGCATTTTGAAGCCATCCAGGAGAGTTGATCGCAGACACTCAGTGCCTATTCCTGGCGTATGCTCTTCAGCCTAAGGAGCCACTCGATGGTGCCAATCACAAATCTCGTGTCCCAACTTGAGGTTGATACCTGGCGCAAGCGTGTTGGATTCAGTTCGGAACTGGCATGTGTGCACGAAGCTCTGTTTAAGGCAGACACATCCGCGGCAATCACTATCTTGAATGAGTGGCTTCACCGGCATCAGCCTTGCTTGTTTGGGCGAGTTGCTGCCAAGACAGACCGGATTCACTACTGCATTCTTACACATCACGATCTGCGAGAATCCGATCTGTACATCCGCGAAAAGATTCAGGCCGCACGCACCGAATGGACGAAGCGCGCGTTCGCGGGGCAGAGAAGCGCCTTTGTGATCGCCGTTCTTTCGGAAGATGTCGCCTTTGCAGCTCCAAATGAATCGATGCGCGCACTTGCATGTAGACTTGCGAGTCTGTATTTGCTAAAGGACATTCAGCCCGACCGAATCTACTTAGATTCAATCTGGCTCGAGAAGGGTGGTACGCCGCCAGTGACATGGGAGTGGAACGTCGGCGCAAACTACTTTTCGTCTCATGGTGACGGTCGTTGGTGGAGCGACCATCGGTTTCCGGGCGGCATAGCCCTTTCGATGAACTCTGTGGGTCATATGATGAAGTCTGGCGCTCTTGCCAACGCACAGGCGGCTCTCGATCTCGCAGTAGGCTTGAGCACACGAGCAGGGCGAGAGAATCTTGATGACCTTGGCGATGCCTTGAGTCTTGCCATGCGCACAATTGCCGGAGCCTCCGCTTCAGTTTCCGGCCCTGCGACATTTCTACTACCTGAGTCTGTTGACGATCCAGCGACCCGTCCGGCGTGCCCCATCGCGCTTCCTAGTCCATTGAAGACCTTTAGCCATTGCCAGTACGGTGGCTGGTATCACACGGACGTCACCATTCCGTCGGAGTACTTCAATGCGGCGGTCGAACGCCCTCCGAGTGTTCCGCAACACTTTCTTGATTTCACATACTTGTTCCACCGCGACATCGACAATCCTGAGTACGACACTATGGGGACCGGGCGTCGAATTCGAAGCGATGGTCTCAATGGTGATCCACACACAGTGTCGTCTAGAGCAACGGCGATCGTGCGGAATGTCTCGGATTGTCCACGACTCGTCGCGGCGATACGAGGCACTACTACGACGTGACAATCGCAGGGCATTTCATGCGACGAGCCAGCTCGCGCGAGAATGCCTCGGCCAGGGTATTCGCATGACCCACGGTCGCTACGAAGTTTGGATTACGACGTGTACTCGTGCAATCAATAACGATGTCGTATGTGTTTCCAAGGATGTTTGTGCGCACAATTCCACAATACCGCGGTACGCGAAGGCATGCCCATTGTTCAAGCAAGCTACTTGGATTCGTTAGACCCGAGTTGCGCACTAGCGACTCGACATATCGGTGACTCTTTTGGATCCAAGTGCGTACTCGCGGCGGGTTTCCAGCCAATGTCCTGGTCGCGAGATCCGCGTCAACTTCGTCGGCAAAGATCAGGGCGTCAACTGTCGCCTGGATAGCAATCTCACGCAAGGGAAGGAACGACAGCCGCACCTTGTGGTGAATCGGAATCAAGAGATGCGTGATCTCCGGGTTGTCGGTCTTAACGCCATTCGGCGCGTCGTACTCAAATGAGAGCTTTGGAACGGCTGAACCTCGCCCTTGAATGTCACCTACCAGGTATGGTCCCAGTCGATCGTCATGGAAGTACACTCCCGCAAGATTCTCCGAGTCGTCCACATATGGGAACTTCGCGCCGCCGGGCGTGTCGCAAGAACTTCCAGCTTGTTTGCCGGGAGATAGCTTCTCGCCAACAACGCAGACGGCATGACCTGAATTGTCAGGGTACTTCAGGAGCAAGACGGGTGCGAATCCTGAATTTACCGCCGAGTGAATAATGCTCCTCGCTGTTTCAGCTTTGCCGCGCACTGGAATGAGATCGGGTGCTAGTCCCAACGCGTGTACCGCTTGGCACATTTGATCGAGCGATAGCCCTTCCGAGGGCATTGGCCGCCCGAAAGGCAAGGAGTACTGGCATGCGAGTGCCGTAATTTGCGCCGGCGTGGCCAAAGTGACGTGCTCGTGATCGTGGATTTTGTGCAATGACGACCACAGGGCAGTGGTCGCACATGCGCTCACGCCCACGTCCTGCTGTTGGAACGCCAATCCCTGTATGCTCAGTTCGACTCCAAGGACATGAACCGTGTAGTCTCTTGTGCCTTCGAACGATCTAGCGTACCGATCATTCGGACCGGATTGCTTGAGAGGTCGCAATACCGTGCGACCCACCGGAGTGCCATCGAGCGGCTTAATGACGCAGAATCCGATGTATCTGTTCTCGAGGTCAGCCCGATCGTCCGACGTACTGCCTCGGGAAGGTTTCGCGTTTGCTATTGCCAGCTGGTTCAGCGATTGCTTGAGCTCGGCTTTCGTCATCGCGAAGAAATGAACCCTTCGGCAATGGTTGGGATAGGGATGAACGTTCTTGGAGTAAAAGGCGCTGTGGTCTTCTATGTAGTCGCGATCGATGTAGTGATTTTCAACAAGAATCGAGCGACTCTCGGAATCGGCTGCGCCGTCGAGAATGCCAAGATCGGGGCGGCGCACATACTTCTCGATGTAGTCAAACTGTCGATGGGCCGAAGCCGCGATCGCATAAGGTGCGGCTGGAAGTTTTAGAATCTCCGCCAATGCGACGCCCTTCGAGAGATCCTCGAATGCGACGCCGAGGTTGGGCTCAAGAGGCTCTGTCACTGCCATAAGGCGCCATGACCTCTCTGGTGATTAGTCGCGAGTGTTGATTCTGATCGCGAGATCCTCTGCTCTGATGACCTCCGATTCAGCGAGGGCGCTCAGAAGCGATCGTGCGGCTGCGTGAAAGTCCACGGACGGCGTGGCCTTTGTTGATGCGACTCGCTGCGGATCGCGAGCAAGAGCAAGGGCTCGCTCTATTTGCGCGGCCGTGGGGCTTGCCTGCGACGAGCTCTGATGACCATGGCGTTGAGTTGGATGCTCCATTGTTACTGACTCCTTTGAGTCGGCGAAAGACATGAATAGTGTGAAACAGATCGTGACCTGTTTCCGTCACGTCGCAAATCGACTGTGTCGAGCCACTCACTATTCCACGGATCGCAATGGAAGACACGCCTGTCGCGTGACTGCCAGTGGCCAGGGCGCAGCTCAAGTGTCGATTCAAATCTAGCTTGCTTGCTCTTCTCAGGTGTGCACCGCATGCGTGCCCTCTCGGTCAATCGTCGCCCTTCAAACGGCGAAACTGTTCGATTTCCTTCGTTGCTCTCGCTAAATACTCGGCCGAGTAAACGTCGATCTTTCGGAGCCCAAATGATACCCGAGGTGGCTTCGAGGTGATGACCCCTCGCTTGCGCCATTCTCGGACCGTCTTCGCGGACACCTTCCAGTGCTTCGCTGCATCGACGATCGTCGGATACGTCTTGCCATCAATCGCAATCACCAGATTAGCTCCGAGACACTTGAGGGTTGGGGAGGTGTGCACCTTGCACACCTCTCGATACTATCTTACCGTTCGATAGGTGTCAACCACTACCGCCAATTGGGGGAAGGCGGGTTCACACCACCATAGAGAGTCCCTCAACAAACCTCCTTCAGAGTCGCGAGGCAACAGAAGCAGAACAGTTTTCGAGCCCGCAGATGAGTTTTTCTTTGCCCGCGTCGCGCATCGCGATTCGTTCGGATCTTCTGATGTGACGCCCAATGCGTCCATGATGTAAGGCCCGGACGGCATGCGTTCCGACGGGGGCTCGAAAATAGAGTGCCAATCGAAACCCCCCGTCAAATCGGCGAGTGTGCTAACCGAAAGGCGCAGAGAGTTTGAGAGGATTGGCCAACTGCCCGACCGGAACCCTGGGGGTTCTCGTCGCCCGCTCGACCAGCCAAGCCGAGCCGAGAGCGCGGCAGCGAGCGCCAACTCGCGATTGCCTCCGGAATCTCCAACGCGGACGCAACCCCACGGCGACGTTGGAAACCGCTTGAGGCGTAAAGCAAAACCGGCACGCTTTCGCGTGCCGGTCATCAACTCCCCGATCAGAACCGTTTCGAACCCTCTCTCGCCGCGCTCGCGCGCTCTCCGTTTTGAATCTGGCCTGTTAAGCAAATGAAGAACCGCAGTTTCCCACATGGAAAACAGGGGTCGCCGCGCTCGCGCTTTCGGCTGGCCTGTTAACCAGAACCCCGAAACCGCCCCTCCCGACGCTCGCGCGCGAGCGCATCTTGTTGACGAGCATGCCTAACGTAACCCACACAGGTTGGCCGGTCGCGCTCTCCGCCTGTTAACCAAATCGAGTCAGGTTTTTTGCGCCCCACCTGGGACCGTTTGGTTAACAGGAAGAGAGAGCGCGGTCGGCTCCCCAATGGATGATGCGGATTGGGGGTGCGGCCTGCCGGTGGAGTACCCGAATCTGGGATCGACGGACTGGGGGCAGACCGGCTTTCTGGCCTCCCAACGGGGGTCAAATACTCCGTACACGGCCTGGCGCGCCATCGGAGGGTGGGAGTGGGCGGCTGCCGCGAAACCGTCTAACTGGCTGCGTGAACGCCACACCGGGGACTTTCCAGTCTGGGAAGTGAGCCCGAGGTCAGCATCTGCATGTATCGAATCGCCTTCGGGTCGAAGTGGGGAGATTTCTATTCGTTCATGTATGTGTAAAGGGCGAACCCCACTAAACTGGAAAAATGCGGACACTGACCCCGGGCTCACTTCCCAGACTGGAAAGTTCCTGATGGGGCGAATCCGCTCCCAGCACCCCGAGCTCACCACCGTTCTCGATTGGCTTGAACGGGAGGGAATCGACGCGGCAGCGATCGCCACCGCGGCCACTAAGTCCCTGCGAACGACGGGGCGCGAGCTCCCACAGGCGCAGTTGAAGAAGTACCAGCAGCGAGTCCTGGCTGGGCAGTTCATCGCGGCGTGGCTCAAGAAGCACGAAGGCCACACCGTGAAATCGGTGTTGGAGTCCGACCGTGCCGGACACTCGGAATGGGCACCATTTGAGTTGGCCCTCATCGTCGTCAGCGACGAGATGGCCTTCAAGAGGGTGTCACGACGCATGGCACGCCAGAGCATGGCGCGTGCCACCAACATGGACCTCGGCACACCTGATGGGTTCTCTGCGTTCGTGGCAAGTCATACCAAGCGCCTTGGCGCTCTTCTCCTGAAGAACTTTGACCACACCCGAAAGGACGCAGCCTTTAAGGCAGTCCCTTACTTCCACACGGTCGCCGTCAGCCAGTACCTCACGAGAACAAGGCCAATTCAACCTGGGAAGTCCAATCTCAAAGAGTACCTGCAGCAGTCCGCACGATTGGACGTTCGCACGCGACTCGCAACAAAGATCGCCTACCTCCCCGCTCTCCTGACGTCTGATGAACGTGCCATACTCCGTGATCGGTTCGGGCTCAAAGGCGGGTTCGCCATGCGCATGCCGATCAAGGACATCGCCAAGAAGCTCAAGTTCAAAGACGCGGCATCGCTGTCGCGCAAGCTCTATCGCGTCCGCAAGTGGTGCGATAACTCCCGCCCCGCACCACGACGCAAGGAGAAGAAATGAACGATTTGCCCACTCAACCGCGACCTTCCACGACGCACACCTCCATAGAAGTTCGCTCTCCCGCCGGTGAGATTTCCGTTGAAGGCCCGGCCTTGGCTGTGATCGCCATCGTGGCCATGGCTGGGTTTGTGTGGCTCGGCACCCGCTTCGCCAATCTCAGTCGCTTTGCGATGGACCGCCCGAGGGACGGCTCCAAGAGCGCGAATAACCAGTGACTTCATCAACTAGACCCGTCCTAGTAAGCACATATGAGAGCACGCAGCCTAGAACGGGTCACAGGGTGCTCGACCGCTGCGGTCAGAATCGTGTACACTCCCGCGAGTAGCCCCCACCCGCGTACCGGATTGCCGCCATGAACAAGAAGGAGCTAACCGAGACCGACATTCGTACAAGGTTCATCACGCCCGCAATTTTGGGCGCAGGCGGATCAAAGTGGGACCTAGCGAGCCAAGTCCTTGAAGAGCGGTACTTCACAAAGGGGCGAGTCATTGTCCGTGGGAAAGCCGTCTCGCGTGGACAGGCAAAGAAAGCGGACTACATACTTTTTGTTCGGCCGAATCTGCCCATCGCCGTCGTGGAGGCCAAGGACAACAATCATTCCGTTGGCGCGGGGATGCAGCAGGCGCTTGAGTACGCCGAGATTCTCGATGTCCCATTCGCTTACAGCTCCAACGGCGACGGCTTTCTTGAACACGACCGCACGGGAACTGGGGCGGCTGTCGAACGTGAGTTGTCGCTCGATGACTTCCCCACACCGGCAGAACTCTGGGAACGCTACTGCAAATGGAAGGGTTACTCGACGGCGCAGCGATCAATCGTCACGCAGGACTATTTCTCTGACGACCCGAGGAAGATGCCGCGATACTACCAGCACATCGCGATCAACCGCACGGTTGACGCCATCGCACGCGGCGAGAACCGAATCCTTCTGGTCATGGCCACCGGCACAGGCAAGACCTTTACCGCGTTTCAGATCATCTGGCGGCTCTGGAAGTCGGGCGCGAAGAAGCGCATTCTCTTTCTCGTCGATCGGAACATCCTCGCCGACCAGACTAAGACCAACGACTTCAAGCCGTTCGGCAACGCGCTGACGAAGATCACCAACCGAACCGTCGACAAGTCCTACGAGATCTACATCTCGCTCTATCAGGCCATCACCGGCGAGAGCGAGGACGCCAACATCTATAAGCAGTTCTCCCCGGACTTCTTCGATCTGGTCGTCGTCGATGAGTGTCATCGCGGCAGCGCGGCCGATGATGCGGCGTGGCGCAAGGTGCTGGAGTACTTCTCCAGCGCCACGCAGATCGGCCTGACGGCGACGCCGAAGGAAACCAAGGACATTTCCAACATCGAGTACTTCGGCGAGCCGGTCTACACCTACTCGCTCAAGCAGGGCATCGCCGACGGCTTCCTCGCTCCGTACAAGGTGATCCGTATCGGCATCGACGCCGACTTGCTCGGCTGGCGGCCCAAGAAAGGCGAGTTGGACAAGCACGGCCACGTCATCGAGGACCGGCAGTACGGCGGGCCCGACATCAATAAGACGCTCGTGCTGGAGCCTCGCGACACGCTGGTCGCTCAGCGGGTGACGGCATTCCTCAAGGCGACGAGCAGGTACCACAAGACGATCATGTTCTGCCAGGACGTGGACCACGCCGAGCGCGCCCGTCAGGCGATGGTCAACGCCAACCCCGACTTGGCGGCAGCTAACAACAAGTACGTGATGCGCATCACCGGCGACAACGACGAGGGCAAGGCCCAGCTTGACAACTTCATCGACCCCGAAAGTACCTATCCGGTCATCGCGACGACCTCGCGGCTCATGAGCACCGGCGTCGATGCCCAGACCTGCCACCTGATCGTGCTGGATCGTGATATCCAGTCGCCCACCGAGTTCAAGCAGATCATCGGACGCGGCACGCGGATCAACGAGGACTACAACAAGCTCTACTTTACAATTATGGACTTCTGCGGGGCCACCCGGCAGTTTGCCGACCCGGACTTTGACGGCGCGCCCGTGCAGATCTACGAGCCCGGCCCCGATGACCCGCCGACGCCGCCCGATGTTGACGATGGCGACGGCACGGGAGACGACGGCGTGATCGTCGATGTTTTTCCCGGCGACCAGCCCAAGAAGTACATCGTCAAGAAAGCCACGGTCCGGATCATGGGCGAGCGCGTGCAGTACCTGGACAGCAGCGGCAAGCTGGTCGTTGAGTCGTTCAAGGACTTCACCCGCAGCGCCGTTCGCGGTGCGTACTCGTCGCTGGATGCCTTCCTCACGGCGTGGAACGACGCCGAGCGCAAGCAGGTCATCATCGATGAACTCACCGCCAAGGGCGTCATCCTCGATGAACTGGCCGAGCAGGTCGCGGGCGGGCACGACTACGACGCCTTCGATCTGGTCTGCCACGTCGCCTTTGACGCCCCGCCGCTGACGCGCCGCGAGCGAGTGCAGCAGGTCAAGAAGCGGAACGTCTTCGGCAAGTATGGCGACAAGGCCCGCGCCGTGCTGGAGGCCCTGCTTCAGAAGTACGCCGAGACGGGCATCACGAGCGTCGAGTCGATGGACATTCTCCGCGTGGACCCGCTCCGCGCCTTCGGCACGCCCGTCGAGATCGTCAGGCTCTTTGGCGACCGCGACTCGTACCTCGCCGCCATCCGTGACCTCGAGGCCGCGCTTTACGAGAAGGCCGCATAATCTCTTCACCTCACCATGTCCAACGTCTCCAACATCGTCAAGACCATTCAGGACATCATGCGCAAGGACGCGGGTGTCGATGGTGATGCGCAGCGCATCGGCCAGCTCGGCTGGATGTTCTTCCTCAAGATCTTCGACGACCGCGAGAAGGAACTCGAAATGGTCAGGGACGATTACCGCTCGCCCCTGCCCAAGCACCTGCGTTGGTCGACCTGGGCGACCGATGCCGAAGGCATTACGGGCGAGCCGCTGCTGGACTTTGTCAACAACACGCTGCTGCCCAGGCTCAAGGTCTTGAACGGAACCGGCGGGCGCATCTCCACGCTGATCCGCAGCGCGTTTGAGGACGCCAACAACTACATGAAGAACGGCACGTTGATGCGCCAGGTGATCAACAAGATCAACGGCATCGACTTCAATACCTCCTCAGATCGCCACACCTTCGGCGACATCTACGAGAAGATCCTCAAGGACCTGCAGTCGGCGGGCAACGCTGGCGAGTTTTACACGCCCCGCGCCGTCACGCAGTTCATCGTTGAGCAGGTCAACCCCCGGCTGGGTGAGACAGTCATGGACCCGGCCTGTGGTACGGGCGGCTTCCTTGTCTGCGCGATCGAGCACCTGCGCAAGCAGGCCAAGACCGAGGAGCACGAGCGGGCCATTCAGGACTGCTTTCAGGGCATCGAGAAGAAGCACCTGCCGCACATCCTGTGCCTGACCAACATGCTGCTGCACGGCATCGACGTGCCCTCCAATGTGCGGCACGACAACACGCTCGCCCGCCCGCTCCGCGACTGGGGACCGAAGGAGCGGGTCAACGTGGTCGTCACCAACCCGCCGTTTGGCGGCATGGAAGAGGACGGGATCGAGTCCAACTTCCCGTTCGAGTTCCGCACCCGCGAGACCGCCGACCTGTTCCTGGTCCTGCTGATGAAAATCCTCCAGCCGGGCGGACGGGCCGGGCTGGTGCTGCCAGACGGCACGCTCTTCGGCGAGGGTGTCAAGACGCGGATTAAGGAGGCCCTCCTCAAGGAGTGCAACCTGCACACGATTGTGCGTCTGCCCAACGGCGTCTTCAGCCCGTACACCGGGATCAAGACCAACCTGCTCTTCTTTACCAAAGGCGCGCCGACCGAGGCGGTGTGGTACTACGAGCACCCGTACCCGCCGGGCGCGAAGAGCTACAACAAGACCAAGCCGATCCAGATCGAGGAGTTCGAGGCTGAGCGGAAGTGGTGGGGCAAGGAGTCCAACGGGTTCAAGGCCCGCGTGGAGAACGAGCAGGCCTGGCGCGTGCCGATTGAGCAGATCAGGGCGAGCGGCTACAACCTGGACATCAAGAACCCGAATGCCAAAGACGACGGCCCGGGCGATGTGGAGCACTTGCTGCCGGAGTATGAGACGTTGCTGGCCCAGATCGCCGCGACGCGGGCGGCGCTCAAGAAGGAACTCCAGAACGCGCTGACCGCGACCGCCGGGGCAAGCAAATGAAGGTGGAGACGTTCCTTGAGAAGTTTGAGCTGCTGTCCGACACGCCCAATGCACTGACGAAGTTGCGGGAACTGGTGCTGCGAGAGGCGATGGCCGGTCGGCTCACCACACAAGACTCATCGGAACCGTCGGGTTTCGACTTGCTAAAGGAGATCGTCGAGGTAAGGGAACGTGCTGTCCGAAAGGGCCTTGTAAAGGATCGGACAGAAGGAAGCATGATCACGGCCGGGGACACGATCTCGCTGCCCGAATCGTGGGCTCGCTGCATGATCTCTGAGGTCTGCGACCTTCAGACCGGGGCTACTCCAAGTCGTCAGGAGTCGAAGTACTTCGGTGGGGAGATCCCTTGGCTCGTCTCAGGGGACATCAACAAAGGCGAGATTGTCGAGTGCGACGGTCGTATCACGAAAGCTGGGCTTGACAGCAGCAACTGCAAGCTAATTCCTTCGAACTCTGTGTTGATGGCCCTCAACGGTCAGGGAAAGACCCGCGCCACGGTTGCGCTTCTACGGATCGACGCCACTCTCAACCAGTCGCTTGTGGCGATGATTCCGTACTCGCGTGAGGGGCTGTTACCGGAGTTCATCTTCTGGAATTTGCGGGGTCGGTACTACGCCATACGCGACATTACAGGGCAAGACCAACGACGCGGCCTGAACATGAAACTGGTCGGCCAGTTGAGTATCCCTATTCCCCCGGTCGCCGAGCAGAAGCGGATCGTGGCGAAGGTGGATGAGTTGATGGCGCTCTGCGACCGGCTGGAGGCTCAGCAGGCCGAGCGCGAGGCCCGGCACACCCCCCTCGCCCGCGCCGCCCTCGCCCGCTTCGCCGAAAGCCCCACTCCCGCCAATCTCAAATACCTCTTCCACCCCGCCTATGACGTGGCCCCCACCGACCTCCGAGCATCCATCCTCGCGCTCGCGATGGATGGAAGGCTTGTTCCACAGAATTCATCGGAAGGAGTACGCCAACGCGTGCCACTCGGCGATGTAGTTGAATTCCTCGGCGGTTACGCGTTTGAGAGTGACACGTTTCGCGACCATGGCGTACGACTCGTCCGGAATCAGAACATCGGGCATGGCACTCTCGATTGGACGGACACCGAGTACTTGCCTGAGCACCTCGCTGCCGAGCATTCCAAGTTCATGCTCATGCCGGGTGACTTGGTGCTTTCGCTGAACAGGCCGTTCATTTCCACAGGACTCAAGCTCGCCTGGATCACGCCGAGAGACTGTCCGTGTTTGCTCGTCCAACGTATCGCGCGCGTGAGGCCCGAAGTGCGCCGACTTCTTCCCGAGTATCTATTTCTGTGGTTCAATGCACCGCATTTCGCCAAGGGCGCACACATCGTCCCCAGCAGCGGCGTGCCGTACATCGCCACTACCCGCGTTGAGAGAATGCTGATGGACCTTCCCCCCCTCGCCGAGCAACGCCGCATCGTCGCGAAGGTGAATCAGCTCATGGCCCTCGTCGACCAACTCGAAGCCCAACGCGCCGCCGCGCACGACACCGGCGAACGCCTGATTGATGCGGTCGTCGCTGAACTCACCGCATAAAAGGACCGTGTATGCGTCTTCCCGGCTTCATCCAACGGTTATTCAACGGCAATCCAACTGATGCCAAGCCGCAACCGCGAGCCTCGACATTCGCGGCTGAGCGGAATCCCAACGATGAGCACGCATGCGTCGAGGAGATTCTTCTACTGCTTGCGAGCTAACACGACAGGGCCGCGAATCAAGAGGACCGAGGACTGCGTCTAAAGGTCTTGTCCATTCACGATTAAACACCCCATGCGCAACCTGTTCGATCAATACACTCAACCTGAGAATCGGCTGACGCACGCCCTCGCCGTTTGCCTTGATCAGGATCGCGGATTGCTGAATGGGTTCATTGCGTGGGCCGGAGCGAAGTCACCAAGACGGGCCAAGGACCTGTTGCTCATCGAACAGAGCCTACCTGGCGATCCTCCAGAATCTGAGAGTGAGGCCGAGCGGAAGGGCCTACCAGACATTGTCGTCCATGACAACGATCGTTGGTGCCTTCTGGTGGAGAGCAAGGTCCAAGCATCGCTAACGGAGGACCAACTTCGACGACATGCACAGACGCTTCGGCGGCGCGGGTTCGAGACGATCCACCGCGTGGCGTTGACTAAGTCGGGAGTGCAAGCGCCGAAAGGCACTCTGGCAATCACATGGTCGGGTTTGTATGAATGGCTCGGCATGGCTGGCCAACGAGGCGAATGGTCGGAACGGCTCCGGGCCTACCTGCGAGCGGCCGAAGTCCGGCTTGCTCAGGAGGAGTACCTCACAGAGGGAACGCTGACCATGTTCGACGGATTCCCATTCTCGGATAGCAATCCATACACATACGGCGAAGCCAAGCGCCTGCTCAATCTTGCGCTCGACGAACTCCGAAGCGACCGCACGCTTCTCGCGATGGGAATAGACCCCAAGGCACCCGGACGCATCGCCATCACTGGGCGCGGTGGCCGCGCCGTGTGGAACTTTCTCTCGTTGAGCGACCGACCGAAGCGAGGCGCATTCACCGGCTATCCGCACTTGACGCTCGCTGTCCATGCCGACCACTTGGAGGTGGCCATCACGATCCCTAACGGTGTGATTCGCCCCGTCAGACAACGACTCATCGATTTGCGTGCTGACGGAATCATCGACATTAACGCAAAGATACTGCGACGGGCGCGGAAACTCATAGCACGCGGCGCATGGGTCGAAGCATTCGCGATCCAGCGACACTATCTGAGCCAGCGATCTCTTCCGATCACAGACGCGATGCTGACGTTCCGGCTGGAGACGTCTCAACCCCGTAGCAAAGGACGGGTGAAGCACCAGTCCGAATGGATCGAGTTATTCGCAGCGATGCCCCGCCTGAAGCGGTCAAACGTTCAGTTCCAGTATCGCGTTCACCTGCCGTGGGGCACGAAGGGCCTGAACACTCGCGAGTCGCTTCAAATGATCGTCGATAGCTGGATCGCGATGCAACCACTGCTGGATGCGCTTCGCGTAGAGCCTTAGTTTTTCAAGTGCCGACGCTTCTCCACGTCCTCCCCCTAACCGCCTCCACCACCGCCCAAGGAGCGATGTGATCCAAATAGCGAGCCGTCGTCGTGATGCTCCGGTGCCCCAGTTGCTTGCTGATGATCCCGATGTCCACGCCTTCGGACCGCAGTTCCGCCGCGTGGGTGTGGCGCAGGCCGTGGGCGTGCACCCGCTTCAGGATGCCCGCCTTCCTCGCCAGCCTCGGCAACAGCCGTCGAATAAAGGACTCCGTCATCCGATTTCCCGCACGGGTACAGAACAAGGTCGCCGTGGGTTTCATGGGCGAGTTCGGGGACGACGCTCGTTTGAGCCACTCGTCCAGCCACTGTCTCAACATTGAGCCAGCCTGGGCGTCGATTCCGACCGTCCGCGACGACCCGCCCTTGCCACAGAGGACCCGCACGGCCCCGTTGGCGAGGTCGAGGTCCTTGGGGCGGAGCGAGAGGGCCTCGGCGATCCGGAGGCCGCTTCGGTAGAGGACGGCCAACAACGCCCGGTCCCGCAACGCCCGCCAATCCCTGTTGCCACAGGCTTCGATGAGCCTCCCCACTTCTTCCGGGCTCAGGACCTCGGGCGGGAATCGACGCTGGGGTTTGGGGCGCATGGCGGGTCTCCGTTCCGGCTACGTTCACGTCCGAAGCCGTAGCGCACACAGATACCTCAAGGTTGAGACAGGGTGCAAGGTCAACCGCATCGCGGGTCGGAGATTTCCACGATGGGTCGGAATTGCATGGCGTCGCACCAGAGTCTGCTGGTATGCTGCGTCGAGTCTCACGCGCGAGGGCTTCACTATGAACCGAATAGCCGTGACATGCGTCCTCTTTTTGGCTTCGTTCGCACCGACGGCGTTGGCGCAGTGCAATGGCCGGTGGATCGTCGGTGCCGTCGATCATCCCGTGGGCTTTCCTCAGTTTGTGCGGCTCGCTGTGTGGGACCCCGACGGAGCGGGTCCACAGCCGGAAGTGCTCGCCGCTTCGACATTCACACGGCCGAACAACGGGAGCACGGTTTCGCGGGTGCACCTCTGGGACGGACTTGCGTGGACCCTCCTCCCGGGCGTGTTCCAGGGTCACATTCGAGCGTTGTACACGCATGATGGCGAACTCTTCGTCGGCGGCACATTCGGGTTCATAGATGGTGTGGCCACCGGCCCGATCGCGAAGTGGACGGGAACTACCTGGGAAGGCCTATGGCCTGCCAACAGCAACGGAACGGTTGAAGCGATGGCGTCATATCAGGGCCGTCTGGTTATTGGAGGAACGTTTCCGTTCGTGTCGGGCGAGGTCTACGGCGGGATCGCTTCGCGACTTGCCGATGGCACCTGGGAGCGACTGAACGGCGGGGTTGGTGTTGGCACCAACCAGGGAAATGGCCACATCAAGTGCCTCGCTTCATTCGGCCCTGAGCTCTTTGTTGGCGGAAGCTTCGAGCACGCGTCCGGCAGCACCGCGTACAGCATCGCGCGGTGGAACGGAGTGTGGTGGCAGAGCCTGCAGGGCGGCGGGGGCAATGGAGTTGATCAAACGAGCAATGTATCGGCCATGCTTTCAACGGTAACTGGCGTTGTGGTTGCAGGGCCTTTCAGTAGAACGGGTGGGTTCTCGTACGCACACTCGGCCCGATGGGATGGAAGCACGTGGCACCCGATGTCGGACAACATCGACAACATCAAGCAACTCATCGAATACAACGGACGCTTGTACGTAGGCCACGAATCACCGTTTAGCTACCACTGCGACAATGGCGGACCGGGTGGGACCGGCCTTGCACGCTGGACCGCGCCAGGGCCCTGGGAGTTGGTTGGATGCGGCACGTCTGGCTCGGTCGATGGACTTGCCGTGTTTCACGGTGAACTTGCGGTCGCGGGCACGTTCGATCAGGCTGGCGGATTCCACGCGAACAATTTCGCACGCTGGTCGGACTCTGGGATTCCGTGGATCGCACTGCAACCCACGGACGTGGCACACGCGCCATGCGCTACCACGCGATTCAAGGCACTGGCCGCGAAAGGCTACGAGTCCGTCGGAGCAGTGAGCTACCGCTGGCAGGTCGAGCGCCCATCAGGTTCTGGCCTTTGGCTGGACCTGACCGATGGTCCCATCCTCAGTCAGGGGTATGAAGCCGCGATCGTCTCTGGGTCATTGACTTCCGAACTTGTGGCCACACCAACCGATAGTGCGTTTGCGCTCGACGGCTGCTCGTTCCGATGCCGAGTCGCCAACGTTTGCGGAAGCGTCTACAGCACAAGCGTTCAAGTGCACCTCTGCTTTGCGGACGTGAATTGCGATGGAGGCGTCGATGTGAACGACCTGCTGTCGTACCTCGGAGCCTTCCAAGCGGGCGATCCCAACGGTGACATCGACAATGGCGCACACACCGGCCACCCCGACGGCGGAATCGACATCAACGATCTGCTGTTCTTCCTCGCTCGTTTTGAGGCGGGGTGCTAGGTCTGCACGCGGGTACGCTTCGCTGCCATGATCTCGAAGCCCTTCACAGCCACTTCGCCGAACCGTGACCGTGATCCGCGTGGTTACGCGGGGTGGGAAGCGGAGAAGCACGTTGCGTTCGTGCTTGAACGAGCGTTCGGCGATCCGTCTCGGCGGGACGTGCGGGTGTTCAACGACCTTCGCTTCCCGGCAACCTTTGTGTCGGGTGCGGTCGCGGATGGCGACTTCGCCCAGATCGACCACTTGGTGCTCCACCGGTCGGGCATGGCGCTCATCGAGAGCAAGAGCGTGCACGGCGACTTGAACGTCGATCGGCTGGAGCAATGGCAGCGTGTCTATCAAAGGCGTGCCGAGAACTTCGACTCGCCAGTCGCGCAAGTCCGGAGGCAGGCGTTGGTGCTGCGCCGATTGTGCGAGGCCGCCAAGCCGCCGTTGCTCAACAAGATGCTCGGCCTCGTCCAGGCCAAGTTCGGCAACTTCCCCATCCGCGAGTTCGTAGCCATCGGTGCGAACGGCCGGTTTACCGGAGCGACGGCGGAGTTTGAGTCGATCGTGATGAAGGTCGATCGGATCGCGGAGGCGGTCAACGGCGAGATCGAGCACCACAGGAAGTACGCGGGTGCTGCGGGATTTGCCCGCGGATTGGCGACGAAGGATCTCAACTCGGGCACGTACAACCTCACCGACGAAGAGATGGACCGCATCGAGCGGCACCTGCTTGCGAGCCACACGCCCAGAGTTGCCGCACCGTCCGCCGCGTCAGTGAGCCGTCCTCCTCCCGCCGCACATCCCCGCCCGACTCAATCGCCTCCCCCACTTGCCGAGCCGCGTCGTACCGATCGCATCGAGGCGCTCACGTGCGGCAAGTGCAACAGCATCAACGTACGGGTCACCTTCGCACGCGATTACTGCCTCAAGTGCGAAGAGTGCGGCAAGTTCACCTCGATCCCTTACGTCTGCCCGGTGTGCGGCAAGTTCGCCCGGGTCCGCAAGGACGGGCCGGAGTACTTCCGCGATTGCGATGGTCCCGGTGGATGTGGCGCAAAGACGGTGTTTGCGAGGGCGTGACACCGAAACGACGGATTCGCTGACCGCTACCTTCCGCTACCAAGGCGTAGCGGACACGACCGGCGCCAATGAAAAAGCCCCGGCGCTGTCGCCGGGGCTTCATTCTCGCTTCCTGCATCTGGAACTGTACTTAGCAGCCCGCAGCGAAGTGATTCAAGAAGAACAGAAGGTCATTGATATCTACTCCGTTGTCCGGGTTGCCGGTGCCCCAGCCGTCGTCGAGGTCGGCGGCAAGGTCGCCGAGTTCGAACTTGGCAAGGAAATACAGGAGGTCATTGATATCCACGCCCTCGTCCGGAGTTCCCGTTTCCGATCCATCGTCCACGTCCGCTGGGCAGTTAGTTCCATTGCCCAGATTGCACATCAATGGCGTGGAGTCGATCTCGTAGTTGCCGTCGCAGTCGGGGTAGAGCCGGAAGTTGTACTGCACAATGGGTACGACGTGTAAGTGCGGAACATACGAATACACGGACTCGTTAAAGAATGGCGCGGGGCCCGGCTCTTCGATTGTCCCGCCGCAGAATACGGCATACTGCTCGCCCTGCTCCGGGTCCGGATCGTCGATTGGCGATGGTCGCGTTACGTTCAGGGAGAGCGCGTAGAAGCCTGCCTGGAACGGCGTTGTAGCCCTGCTCGAGATGATGACCTCTCGATTGGGTTTGGTAGGATCGCGAGAGATTTGAACGTCAACGGCGGCAGTCACGTCCTGCCATTGCATAGTGGGCGTAAGCCAGAACCAGACCGTGTAGGGCTGTTGGATGAGGTTCGTCTCGGTCTCTTCGGGCGCGTTAGTCCAGATCGGGCTCGTGAATCTGGCGGTCACTCGCTGTTTGTAAACCACCGTCGAATCGAGGAGAGTCACGCTCTCCGTGGGCAGACTGAACAGGGAGTTTAGTACGCGCGTGCTCGGCACGATTTCTTGCGTCGCGTCGTACCCCGCGG
>ERZ869925.720-NODE-720-length-20358-cov-8.404177_pt1 | contig 20358 bp, 29 predicted proteins | sample MGYA00579311_ERZ869925 | MGnify/ENA primary metagenome ERZ869925 (study PRJEB32216, sample SAMN09231817) | wastewater metagenome | place: USA: Maryland | collected 2016-07-30 | study: EMG produced TPA metagenomics assembly of the PRJNA472060 data set (Reclaimed...
ATCGGTACCGCACGAGCATGAGCCCGCCCGTCCTCGTCTGCGTATCCACACCCATCAGGATCGTGGGAATCCCCTTGATGACGTAGCCCTTGCCAATGCTCTGGGCCGCCGCCGTTTGAATCTCGCCCTCATTCGAGTTGCTGATGTACTTGGTCTGATACTGGAGAATCACGCAGCGGTGGGCACCCTCGACCATCTTGATGTTGTAGAGCGGCGCACCCTGTAGCGTGGTCTGGTAGCGATGCGCCTGCGGGTAGACTGTGTACGGCTCGGTCTGGTAGTACGTCTCCAGACCGTTCCTCGGGGCACCGCCGAACCGGATCGACGAATCGAACAGCAGTTGCACCCTCGCCTTACCGTCGCGGGGTGCGCCCAGAAGCCGCTTGACCTTGAGCGTTGCGCCCGGCAGGTCCGGGTCCGGGTACGCATCGTTGATGTTGAACGGGATCGAATCGAGCAGTTCGTCGGTCGTGTACTTGGTCTGGTCAGCCGACTTGGTGATGTCGTTGGTGTAGAGGTGAACCACCGCCCGGTTCACATCCGAGCCCTTCTCCAGTACGAACCCTTCTTCCAGCCACTCCCAGAGGATCGGCATTACCGCACCTCGCCTTCGCCAAACTGGTTCTGCACCAGTTGCCTGAGCAGGCTGGCAATCTCGCCGATGTCGGCCGACATGGTGGCCAGCAACGCGGTCTGCAAAGTCTGGGATTCCCGGTCACGGCCGGACGCGGATTCCGTTGACTGTGATGAACGGATATCGCCAAGGGCCACCGTGGCATCCTTGACCGCACCGCCGATATCGTCGGCGATCCGCTTCCGCAGATCCTCGATCGCCTGCTCGGCCTTGGTCGAATCCACCTCGATGGGGATGACGGCCGTGGCCAGTTCAACGCGCTGTGAGCCTTCGTTTGCCATCAGGTCTCCGTGACCTCACCGGACCAGTAGCCGACATACCGCACCCGCTGGGTGCCCTGCGTGCCGCCGGACCCGATCGAGTGCAGCATCCGCTCGATGAGGAACGACCCGGACCACGAACCCGCCGTGGTCGCCGCCTTGTTCTTGTTGAGGGTGAGCGTGCCCAGCGTCCCGTCAGGAATCGCGGGGCCGACGCTGGTGCTGACACCCGAGTTCACGGGGAACTCCAGCGTCATCCGGCCGCCGTACCCGAGCGAGGTGTACTCGTCCCAGTCCTTGCCGATCGGTGTGACGTTGAGGGCGCGGGTGCCGATGTCGTGATTGACGACCAGACACTCGGTGGATTCGAGCGAGTTGCCGCCCGAACCAGCCACCCACGTAAACTTGCCGTCTTTCCCTTGAAGCCTCACCCCTCCCCCTGTCCCCCACCGATCACAACTTCTTTGCCGTCAGTTCCATCTCGACCACCGCGTGAACCAGGTCCGACCGCTCCTCGGCTTGCGGACTCCTCGGCAGGATAATCTCGCGGGTGATAAACACTCGGTTGAACCCCCAGTCGGAAGTATCCGCGAGGATCTTCCGATGGTAGAGCCGCCGAATCTCGCCCATGATCGCATCCAGTTCACCGGCCGAGTTGTCATCCGCGACCGCCACATCCTTGTTCACGTAGATGTGCATCCGGATTGCCACGCGCACGTAGTCGTTGTCGAGCGTGTCATCCACCTGCGGGAACGCCTCGACCAGAATGTAGTTCCCGGTCAGATTGTCGCCGGGAGCCTGCATCCGCGAGAAGTTGCGGATGCCCTGACTCACCGAGCCCGCACCGAACTTGTCAGAGTCAGCGGTATACACCGCAAGCAGGGCCTTGAACACCGCGAGTTCCGCGCTTTCAGTTGCGGCCATCGGCACCCTCCTTCTTCAAGAGGTCCGCACCCGCTGCCTGAATCATGCTCGCCGCCCACGGACTGCTCGCCGTCCCGTGCTTGCCGAACTCCCGCGTCACCGCATCCCCATCCGCTCGCACGCCCTGCAACCCGAGCGCATCCCGCAGGGCCTTGACGCTGAACGTGCCGCCGCCAGCAGCGTTGCCACGCCGGACCATCGCCGCCGTAGCCTTGCGAACCAACGGCTCGGCCGCACGCAGGATTTGCTCGCGGTCATCGGTCACATTTCAACCCATACATGGCGTTCAACTTCTTCCGGCCCATAAACTTGGTGCGGCTCACCTGCAACAGCCAGATGGGCGCGCCGCCGACGCTGCTGGGAACAGATTTCCATATGAAACGGAGTTCCCGGCGAAACAGTCTGATCGTCAACGTTTTCTCGTCAACACCCTTAAACACCACGGTCTTGTCGCCGGGCACCCGTCCTGTGTGGATAGAAAATACGCTCATATCAGCACCCCCTACAGACCCTCCCCGCCCCATCGACCCTTGCGGTCATCCTCGTACACGTTCACACCCGCCAGATTCGCCTTTGCCGCATCGCCCGGATCGTCGTAGATCGGGCACGCAAGCTCAACCTCGTCCATCGCCCGGTCCCAGATCTGCGTCGCGTTGGGGATCCCGTAGTCCTTCGCCACCTTGGCATAGACCAGATTGGGGAACAACGCCTGGTGCTCCTTGGGGAACTTGGTGAACGGGGTCGCATCGTCCCCATCCGACGGTGCGGCCGGGTGAGCGAGGTAGATCGCGCCGTATGCCTCGTAGTCGTCATCCGGCACCGGGACAAAGTGCCAGTACCGCACGCCGTTCCCCTGGTCCTCGACGTTGAAGAAACTCGGTCGGCCGGTCGAAGCGTTCGCCGCCTTGAGCCCGGCCATATCCGTGCTCTCCGCCCAGCGAAGAACCTGATTGTCCACCAGACCAGTGACCGTGCTCGCCGAATACTTGAAGTCACGAGAGGCCACCGAATCGAAGTTGGTGATCGCATTGCCAGCAGCATCCTCGAACGTCGGTGCCGAACCGCTGTCCGTGGTGGAAATCGTCATCGTCACCTGACGCTTGCGGAACTCCCAACTCGTGCGGTTCCACAGGTGGGCAATCGCCCAGATGATCGCCTGATCGATGTCGGCACTCTTAATCATCACCCGCTGGCCCGCGAGGGCGTTGCGGATGACAAAGAACCGGATCTTCTTGGCGGTGATGGACCCGGCGGTGAACGTGGCCGAAGACGGGTCGGACACGGTGAACGTGTCACGCGCATCCGACCACGCCTTCTTCAAGTTCGCCGCATGGATCTTGATGTCGTCCCGGCGCATGGCAATCGCCAAGCGGTAGTTGACCTCCGCCGTCAGGACGTGATCCCACGCGGAGGGGATCCCGGCCGCAGCCGAGCCCGCCTCCGCGAAATACTGTGCCCATTGACCAACGACGGTCATGGCCTGCCCGGCCACCCCGGCCGGTGTGCTGGTGGGAACTGCCGAACTGTTGTTGTCGTCGAGGATCAGTTTCTCGTCTGCACGCAACGCCGAGTAGGCTTTACCCAGCGTCTGGTAGCACACGATGTCCCTGATCGCAGATGTCCACTGCAAGGCCATGACCACCCCTTTCCCCGAGGGATCTTAGGGCTTCGCCACCGCGTTTGCGACCGCCCGTGCGTGTTGTTCCGGGAGGTCGGGGTAGTAGTTGTCCTTAATCAGCCCGTTGACCTCGATCACCTTGTCAACAGCCAAGACATCCGGGCCAGCCACGGCTGTCGGCGGTGCAGGGTCGGGCACGCCGAACTGCTTGCGCATCTTGGCGTTCCACGCCTCCCCGTCAAACACCGCATCCTTGGGCCGACCGTGGCGACGGTAGTGCTGGATCGGCTGCCACGCGATCTTGTCGCCGACCACCCACTTGCAGCACCATTCCATGTGGCCGATCTGCACCGTGTTCAACTGGCCGAAGATGAAGCCGTGGGCCTGCATCGACACCCAGAAACTGATGTCGTTGTCCAGAGCCCCACGATCCCAGTCGCCCGTCTCGGGGTTGGGAAGGCCGCACAGCCACGGCTTGGGCATGGTTTTGAACACTTGCGTCCGGATGACCGTGCAGCCGAAGTGACCGGATCCGAACGAGGTGAACTCGCCCTTCCACGGGTTGGTCTTGCTGAAGTCGTAGTGGTTGACCGCCCCCGCCTGCGGGCTGTACCCGAGCGGTAGATCCTGGTGCCGGTGTGCCTGCACGGGCCAAGCCGCCGCCACCTCGGGATGATCCTGCATCCAGTCCACCATCTTCGCCGTTTCTGCCGCGTCAAAGCACGAGTCGAAGTCGAGCGTGATGATGTAGTCCAGATCATCGGCCGCCATCGCCTGCTCGATCAACTGGGTCAACGCCTTCTGCCAGTTGTCGCCGCCCCACTGGTAGAACTTCCAGCCCTTGAGCCGACAGAGTTCGACCACCCCGCCGTACAGGTCGATCGGGCCGAACCGCGCCGTCGAGAGCACCAGAGCCACCTTGGGCGACGGGTTGATCCGAACCATCCGCTTGTAACCCTGGATGTTCATGGACATCGGCAACTGCGAGCAGTCGTTGTACTCGGCCTTCCATTCGCCGATGTGGTCAAGGCCCAGCGACCGGAACATCATGTCCAACTGTTCCCAGTTGAACACCGCGAGGTGCCGGTCGGTGTCCACATCGTGCGACCCGTGCAGCCACGCTGACACCATGCCCGGCCCGAGCGATCCGCGCTCGCCAAGAACGCGGTCGAAGTTGGGGACGGCCACGCGGATGCGGCCACCGGGCTTGAGCACCCGGACCCATTCCTTGAGCGTTTCAAGCGTCTTGCTGTGGTGGATGTGCTCCAGAACGTGGGAGGCGTACACCTCGTCCACGCTCTCGTCGGCATACGGAAGACGCTTGGTCGCGTCCGTGCCGGTCTGGATATCCAGAGGAATGAAGCCGGGGAGATTGCTCCCCCCGGCACCGATGTTCAACTTGATCTTGTCTGCCATCCAAAGACTCCCAGCACCCCCCACCCCGGAGATGTGGTCGTCAGCATCAGGCCGAAGGCGTGTCGCCGTATTGGTCGAAGAAAATCTGAACGTCGAAGTCGGCTGTGGTCGTTCCGCTGGTCGCGGTGCCGGTGCCGTTGAGCGTGTATTGGCTCGTGCCGGTGCTCGCGGTCGTGTTCACATAGAACGAGCCGGTGGCGGTCGCGGCAGTCGTGGAAAGGAACGGCAGCACGTAGATGTTCTGGGCGACGGTCGTGGCGACGTTGTAAGTCGTGGCCGGGATGCCGCCGCCGGTGGCCGCAGGAATCGCCAGACCCTTGGCCACACTGTTGGCCGCAATGGACCCGGCCGCTGCGGTCTGAACCTGACCGAGAAGCACGTTGCCGCTGGTTGACAGCACGCCCGAGGTCGCGGCTGCGGGGAGGGCGGTGCCGATGATGATGGCCACACCCAACTGCCCGGCCGTGGTCTGCGCCGCCGTGGAGGCGATGCGGGGCGTGATGGCGTTGCGGTTGTTCAGTGTCGCCCAGACGATCTTGCTGTTGGCGGGCAACTGCTGAACCAACTGGAGGTAGCCGCTGGAACCGACTCCAGTGACACGCTCGCGGATGACGCCGATGCGTCGCCCGCCGATGCCGTTGTCGCCGCCAAGTGCAAAGTTGATCTCTCCGCCGGTGATTGCTGTGGTCGAAGGCATGGTCTGAATCTCCCTCCCCCGAGGGGGTCAAGTGGTCTTAGCTGTTTGCGCCGTTGCTGACTCGAACCCATCCGCCGTTGGCGATCTGCATGATCGTCACACAATCGCCGTTGCCGAGCGTCAGGTTGCCGCTGGAGGTGTACGTGCCGAGCGCGGCACTCGCAATCGCCGTGTGGGTCAGCGTCACGGAGTCCGTGTCGTTGGTGCCCATAATCACGATCTTGCGACCGGGGACCACGCTGCTGGCGGAGAACGCGGTAGCGGCGGTCGTCGTTCCGCCCGAGGCACCCACGACAAACAGCGTGTCGTCGTAGTCCGGGAGCGAGATGGTCCCGCTGGCCGCGACCGTCTGAATGGGCAGTGAGTTCCAGTTTGCGCCGTCAGGCATGTGCCATCTCCCCCTTGAGCCCATCGACCACGGCCGACGGGCGATACTTGCTGTGCATACCGACGCGCTTGCGTGCGTCCTTCAGGTTCTCAAGCGTGATCCGCTCAAGTTCCGCGTGCTCGGTCGTCTCCCGCTTGGCGCGAGCATCGCTCTGGAGCGACTGCTCCTCCCATGCCATCTCCCGGTCCTTCACCGCGTCGGCCACCCGGCCACGCTGGAGCAACCGGCACACCTCGTCCTTCCAGTCCACGCCGGGAATCTGCGGCAACTTGCCGTCCCGGAGAGCGACCAGACGGAAGGGAATGGCCGCGCCCTGGCACGGCTCCTTGATGTAGAAGAACAGGGTGTCGTTGCGGGTGTTGTAGACGCACCGGAAATCCGTGCGGGCGTAGATACTCTCCGCATCCCGCTCCAGCCGACGACGAAGCACCGGATCCACCGGGGCATCGGCCAGCCGAACGAGGTTGGGGTAGCGGGAGTCGAACATTCGTAATGCCCCTCGCCGGACAGGTCTCAGTCGTACGGCGGGGGCGATTGGTGGGACCGTTACCCCGTTTTCACGGAGTGATGTTGCTGATGCGGATGTTGGACTTCACGTCCTCGCAGTAGGACACAGCGTCCGAGTAGGCATCCATCGAGTAGGTCTTTCCGAGGCCATTGCCCGGAGTCGAAGAGGGCACGCGGTTCCAGTAGCCGTTGCCGTTGCTGATGAGGTTGAGCCCGTCCTTGCCGTAGGTGCAAGCCTTCCACGACATCATGTTGATGAGGTCGATCTTGTCGATGTTCATCATCGGATCGGTAACAAACTTGATGTTGCCGAGGTTGGGGTGCTGGTAGTTCAGGCCCGCCAGACCCATATTGCCGTACCGCTCGCTCACATCGTTCTTGCTGGTCCACGTCACGAACGCGGCAGCCTCGAACTGGTTGCGGAGCGTCTGGAGAACGCGGTCGTTGCACAGGCCGACGCGGGCCATGTCCGGCTCGTCGTTGGCGAAGCCGGCGAACGTCGCGGCATCGTCCAGCATTCCCTTGGTGATCGGAGCGGCCGTGGCACCGATGCGGGTGATGATCGGAAGCAGGAACTGGTAGGAGCTGGTCTTGCGGTTGATGCCGTTGATGAAGGTGTCGGATGCGCCGGGCTGGGTCATCCACTCTTCGCGGCTCCACATCGCCTTGTCCTTGGACCCGGCGAGGTAGAACGAGTAGTTGTCGCCAGCGGACTGGAGCGTGTTGAAGTTGGTGATGCCAGTGGTGCGGCTGGTGATCGCAAGGCCAATCGAGCCAGTCGAGTTCGACGCGGTATCGGTCGCGTTGATTTCACCGTCGCACAGGACGTTCGCGGCGTAGAGGGTGTTGCCGTTGTAGATGTCGTATTCGACACCCGGACGGAACAGGGCAATCGAACCGCCATCGACGTACACGCGGATGCTGGTCGAACCGCTCGTGTAAGCGGTCGCATCGGCCATGCTGTTCGAGTCGAGGTTCTTGCCGGTGTTCCCATTGACCGAGGCGATCTTGCCGGTGCGGCGCACGTTCTGGAGAACGGCCCACTTCCAGCCGAAGTCGTAGCGAAGATCCTTCGTCACCTGATCGACGATGCTGACGATCAGGCCGGGGTCGCCCGCACGCTGAAGGTCGTACATGCCGAGGCGGACGGAGCCGCACAGGTGGGTGAAGTCGTGGTTGCTCGGGTCACGCTCGTTCCACCGCAGCTTGAGGTTGCGGGGGTCGAACGGGGTGCCAGCCTGAAACTCCGCGTACGGGTCGTTGCCCGCGCGGAACACGTTGCCGGGGTACCGCTTGTACTGGAAGGTCACGCCGTCGCCGACGACCTTGACCTTGCCCGGACTGAAAATGCGATTCGTGATCTTGCCGGAGACGAACTCCTGCTCCAGCCACTTGTCGCGGTACTGCTCCTGAACAGTCTTGCTGACCGTCTGGAGCGTAGTTGCGACATCAAAGTCAACGGCCATCAGACCCTCCCCCCACCCCTAGTGTCACCCAATGATACGCCTACTACCCATTGTGTAGGCAAGTCAAGTCCCGCTATTTTGCTGGACCCGCGCCAGCTTCTCTTCGTCGCTCATCTCGTGCCACATCTTCGCGCGACCGGAGTTGCCGTTCGGCGATCCGTTTCCGCTGTTGTTCCCGGCCGGAGTCGAGGCCGCCGCAGCCGCCTTGGCCGCGTTGACCGCCTGCCCGATCGAGGCCAGATTGCGGCCCTTGAGCTTCGCACCGATGTCGGCGTAGGACTTCAACGCCTCGTTCAGCAGGTCGTCATCCCAGTCCCGGCCGTACTCGCCAAAGAGCGGATCGTTCTGGTCGCGGGGCTTGGCGAAGCGGGCGTTCTGCACCTCGGACAAGAACACCTTCTCCAGCAGCGGGCTGAGGACTTCATCCTCGCCGCCGAGGTACTGCTTCACCCGCTCCTTGATTGCGGTCGGCAGCTTCTCCATCTTGGCGGTGTGCGCCGCCGCCGCCGTCTGGCGGTTCAGATCCTTCATCCACTGCGAACGCAGGCTCTCCACATCCAGCGGGGCGGTTTCCTTCTTCGCCTCGGCGGGTTTGCCGGAGAGCAACTGCGCCAGCGTCTCAGGCTTCAGGCCCCGGCCGTTCAACGTCTCGATGAGCGGAACGTACTGGCCGAGGTCGCCGAACTTGCTGGCCGTCTCGTAGGTCTTGGTGTACTTCTCGTACTGGTCATCCGGGATCAGCCGATGACCGGGCGGAATCGACGGCGCACGATCGGCACCGGGCGCGGGGATCGTTACAGGTGCAGAAACGGGTGCCGGAGCCGCAGGCGTGGCGACAGCGGACCCACCACCAGCCGGGGCCGAACCATTGGGATCAAGCAACAACATCTATCAAACTCCTTGGCCCGCCATCATTTGCGGCGCGATCTGGTTCACCATGTCGCTGAATGCCGCCTCTGCCGGGTCTTCTTCTGTGGGCTGCTGCTGGGCCTGCATCGGCCCCTGAAGTACAGCCGCCTCTTGTGCCATCATCATCTGTTGAGCCTGCACCGCTCGGGTCAGTCTCGCCATCGCCTCCGGATCGTTCAGGACGCGACGATCAAGCATCGCCTTGCGGAACGCTTCGATCAGGTCCGGAGTGCGATCGCCCATCGGGATCGGCTGCCACTCGCGGCCGTTCATCACCTCAAGGGCGATCTTGCTGAACGCGGTCATGTAGGTCCGGTCGTCGGTCGTGAGCGGGGTATCCAGCGAAGCCATCTCGCGCCGGTAGGTGGACGCATCGACCGCCTGATACTGCAACGCGGTATCGAGATTCGCCTTGCGGCTGGCGTGGCTCTGGAGCCGGATGCTCGCCTCGCGGACGCGGATGCTCACCTGCGGGCGAATCGGGTCCAGTTCGCTCAGGACCACCAGTTCCTCCGGCCCGCATCCGATCTGGTCGAGCAGGCCGAGCGTCGCGGGCGAACCACGCTGGACGAACTTGGCAACGGTGCCGACCATCGTGGTGATGGCCTTCTCCATGAGCAGCTTGTCCTCGGCGATCCGCATGTCCGAAACCTGACCGGCCTCATCGAGCGCACGCTGGAAACTCGCATCCGGTGTGTGCGTCTTGATCGCACCGAAGTTGCCGGGTGCCTGATGCGTGTCCTCGCGGGCCGAGTCCTCATACTCGCGGATCAACTGCGTCAACATCGGCTGGGGCTGGGGCGGCTGAATCAATGACGGGGCGTTGCCCTTGGCATCACCCATGCCGCTGGTGTAGGTCAGGATTCCGCCCACGCGGTTGTTGAACTTGTTGGCCAGCGCGTTCGGGGTCTTCTCCGCACCCATCGTCCGCAGATCCACCAGCCACTTCATCCACGAGTTCTGCTGGAGTTGGCGTTCGAGGTAGGTCTGTGCCCGGTTGATCCGGTCCTGGTTGTCGATCATCATCTTCACATCACCGATTCCCCACATGGAATCGGAGCGGCGATGACCGTTCAGGAGAAATAGCGGCAGCCCGCATCCGCCGAACGGATCCTGGCTCTCGGGCGTGAGGCGGATGAACCGCTCCTTGCCGCCCGGCAGTTCAAGCACCACATCCATGACGAAGCGGCCGTACGACCCATCCACCTTCCGGTGAACCTGATGGATCATCGCCCCGCGTGTCCGGCTCTCGGCCCGGTATCGCGGGTAGAGCCGGTTGTACGTCATGGTGTTGACGCTGATTTCAAACGTGCAGAGGTCGCCCATCGTCGCCAGATCCTTTTCGGGATCAATGACGACCTTCTGCTGGGCGAGCAGGTGTCCGTAGACACGCTGGATCTTCTTCCACGACCACGCATCCGAGTAGATCACCCAGTCGTGTTTGTCGAGTTCGCGGTTTTCTTCGCGGGGATCCACCGACAACTTCACCGCCGGGACCGCGAACGCCTCCATCTGCACATCGGCGACGGGCTTTTCCATGCCCTGCATCGGCACGGACACTGGGTAGGTACACCATCCGAAGACGTAGTGACCGCAGACGGCGCGGCCGAAGTTGGCATCGCTCCACCGCTGCACCATGCCGGTCATGTCGATGAACTCGTTAGCGACATCCTCGACCGTCTGGGCGCGGACGAACGAAGCCTGTCCGGTTTCGCGGTCGGGCGGGTAGCAGTCGATTTCGATGCGAACCGGCTGGGTCTTGACGGCCGCCCGCTGGACGAACTTGGTCGTCACGTTCTGGGCGACGCGGAAGCCGGTGGCCTCGGGGTTGTATTCCAGCCGCAGCGTTTGCAGGCGGTCGTAGGTGGGACCGGCCAGCCGGGTGTAGCCGTAGCCCTCGTAGTAGGACATGCACAGACCGGCCTCGCGCTCCAGCGTGTAGCGCATGGCCTGAAAGGATTGCCGCCCTTCATCGAGGAACTGGAACAGTTCCTTGTCGGTCTGAGATGATTCCAACCCCCCGACCTTCCCCCCACCACCACTGAATCCTAGTCCGCTTACGTCACCTCGGAAACGTGCAGTCGCATCAGGTCGCCGCACAGTTCGCCATCAGGCTTGGTCCATCGGACGTACACGTACTCACCCTCGCCGCCTACGTGGGAGTACAACTCCCGTGCCGTGACCGTGCCGACCCATCGGTCGTGCTGCGGATGCTTTGCAGACGAGGTGACTTGCTGCCCGAGTTCGTATGTCCATTTCATCGCCCCCACCCCCATCAAAGTTCTTCCGGCTCGCCGGGCCACTTCTGCGGAGTCTCAACATCCGGCACCGTCGGCACCACCATCGGCGGCTTCTGGGTCGCGTGGAACTTTGCTCTCGCATCGGTCAACTGCATCTTGACCGTCTCCAGTTCCTGTTGCAGCCGGAACGCCTCGCGGCCCTCGGCGGTGAATCCCATCAGCCGGTCGCCGAACCTGTCGATGAGTTCGGCCTGCTGCATGATGACCCCCTGCGCTACCTCCAGCACCTTGTCCACGGGCGGAACCGTCACCGCCTCACGCTTGGGCTGCTGGGTATACGCGGCAAACACAATGGCCGCGCTCAGGATGCACACGCACACGATCAGTTCCATTCACCACTCCCACTCAGGAAATGCTCGAACATTTCCTCTTCGTTGCCGACGGGCGAGTTCGACCAGAACTTCGTCTCCGTGGACTCGACATCTTCCTCGATGGTATCCGCCTCCCGGATCTTGCGGTAGGCATCGGCCATAAACGCACGTTTCCGGTCATCCTCCGACAGCACCTGCTCCTGCATGACCGCGACCGTCACATCGCCGTCACCCAGATCCACCTCGCCCAAGAGGTACTTGCAGAGCTGCGTCACCGCGTCCACCGCGTGGTCGCCCTTGACCGCCCCGAAGTCCAGAATCGACAGGGCCAGCCACTCGTACTCGGGCGAGGGTCCGATCGTCCCATCCGGCAGCAGAACGCCGGGGAACTCGACCGCCGCCGCACCCAAGCCCTGATCCCGCAGGCTGTCGTCCAGCATCGGAACGACCGCCTTCAACCGCTCCTTCTTGTTCTTGTTCCCCGGCTTGTGGCCCACGACCTGCGAAGGACTCAGCCCGAACCGCTCGCGCACGCTCTCGGCGATCATCACCGAGAAACCGACCTGCTCGATGTGGATCATGTCCACCTTCCGGCTGGCCGCATACCCGGCAATCTCCTCCACCGCCTGCGTCGGACCCGCGTAGAACTCGCGGGCATCCAGGATCCGGATGATCCGCCGCTGCATCGTCACCGTCTGACCGTCCTTGCTCTCCTCCGTGCTGATCGTCCCGCACGCGGCGTAGATCAAACCCGCCTTGTCGGTGGTGCGAACCGCGTTCTCCCGGCCAGTCGCCGCCGGGTCGATAGACAGATGGAACTGACTGGTGGCCAAGAACTTACGGTGAGCCTCCATCTGGGCGAGGGCCTGATTCACCACCTTGTCGTCATCGGTTTCCGGGGGCTTGCTCACGTAGTAGGCGATCTTCTTGACCAGCCGGGACTCCTCCGGCCGGGGATCGCCCATGTACTGCGCCGCGTAGTCGGTCGGCGAGTGCATGTCCTCGTAGAACTTCTTGAGTTTGTGCGAGGGGTACATCTCCGGCCAGAGCGCGTGCCACCTCGGCAAACCCGGCTTCTCCACCGGCCCGCCGCACGCCATCTTCAGCACGTCAAACCGCGAGCCCCGGCCAGCCGAAGCATCCGCAATCATCCTCGCAACCGCGTCATCCTCGTGCCAAAGAGTCGAGGTAATCAGCACGAACGGGTGTTCACCCTGCAATCGGCGAAGCACATCGTGCGTCAGACGGCGGTGCGTCCGTTCCCGCTCGGCGGGCTGGTCGCGTTCCTTCTTGTCAACCGGATCGTCCCACCACTGGTAGTCCATGTTGGCACCACCGATGCCGGTCTTGATGCCGATGGCTCGCAGCTGCGGGTCGCGGGTGCGTTCACCCAGCACCAGCCGCATGGTCTGCCCGTCGTTGTCCGCCTTGGTGTCCAGTTTCAGACTCGGGAACAACGCCCCGCGTCGTCGCCCGTGCGCCGCCGTATCACTGAACGCGGTCTTGATCTGGCGGAAGTTCTTGCTGGACTCGTCCTCTTTCGCGTGCAACATACCCGCCTGAATACGCGGGTTCTGGCACATGTTCAGCAGGATGTCGGCCTGACCGACGGTGGACTTGCCGTGACGCGGCGGGCAGATGATGACCAGACCCAGGCACTCGCGGACCTTCTTGACCACGCCGCCCTTGTGGTGGAAGACGCGGGGATTCCGCTTCTCCTCCTCCTTGGTTCCCTTGGCCAGAATCAACGCGCCGTTGCGGGCGAGGTAGATGCGTACCGACATCATCGCGTGATGCCACGCGATCTGGTACACCATCTTGTGCTGCTCGGCCTCGGCACCAGCAAGGTCCGTCCGGTAGACGTAGATCATGAACCGGAGCGTGTGGCTGGCCTCAAGTGCCGCCTTCTTGTGGATCTGAAATCCCCGCATGTCCTTGGGGACTGGGTGCCTTGCCAGATCCCTCAGTCTCCGCACCCTCTGGAGGAGACTGAGCCAGCGTTTTCCCAAGGCGTGTCTGTGACGAGCCTCCTCGCCACGGTCCTCCGCCTGTTTCTTGTAGTCCTCGATAACCCCGTCGCACAGGTCCACCGCCGACATCATCGCCCGTTCAAGGGCTTCGATGTACTTGTCGGCCTGTTCCAGCAGGCTTTCGCCCTTGGACTCGAACATCGCGGCGATCGCATCTCGCACGACCTGTGCATCCGTGCGGTTGTCGGCCGCCGCCGCAATGTCCACACCCGCCCAGACTGCCATGCGTTCGACGGCCTTGAGCGACTGGTCGAATCCGGTGACGGGCTTGCCCGCGTGCTGGAGCCAGTGCTCGTTGATCCGCGTCAGGTTGGAAATCTTGGCGCGGAAAAACTCGGGGTTGGGCTTCCCGTCCGGAAGTTTCTCCGGCGGGAGCGGCGGAAGGATGAGTTCGGGTACTTCGATGCGGGCCACTTAGACCGCCTGGTTGTAGCAGAACTGGAGACTCAGGGCCGTCACGTTCGTGGCGAACGCGTCCGGGCATCCGACCGCCCAGTACGCGCTGCCGGTGCGTGCCCCGTTCAGGTCCACGTTGGTTGTCGCCTGCGAACTGGCGGTATCCGTCAGCGTGCAGAAATAACCGCCGGAAGATCCGTCAAGTCCTGACCGGACGGATCCGGGCGTGTATGTGAAGTCCTTGTAGCCGATGACCGCACCATCGGAGATGAGCACGAGCCTGATCGTGCCACTGCCGCTAGGCGCACTGCCAGCCGTGGCCACGACGAACAGGGCCGCGTTCTGGGCATCCCTCAGCCCGGAGCCGAAGTTCGCGCCGGTGAGCGGCGTGTACGTGGAATAGACCGTGTTGCTGGCCGACGCAATCGAGACAGTTTCACCCGCCGCCATGAATCCCCCTGACCCCACCGCATGATTCTACCCCTCAGACTTGGCCTCCGCGTTCGCCACCCTCTGCCACGCAAATCCGACAAACGCATGGCCGACAGCGAGGCCCACGAAAATCGCACATGGCAACCACTGTTCTGCCAACCCAAAGAACGTCGCGGCCACGATCTGGCCAACGCTGCACAGGTAGTACATCCGGCTGATTGCTTTGTCGCTCATTCTCCCTCTTTCCCCGCACCATCTGCGGCGATTGCGGGCGGATTCGACGCATACCCCGGTCGCCAGTTCCACACCGCAGCCTCGCCGGAAATCTCCGGCAGGTACTTCCCGTCCACCTTTGATGGGCGAACGTACTTGGCGAGGAAGTCAACCTTGCCGTCACGTTCGACGCGCCACACCGCACCCTCGACCTCATCAATCGCGCCGTGCTGGCCACAATGACCAAGCACGTCAAGGGCTACTTCGATGCTCGTCGGTGAACGAGCGATCAGGAACGGGATCGGGAACCTGTCGCTGATTCGCTGCTCGAACTCCGCGTAGGACACCCGCTCCTGCTTCTTCCGCATGATGTCAAAGGCGACGAACGGGCCATGCTTCAGGTCGTAGACGGTGCCGTGGGCCTGCGCCAGCCACTCACCGCACACCCGCTCGCCGGGTTTCAGGAAGTCGAAGCGGTCGGCGTTCTCGAACACCCATCCGGCAAACAACTTGTGCTGCTCGTACTTGGACGAGATGGCGGGGTAGCCTGATCGGCCCATCGGAACGAGCGTGCCGTCGATGTTGGCAACGCCGACGTTTGAGCCGTCCAACTTCTCCTGCACGTACACCGCGTCTCGCTTGTCGCGGACCTTCTCGGTACAGATGCGGGCCTGCCCCGCGCTGATACCGAAGTCCTTTCCGGCGACTTGCCCGGTTCCGTACTTCTGGTGGTTGTGGTCCATCCGGCTACCGGGCAGATGCCCGATGCTGCCGTAACTGCTGTGTCCAAGCGGCTTGGCTGGAAAGACAGTTGTGCCCATCACCATTCCCCATCAAACCCCACCCCGCAAATTCTACCCCTAGAATCCTTGCAGGGGGACACATGCCATCTCGAACGCCGCCAAGTCTTGGCAACAATCCGACAATCACGCAGCTCTACGAGTACTACCTCGCTGTCACGGACCAAAACAAGCCTGCCGCCGCCGAACTGGTCAAAGCCCACGTCGCCAGCGAACAACCCGCCCTCCCCATCACCACGGGAATCGCGGTCGTGTGGACAGGCGAAGTCGATGCCGTCCCCGCAGGCTGGGCACTGTGCGGATCAGGCGGTCAGCCAGCCAACCCCTCAACCCTGAGTTCCGGGTACTGGATCGTGAAGATCACGATCTGACGGGTGCCGACGGTCCACAGAGTTTGGTGCGGGCCGCGCTGTTCTGGCTTCATCCAGCATCCGCAACATGACATGATCCATCATGTACTCGTTGCGAAACGCAATGGGGTCCCACCTCATCCGGATCTCGTTCAGCCGATCCTCGGTCATTGCCATCCAGTTGGGATTCCACTTTGGAGGGCCGTCATTGGCAGCATTGTTCATCGTTTTTCCTCCGATCCCACTCTTCCTGAATCCGGCGAAGATCCACGGAGTTCATCGTGGCCAGCGTCGGCCTGACGAACACGCATCCGTGCTTGATCGATCATCTCGTTCCACTTGGCCTCAAGCCGCAGATAAGCCGCGTCAATGTCGGCCATCGTTATCTTCGAGCGTGGGCCAAGGTCCGGACGCTCAATCGGCTTGGTCGCGGCAAGACTGTCAATCGACCGCTCAAGGCAGTCAACGTCGTACCGAAACTGGTTCTCGGCTCTCCACGCTTCGCTGCATTCGGTGCTGCACGAGTAAACGTCGGCCTGTGGGGCATCCGGAGCAAGAGCAAACAGCTTTCGGCACTGGCAGCAGTAAACGTCCATGACCTGAGTGTATCATCCGGCATGGGACGCAAACAACGCCGCAGCAACCGGCCCAAGCAGGCCCCGCCAAGCGACAAGCCGCTCAAACCCATGAGCCCCGAAAAACTCGCCAGGGTCAAAGCCCACTGGGATCGCCTCCTCCGCGCCAAGGGCATGGGCGTTCTCCCCATCGACCTCCGCCAATGACCCGCCCCCGCTGCGACCACATCGACGACCACGGCCTCCGCTGCAACAAAGCCGCCGATGTCATGGTCGGTGGCAAATGGCTCTGCCGCTCTCACGACAAACGCGGTCGCATCCGCCGAATCCCCAACAACCAGCGCAGATGCAACACTGTTGCACATAGAAATCGTGCTTGACTTTCGTGTTTTGCGACAATATGGTCGGAGCGAAGAGAGCGAAGCGAACGGAGGCGACGTTCTGGCGGGCCAGTCTCTCTCAAACCCCCACATCCAGTCAAGATCCGAACGGTCCCCTCCGGGTCTTCCGTTTTGCCCTTCCCTTCTCCCCGAGCCTTACGCCTCCGCGTCAAGTGCAACATGGATAACCATTTCCCGGTCGTGTGGTTTTTTGACCTCGGCCGAGTTTTTTTTGAACTTTTTTTCGTCGAGAGAGAGTGGGCTGATAGTTAGGAAATGGCCCCACCCCGTGGGGGTCGCACCCCCCTGTCTCGGGTGGCTAGGGACGGGTGTGGATGGCACGATCTTGGCACAGGCATGATCCAACATCACGTAACCCCAGTGATTGCAGCACGTTACGTCATGCACCCTGCTATTGGTAATAGCGGGCAGGGGGCCGGCGTGTTCCACAACCTGTGGTATGTTCCACGTGGAACATGGGGTGTTCCACACTACAGGTTGTGTGTCTAAGTTGCCCCCACTCTCCGCAATCAGTACGGTTTCCCCGCGATGCCACAGGTTGCACGCCCACACCGGGTGGTAATCAAGCTCACTCCACAGCAGTACCGAGCGTGGATCCGGTTGCGCCATCTCCACACGAGCTGGGAGAAACACGGGGTCAAGAGTGGTAAAACTGGGCCGAAAGGCCGGTTGAGGCGGTGTTGGTCCGAGATGATCGGGAACTACTCGGAACTGTTGGTCCTTCGCCACAAACGAGCTGGGATCCTGGTCCCCGACACGTTCACACCCCGCGAACGGGCGCAAAAGCCTAACGACATCGCCCCTTTACCCGTCCAGTCCCCAACCATCGTGGATGACTCGGGCATCGGCCGCCCACAATCTGAATAATCTGTCTCGCATTTGTGTGATTTGTGTTGCACGTATGCGGAATGGTCGATATCTTCAGTGAGTCGGGGGTGATTCACTGGAGTATCGGCCATGCTCAGCACGAACGCAACTGATTGGATGACGAGTGGGATGGAATGGGCCGCGAGCTATTTCGGAGCCAATGGTTTTGACTTGTTCCGGGAGCTGGCTGTTGTCCTGGATCGTCTAGATGATTGGGAGTGGGTCAATCGCAACAGCCGATCCGATGTTGCTGGTCGCATGGGCTTCCATGGCGGCGCAATCCACTCCCGTACCGATTTGGCCATGGAGCCGAGTCCTGTCTGATTCTTCCCCACCCTCCCCGCCAACGCGGGCCGGGTGGTTTCGGGTGGGGTGGGGTTTCACTGGAGATTGACCATGACGACGACGAACACCATGCGGATCTATGTGGCTTGCCTTGCTTCCTACAACTCTGGACGGTTGCACGGCGCGTGGATCGACCTAGAGGGCAAGGATGGAGACGACATCCAGACCGAAGTTGATGCCATGTTGGCCAAGTCGCCTACGGCCGATGCCGAGGAATGGGCGATTCACGACTATGAGGGTTTCGGCCCCTACAAACTGTCCGAGTCCGCGTCATTTGACGACATCGCCGAACTGGTCGAGGCGGTCGATGAACACGGGGAGGCGGTCCTCGCCTACATGGCGAACAACTGCGGCGAGTTGTCCGATTTCTCGGATGCCTACGCGGGGGAGTTCTCGTCGGTCGAGGACTACGCCCAGGATCTGGTCGAGGACTGCTACTCCGATTCGCTGAAGTCGCTTCCTGACTTCATCCGGTTCAATATCGACTGGAAGGGCATCGCCCACGATATGGAAGTCGGCGGGGATATCTGGACCGCCGACGCGCCGGGTGGGGTGTACATCTTCCGCAACGTCTGAAACCAAACCACCCCGCAACCTAGCGGCTACGGGGTGGCTTCACTGGAGCGTAACAGCTCCAGCCGAGTCTAGGCGGGGTGGGGGTGGCTTTCACTGGAGACGAACGATGACCGCAGCAGAGTACAACCGAAACCTTCCGCATCCCGGTATCTACGCCCAGTCGTGGACCAAGCTGGCCACCCTTCCCCCCGATATGGATGTGAGCGTACCGGGGTGGGTTATCGGCTATCCGGGATGGGGCAATATGCCAATGAATGCTGGCGAAGTTCTGCGCCGAGTCCGAGTTGCTGCAAACAACCGGATCAACGCTCGCGCCGGATTCACCCCCCGCGAACCGCGAGAGGGTACTACGGAACTGCGTCGTGATGCCGATCGGGTGCGCGACATCCTGACACGCCGGTTGCGGGTCTACCAGTTTGAAACCAAGACCGCTCGCAAGCGGTTCTCGCATCTGCTGGCCAGCAATGACGATTGACTTCCCCACCCCCCACCCGAAACGGTCGGGGGTGGTTTCCACTTGCACTAAGGGCGGGGCTGGAGCATCGACCAATGGATGAGACATCGACCAAACCCGAACGTCGGCCCACAATCGCGGTGCGCGAGGCCCAGTACAAACTCCTGGGTGAGTTGGCCGATCGGTACCGGCTGAGCCGTCCCGATTTCATCGACTCGCTTCTGGAGGCATGGGGTCGTTTGACCGATGCCCATCGCGCCAAGATCCTCATGGAAACGAAACACTAAGGGCGGGGCGGGGTGATTCACTGGAGAAACCGATGACGCTTCAAAACGCATCTCTGTCGGAACTGGCCGAGGAACTGAACCGGGCTGACATCGCCCTGTCTATTGGGCTGAGCCGCAAGGCTGAGCGGGAGTGGAAGGCATACCGAAAGGCGCTGGTGGCCGAGGTTGACCGGCGCTCGCCTGTTGCCAAGGACGACATGACGGACGCGGAACTACTCGCCAAGCTGGCCGAATGATCCCTCCCCACCCCCCTGCCCACAGCGCGGGGGTGGCTTTGCACCCTGACCCCCAGATTGCACTAAGGGCCGTGCCTGAGCCGTGGAGGCCCGCTGTGGCCCGCCTGCTCTCAGAGGGCTGGCGGGTCGTCTCGGTGTCTCCGCAGCCCGTACAGCGTCCCCAGCCGGTTCTACCGCCCCCACGGGTAGTGGCCCGCTGATCGACACCACCACAGGTTGTGGGTGGGGTACACTTGGGCAATGGCAAACCCCACGTACCCCGATGGCCTGCACCACGTCCAGTCCGGCTACTTCCACCTCGTGCAGGATGAGAACAACGACACCTGGGCGACGGTTGGCAACGAGGAGGCCGCGCTCGCCGTGGTCTGGATCGAGGACACGGATGCGGCGTTGGGCGCACTGGATGACGCTTGGGGTGAGTTGTCGAGCGGGGAGCAGGACGACATCACCACGAACTACCCGACGTTTGCGGCGAAGATCGAGGCGTGTCGCGTGCGACGGATCAGGGGCGGGACGGCCGCGTTCGCCAGTCTCGCACGCCCGGGCCTCCTCCGCCGTGCGGTGGCTGGCCTGAAGCGTCTGTTGACTCCGGGCTAAGCCCAACAACACCGCGCACGTAGCGGCATCCGCCCGGCCCGTCACCGCATGGTGTGCGACCGGGCGGCGTTGTTTCAGACCGGATCCTTGCCCTTCTCCACGAACCGGGGCAGCGGGGTGATGAGCCCGGCCTCCGCAATGATCCTCTGGTGAGCGAACGACCTGACCCCCAACCGCTTGCGGCGGCGGAGGATGGTCAACTCGGGCACGCCGGTACGCTTGGACAGGGCCGCGTCGGTCATGGTGCCGAGCAGCGGGTCGATGGTGGGCCAGTCGATGGGGAGGCGTTTGGGGCGGGAGTCAGTCATTGACCGCCTCCGTTTCCGGGATCCACCCACCACGCACCAGCCACGCGGGGTCACCCTTCCA
>ERZ869925.721-NODE-721-length-20353-cov-10.370973_pt1 | contig 20353 bp, 22 predicted proteins | sample MGYA00579311_ERZ869925 | MGnify/ENA primary metagenome ERZ869925 (study PRJEB32216, sample SAMN09231817) | wastewater metagenome | place: USA: Maryland | collected 2016-07-30 | study: EMG produced TPA metagenomics assembly of the PRJNA472060 data set (Reclaimed...
AGCATGTTAAGGTATCGGAAATAATGGCGGCGCCAAAGGGAAATTCAGGCTATGTATCGAGCCGGGGCAAGCCTGCCTTGCAGCGCTTTGTGGAGAAATGCGCTTTCGATCCGCATACGGGTTGCGTGATGTGGGTAGGTGCACAAACGAGCGGCCGGGGACATAACGAACCTTATGGATCTTTTTGGTTTGAAGGGGAAAGCTGGTTTGCTCACAGGTGGGCCGCAAAGCATATTCACGGCCATGAGATCACCGGCTTGCAGGTTGATCACTGCTGCCCCTTTGGACCTTCGACGCTATGCGTGGAGCATGTTAGGCCCGAGAGTGCGCAAGTGAACCGTCAGCTTCAACACCTTCGCCCTGGTCGTGGATTTCAGGATTTAACCACGAAGCAATATTGGGTTTTTGTGCAGATTGGTCTAGAACAACTACCAGAGCGATTCAGGATCGAAAAGCCCTCGGAAATCCCTTTCGCGGATCCCGGCGACTTTGAACTGTTCGAGCCGCCGAATTGGCTGCGGCCGTATTTGGGAGAAAAATCGTGATTAAAGTATCCAAATTTGTGCAAAACGCACGAGAAAACTATACTTCGATAGAGGCTACTCTTGATGATAGAAATTTTTTCTCACTGGTTGAGCAGGGAATTGTGCCCTTCGAAAAAATGTTGTCTCGAATTACCAAAAGAATAAATGAAGTCGGAGAGAAATCATGCTAAGTCTCTACGCTATTTATGGGATTATTGGTTTGGTAATTCTCCTGCTGGCGGTGCCCGTGGTCAGTGCCGGCATCGTGCGGTTTATCTATGGGAGAACGGGAATGCCTGAATTTCGATTAAGACGCTCATGGAGCGGAAAATTTGTGCTGCAAGTAAAAGTGAAACGGCATCATATAATGCCTAGTGGCCATGATTTTGAAGAATGGCAGACCGAGCATTGGCGTGCCGCAACGCTTGAAGAAGCTCAAAAATGTGGACTACCTGTATCATGATCGTCGCGGGCATAGATCCAGGAAAGACGGGTGCGCTCTCGATCCTCCACGAAAACAATCTTGTCGCATGCTTCGACGTGCCGATGCAGTTTGTGAAAGGGAAGGCCAAGCCTGCTTGGACGCAGTGGGCAATCGACTGGCGCAACGCCTTCGCCTTTGAAATGCCTGACATGATCGTGATTGAAGATATCGCGGCGCGGCCGGGGCAGGGCGTCACAAGCATGTTTTCGTTTGGCCGTGCACTTGGCTTTGCCCATGCAATCGCGTGTGCAGCGGAAGCTCCCGTGCACTTCGTCACACCAACGGTCTGGAAGGGGAAGCTCGGGCTCTTGAATTCTGACAAGGGCGCGAGCCGTGAAAAGGCGCGGACGCTGTTCCCGGCAAGTGCCCACGCCTTTGAGCGGGTGAAAGATGACGGCCGCGCAGAGGCGGCTCTGTTGGCCTACTACGGAAGGAAATATTTGTGACCCCGAAACAAGAAAAAGAGATCGCGCTGCGACTCGTGAAGGAGGCGGAGTGATGAAGATCGACATTCAAACAAGTGTGCCACTCCCACAACTTCCGCCTGATATGGTCGGCAACGTTTATCCTGTTCGCGGTGGCTTTGGCGCTCGCAATGGGCACTTCCACGTCATCATCGCGGCTTACGACAAAGTGCAAGGCGGCTGTCGATACAGCGGTTACTGCACCGTGACGGTTGACTGTGAAGGCGATATCGTGGGTGCTAACAGCTACGCACAGCACTATTTTGACGGCAAGGTTCCGATGGCCCGCGTTGACGGGCTTGACGATCTCCAGCTTGTGATGAGGTCGATATGATCATGACCACTGCGCAAGCACCTTTAGCGGCAGGAGTTTTTATATCCTAGATCAACCGCCCATTTGCAGATGCGCGCTACTTTATCATGATGATCGCGACCCCATAGCAGCACTTCATTCCACCAGGCATCTTCGGCGGCTTTTCCGGCCAGCGTCGGTTCGAGTGCCGCGACAGGGAATGCGGGTTCGTTGGTCGCGACAAGATCAGCGGCAGGCGGGAATGTCAGATGTGTTTCGACCCTGCTGGCGCAGGATGATACAGCCGCGCAAAGCGCGAGCCCGATCAGGGCTGTTTGTGTCTTTGATCGCATGATTCAATTCCTCTTTTTGCTGTGCAGCACGGGTTGCATGCTCGACGCGACCGGTTGCCGCATTTTCGTTGGCTTTGCCAATATCCTGCTGGACCTGAATTTCACGCTCCTGCTGCTTCACGACTTCGCCGGACTTTCCATCGGATCGGCCAGTGCAATAGCTTAGCAGCAAGAGCGCTCCGGCAAGCAGGGCAATGCCGCCGAAGAAGATCAGTTTCGAAGCCAGGGGGCCGAATTTTTGAGTGAGAAATGCGGGGATCATTGTGCGCCCTCCAATATCTTTTCGGCGTCCTCGCCTGTGGCATTTATTTCGGCATTGCCAACCTTGAATTTGAAGGTTCGCCGTCCGAGAATTGCCGACAAACCCACAAGATCGACCAGGATCAATGCCGCAGCCGATTGCCCGAGCCAGAAGGCGTGCGTGTTCCGTGCGTCCATATGGACATAGTAAAGTGCGATCGACATGACCGCCGTCAAAGGAATAGCGGACAGCGCCAGAAGCGACAATGCAACAAACTGCCTCCAATCCCTTGCTGTCCAACTCATGCCCATTCTCCATTCCGCAAAGCACGTTCGAAAGCTTGTGCGTAATCCTCGATCAAATCGGCCTTGTCATGACCGTTGATAATCGTGCGGGCATTCATGTATTGCTCACGAGTCGCGACACCGCGCAAGGGTAGCACCCTTCCAAGCGATACACCCGTGAACCAGCCTTCGCTCATGCCTTTGCGCATAATGTCTGCGGCAATGCGAGGTTCCATTGCTCGATCGGGATTTGCTACAAGCGAACCGGACAAATGCAATTCATCGTCGGCTCGTCGATAATTCTTTTCCCATGTCAATTGCACAAAGCCGCGCCCATACCACGGATAATAGCGCAGATGGCTTTTGCGCCAATTCTCCGAAAGCCAATAGGCTTCGCGCACCGGCTGCATCGTCTTGTTGGTTTCATGCCATGCGGTCGCCAGCATATAGGCTGTATGCGCTACAGGTGCGCCGGATGCGGCTGCGAGAACCGTATTAAAGCCTTCGACCTGATCCTGCGACAAAGACCCTCCAAACGCCAGAAGCCCTTTCTTCTGGCGGATAGTCGTGAAAAACTCTGCGCTATTGAAAGTCATTGTGGCGGGTTTCCCATCGCTTTATCGTAGGCATCATTCACATGTTTGAACAAATATGACGGATGCCACGGGATTTGTTCGAGCAATCCTTGCAGGAAATTCTTTTTCGGAGCAACCGCCACGCCTTTTTTGTTACCCTGTGCCTGATATTTGGCGTGATATGCTTGCCATGTCGCATAATCGGGAAACCCCATTTGTTGCGCTGCAAGATCAAGCCTCCTTTGATCACTGGACATAGCCCGCTCCTTTGAGTTTCGCGTAAATCACAATCATTGCGGCCACGGCCCATGCGAGAACCGGCGATTTCAGAAACAATGCACCAAACGACATTGCACCATCACGCTTTTGCTGCGCAATTTCAAGTAACGAAACGCGTTCTTTAAGTTTAGAAATTTCTTCCGGAAGTGCATGGTTTTGATCCGCACGACTAGACAATGAATCAATCTTGTTCGTAAGATTGTTCATATTATGCATTAATTCGCGCATTTGTCCGCGTAATTCACCAAATTCGCCTTTCATGTCACCAATCATACGCATAATTTCTGGGTTGTCATTAGCCATTACGAAATCCTCGCAACATAATCCTGCGTTTCTCCGGGGAGTGCAGCGAGCCAATTATCTCCGTTTGTCGCCAATGCATTTTCAACGCTTCCTGGCCCGGCATTATATGCCGCAAGAGCCTTTTCCACGTCTCCATCATAGCGACGAAGCATTTCCGACAAATAGGCGATGCCAAGCAGCCGGTTATAGTTTGCGTCGGTGCGATACGCTTGCGGATCCCACTTGACGCCTGCCAGTTTTGCCGCCTCCGGAGCGGTATCTGGCATCACTTGCATTACCCCAACAGCACCGGCCGAGGAAACCGCCGACTGATCGCCGCCGCTCTCTTGCTGTTCCACACGATCAACCAAATCCAGAAGCTCGGGGCTCTCGTTATCATAGATATCCTGTAGCTGCGCTGAATAGGGGCTATCACTTTCTTCCTGCGGGGCCATGTCCTCCGCCTGATTTTCCTGATCGCCAATATCGCCTTCAACGCTCGGTGCCGCGCCGAGATCCACGCTTTCATCTATGGGTTGATCCGGCGCACCTTCGCCACCGCCTGCAATACCAATTGCGAGCGCATTTGACATCATCTTGGAAATTGCCTGATCAGTATATCCAACTTTGCGCAGCGCATTCATGGCTTTTTGGGTCAATGCACTGTCGCCAGAATAAAGCATGTCCGCGAGATTTTCCGCCACCTTGGGAGAAAATTTCTTGGATCCGTCGATAGCCTTACCGATGACGTTGATGGCAAAACGTGCTTTTGTCATCGCCATTGAGCCCGAGAGCATCGCACCATAGGCGATTTCTTCCGGTGAAAGCGCACCATCTTCATTCTTGGTAAGCGCCTGCAATTTCTCGGTATCGAGCATGCGCCCAAGCACTTGGGTTTCACCCTGTGACGCGTCAGCCAATCCGGCCGCTGCCTGATCTCCGAGATTTTCGGTAACGGTGCCGGGCTGTGCTGCCCCAGGTTCCAGGCTTGCAGGACGTGTCAGTCTGCCTTGAGCCGCGAAATCCTTGGCTGTGGCAATTGCCTGTGAGGGCCTGCCGGTGACAGCTTCACGCTGCCGGAAAAGCTCGCCAGCCTTCATCCCCACGCGGCCTTCTGCGGTGCGCAGATTGTTGCGCAGATTATCATCTGCAATGTCTGTCAGGCGCTTTCCGGCCGCTGCTGTCTCAAAGCCTTCCATCATGCGAGAATGGGCTGCATAGGTATCAACCATCTGCCCATATACGCCGCCTGTTTCCTTTGAAACAAAATCAGCAATTGTCTTGGCAGCATTGCGGAAAGCCATCGCGTTGGCCGGGTTGCTCGCTTGCGAAGATCCACCGGCTGCATTGAGTGCCCGGCGCAAACTGTCCATTTCCTTGACTGTGGCTGTCACCGGCATCCCTATGCCCCAATCAGTCATGAGCTTGCGAGCGTTTGCAATATCCGACGCATCGAGCCCCATCCCTGCAAGATCGTCCGGATGAAGATCTTTGAGGGCTTCGTTAATTTTTGGAGCCAGTCCGGCAATTCGCCCGCCAATCTGACGCGTCATCTGCCGTTCAAGGTCATCCAGCGGCAATTGTGTGAGATCGATTTGCTGATTGGCAATCGGGCGCATGATATCATCGGCAGTATCGGTGCGAAGCTGCGCCAATTCCCCGATGCTCGTATTCTGTGCGTCTCCGAGCTTGCCTGCATTATTTACGTGTTGCAGCATACGATCCATGAAGCCGCGAATGTATTTTCCGACGTGTCCCTTGGCTACGCGCACGGCATCCGGCGACGTTTTCAGAAGGCGCTTGGAAACCGCGTTAAAATCCTGATCGTTGAGCGCTGCAATCAACGGCACATTTTCCCCGACCTGTCCGGAGATTTGCGCGTGACGTGCCGCGAGCGCATCGGGAGATTCCTTGACGACTTCCTGAATGGCCTTGGTGATGCTCGGGGAAAATCGACGCGTTGCCTGCCGTGAAATTTTCAGGACGCCTTGCAAACCCTTCGCACCGCCGACAAGTGCCAGTGGAGCCGCTGCACCATACAGTGCGCCTTGTCCTACATCGGAGCCTTCCCCAAGAGCCTGTGCACCACCACCGGCTGCGCCAGCTATGGCGATCTTCGCAACATTCGCGGCTTTCTGTCCCTTTTTCAACGTGACGGCGTTCTGGATGAAATTTCCGACTTTCTGCGCAATCGGAGCACCCGATGCAGCAAGTTTTCCACCGGCACGCTTGACGGAATTTCCAACAACGCCGCCGCCCGCAAACGAGCCCATAATCTGTCCGAGGATATTCCCCGACGTCGATCCTGCCAATTCCTCGTCAGTCCGCGCACGCACGGCATCGAGCGTTTCGTCATAGGAAAGATCACCTGCCTGCCCGGTCACTTTGAGGCCAGCAGCGGCGAGCCGTTCGGGAATTCCAAAAAGCGAGCGCGTAATGCCGCCTTTCAGTGCGAGCGCGAAATCGGGAACACCGTGCGCCCGTTCCTCGGCAACCGTAGCCCGAGCTACGTCCCGAATTTCCTCTTTCCGTGTGCGCAGCGGTGCAAGTCCGGCTGCTTGGCGGATCGCCTGCATCCGTGGATCGCTGTCGAACCGGCGCAAGCCCTTTGCCTGTGCTTCTGGCGGCAATGCAGCAATACGCTTCTGCAAGGCTTCCCGTGCAGTGGTATAGGTCTGCATCGCCTTCTGCGACGTGAGCCCCGGAAACATCGGCCCCTTATTTGCAGCCGGTGCAGGCGCGGCTGATTTTCCGCGTCCACCGTCAATTGCTGTCACTGCCTGCCCGAATTCTTTTTGCGCACGCGCTGCTACTGCATCCGGCGTGATATCGTCCGGCGCATTCGCGTATGTGTGCTGCATCCCATTGGCAAGCGTGACTGTGACGTTACGGGGCATTGTCGCTCCCTACCAATTTGAAACGGTTGGACCGCTTGTGCGGCGTGCGGGTTTCGGGGAATTCTGCGAACGTGGCGGCGCTGAATTATTGCGCTTCGTCGCGGTCTGCAAAAAGCGTTCAAGGCCATTGATCGCGGCAAGGTTTGCCTGATAGGATTTTGTCGGATCCGTCACCGTCGCCATGAACAATTTCACGTCGGCGTTACTATCCAACTGCTTGCCTGTCATCCCTGTGGCCTTGGCAAGAGACTGCATGAGCCCCGGCCGAATGCTGTTAACTCGGTCGCGCAACGTCTGCGCCTGCGTCCCCGCTGCGCCTTCCAGCAATTGCCCCGCAACGGACGCCCTACCGCGTGCGACGATGTTTGCGCCGGTTCCCTTTTTCGGGTTGACCATCGCACCCATCTTATCGAGATCGCCATAGATCTTTTTCAGTTCGTCGATATTGCCTTGTGCCGTTGTCGCCATTGCTTGAACGTCGGCAGGCGTAGCACCTTTGCCCGAGCCACGCGTATCGGCCACGTATCGACGATCCCGGCTCCCCACGTCCACCGTATAGCGCCGCAAGCTGCGATCCGCTGCCGCTCCTGGACGCTCGGTATTGGGAAGGATCTTCTTGATCGTGCCCGTGTTCCGGCCGACAATATTTGTTGCTCCGCCTGTGTTGATCGCGGTGATGGGATCGACCGGGTTATATCCTTCCGGCAGCGCGACTTGGTGCACATTGCCAGAGTCATCGACCTGATAAGCGATTGTCTTACCCGTTGCCGGATCCACAGCAATATTGACCTGCTTGGCATACTTGCCTTCATGGCCGTTGAAGGTTTCTGCAAGCCCGTCAATTGAGCTTGGATCCTGCGCAAAGATCTGCGCCATTTCCGCAGCACGCTCCGGAGGAATTCCCGCCTGTGCAGCCAGAATAGGCCATGCTTTGTTGACGTCACCGCCGCCCCGCTGAATGGCCTGCAAGCCACGAAGCGCCATTCCGGCACGCGCGTTGCCCTTGTCGCCAATTTCGAAAGCGCCTGCCGCCAATTTCTGCTGATCCATCTGTATCTGACGTGCTCGATCTTCCCGTGCGTTGATCGTTGGCTCATACAGTGGGGTTGCCCCGCCTGTCGTTGCCAGCACGTCGGAGATCCGGCCAATTGTCTCAAGCAGAGATCGGCGCGGCCGGGGAGCCTGCGCAGCCGGTTGGGGCTGCTGTGCCACGGGAGCGGGTTGCGGCATATTGGGATCAATCCCGGCTTGCTGCATGACGTTCACAGGGTTTCCGCCGAGCAACCTTTGCAGCACGTCAGTTTCAGGTGGCATGCCCTGCCCCGAGCCGTAAGATTCGCCCGATGGCACTCCGCTGGAAATTGTCTGCGGCTGAAACAGGTTTTGGAGGAAATTTCCGATATCCATTACAGTGCCCCATAATTGACCGTTGCATAGCCCGCGACTTTGGGTCCAAGGGCCCATGGTCGAAGTGCCGCGACTTCATCAGCCATGACGCCCTTGAAACGCTGTTTTGACCCGAGATAGGAAAACCAGTAAATTCCGAGACCGTCAGCAAATTCACCGACTTTTCGGATTGCGTGCTTAAGGCGGCGATCGGAGAAGATTTTGGCCCCGATCGTTCCAGCGCCAAATGTTGCAGGGCCACCCAATACTCCGGCAATGCCGCCCACACCCGAAGCAATGGAGCCTAATATCGAAGGACGCGGTTGGGTTTGCTCTGATTTCTGCCCGACGCCTGCAACGAGATTTCCAGCCTGCAATCCAAGCCCTGATTGACTGGCAAGCTGCTGCAAATAGTTGTTGAAAAACTGCTGGTTCAATTCAGCCCCGCGGCTCTCCAGACTTTTCGCAGTCGAGCCACTGTTGAGAATTCCTGCTGCTGCCCCCTGACCTGTGATACCTTGGGAAAGCTGGCGCAAAGCCGGCGCATAGCCTGCCATCTGCAAATAATTATTATAGCCCGCTTGTCCCTGCGTTCCTTGCGATACACCAAGAAGCTGCGAGAGAAAATTATTGGCGCCAATGCCTTCATTCATTTGAGGCGTATATGCACCAGTAATCAAACCTCGATTGAGATTTTCAGATACCGATTTACCGGGCTTGGGCTTGAGAAAGCTCATGTGAGCGATCCTTTCCACATATCTTTCGAGAGAACGAAAAGCTCGACGAGCCCATGAACCGTATAGCGCTCGCCGCGAGATTTCGCACCGGCCCAACGAAGCAACAATTTCACATCTCGGCGATCAGGCGGGATCAGTCCATAAATCACTTCTGCACCATGATCGCAAAACATGCGGCGAAAGCATTCCTTGGCGCTCTCGATAGCTTCCCGGCCACGGGACTTGAAAAGCAGATGGCCTTGATAAACGCCTTGTTCGTCCTCGTTATCATCGAACAATGCAATGTCATCGTTGGGAAGCACAATCGCCACATTGCCCGGCGTCGAAAGCCAATCCTCGCCGGACACGTCGAGGTTTCCCGCTGCGTGAATTACCGAGGTTATGATTTCTGCAAGGTGCATGGTCGAGCGTTCTCCAAAAGGCCCCAAGGTTCCCGGTGGGCTATGAAGAAAAGCGCTCTACGGCGGGGGAACCTTTGCTGGATACCAAAAGGCGCGATTTGGGTCAATAGGGTCCGCGAACGACAAGCAGAAGTTCATGCCTGCCGGATCCCGCTGTTCCGTATGTCAATGATGCAGATTGCCCGCCTGCCGTGGGCGTAGCATTTGCATAGAGCGCCCCGGATCCGTCTACATTCGTCGTGGTCTGCAAAAGCGTTCCGTATGTCGTCGTGTTGGAAGATGAAGCCCTATTGCTGAAAAAGCATAGGACACAATCGGTTGAAGCAGCATAGGCTGATTTTTGAGTGGATGATGCTGCACCGGCTCCGGGCGAATGCGTGACAATCGCTTGGGCACTCATTTCCAGGAACGGGAACCTTAGCGCAGCATTGCCGGTGAAGCAGACCGCACCAATCACCGCGTCGAATGATCCGGTTGGCGTTATCGTGACAGAGCCGGCCGACACGTCGCCAGCGGTAATTTGCCGACAAAATATCGTGCCGCCCCAATTGGCTGCACCTTGGCGAAACGTATCCCAAAGGGCACCGCTCGGGGAAGTTATGGATGCATCGCCAAAGCCACCGGAGTAGAAAATGACGACAAAATCGCCATCTGCTGCACCCGTAGGGAGAGGGTGCGAAAATGAAGCTGCCGATGCATACTTGACTAGATTGGATGCCCGAATGGCTGGCGCGGCCGCTCCCCCGCCTCCACCCCCCGAGATTGCGACGTCAACCGCGTTGGTAATTCTGCCTTGCTGGTCAATCGTGATTTGTGCTGAATGTGTCGCATCGCCATAAGTGCCAACAACGACTGCGGTATTCTCAAGATCCACCGTCACATCTGCATCGATCGATCCGCCGCCTGTAAGCCCGACGCCTGCGATCACATGGATATTTGCGAGATCCCCAAAGGTGACGGCCGTTGTAATATCAATCTGGCGTTGCTGCGCCCACCGAATGAAATATTCAGTCGGGAGCCCGTTCGCCTTGACGATTGCGAATTCCTGATTGAGTGGCTGAAACTTACCCGCCATCGTCAGGATCGTTCATTTGCAGGCCGTCGATCCGGACAATCGCGCCGTCGTCAACGATCTTGAACAACCGCCCCGGCGCCTGGATCTGGCCTAGAGAATACCACGACAATTCCGGCGAATTCTCGCCCGGTGTGACCGTCACAAGTCCATGACTGTCAAATGTCTTGCCTGCATCGTCGCTCGTGTAAAGCGTGACGCCTGCCCCAACATAGGCAGGATCTCCCATATCCGTCGTGATCCAGCACGCATAGCACGGCATGACTTCACGCCCACGGATAGGGACTTGACCCATTGTGATGCGGTCAAAATACTGTTCCTGCGTCGGCGCGAGATAATCCGGATCCTGATCATAAGGCTGTTCCGGATCCAGGAACCACAAAAGGCCATAGGTGTCATCGCCCACAACCACGTTGCTTCCGTAGGTATAGGCGAGCTTTGAAGCGCCTTCCCAATTCTGCCCATTGTTGGCCCGCCAAAATTCCTTTTGAAGATTTGCCCAATCGACCCACTGCTCTGAATAGAGATCGTAGACGAGCGTTTCTGTATCCCCGAGCCTCAAGACATAAAAATCGTGCCCATCGAGCGAAAATGTCCACACGCGCAGCTTGGGGTTTCCGATGCGCCCGCGCACTACCCCGAGCGTCCGAGCCTGCGAGATCTCGATTGTGGTTCCACCAAATCCGAGCGTAACAAGTGATCGAGCTTGCGATGCTTCAATGGATGCAGTCGGGAAATTGATCACCGCCAGAGAGCGTGCGAATGTCAGTTCCAAGTCAGACGTGACTAAGGAAACTACAAGATCCCGCGCTTGCGAGACTTCGACGCCGACTGCCGAAACCATTTACAGCGTCCGGTCGAATTGGATATTCGAAGCATCCACAGCCGTGGGAAGCCACGCAACGCCGGTCGCCGGATCCGTCTCCTGAATGTCCGCATAATAGGTTGGTGCCGTTGTGATCGGCCGGTTCGCCCCCAGCGCCGTGGAAGCGCCCGAGATCAGGCCCACTTGCAATTGACCGTCGCCGCCATCCGTCTTTCGAGCCCGCACAAGCGTCATGAGTGTTTTCACACTGGTGACGTCTGCCGGGAGATTTGTCTGTCCCATCTTGTCAGCGGCCGGAGCCGGGAATGCTGCGCTGATAAACGAGCTATCAACCGGAGGCGATTCGTTGACCAAGCTGAAACCCGTTGCGCCGCTCGATAGCGTCCACGTCAGTGCAACGTCGGAATTTGGTGTCAGGTTGACGACGTTCACTGTGCCTGCGAAATTGTTGTTCCGCGCACCTGTGCTGTCCCAAATAAAGAAATCCTTCACATACATGACCGTATCTTGGGTAGCGAGATCCCCGCGCGATGACGGCGAAAGCACCACTTGAGCCACAGTCAAATCCGCGCTGTTGCCTGTGTCCTGGTTGGACAGATTGAGCACAGTCACCCCATTTACCCGCACTTCGACGGTGCCCACGGTGTCACTGATTTTAACCTTGGCTTCAATGTGATTAAACGAATTCGCCGCAATCACAGGCCCCGAGGTCGCCCCCAGGAGCGTGCCGGTTGGGAAAGATTGCGTTCCCCGCCACGCTTGGATTACCCCGGTGCTCGTCAATGCTATTGACACATGCGTGACGTTCGCACCGTCGTTGAAGCGAAAGAAGCACGGATTAGCAGCGCCGCCCGGCAAGCCTTCAAACCACACCCGAGCGCACATGCCCACTGTTGCCTGTGCAGACGGAAGCACTTTGCGCAGATTATCGAAAAAAACCACCGTGCCCAATTTCAGGACGGTGCCTGTAATAATTGGGTCCGGATCTTCGACAAGAAGGCAGGAGGCGCTTGCGTAGAGCCCATCCAGCAAAAAGGCAGGAGTGGTTCCGTAGCTCTTAAAATCATCACACCATACTGCGGCCATGTCTCTTACTCCAAATCAGGGAACCAATGACGCCTGATACTGAATTGATTTTCGAATGCGTTCCGCGATATCCGGACGGCTGATTTCTTTCAAGCCGTTGGATATCTGAAAAACAGACCCTTCCGTATCCACAATTATCATACTGTCTTTGATTTGGATAGCGGTGCCTTCCCATGCGCCCCGGTCAAAAACGACGCCCTGCATGCGCAAAACTGGCGTATCGATATTTCCAGTGAAATACCAAGGTTCCGTGGTTTTTGTGCCGGGCAACCAAAATTGATCGCCAAAGACAACGACGCCCGAGATCGGATCCGGCGCACGTTCGGCCGTCGCAAAATCGAGCGCGTCCACCGTCGTTTCACCGGGGTTGATCCAGTAGAACCGCCCGTTGATCCCTTGGCCTTGCGCGGGCACTACAACGACATAGCTGGCGACATATCCAACACTGATCACCCCAACATCGTCGGGCATGTCCACTTGGAACCATGAAGCAGCCCCGCCGCCTGTCAGCGTTGCCGCAGTCCATGAAATCGCCGCGCCTGTTTCTGTCGTCGCAATTGAATTTCCAAGCGCACCGATCAGTGTTGCCCTGATCGTTACCAAGGTTGACGAGATCATGATGACCTGAATTTGGGTATTGGCTGTCAGAAGTCCGCTGTATTGCGTGCCAGGAACGCCGGTATGCCCAAACGCGTCGGCAAGATTTTGCCATGCCTCTGCCGTCGATCCGCCCAAGGCCACGAGCCACGGATTTGCATTCGTTCCAGCCGGGGTGCCTGCGTTCACACTGCCGGACGTGAATTTGTAGTATGTCGTGCCGACCACCACAACGTCATTGTTGGCAGGGGCACCCGAGATCGTGCCCTGTGCATATCCGTTCTCGATATAGCACATGAGAGAGGATCCGGCCGCAACAAACAGATATGCGGGCGTGGTGCCAATATTGCTTGTCGCGGCCATCGCAACGAAGCCGTCAATGCTGTTGCTCGGGATATCCCCAATCAGTGTCACCACCCCCGTGGTGCTCACCCGCCAGAGTTTGTCATAGCTCGCCACAAACAAGGCATCACTAAAGCTGCCCGGCTGGCTATAGACATTGCGAATTGGCCCGTCACCCACGTATATCCAACGGCGCATCCCCATGCGCGCGATCAGTCCCACCTGTTGATCCGTGAGGACGGGGTTTTGCTCAAAATAGCGATTGCGCATGTTAATGCGCGCTTCCTTGGCTACCCCCCGGAAGTAGTCGCTTCGAGCAAGAGGGATATCGGCCATGCCTATCTCCCCCAATAACTGCCGCGATCAAATCCCTGCGACGAGGAAAATTGCCGCTGCTGGTCGTAGCTTTGCGTGCTCATGAAAGGCCATGAAATGCTGTCGTCAATTTCCAGCGGCATGGATTGCAAATAGCGAGCAACGAAGCTGGTGCGGCCCTGCTTCATGATCGCCGCGCTTTGTTCATCCATTGAACGGCCGTAGCGCGGATTGAGTCGCAGCGCCAACATGAGGATGAAGAATGATTCAAATTCGTCCGGGAACGGCAAATTATCCACCGCAGTCAATGCAGTGAGTTTTACCCATTGCCCGAGATCCGCGCGATAGAACCATTCCTGAAATGTGCCGTTCACATTGAGCAATTTGGTTGCAGCACCTTCAATTGTCCGGCCATTGGCATCGAGCGTCACCGGAAAGGCAGCAAGTCGGCCGAAAGGATCAACGATACCCATACGGGCGCCGTCCTGGGGCCACACAGTCAGATAAACGGTCAAGGCTGTTGTGTTCACTGCGATCAAGCGTCGGTTGATCGTCGGGCGCTGAATTTGATCCGGTGTGTAGCTGATCGGATCGGCCATGCTTTCGCGGCCGTATGTGCCCAAAGGCCAATCACCCAATTCTTCGCCTGCGTCACCACCATAGATGGCTGTGATCAGTGCATTGAAAAGTCGAAGCGCTTCCGTCGTTTGCAACGCCGTAGGCGCCTTTCCGAGAGCTAGAATGTTACTCTCTCGGAAAGCATCCGTGATAATTGATGAAATCAATACGGCCACGGAACCACCCCATAATTACAGATCGAGATTTGGCGCAGCCGGTGCTGCCGGACGCGGAACACCTACTTTCATGCGCCACAGGCCCTTGCTGGTCAAGCTGCGTGATGCAGCATGCAGTTCAGGATCAAACGGTGCGCCGGACGAGTCAACGGCAGGAGCTTCCACAGGCTTGGTTTCCTCCGGTGCCTTTTGAGCCTTTTCGGCTTTTTCAGCCTTTTCCGGTTTGTCAAAAGCGGACGGATGGCTTTTCCAGCCCTTCGGCACAGCGGCTTCACTTTCGAAGATATCTGCTTCGCCGTTGGGGCCATAGCGCCATGCAGGCCATGCATTTGATTCGGACATTTGCTTTCTCCTTCATTAAAATAGTTCAAGCGTTCCGGCATTGTAATCTGGATAACGGCTCGGGATCGCACTGTTGTAAGCAAGGTATGCACCTGCCGCAACGTAGAAGCGGAAACCTGTCGCTTTCAGGCTCCGGATTTTCGGCTTTGTCACATAATAGCGTGCCGTGTTGTCCACCCGGAAACACGTCGGCTGGATTGTGCCGCCTGCCATGATATCCCCAAAGTCGTCCTGCATCGTCGGATCCACAAGCCACGACACAGATACGTTGATCGAGCGATATGTTCCGCCGCGATTACATTGGAAAATCCCGCAGATATCAATGGCTGTCACGTCATCGTGGCTCGTCCAACCATTATTCGACGTTGATGGCGCACGCCCGTTGTCGTTGCCACCACAATTGACCGTCATCATATAGCCCTTGGTCGAAGGCGTCAGCGAATTCTTGAAGTTGAAGCCATCGGACCAATTGCAATCTGCCTGGCAATTGAAAAATGCGGCAATGCCATGGATGCTGTCTACCGCCAGCCCGTTGCCCGCCGTGTTGGTTGTGCCACCGCCAAAACGCATCTGTGTATTCTTGACGACGCATGCTTTGTTGACGCCCGGCTTGGTCGCCGGGTTATAGCGGACGCATCCCGTCTGTCCGCCCTGGAAGTCCCATGCAGAATTGTTATCCGCTCCACCGATGAAAATATTCACCGGATTTGTAACACGGAAATTATCCACGTTGGCGCGATAAATTCGCGTGTTCGTCTGTGTGACTGGTGCACCATCTGCACGCTGAATATAGATCGAACCTGCGGTGATTGCCCATGAATTTGGCGTGATATTGGCAATCGCGTTCGACGCAACCGGCGTCAATTCGACATAGTTCCCGAAGCGATCAACCTGTGTGAGATCAACGACGCGATTGGCGTTTGACAGCACGAGCACATAGGTATTGGTGAACGTGGCATCTTTGGAAAGTGCCGCAAAATCGTCCCATGTGCCGCATACAACCGTGCCGCCCGATGCGATGAATGCAATATCCACCGTAGGCGCACCCGTGCCGCCCTGATAGGCTCCGAACGTCCGGTTATAGTCACCTGCGGCCACAATGATTTGTGATGCCACGGCGGCAGTGTTTGCGAGCACAATAGCCGCGCCAATAGATTTCTTGGCCGTGCCGGGAGTGAGCCCGTTGTTTGCGTCGGCACCTGTGTTGACGTTCACATAGAACCTCGCCAGAGGCGATTTGCGCGCAACCGAATAGAGATCAAAAAGCGCTTCCGGAGTAATTCCGGCATCACCAAAGCTGGCGTCGGCATTTTCATAAATCTGCACATTCGGGGTGAATTCTGCAAGCTGCCACGCATTTGCCCAAACCTGCGGAACGACAAGCCCTGCGGGATCGATCGTGTCCCGGCTTGTGATCCGCCTGGCAAATACCTGGGTGTCATTTGTCGGCATGGCTCTATCCTCTTAAATGAACAACGTGCCAGCGGCCGTTGTCAATGCCACGGTGCCGCCCATTGGTGTGTTGAACAGCAAGGGGATCTGCACATAAACGCCCGCCGTCAAGGGAAGCGCGCTGACGTGCACCGTGCCATCTACGTCCGTGATTGTCATTGTGCCCGCAACGGTGGGGAGAAATCCCGCTATATGAATACCGTTGACCCTATAGCTCGCCCCAGCGCCAATCGCTTGCGGTCTATAATATTCTTTGACGAGTGCCATAGCAGGATCCTTGCCCCTTGGAATAAAGGCCCCGACCACAACGGGAGTGATCGGGGCCTATCAACCTTCGCCGGAGAACAAGCGAAGTGCGCCCAATAAATTAAGCGCCGTTGATGCGTGCGATCCGCAAACGTTCACGAATATTCGCGTTCATTGCGACGTCGAAACGCACCTTGTGTTCGCCCGTTGTGAAGGTGGAGTGCTGCCACATGCGCACCGTCAACGGGATCTTCGAAAGGCGACGACGCATCGACGTATCCGAAGCCGGAAGGATCAGCGGAACCGTGTTGACCACGATGGCATCCTTCTGGATGATCATGCGCGGTGAAAGGTTTGCGCTGATCGCTCCGAGGAAGGAAAGCAGGGCACCGTTGGCCGGGGCCGCTGTCACCGTCGCATGAGCCTGGTTGATGTTGATATCATCACCTGCACCCGTGCCAGGAACGATCATGGCCGGGAAAATCACGAGAGTGATATTGCCCGCGCCGTCAGCCACAGCGTCCGCAACAACCGTAAACTGCTGCAAGCGGGCTGGCGTCACCGCTGCCTGCTTCGAGCAGTCAAAGGCAAACACACCGGGGACAGTGAACACTTCACCGGCCTTGACCGTGGTTGCCGCGCCGAACGTGTTGCAAACAAGGTTCTGCGTCAGGCGACGTCCGTTGACCGTGCCCGCCTTGGCAACCGCCGAGTAGTTCACGTTCTGCGCAGCGCCGTTGACAGCGCCGGTCGCCACAGGGCGCGTGCCCGTGGTGAGAACCGGAAGCTGGTTGGTAAACAGCGTCTTGACGCCATTCAATTCGCCCTGAAAGCCCTTGCGGTAGGTCGAAGTGCTCATTTCGGTTGGTGCAGGCAGCTTGACAATCTGATCGCCAAGGTTCTGCATGTCGAAATAGTTCATGACATAGGCGAGATTATCGTCACCGACGCGATTTTCCTTCAACCGCGTGTAGCCTGCAACAGCGTCCACCCAATTGCTAACCGCGTTGCCACCGGCTGCGTTGCCGGTCCAATCGGCCGACGCCAGAGTGGCAGTCTGCAAGATATAGGCGTCGATCTTTTCCGCCATCGAAGTCGCGGCACCCAGGAGCGCCTTGCTTTCGCGTGCATCGCCAATCGACTTGATCTTGACGAAATCGCCCCACCCCATGTTGGCGTTGAAGGTGCCGTCAACGGTGAAAAGTTCGGAACCGAAAACAGAGCCGTCAGTGCCCGCCGTAAGATCCTTCACGCCGTTTGTGGTGCGAGTGATGTTGTAGCGTGGCGCAACTTGTTCGAGAATTTGGAGGCCGTTGCGGTCATCCATTTCCCCATCATATTCGTTCCACGTCACGCATTCGGCGCTGACGAGATTATTCTGCAACACCATCGCAAAGGCGTTGAGAACCAATTTCTGTTGTTCAACAGTTACCGTGCCCATCGGGATAGTCCCTTCCTTGAAAAGTGGATCGGACTATCCCGATGCCACGAATTACCGACCTCGTTTCGCGTCTTGTTCCCAGGCTTTCTCAAAATCATCGAGATTGTCTGTAGCCGCGTTAATCTGCGTCCGGGAATTTGCCCCTCGCGCTGTATGCGTTGGCGGATCACCTGCCTTCGGGATCTTCCGGCCGCTTTTGGCCTTGCTGATCTCCGCGTCACGCTCCGCCACGTATTTTAGCTGCTGATAAGGGGAGAGCTTCGCCACTCGGGAGGCTTCGGCCTTATCTTGGGCCAGATCGTAGAGGATTTGCGCGCCATGTTCGGCATCGTGCGCTGCCTCAAAGGTTGGTTGGGAAAGATCCCAATCGCCCCGCATTCCAGCTTCGACAACGCTTTCCTGAAAATCTTCAAAAAGCTCGGTGCCTTTGGTTGCGAGATTGTCAACCTTTGTGAGAAGTTCCTGCTGCTGCCGTTGGGCCGCTTGCTGGTTCTCCCTTTCCTGCTCACGTTGCAGGACCGTTTCAGCTTGCTTGGTCGCCTTTTGATCAGCGAGCCATTCCAGCTTATCCTCAATGTAACGGTCATCGAGGTGCCCGAGCGGATATTTGTCAGTGTCGGTAGGATCCGGCGCTGCATTTCCAGTGTCAGGATTAACACTGGATTTTCCGCCTTGCAAGAGCTTTTCTAAATTTTCCAATCGTGCAGCCAAATCCGGAGCCGGAGCCGCTTGAATTTGGCGCAATTGCCGAGCCAATTCAGCCTTTTCCCGCTTCAAGCGATTTATCTGACTTTCCTTGGGATCCTTCGGGGTTTTGGGCTCTTTTTCGCCTTCCTCGCCCTCGTCTTTGTCCCCTTCGTCAAGGTTTTCTTCGACGGGTTTTTCTTCCGGCTTTTCCTCAATGGCGGGCGTTTCCTGGGGCTTGTCGCCGCCAAGATTGCTTTCACCCACTTCGACTTCGCCGGACGTTTCAAATTCGGCAAATTCGGCATCCTGTGGATGATCCGGTGCCCGCAGATAGCGCCCTACAGCCCGTTCCGCTGTCGTCATGATCAGCCTTGTTCTAGTCGTCATTGTCATTTTCTTGTTCTCCATTTTTCCGGGATTGAAATTCCATATCGCGCAAGTCGAAATCCCGATCTTCGTGCGCTAGGCTATTGTGTTGATCGAGTGTTTTCATCACCTGATCAAACTCAACATTGTCGGCATTTGTCAGCCGTTCGTCGTTCTTTCCTTCGACGTCCGATTTGCGGCTCTGCGCATCGAGCACGGCCTTATACGCCTGTGCCAACGCCAGATTTGCGCGTGCTTCGTTATTCTTGGCCTTCGCACTCAAATCGGCAATCGTTGCCTGTGCTTGGGCCTGCGCAAGCTCTTGCTGCATCTGCTGCATTTGCTGGTTAGCTGCCTGCATCTGCTGCATTTCTGGCGTCATTTCATCTTCCGGAACCATGCCCGGAGGCAGTTGCATCTTGAAGCGCCGTGCAAATTCGCCGGACTTCGGCCAATCCTGTGCTTCCGCGATAAGATCCATGACGCTCGCGGCCGTCTGCGGTGCAGCGTTGACAAAGGCCATCATCTGCTCGTTCGCAAGCGCACGCTTGGTTTCGGTGGCCGGGCCAACGGAGACAGTCACCCCATATTTGCCCATCGTCACATCGGAATTCGGATCGCTCGGATCGTTGATTTTTTGCAGAAGCATCTTGTCATCACGCCCAATAATCGTGACGATTCGCTGTGTGTCATAGATATACGGGATAAGCTCGTTGATATTTTCCGCGCAACGCGTGTCCGCGATTTTTGACCTGTCGGTATAGATGAATGTTCCTACGTCGGACACCATCTGCCGCTGCTGGATTGCAACCTTGGAAACTTCGTTCGACGGCATGCCCAAGGCCGCTTCATGGATATTCGAGATATCCTTGAGATCCTGGGTTGCCATGCCTGCTTCGTTGACGAGCGCCGCGTCGATCCCCGGTGGCGGGATATGGACAGGCGGATTTTCTCCATCATTGTAATAGAGAAAAGGATCGTCGCTGGACGGTGCCCGGCGCCATTTTGGCTCGTGCCCCTTGATTGCGTCCGGCGTCGTCAGCCATTTGTTGCGGGGAGCCGCGACAAGCTGCTCCGCAACGGTCGAGCGCCAATAATTGTGCAAGCGTTGCGGATCCTTGAGAAACCGGATCAAGCCCCAACGGTGGATCTTTTCGCCGTCATTCAGTTCCCATCCTGGGACACGATAAACCGGCAGAGACGAAATCGGGTAATCATATGGCCCTTCGAGAATGGCATTGCCGGAACAAATGTATAGCCGGGCAAATCGCTTGGGCACTTCACGGGTGTAGAGAGTTCCGTCAGCGCGCGTTTCCACGAAAGGCGCATACTCATATTCCTCCATGTCGGTGACGTCATGCACCGTGCCGTCCTGATAGAGCGCAAGCACCTTCGTGCCTTCTGTCACCATGCGCCAATAGGACACAATTCGCACGGTATCTTCCGAGATCCAGAAGCCGCTTTGGTTCCAGCGCTTTTCATTCAGAAACGACACTTCTGCGGCCCAAGGCCAGCGTTTCTTGAATTCTTGCTGTGGGATATCGTCGCCCACAAAGGCCCATTGGCAATCCCGGCCGGACGGCTCGAT
>ERZ869925.723-NODE-723-length-20326-cov-39.337921_pt1 | contig 20326 bp, 30 predicted proteins | sample MGYA00579311_ERZ869925 | MGnify/ENA primary metagenome ERZ869925 (study PRJEB32216, sample SAMN09231817) | wastewater metagenome | place: USA: Maryland | collected 2016-07-30 | study: EMG produced TPA metagenomics assembly of the PRJNA472060 data set (Reclaimed...
CTGATGCAGTCCGCAGAGGTGGATTGATTCAAGCAACGCTATATGAGTCAGCTGGCAAGACTGCTGAAAGAGCTGGTTACTTTGATGCTGCTGGCAAGTTGGGTATGGCTGGTCTATCTTATAGCAAGGTTGGTAGTGCGCCAACAACTAAAGCTCCAGTAACTGATTTAAGTGTACCGTACTCAGGACAAGGTTAATTATGGCTGAATTACCACGCTACCAACAAACAGGCTTATTGCCAGGTGATACGACTAGATTAGATTTTGCTGATGTTAAAGAAAGCATCAGTATGTCTAAAGGCATCCAGTCATCTTTGGACCGTATGTCCACTTTTGCATTTAAAGAGGCTGCTGAAAGAGCGCAACGTGAAGGCGCACAATATGGTGCTGAGAATCAGCCAGGTGTTGAGCAAGTGATGTTGGCAATTGAGGAAGGTAAATCTCCAGCAGAATTGTTTGTAAAACCAGGTACTGCTTTTGGTGATGCAGCTCGTAAGGTACAAGCTACTCAATTACGTACAGAATTAGAAGTTCGTGGCCGTCAGGATTTAGCAAGGTTATCAGCAAGTTTAGAGGCTGGTCCTGTGGATATGAAAGAAGTGACCACGCAAATTAAAGGTTTGACAGATGGCTTTAGTAGAGCATTGGCAAGTATTGACCCAGAGGAGTCTCTAAGATTTAGAGCCTCTATGGCTACTGCTGGTAACGCAGTCTATACCAAGGCAACTGAGAGAGCTGCCAAGATATACCAAGAAGGATTGCAAGTATTGGCTGGTGATTCATTGGCGGCTACTTCAACTATCCTAGCTGATACTTTAACCTCAGAGTCAGACCCAGTTGCATTGCAAAAACGTTTTGATGTAGAGCGTGGTCGTGTATTTGAGGTTGCCAAACAAACTGGAGACCCAGCTTTTATTAAATCAACAATGGATGCGTTTGATAAAAAACGTCTAAATGCTATTGTGGATTACGTAACCAAGTCTGACTTTGCTCCTACTCCTATGGCTGGCTTACGCAGATTAGAGTCAAAAGACTTTGGTAAATTATCCAATGTTATGCAGTTTGTGGATATGGACAAGCTCCGTAAGCAATATGTTGAAAGAGCTGGTGAAACTGCAACTTTATGGAAACGCAGCTCAGAGTTAAAAGCAGCTGAAAATATTGACCTAGTTAATAACATTAAAGATGATATTTGGTCTGGCAAGATTAGTGGCCAAGTAGGTTATAACCGCATCAAGGCATTAGGCGTTACCTTACCTGATGAAGAACGCAAGGCTTTCTTACATGGTGACTTTGCTGGTGCTAATCCTCAGGTGTATGGTGAGTTTGAGTCTATGGCTGACCGTGGTAACTTGGGTGAAGAAGTCATCAATACCTATGCTAAGTCAGGCGTTATATCTTGGAAACAAGCCAACTCTCTAAAGAAGATTGCTCGTGGCAATGACCAGGATATGTCTCGTGCAAGACAGTTTGTGCAGAATAGTCTTGGTGTACCTGATTTAACTATGCCAGGTTTCGGCCAAGAGAAGGCTCGTGTTGCTGATATTAACTCCCAGTTGGCTAAAGAAAAGCAAGATGCTCTTAATGCTGGCTTGCCATTTAACTCTATGGACCGTGCAATGGAGTTGATTAACGATAAGAAAACAACTCTTATTACTGAAGGTAAGAAAGCATCAAGAGAGGCACTCAAGAAAAAGACTGATGAACTTAAAATTGAGTACCGTGAAGATTACACGGATGAGACTCTTAAACGTTTGGGCGTTAAGAGTGAAGATGACCGTAGGCGTATTTTAAGAATAACTAAGGAAATTCAAAGATGATAGACCAAAGATTCCTTGATGATTTGGCGCAAGACTTAAAGCTGCCTCCTGATGAGACACAGCCAGAGATGCAATTAGCATCTGCTAATACTGGTGTGACTACGGATGCTGGTGGTTTTGTTGGCTATCGCTTGAATATGCCTAAGGGTTTGAATACTCGTGAGAACCAAGCCAAGCAGTCAGTATTAATTGCTGATACTTTGGCTGGTGCTGGCAAGGGTGCGGTACAAGGTTTCGTTGGTTTGCCTGGTGACTTAGAGTCTATTGGCCGTATGGCATTGAACTACCTTGGTTATAACGTTGATGAGAATACAGCGTTGCCTACGTCTGAAGAAATTGGTAAGAGATTGGAGTCTGTGCTTGGTCCAGTAATTCCTCCTAACCAAACTACTGGCGTACCTACAGAGGAGCGTGTTAGAGCTGCTGAAGGTGGTGAGCTAGGTGGTGAGATTGTTGCTCCAGGTGGACAGTTAAAGTTGGCTGGTAAAGTTGCCAAGCCTGTAATGAAAGCCACTAAAGAAATCATTGAGGCTGGTAAAGATTTGCCAGTTGGCATGAGCATTAAAATGCTTGATGGTACTGAAGAAGTTATTGAAAAAGCTCCAAAGACTGAAACTAAAGCATTTAAAGATTGGTTTGGAAAATCAAAAGTTGTTGATACTGAAGGCAAGCCAATAGTTCTTTATCATGGCACAGACCAATCTTTTGATGAGTTTCAAGGCACGTCTTGGTTTACAACTTCAAAATCAGATGCCTCTAATTATTCAAATATTATTACTCCTGGCAAAGAGCATACGCCTAACGTAATGCCAGTATATGTATCAATTAAAAAGCCAAAGTATTTGGAAAATTATGCCAATAGAGATGAAGTTGAAAAAGCAAAGCAATCAGGTAAATATGATGGTGTAATTGTTAAAAATGTAATGGGTAGCGATAAGAGTTACTTTATTACATTTAAACCAGAACAAGTTAAGTCTGTATTTAATGAAGGAACGTTTGACCCTAAGAACCCTAAAATGCTTAAAGGTGTAGGTGTAGGCGGTACAGGCGCAGCAATGTCTCAAGAGGAAAATAAATAATGGCAATTAAACCGTTGAACGACAGACTAGATGAGCTATCAGGTGTTGAACAGGATACAGCTCAGTTACCTCCAGAGACTCAGCCATTAGAGCAGATTGCTTTAGATAACGCTCCAGTAGAGTTTGAGCCAGTACAAGTTGCTGGCAGACTAGATGTATTAAAGGAAGTTTTAACAGCTCCTAAGCGTGTTAAAAAGCCTATGATTCAAGAAGGCGCAGCCGTTGAGAAGGTTGGTCCATATCAGGTTATCAGAGAGACAAACCCTCAAAAAGCCGTGGATATTCTTAATACGGCTGAAGATATGCCTACAAGCGGTAAGCCATCTGCTCCTCCTGGTGTACAAGAGACTGCATTTAACCTAGACCTTATCAAAGATGAGGATGGCGTTAAGCAGTTTATTGAGGCTACTGCTCGCAGCGTAGGCGCAGATAAGCTAGAGAAAATCAGTTACACAGAAGTGGCTGCTAAAGCTGCTGAAGATGGATACGATGAGGCTTTCTTAGCTCGTATCATTGACCCTAATGCTCCTACTCTTGCAGACCCTACACAGGCTTACAAGATGCTATTGGCTATTACCGATGCTGGTAAGAGAGCCTTTGATTTAGGTGAGCAAGTAAAGTTGGCTAAAGCTGACGGCACTCTTACGCCTGAGTTAGCTAGTCAATTCCAGCAAGCGATTGCTTTAGAGAGCGTATTGGTTAAGGCATCTCGTGGCCGTCAGGCTGATATCGCTAGAACGCTAGGTATTTTCTCTCAAGCTCGTGAGTCATCTGCTATGCGTGGCCAGATGCTTGAAGGCTTGATGACTGAGGCTGGCGGCATTGAGTCAGTCTTTGATATGGCTAACAAGTACACAGCCCTAGACTCACGTTCTGCTAGAGCGAACTTGTCTGAGAATATGTTTGCTAATGGATTTAGTAAAGCTAAAGATGTTTGGATGAGTACATGGATTAACGGCTTATTGTCTAGCCCAGTTACTCATGCTAAGAATATTGCTGGTAATACATTCTTTGGTGCGTATCAAATCCCAGAAAGAGCCTTGGCATCTGTCATTGGTTCTGCTCGTAACCTGTTATTCAAGGGTGGTGAGGCCGGCATTAAGATGAATGAAGTCCAGGCTCAGGCCATTGGATTCCTACAAGGCATCCGTGAAGGTGGTGAGATATCTATTACTGCGTTTAAGAAGAATCAATCCACAGACCCATTTACTAAGATTGAAGATGTGCGTGTTGGCAGAGATGCTTTTGATATTGACTTTGGTGACTCTGATACAGGCAAGGCTATGTCTAGTGCCTTACGTTACTGGGGTAAGTTCGTAACTCTACCAGGCCGTGCATTGATGGCTGAAGATGAATTTTTTAAAGCCGTAGGCTATCGCATGGAGTTGAACTCTCTAGCAGTTAGAGAAGGCAACAATATGTATGACAGCTTGATTCGTTCTGGCATTGCTCCAGATGATGCCTCAAGACAATCATCTGAGTTGGTAGCTAGTTTATTGGCCAACCCTACTCCTGATATTGACGAGGCAGCTAAAGGCGTATCTCGTACTGTAACCTTTACTCGTGAGCTAGAGTCAGGTGTTTTAAGCAGTATGCAGCAAACTGCTCAGAATCCATTGATTAAGATATTTGTACCGTTTATCAAGACTCCTACTAATATCGCTTTGGAAACCATGTCTCGTACTCCAGGCTTGAACTTTGCATCTCCTAGATTCTGGGGTGACTATAACGCTGGTGGCATCCGTAGAGACCAAGCCTTAGCTCGTGTGACTTTGGGTGGTAGCTTGATTTACGCAGCTGGTAGCTACTCATTAGAGGGTCGCTTAACTGGTTATGGCCCAATGCGTAACGAAGATAAGAAGGCATTAGAGGGTGGTGGCTGGCAGCAATTCTCAGTAGTCTTTGATAAGGCTGATGTAAGCCCAGAGACTTTGGCTGAGTTTGAGCAGATTACCTCTGTGAAGTATGGCCCTGATAAGGTATATGTAAGCTACGCTGGTATGGAGCCATTGGCTACTTTGTTGGCCATTGCCTCTACATCTGCTGAGTATTCTATGATGACTCCAGGCGGCTCTGATACAGAGAAGATTGCTATGGGTGGTGCTTTGGGCATCTATCAGTACCTATCAGACCAGCCAATGCTACAAGGCTTTGGTGAGATTACTAAGGTATTTAGCTCTGGCAAGAAAGACGGCCCAGGAATCCTAGCTGACTTAATGAAGAAAGTAGTTAAGCAAGCAACTGAGTTTGGTATCGGTGGCTCTCCAATTGGCGCACATAGTTCATTCGTGGCTATGGTGGAGCGCACTATGGACCCATCAAAATCTAATACAATGCCTAGCTCTATGGCTATCTCCTCTACAGAACCAGCTGCTCGTGGATTCTGGGAGGCAGTCAACTACTACAAATCTCGTAACCCATTGACTTCAGACAGTTTACCTCGTGCTTTGGACCCTATTACTGGTGACGTATTGAAGGCTGGCAAGGGTAACTTGTATGAGGCAGTAAGCCCATTCAAGACATCTGATGGTAAGTTCTCCCCAGCTCACGCTACCTTGGTTGAGTATGGCGTACCAGCCTACCAGCCTAAGCGTTCTATAGATGGCGTTGAATTGTCTGCATCTCAGTACAACCGTTGGATTGAGTTATCCACAGGTGACGGCAGACTAGCTGATGCTATTACTGCTTATGGTAAGTCTCCTGACATTCAATCCCAGGCTAATCGTGACTTGGCAAGCGTTCAAGCCATGATTGCTCAAGAGATATCTAATGCTTATGAGCAAGGTAAAAAGATGTTGATTCAAGAGGACCCAGATTTACGTGATGCCCTAGAAGATGTGGCAGAGGCTAAACGTGAATATGGTAAATATAAACGCTAGATTTTTTAGCAGAAATCAATTAGATTCGGATAAACAGTAAGGAATTAATATGGCTGATTACGCAATAAGTAACGTACCTCGCAGAGTGGTCTATGCCGCAAGTGGCACAGGCCCTTATGCCTTTACGTTTGAAATCTTAGACCAGACAGATATCGCAGTCTATAAAGCCAGTACCTTACTGACTTTGACTACCGACTATACAGTAACAATTAACTCTAACGGCACAGGCTCTGTAACTCTAGTGGCCTCAGCTGGCACATCTAACATCACGATTGTTGGTGCTAAGAATATCCAGCGTACCTCAGACTTTACAACTGGTGGTGACTTGTTCGCTAACACGTTGAACGATGAGCTAGATAACCAGACAATCTTTATTCAGCAAGTAGCTGAGACAGCAGAGCGTGGTCTTAAGGCTCCAGTAACGGACCCTACAGATATCGCTATGACATTGCCAGCCAAGGCATCTCGTGCTGGTAAAACTCTAGCGTTTGATGCTAACGGCAACCCAGTAGTGGGTGAGGACATTGGTAACTGGCGTGGTAACTGGACTGCTGGTACTGCTTACACAGTTCGTGACTTAGTTAAGGATGCCTCTAACTATAACGTGTACCGTTGTAATACGGCTCATACCTCTACAGGTTCTGCACCAGTTAAGACTAATACAGATTCAGCTAAATGGGACTTAGTGGTTGATGCTGAGTATGCAGCAGACCAAGCCCAGGATGCTGCTGATTCTGCAACTGCTGCTGCAAGTTCTGCTAGTGCGGCCTCTACATCTGCAAGCAATGCCTCTAGCTCTGCATCCGCAGCCTCTACGTCTGCTACTAATGCGGCTAGTTCTGCAAGCACAGCAAGTACACAGGCTACCAATGCAGCTAACTCTGCTAGTGCAGCCTCTACTTCAGCTACAAACGCTAGTAACTCTGCAACTGCTGCTGCTACCTCAGCAACTAACGCATCTAATAGCGCATCAGCTGCTAGCACATCTGCGACTAATGCCTCTAATAGTGCGACTGCGGCATCTAACTCAGCGTCAACTGCAAGCACTCAAGCCACTAATGCGGCTAACAGTGCGACTGCCGCTAGTACAAGTGCAACCAACGCAAGCAACTCAGCAACTGCGGCAGCTACTTCAGCGACTAATGCAAGCAATTCAGCAAGTGCTGCTAGCACAAGTGCGACAAACTCAGCTAACTCAGCAACTGCCGCCGCATCATCAGCAACATCAGCGGCATCTTTATATGACCAGTTTGATGACCGTTACTTAGGGTCTAAATCATCTGCACCTAGCGTTGATAATGATGGTAATGCCTTGTTGACTGGTGCGTTGTATTTCAACACAGTTGATAATTCAATGAAGGTTTGGAATGGCTCTATTTGGTTAGACGCTTATGCGTCTTTATCTGGCGCATTATTAGCAACAAATAATTTATCTGATTTAGCAAATAAAAATACATCAAGAGCAAATTTGGGTGTTGCTATTGGTGTTGATGTTCAAGCCTATGATGTTGAGTTAATATCTGCTGTTAAGAGAGGTTTGTTCAGAAAAGCAGACCCAACTATTGTTGCATGGACTAAGACAGGTAACTTCACATTACAGACAGCAACAACTTTGTATATTGATGTGAATGGCTCTATCAAGACTATTGCTAGTGGCACAAGCATTACAATGCCTACTGCAACAACTGGCACAGACTATGCAATTTGGGCTAAGACAGACGGCACATTAGAGGCTACATCTAATCATACAAGTCCACCTACTGCTAATGCTCGCAAGGTTGGTGGATTCCATTATGCGGCTGGTGGCAATGCAACTGGTCAAAGTGGTGGTAACTCAACTCCTCAAATCAATGAATACTCATTATGGGACTTGAAATTTAGACCAGCTTGTAATGACCCTAGAGGTATGACTTTGGTGGCTGGTGGATTTTGGGTTGATATTTACCTTGCCAATACTGATTGTGATGCTAATGGCACATCTAAATACAATGTGACTATGGCAGATGGCTCAAGCCCACCTAAAGTGCCAACTGCTTTTGGCGGCAATGGCTCAACAACTTATGGCTCTTTGACATGGTTTGAATCATGTGAACTTGCTAGTGCTTATGGTAAGCGTTTGCTAACTCAAAGAGAGTTTATGGCAATGGCTTATGGAACGACTGAAGCATCATCTGTTGGCACAGACCAAGTATCTACTATCCTAAATGCCGCTTACACATCAAAATGGGGTGTAATGCAATCTACTGGCGTTTTATGGGTATGGGGTGATGATAGGGGAGGGCCATTCGCGGGGGCATCATGGAACGCTAATACTGAAGGTAGAGGCTCAGAATACAACGCACCTAACGCTGTCCGCCTTGGTGGCGACTGGGACGATGGCTCGGTCTCTGGTTCTCGTTGCTCGATTTGGGACGCCTCGGCTTCGCTTTCGGACGGCAACGTTGGTGTGCGGTGTGCTTGTGACCACTTGTTACTTGATTGATAGGGTCGAAAGACCCTATGGAAGTATTTAAGGACAATGTAGTTAATTATGAACAAATGGCAATCATGGAAAAGTATGAAACCTTGGTTGCTTATTTGTATCCAATAGCTCAGTCAATGCCTAGAAAGCATGGAGTTGCTAGGGATATGTTTTTAAAATGTCTATTTGGTCAAGCAGAATTGTTTTATGAAGCTGGTAAAACGAATCAGGTAGGTAAGTTATATGTCGCAGATGCTGGCTTGGCTCAACTGCGATTTTGGTTGCGTTTCTTAGTTCATCAAAGCACACGGGGTATATCTGTTCATCAGCACAAAGTAGCTTTATTTATGCTTTCGGAGATTGGCAGTATGCTAGGGTCATGGATAACTAAGCGCAAAGGTTGAAATGGGCAAAGACGCTGTCATCCTTGGTGGCAACTGGAACAATGGCTCGAACTCTGGTTCTCGTTGCTCGAATTGGAACAACTCAGCTTCGAATTCGAACAACAACATTGGTGTGCGGTGTGCTTGTGACGATATTAGTATTTCGCTATATAAATGCCACGGCTTTATATGCAGACCTAGTAAGATATGGTCAGCCATTTTTACCTGCTTCGGCAAATACATTGTGCGGTTCAGGATGCCCTTAGTATCTATGAGAACAGGGCTACTGACATGAATTCCTATAATAACCTCATTGAAAAGATTGCAGATATTGATAATCTAAAAGATGCTTTTATTAGGACAGCAAGAGCAAAAAGAAGGACTTTTGGATACCTTCAATTTAAAGAATATAAAGAATTAAACCTAGAATACATAAGAGATGAGTTACTAGATTCATCTTACAAGATTGGCGATTACAGGCATTTTACTATTTTTGAGCCTAAACCAAGATTAGTATCAGCATTAGAGTTTAAGGATAGGATAGTGCAACACGCTATTGTTGGTGTAATTGAGCCTATATTTGATGCTACATTTTTGCCTAATACATTTGCTTGCAGACTTGGTAAAGGCACTCATGCTGGAGTTAAATATATCCAGTCAGAATTAAGAAAAGAGCCTAAGCCATTGTTTTATTTAAAGACAGACTTTAGTAAGTTCTTTCCTAGCGTTAATCACAATATATTACTTGAGTTAGTTCATAGAAAAATCAAATGCAAAAAGACATTATATTTAATTGAAGAAATAGTAAAACCCAATGAAACAGGTATTCCTATTGGCAGTTTAACCAGTCAATTATTTGCGAATGTCTATGGAACTATCATTGATAACTATATTCATCACGAATTAAAGTATCGAAGATGGGCTAGATATATGGATGATATTGTTATATTAGATTCAGATTTAAACAAATTAAGGGCAGATTTCTACAAAATAGCTGAATTTTCAGATAAAAATATGGGCATGAGAATCAGTAAATGGCACGCTAGACCAGTTAAAAGTGGGATTAACTTTTTAGGGTATAGAATATGGGAACATTACAAATTATTAAGAAAATCAAGTGTTACAAATGCAAAAAGAAAAATTGATAAATATGTAAGAGTTGGCGATAATTTGGCATTGGATAAATTTTTGGCTTCATGGAGAGGTCATGCTGAATGGGCTGATACAGGAAATTTATTTAACTGGTTAGAGAGGAAATATGAAAACCATTATCAATACTAGAGAAGATTTAGACGCTATTGTTGGAACGCCTGAGCATGAGCAATTTATGCAGATTCTAAAAGGCTCAATGACAAGAAAGCAAAATATTCAAATTTATCCAGAGGGATACAATCAACCTGATTATCAAGGTGAAAAGCTAGAACCAATTTGGGAAGATGTTGAAGATTTGTCAATGATTGAACGCTTTGGTTTTACTAAAGCTGATTTTGCATAGGTGAGTGATGATGGCTACTATTAGTGAAACAGAAGCTAGATTAAGCACACATGAAGAAGTTTGCGCTTTTAGATATGAGACTATCAATGCTCGTCTGAAAAGATTAGAGCAGATTCTCATGGGTGCCTGTGGCTTTATCATTGCAGTCCTCTTAGGCATTGCTCTAAAGCTATGAGAACTATTAGCTATTTACTTCTTGGACTACTCATTGGTGGGTCAATGGCAGTAGCTATGGCCCAGCCTATTGTTACAGAATCAACCAGCAAGGCTGAGACCACAGTTAAGTCTCCTCCTCCATCTGCCATCTCTCCCAACATCACAACGATTAATAACGTGATGTGTAAGGGTGGCGTATCAGCTGCTATCCAAACTCAGATTCTTGGGTTCTCTGCTGGCTCTACATTTACAGACCTCAACTGTGAGATGGTCATTCTCTCAAGAGAGTTGTCATCCCTACAGATGAAGGCTCCAGCTGCTGCGCTACTCTGCCAGGATGCTAGAGTCTGGTGGTCCATGTGGGATGGTGGTGTACCTTGTCCGATTGAAGGTAAGATAAACGTAGAGGCTAAGAACCATTGGCTATCTAACCCTGACTTAATCCCAAGCAGACCTAAGATAAAATGAAATGGCTGGTAGCCTTACTAGCCTGTATCGGTATAGCTCAGGCTCAAGTCATTCAACACCAGATATCGGATGATGCTCATGTCCGTATCCCTTTACAGTTTCCTTTTCCTTTGTATGGCCGTACATTTACTGATAGCTTTATGTACAGTAACGGTGTTGTGGGTTTTGGCTCAGTAAATAATCATTGGTGCTGCTCAGGCCACGACTTACGTAATGCCAGAGGATATGAGTTTAACTTCTCTATCATGCCTCTACAGACAGACCTCATCAACTATGGCCAAGGCAGATTCCTAACTGAAGGCACTCCACAGTATCAGAGATATATGTGGGAGAACATCTCTGAGTATGGCGTACCAGGCAATCTCAATACCTTTGGCCTAGAGATTAGGCCATCAGGATATATCGGTATCCATTACGAGAAGATTAACATCAGTCCGTGGAGACCTATCACAATGGGTATCACAGGAGATACAACTCAGGGTGAGTACACTCAGTTCTATCACGGCCCAGGGTACAGCTCAACTGTAGCACCTAGTCATATAGTTGGCTCTACTGGAAACCTATGTCTATCCAATCCTCTGTCAGACCCATCATGCCCAGGCTATGCAGATGCGTACCTGGCGCAGCAATGCTCTGCCAATCCTTTGTACAGCCCTAGTTGCCCTGGCTATCAGCAAGCATACTTTGCCCAGCAATGTACTTTAAACGCTCTGTATGACCGTGATTGTCCAGGGTATAACGAGGCCTATGCCTTGGCTAATATCGTGGCTCCTACGCCTATTGCTATCTCTGCTCCTGTGTTACAAATCAGTATGACTGGTGGTGTATCTGTAACCACTCCTGTCATTGCAGACCCTGTGGTGAACGAGGTGGTAACAAGGCCAGCTCCAGCTGCGAGCAACCCTGTATCTAATGCTAGGAATCCTGAGCCAACTAGTCAGCCAACTAGTCAGCCAGAGAAAAAGACTGAGGAGAAAAAGGACAGCAAGCCTGAGCCTAAACCTGTGGCAAAACCTCAGGTAAAAACTGCTGATGCAAAGTCAATTGAAATGCCCAATTTAACGCCAACCCCTGTTAAGATTGAGCAAGTGCAACTCATTGATTTACTTAGCAGAAAGATGATTAGTAAACCTTTGAGTACCAATGCGAGAGCTTATTACTTGATGACCATTGGTGGACAACGTAGCCATGAGGAAATGATAGATGAGCAATACAGAGAAAGAAATTAGTGTAGCTGGGTTTAGCTTTAAGCTAACCAACAAATTGATGGTGATGGTAATCAGTATTGCACCTGTAGTTGGTGGTGCTTTCTGGGGAGCCTTTGAGTTCTATAACGATTACATGAGTATGCGTTCTGCCATCAAGAACTATGTCAGCCCAGACTTTACTGAGTACGATAAGAAGTTGGCCCTGATGGAGGAGTCCACGTCTAAGGTCAATGACTATACAAGAGACATCAAGAACGACATCAAGAATGATGTACGCAGATTAGAGAAGGTTGTTGAACAGGTTGAGAGAGACGGCAAAGTGTTAGCTCGTGAAGTAGATAAAGACTTACGTGAGATGCGTAAGGAAACTGACAACAAGATTCGCAGAGCTTTGGACAACCCACTTGTAAATAAGGAGCAGTAATGTTTTCATTAATCTCAACCCTTGGCGGCCTACTAGTCTCTGGCCTACCAAAACTATTGGATTTTTTTCAAGATAAATCTGACAAAAAGCATGAGCTAGAGTTGGCTCAGATGCAGAGAGACCGTGAGCTACAGATGATGGAGCGTGGCTTTCTTGCCCAGGCTAAGGTAGAAGAAATCCGTACAGACCAAGTGATGATGAATACAGATATGGAGATGACTAAGGCGGCATACGAACACGATGCCAAGGTCCTTGAGAGAGCTGCTCCGTGGGCATCAACCTTTGTAGCAACTGTCAGACCATTGGTCACATACCTATTTGTTGCTGAGTTGGTGCTTATTAATATCGGCATCATGGGATATATGTTCATGCACAATCACTTGATTACCAACGTTGATGACTTAATCAAAGCAGCTGAGGTTATCTTTAGTGAAGATGAGATGGCCATGTTAGGCGCAATCATCGGCTACTGGTTTGGCTCAAGAGGCTGGCAGAAGAAATGAAGGTAAGCCAAAAGTGCATACAACAAATAAAGCAAGATGAGGGCGTTAGGAACAAACCGTACCAATGCCCAGCCTTGCTTTGGACAGTAGGAGTAGGCCATGTTATTGACCCTAACCACGCTAAAGTACCAATGGCTGATAGAAAGGCATTACCTATACCTCCAGGTTGGGATAGGGTTCTAAGTGCTGACGAGATTGATGACATTCTCCGTAAGGATTTAGAAAGGTTTGAGGCTGGTGTTTTAAGACTAATAAAAGTCCCATTGACACAGGGACAATTTGATGCTTTAGTATCATTTTCGTTCAACGTTGGACTAGGTAACTTGCAGAACTCTACCCTTAGGATGAAGGTAAACCGAGGTGATTACGAGGGAGCAGCAGAGCAATTTTTAGTATGGACTAAGGCTGGTGGCAAGGTGTTGCCTGGCTTGGTCAAGAGAAGAACCCACGAGAAAGAAATGTTTGAATCTTAACTAATAGGGTGCTAAGAAGATGAAGTTAGTTACTCCACAAACTGTACAAGCAGTCTATGAGATGCTCATCCAATTGCCTCCATTCAATCGTTGGAACTTACCTCCATCCAAGCACGTAAACTTTGAAGTAACCAATGACCCCACGTGCTACGGTGAGTATGAGCCTGAGCCTCATACCATCAGAATCTCATCAGCCAAGCTAGGCTTTTTAGATAACGTCACTCGCACAATGGCTCACGAAATAATCCACATGAGACTGTACATAAAAGGCAGCAAGAGCTGGGACAAACACGATACGGTATTTAACAACCTATCACATAAGGTAGCCATCCAATTAGGCTACGACCCCAAGGAGCTTTAATGGTTCAAGCATCATGTAGTGAAGTAGAGTTCATAAGATTATTCAAAGAGCTTGGCTCTCCTCAGGCAGTTGCAAACTACTTAGGCGTGAGTGTTCGTAACGTTTACCGTAGGAGAACTGACTTAGCTAATAAAGGCATTGTCCTAGAGACCACCAACATGAGTGGCAATACGGTCAAGTACGATAGAGAAGGTCTAAAGCAAAGACTAGAAAAGCGAATTGCTCAAGCAGAGCATAACGTCAGACGTGGCATTGCAATGGAGAAGGGCAGAGTTATTGTATTCTCTGATGCCCACATCATCCCTGGATACAACACGACTGCATCCAGAGCCTTGATTGAGATGATTAAAGAGTTCAAGCCTGAGGTGATTGTCTGTAATGGAGATGCCTTTGATGGCCAGAGACTCAGCAGATTCCCACGCTTGGGATGGGACCAGACCTTTACAGTCAAGCAAGAGCTAGAGGCTTGCGTTGAGTATCTGACTGAGGTTGAGAACGCATCACGACATAAGTCTAATCTTATCTGGACTCTTGGTAATCACGATGCTCGCTTTGAATCCATGCTTGCTAACAGTTCTGCCCATAACTATGAAGGCATCAAAGGGTTTACCCTTAAAGACCACTTTCCATTATGGCAATCTTGCTGGAGCTTTTGGGTCAACGATGATACGCAGATTAAGCATCGTCACAAAGGTGGCTACAACGCTGGCCGTGCCAACGTACAGGCAAGCTCAGTACATACGGTGACTGGTCATACCCACGTATTGACTGTGCATCCATTCACGACATTGAACCCAGCTTTCAGAATGGGAACCATCTATGGTGTACAGACTGGCTGCCTGGCTAATCCTTATGGCCAGCAGTTTAGTTACATGGAGGACTCAGCAAGAGACCACAGGAGTGGCTTTGCTATGTTGACCTACGACAGAGGGCAGCTGTTGCCACCAGAGTTAGTGCAAGTGTGGGATGAGGAGAACGGTGAGGTTACTTTCCGTGGAAAGATTTTGGGAGTCTAAAGGATAGCTATTAAACCAGCTATATACATTAGAACTGCCACAGCCTCTACAAGCAGCAAAGCATTGTCTCGGTATAGGTAGCCTTGGACTGTCCACAGAAAGCTGCCTACAAGCCCAAAGAATAAGTTTAAAGGGTATATATTTAGACTGGTCAAGGCTATGCCTATCAAACACAGCACAGTCCCTGACCATCTAATCATTTATTGACATCCCCAGTAAAGTCCTCTGGATATTTTAATGTTGGCTTACCCATTGCAGAGCAGAACATATCCAGTTGCAATGCAATATCCTCCATGCTCTCAGCAACAATGGTGGCCACGCCATAAGCGTAGGGTGTGCCAGTTGTATCGTAGAAAACCTCAGCCAACTCCAGCTGCTCAGAGCCAAAGTCATCAACTAAATTAATGATTCTATGATTCCACATGGCTCCTCCTAGCTTGCATCAATCATTGTTCTGCGTTTAGCAGTAAAGGCGTTCATGCCAGAGATTTGTACAGGGTTCATCTTGTCAATGATGTGCTTGTTAGCTCCGTGCAACTCCTCTAGTTTTTGACGTTTAGTATCTTTGGTCAATGATTTAGATGCGGCCACCTTATCTGCCATTGCATTGTAAGCCTCAACCCACTCAGTCATACTTTCAAACAAGGTATCATCCTTGCCTGGGATGCGCAGAGCTAATCTCAAGACTGGTTCTATATTCGCAGGAAGTGTTGTATTTACGCTACTCTCTATAATATTTTTTGCCTTATTTTCCAAAACACTTGCATCAGTCTTGGCAAAGTTGAGAGGATTAGCTACTGGTGCTGGTCTGCCTTTGCTTGCTGCGTTGCCATCATCATCCTCTGGAGCAATGCCACAGGCTGCCATGAGTGAGTAACGTCTAGCGTAGGTAAGTGCAGAGCCGTATCCCTGTGGGTCATTCTTAGCAGCTGGTACGTGCAAGATGCCACAGTCAAGCAGCTCTCCAGACTCGTGCATAAAGATTGTCTCTACTGACACGCCATCATCACATGGGTGGCATTTCTGGACCAATGCAATACCGTTGTTATTAAGCGCATCAATGACGGCCTTAACGCAAGTTGACAGGTCTGCGTACTTAGTTTTAAAGAAAGGATTGTTAGAGTCCTTGAGTGCTGGTGCAAACTCTTTCTGAGCTTTGACCAATGCAGTTGCTATGTTTTTCATTTCAATTCCTTGATTGTTAGTGTTGATTGTCTTACTGTGTACGCCTCTTTTGCTGGGACAATGCGAGCTACAGTTGCTTTGTAGCTGCGTGTTGGCCATGAGATTTGATACTTGCCAGCGATGCCGTACTTATGGTTCTTGAGAATCTCCATGAGCTGAGTCTGAGCTTGCTCGTTCTCTGCCTCTAGTTTTGCTGCCTTGGCTTTGTTCTCCTGGATTAGCTTTGCCAACTCCTCTGCGTAGTCATCCAGTTTTAATGGCTCCTCATCCGTGGCATCTGAATAGGTGCGAGCTGCATCCTTGGGATTCTGTACTGGGTAATAGTCAATCTCCCCAGTATTCTTGTACCTATCAAGACGGTCTTGAAAGTCTTTAGATACTTTCTCAATCGTCTCCAGAGTCTGTGGATGCAAGGCAAATACAAAGATACGCAACTCTGTACCTTTGTATAGCGTAGCAATTGCTCCCCATTGAGCTTTGTAAATAGCCATCTGAGCTTGCAGCTGGAGTGGTCCACGCCATAACGGTGGCACATCCTCAGCATCCATCGCTGTGAGCTTGGCCTCTAGCACTCCTGTGCCATCAAGTCTGATAGAGTCCTGGCCAACAACAAAGATGCCACGCTCAGGGTCTGAGAACAACTCCTCTCCATTGCCAGTAGCCGTACCATCCAGGCTACAGCTGATAGGCCAATCATCGTGGAAGTAAGCCTCCTCGTGGTTGTAGTCTAGCTGGCTGCATCCTAGACGGTTGGCTGCCTCCATGAGAATGGTTGGCTCTAGCTTGTTACCCCATTCCATTGATTCATTGCTGATGTCTGGTGGTTGATTGCCTTTGATGGCCTCAATGGACATAAGCAACTCATCATTGGCAGAGCGATACTTGCTCATCCCCATAATTGCTGGGAGCCGTGATGCTGATAGCATCGTGTTTGGTGTGAGTTTACCGACCATTATTCTCTTTCTTCTTGGTTGATGAGTGTGAGTGTGTGCTGTAAAGAGTTGGCTACTCTGACAAAGCTCTCTGAGTATTGCTCTGCAATCTCAAAATTTCTGACTGTGGTGGCCTTATGAATCTCTCTTATCAATCTGTTTGACTCCAAAATCAATTCAGAATAATCCATTATTTCTCTCCCATGTAAACGTACTTGGCCCAGCGTGACTCATCATTCTTCTCTGTAATCGTGTTGATGATGTGATGCTCTTTCAGCACATAGATGTAATGAGCCAGGCGTGTGATGCCGTACTTCTGAATGGCATCCCAAGATGTAATGCTCTTTTTCTTTTGCAAGTGAGCAAGGACTTGTTCTTTTTGTGTACGTGTTTTAGACATTTTTTCCCTCATTTCTAGCAGCTAAGTGACGATATGTAGCCCACTTCTCTTGATGACGTGGGTCCTCTGATGGTGGTAGCCATCCCAAACGCTTTAACGTATCCAAGATATTTGTCTTTGCAGCTGGGATGTACGGCTTGTCAATGTTATCTAAACCTCTCATTTACACTCCTATCGCAACGATGATTATGAAAGCGATGAGACTTACCGTTGCCAAAGCCATATCGCTGATTGATTCTTTTGGTGCTACGCACAAATCTTTTGCTGTGTAATCGTACTTATTCATTTATCAAAACTCCTCATGTATTTATCAATTAACTTCTCACGCTTACGTCTCAACATACTTTTGTGGACATTGGGAAACAACTTAAAAAACCAATGACGAATCCACAATATTGATACCCCAATAATCATTAGTATTGCCAGGCCTCCAACTACCAGGTAAGCAACTGCCAATATGTACAAAATAAGTTCACGCATACTGCACCTTTCTCATCAATGTCCCAACCTGGGATGGATGCCATTGAGTGTTACCTCTTGGCGTTTTAAACCCTCTCTGGCTCAATACCTGAGCTACTGAACGCAAGTCCATGCCAATGAACTCCTTGATTACTGGAGCCATCTGCATCACATAGCTATCAACACGGCTTTGGATAGCGTTTAAACCAGCCTTAGAGCCGTTCTGTGGAGCTGGGCTACCTAACTTAGTGCCACGAGCTTTGGCCATCTGTAGGGCTGATTTAGTGCGTTCTGATATCTTCTTTGCCTCCCACTCAGCAAACACAGCTGCCATCTGTAGGAATGTACGGTCAGCCTCAGGCATATCAGCAGCAATGAACTGCACGTTTGACTCTAATAAACCTGAGATGAAGTGAACGTTACGAGCAAGACGGTCCAGCTTGGCAATAACCAATGTGGCTTTGTGCTTTTTAGCAAGAGCCAAGGCCTGTGCCAGCTGTGGGCGGTTGTTCTTGCGACCAGACTCAACCTCTGTGAACTCAGCGATGATTGCCTGGTCTTTAGTGAAAGCCTTAACGGCTGCTTGTTGAGCCTCAAGGCCAAGGCCTGACTGGCCCTGACGTTGAGTACTTACACGGTAGTAGGCTACAAACATGATTGGCCTCTTAATATTCAAGACCAAAATCTTGAGGGTCTAAACCCTTTTCCAAGATGCGACCAGCGGCACCGTTTTGGAGTGCCATAAAAGCCATGTCCCAATAATAGACTGTGCCTTTGTATGCAACTGCATCTTCTAAGGCTTGGCAAGGGTCACCAATATGACCTAAACGCTTGCTTTCTTTGTTGAAATCTTTTTCTGTTTTCATTCTTAACTCCTGTATCTCGGTGGTTAAAGCGATATCGCTTGAGATGAAGTATAAACACAATATGTTGTGTTTGTATAGGGGGAAACCCTAGTTTTATTAAAATAATTTACAGAACTTGCACAATATCTTGTGTTTTGTTATCGTTTGGCATGAGCGAAAGCGGATGCTGATGTGCCACTTCCGTATAGGATTTGTATTGCAGTCAGACGTAGCGAGTAGCTCAAACCTTAATAAAAACAAGAGGATGTATGGAAAAAGGTATTAAATTTAGAGCTTTATGCCAGGAAATTCTGGCCACAATCGTGCATGAAGGTAAGACTGGCGCACAAATCTGTATTGAATGTGATATCGCAATGAGTACTTTTAAGAATTACTTGGCGTATATGCGTGAGAAAAAACTGGTTCATATCTCTGGATGGCGCAGAACACCAGGCAGTAACAGGCCAATAGCTATGTACAAGTTTGGTTTCGCAGAGGATGTGGAGCTAGAGCGTAAGTCTGGCTATGTGCCAAAGTCCCAGCGTGGTGGCTATGAGACTGTAACGCCTAAGATTCCTAGATGTGACATCGCAGCTGCTTGGATGCTCAACCCAATAACGGAGGATGTATGTCAGAGTTAAAGCCATTCCTAGTAAGGCTCAAGCCAGATGTAGTGGAGTTGTTAGCCAAGGCCTCACAGGAGCAGAAAAAGACTCAAGCTGCCATCATCAATGAGATTCTGAAGGATGGCTTATCAAAGCATGGAGATTTGAGCAGCCGCATCAATAGGTTGCTTGGATGATTCTATTAAACCTACCGTATGCACCATCGGTTAATACGTACTGGAGGCGTGGCAGATTCAGTACTTACCTATCTCCAGCTGGCAGAGAGTACAAGAAGGCAGTTGCAGAGTATGTGATTGAAAGCAATACACCAAAGCTAGGAGATGCAAGATTGAAAATGACGTTAATTATCAGGCCCAGGAGCAAGCGTATCTTTGATATTGATAACCTTGCCAAGTCGGTGCTAGATAGCCTGTGTGATGCTGGTGTGTATGACGATGATTCCCAGGTGGATGAGTTGCACATCATCCGTGGAGAGCCTATCAAAGGTGGCCGCATTGTCGTAACGATAGAGGTAATGGAATGAAAGTATTAGTAGCGTGTGAATTTAGCGGTAAGGTTAGAGATGCTTTTGCAAAGCTAGGGCATGATGCTTGGTCATGTGACATTATTCCTACAGATGCGCCAGGTAATCATTACCAGGGTGATGTAACAGATATTTTAAATGAGGGCTGGGATTTGATGATTGCTCATCCCCCATGTACTTATCTTTCCAATGCTGGTGCTAGATTTTTATACCCAAATAAGATTCTTAATGAGGAAAGATTGGCAAAAGGATTGGAGGCTAAGAAGTTTTTTATGCTTTTATATGATGCGAATATACCTAAGATTTGTGTTGAGAATCCTACTCCATCAAAGATTTATGGCTTGCCTCCGTACAGTCAAACTATACAGCCTTACGAATATGGCCATCCATTTCAAAAAAGAACAAACCTATGGCTTAAAGGACTACCTAATTTAGTGCCAACAAATATAGTTGAAGAAAGACAAAGTAGCAAAGTGCCTGGTAATTGGTTTAATAAAGGTGGAAAAGATAGGCAAAAGAACAGAGCTGAGACTTTTCAAGGTATAGCTGATGCAATGGCAAAGCAATGGGGTTCTCAATGAGCCACGAGAAGGATGTATATACCAAGGCCATCAAGGCTGAGGAGAATGTA
>ERZ869925.724-NODE-724-length-20290-cov-8.352459_pt1 | contig 20290 bp, 28 predicted proteins | sample MGYA00579311_ERZ869925 | MGnify/ENA primary metagenome ERZ869925 (study PRJEB32216, sample SAMN09231817) | wastewater metagenome | place: USA: Maryland | collected 2016-07-30 | study: EMG produced TPA metagenomics assembly of the PRJNA472060 data set (Reclaimed...
GCGAGGGCCGACTCGTACCACTCCATGATGGTGTCGAGCCGGCCCTCGTACACGTCCACGCCGTCCAGCGCGCGCAGCCCCGCCACCGCCCCCGTGTAGACGTCGGCGGTGGAGAAGCTGGCGCCCGGATGGACGACGTAGACGCGCATCGTCGGCTCCTAGGTGACCGTGGCCGAGAAGAAGACGCCCAGGTCCGCGCCGGTCTGCTTCTGGTCGTAGTAGCAGATGGCCCGGAGGACGTCGGCCTTGTTGCCCTCGTCCCGGTACATCTCCATGTACATGTCGCCGCGGCCGCCCTCGTCCCAGGCGAAGGTGTAGCCGGCTGCCGGGGTGTTGAGGCCCGGGCTGGTCGGCACCGCCACCACCAGGAAGCCGGTGTCGAACACGGGCGAGTAGGAGGCCGTGCGCGGCTCCTTCGCCGTGTTGTACTCGCGCTCGCTGATGATGAGCTCGTCGAGGCCGAGCGCGCCGGCCAGCGAGCTCTCGATCGCGTTCTGGGTCTGCGCCATCACGTACTTGGTGCGGTCGCGGACCTGGTCCGAGGTGAGCAGCGCGGCGCGGACCTTGGCGCCGCCGAGGCCGACGATGCGGTGCGAGTTCGACGCCCCCAGCGCCCGGCGGATGTCGCGCACGGCCGCGGTGATGTTGGTCACCGGCGTGCCGCTGGCGACGTTGTCCCACGCCGTGGAGACGGTGCCCACGCCCCAGCCCTTGCTCGTGGCGAAGAAGTCCGCCGCGAAGCTCAGGTCCTTCTGGAGGTTGAGCTGGTCCACCAGGTACTGCGAGGCGGTCATCTCGATGTCCACCGCGTTGTCCTGGTTCGCCCGGATCTCATCGGCGATCAGGTACTCCAGCGCGAACTGCTCGCAGCTGTAGTTGTCGGTGGACAGGCGGATGCCGACGCGGGCGAAGCTGGACGCCGGGGCGCGCTTCTTCGCCTCGTTGCGCCACATGTCGCCCTTGTTCCAGATGAAGTACTTGTTCGCCTGCTTGTCCACGCTCACGCGCGTAAAGAGGCGGTCCGAGATGGCCGGCGCGCTCTGCCGGTAGGCGATGCTCAGGTCCGAGAGCGCAGTCTGGATGTGGACCTGGCTCAGGGTAGGCAGCGGCATGGTTCACATCCTCCTAGTAGCGATGCACGCCGGAGAGCATGACCGGGATGATCACGTTCGTGCCGGCGTCGGTGATGGCCTCCAGCGCGTCGCCGATCACCCACTGGTTGTCCGTGGTGGTCGGGGCGCCGCGGCCCGACGTGTCGATGCCCAGCGCGTCGTTGACCGCGACCGTGCCGCCGTAGACGAGCATCTTGCTGACGCCCTCCACGGCCACGGCGCACATCTCGTCCGCCGCGCTCGGCGCGTCCTGCAGCACGCCCAGCGGCTTGGTGGCCGTGGTGCTGATCGTGGTGACCTTGCCCGCCGTGGTCAGGGCCACCGCGTAGAACTGGAAGCTGCTCAGGTCGCCGGCGGCGGGGAAGCTGAGCACCTTGGTGGGGTTGTCCCAGGCCATTTAGCGGCCTCCCTTCTTCGGCTCACTCTGCGCCGCGAACAGCGCCGGCTGCTCCTTGGCCACCGCCTGGATGGCGGCGAGCTTGCTGAGCCCGCCCGCGATCTTGGCGTTCACCGCGGCGGTGTACTGCTCCTTGGGGCTCGCCTCGCCCTTCGCCTCGCCGGCGCTGCCGAGCTCCTCGAACGACACCAGGCCGCTGGCCAGGATGTTGTCGAACAGCCCCATCGCCGCCGTGCGCTGCGACGCGCTCAGGCTCAGCAGGAAGGCGCCGTAGGCCGAGGCCTGGCCGGGCAGTGCGTGCTGGCGGGTGAGCGTCGGCGTGGTGATGTGCTGGGCGTAGGACTCCACCTGCTGCTTCGCCTGCAGCTCCTGCATGCGGCGCTCGAAGCGGGCCTCCGCCTCCTGGAGCAGCAGCGCCTCGCGGCCCTTCCACTCCTGCTCCCGCAGCGAGACCAGGCGGTCGATCTTCGCCTGCTCCGCCGCGCTGAGCTCCATGTCGATGGCCCCCGGCTGCGTCTCCGGGGCGTTGGGGTTGTCACTCATCGTGACCTCCTGTAGAGCGTCCGCTATCTGCTTGCGCGCCGGGGGCGCGGGCATCCGTAGGGGGGCGGCCGCCGTGGCCGCCAGGGCGATGGGGGATGTGGCCGCGAGCGCGACCGGCGTGGCGCTCGCGGCGTCGGCGCTCACGGTGATCGGGCGGGCCTTCGCCGAGCGGCCCTGCAGCTCGGCCAGGGTCTGCTCGTAGGAGCCGAGGCGGTCGGCGAGCTTGGCCTCCACGGCGTCCGCGCCGAGCTTGAGCCCGCCGGCGCCGAAGCGCTTCTCCACGTGCTCGGTGCTCACGCCGCGGTTGCGCGCCACGGCCGCAATGAAGACGTCCGCCGTGGCGTCGATCAGCGACTGCACCTGCAGCTTGCCCTCGTCGGTGCGCAGGTCCGGGCGCTTGTTCGGCGACTGCGTGCTGACGAAAACGATCTCCTCGCCGCTGTTGTCGGGCGCGTCCATCGCCGCCACGACGCCGATACTGCCCAGCATCGCCGTGGCGTCGCAGACGATCTCGTCACAGGCAGAGGCGATCCAGTAGGCGGCGGAGGCACCGAGGCCCTCCACGTAGGCTACGATCGGCTTCTGGCCGCGCGCCGCGTACACCATCTCGGCGAACTCGTTCACGCCGGTGGCCTCGCCGCCGGGGCTGTCGATCGCCAGCAGGATGGCGCGCACCTGGGGGTTGTGGAGCGCGGCGGTGAAGTCCTTCGCCAGGATCTCAAGCGAGGTGGCCCCGCTCATCGTGGTGAACAGGTTGGCCTTGCGGAAGATCGGGCCGTCCACCGGGATGGTGGCCACGCCGCCCCGCTCGGTGACGGTGCGGGTGTACTCGAGCTTCCGGCCCAGCTGGGCTTCCACCGCGGCCACGTCCGGGTTCTCGCGCTTGGCGACCTGGACGATCAGCTTGAGCGAGTCCTCGGTGATGCACCACGGTGCGTTGATCAGGGCGTGGAGTGCGCGCATGGGCGGCTCCAACAACAAAAGCGCGGCAACCTCTACAGGTTGCCGCGCGTTGCACGGTCGAATGGGTTCAATTGTACAGACACTGCGTGCCTGCTGCGTGTAGTATACCTGTTCTGTCAAGGTGAGCGCAACGACACCCCCGCGTAGCTCGCCACCGGCTCGCCGATGTGGCGCCCACACGTGCAACGGTAGACCGGTGCAAACCGCCCAACAGCCTCCGCCGGGTAGCTCAAGCGCTGCGAGAGCCGGATCGCACGGCCGCAGGCCGGGCAGTGGCAGACCACGAGCGTGCGGAGCTCGATGGTGCGCAGAGCAGCAAGGTCCACGGTCATGCGCGCTCCTCAGATCAGGGCGATGCGCAGGTCGTCGCGCTCCCAGGCGTCGATCAGCGTGTTGCGGTTGTTCCACACGCAGCGCGGGCACTTCTGCAGCTCGCCGTCCGCCGTGATGCGCTCCACCACGGCGCGGTGCTCCGGGCTGCCCCAGACCTCCTCGAAGGTCGCCCCGGCGGCGTAGGCCGCGCCGAAGCTCAGGTCCGTGCGGTCCTGGCACACCGCGAAGTCTCCCGTCGCGCGCAGCGTGATGCCGGTCAGCACCGCGCGGCAGCGCGTGTAGGACCGCGGCGTCCAGTGGCCGTCGAACTTCTCGGTGATGGCCTTGATCTGCAGCGGCTTCTCGCGCAGCTCCCACTGGGCCGCCTGGCACAGGATGAGCGCGTCGCGCATCACGCCCCGCACCCGCGCGTCCAGCTCGGGCTCCCAGTAGAACGCCGGCCGGATGTGCACGAAGTCCACCCCCAGCTCGGCGGCCACGCGGCAGAACGGCAGGATGTCCTCGTAGTTCTCGTGGTCCACCACGAACGCCAGCCCCATGTCCCCGCGCCGCGCCGGCACGGCGTCCGCGATGCGGTGCAGGATCGACTCCCAATCGCCGGGGTGGCCCGGCTGGCCGCCGTGGTTCGTCGCCCTGTGCTGCGCGGCCGTGCCGGCGTTCAGGCTCACCCGGATCGAGTCGCACAGCGCCGCCACCTCCGGCGTCAGGTGCGAGCCGTTCGTGGTCAGCGTGACCTTCAGCGCGTTCCGGTGGCCGGCGGGCCGCCCCGCGGCGAGCTCCTGCGCCAGTGCCATCGCCTCGGGCGTGTGCCGGTTGAGCAGCGGCTCGCCGCCGCCGGCGAACTCGATCTGCACCGCGCCGGTGCGCGCCGCGTCCGCCACCGCGCGCAGCAGGACCGTGCGCGAGAGCTTCACGCGGAAGTCGAACTGCTCCACGAGCCCGTCGCCGCCGGCCGGCTTGCGGAACATGCACCAGGTGCACGCGTGGTTGCAGACGTTCGACGGGTAGATGTGCCAGTCCAGCGGCATGGGCATGTCGCCCGCCACGATGGCGTCCAGGCGGTCCGCGTGCGCCAGGAGCTTGAGCCCGTTGAAGCGATCCAGGTTCATGTGTCTCCTCAGTTGAGCGGCAGCCCGAACTCCGGCAGCCACGCGTGCAGCGCCACCACGTCGGCCAGCGCCACGATCCGCACCCCGCGCGCCCGCGCCGCGGCCATCACGCTCCAGTGCTCCACGTAGTAGTCCGTGGGCGGCGGGGCGTAGCGCACCCCCGCCTGGTAGAGCCACGCCGGCGCGAGGTACAGGCAGCCCACACTGTCCAACTCCCACACCGGGCCACGCTGGAGGCTGTAGGGCGGGGCCATTGGGAAGCGCCGGCCGCCCTCAATGAAGCCGCCGATGTCGTAGAAGCGCGGGCCGCACTTGTCCAGCAGGCAGAGCGGCGCCGCGATGCCACCCGGGTTGGCCGCGCTCAGGAGCGTCGGCAAGTCGGCCGGATAGTCGACCAGGTCGCTGTCCACCCACAGCACGTGCGTGTGATGCTCCGCGAGGTAGGTGTCCAGCATGTAGTTGCGCACCGCCGCGTGGCGGGCGTAGAGGCTCGGCGAGGGCGGCACCGGCACAGCCGCCGCGTCGCGCCGGATGTCGAACGTCATGCCGGGGTTCGCGTCCGGCAGGCGGGCGAGCAGCTGCGCGGCCACCTCGGCCAGGGCCACGCCGTCCGCGCGCCGCGCCGTCGCGTGCTTCGGATTGACCGGCTGAAGGACAAGGACGTTCATAGCTCGCGCACCCCCACGGGCACGGCGCTCAGATCGCGCCCCGCGCACCACTGCTGGAAGGCCGCCCGGTTCGTGTGCCAGCGCTGCCAGAACGCGGCGTCGTGGCGCTTGGTCGCGCCCACGCCCTGCTCGATCGCGTGGTACACCAGGCCCGGCACGGCCAGCACCTTGAAGCCCTTCGCCCACGCGTCGAAGCAGAACGCCACGTCCTCCCAGTGCAGGCCCGGCCAGATCGGGAAGCGCACCGCGCGCACCACCGGGGCCGTCAGGTAGATGGCCGACGTGGAGCAGTGCGCCACATAGGCCGGGCCCGACTGCACCCAGTCCACGATCGCGCCGTCCGGCGTGAGCACGTGCCGCGCGCCCACCTGGCGCTGCCCGCGCAGGTCGTGCAGGTCCAGCCCGAACACGTCCGCCTGGCCCCGGTGGGCGCGCACCCCCGCCAGGCTGTCCTGCGTAAAGGCCACGTCGTCGTCGCAGAACAGGCAGTCGCCGGACGCGTTCGCCAGCAGGCGGTTGGACGCCTCGCCCCAGCCGGCGCCGGTGTCGAACGCGATGCGCCAGTCCACGCCCTCCACGCCGAGGTGCTCCAGCCCCTCCGGCCGCTTCGGCTCCTTGCAGGCCACGAGCACTGTGATCATGCGCGGCCTCGCTTCGTGCGCACCGCCGCGTGCTGGGCCAGGTCCGGCCGCTGCCGCGCCAGCTCCTCCAGGAAGTCCCGCACGCCGGCGTCTGGCAGCGCGGTGGGGACGGCCACCACCGTCCCGCCGAGCAGCTCCGGCCGGGCTGCGGTGACGAGCTCCACCACGACCCGCAAGGCGTTGTCCCGCGCCTCGTCCGCGCTGTCGTGCACGCCCAGCACCGGGACCGGTGTGCACTCCGTGTCGGTCTGCCACAGCAGCACCGTGGTGATGTAGGCCTGTACCATGTCCGCCTCCCTCTGGCGTGGCCGGGCGTCCCTCACACCCGGCGCATCCCTCAGTCCTCTGCGCCGTCTTCTATCGCCTGATCCTGCATGTCCTCGCCGGCGCCGTCCTCCATGGCCCCGTCGCCCATGTCCTCGCCGTCGCCAGCTGGTGGTAGCTCCGCCTCCGCCTCCGCCTCCGCCTTGCCCTCCTCGTGGAGCCGCTCCAGGTCCTCGAGCGACACGTCGGCCAGGTCGCTGATCTTCCGGAACCACTCCTCGTCGCGCGGCGTGGCGTGGAAGGCGCCGATCTTGGACAGCACCTGCGCAAACGCACCGAGCTTCGCCAGGTCATACTCGCGCACAGCGGGGAGCGAGACCACGGGCGGGTTGTCGAGCTGCCACCCGTTCGCCGCCATGAGCTTCGGCACGGCCTGCCGGTTGATGGCCTCGCAGATCTTGTTCTGCAGGCCGGTCAGGCTCGTCAGGAACAGGTCGATCTTCTTCGCGCCCAGGTCCACGCCGCGCTCGCCCATGCCCTGCGCGATGAACTCGGCGAGGCTCGTGGTCAATATCCACGTGCGGAAGACTTTGATCGTCTCCAGGTAGGTCTGCGCGTCCAGGCCGGGCGAGGGCTCGAACCGGAACTTGATGCCGGGCGGGAGCAGCACGTAGGCCTGCTCGTTCTGCCGGATGGCCTCCGCCTGCGCGGCCAGCAGGTCCTCCTGCTCCGAGGTGAGATCGATACCGCCATCTACGCGCTCGAAGACCGGCAGGCCGGTGCCGAAGCGCTCCAGCGAGATGCCCATAAGCAGCTCGAACTGCACGAGCATGAACCAGTAGCGGTACATCGCGCGCAGCGCGCCGCGCCCCTCCGGGCTGCCGTCCGCGTCGTCGGCCAGCACGTGGATGGCCTTCGTGAGCGGGATGGTGCGCAGCACGTAGTCCGGCGCCGGCCGCTGGGTGAACGCCGTCACCCGGCCCTTCGTCGTCTCCCACTTGTCGAGCGTCTCCTGGCGGCGAAGGCCCCAGTCCGCCCAGCCCACCAGGCCGTCCGGCCGGCGCTTGTAGACGAGCTCGTGGATGCTGAAGCCGTAGAAGTAGCTGCTGGCCATCTGGCGCAGGAGCGTCCCGAACGGCTGGCGCATGTCCTGGAGGCACTCCTCCACGTGCTCGGCGGCCTTGCGCTCGGCGGCCGGGCGCCCGCGGCCCCGGCGCATCGCTCGGCCGCCCGGCGTCACCTGGACGTCCGTGCGCAGCAGCGAGTGGACGGCGGTGCGGAGCGCCCCTGCGGCCGGCTCGTTGTCGAGCATGTCGCGGTAGATGCGCCCGGCGTCGGGCCAGCGTAGGCGGCGGTTGGTGTCGAGAAACAGCCGGCCGCTGTAGAGCGGCAGGCCGACGGCGCCGATCTCGGCTTTGGGACGTGGCATCAGAGTTGCCTCCAGCGATTGGCGACGGGCGCCGGCTTGTGCACGCGGACCTCGCGCGGGAGCAGGGCGGCCGCGCGGGCGCGGGCCATGCTCAGCGTCACCGCGGCGTCGATCTTCTTCCCCTGCGCCCGCTTCACGATCCGCACCTGGCGGCCGTCCGCGCTGCTCTTGGCGTTCGCGTTGTCGAGATGCTCGCGCAGGCTTGTGTGCGTGCCGTCGTGGGCGATCGTGCGCGCCGTGATCTCGTCCTTGAGCGCCTTGTCCGCCTCCAGGCGGTCGCCCGCCTGGCTGAAGGGCTGCAGCGGTGCCGTGATAGGCTTCTCCGCGTCGGTCAGGCGGCGCGTCATCTGGCCGAGCAGGAAGCGGTCGTAGGCCAGCTCGCGCACCGCGTAGCGCGCCACCAGGTCGCGGATGTCCCGCTCGATCGTCTCGAAGTTGAGCACTGTCCCGTCGCCCTCCGGCACGTAGACGCGCGAGTAGCGCACCGCCAGCCGGTTCGGGTCCTGCGGGTGCCGGCTCACGATCACAGTCGCGAACGTGTCCGAGCTCTCGCCGGCGTCCACCGCCAGCACGCACGGCGTGTGCCGGTCGAGCGGCGGTAGCGTGGTGTCGAGGCAGGCGTCCCACAGGCCGATGCTGGCGAGGTAGCGCCCCGCCCGCGCCACGCTCTGGTGCTGGCACTCGGAGAGGAACGCGTCCAGCCCCCACTTCTGCACGAAGCGCTGGCAGTCCGCGAGGCTCTGGCCCTCCCAGGTCGCCGTGCCGGTGATGACCGCGCCAGTCCCGCTGCCGTGGACCTCTAGGTCCGTCACGGCCGGGTGCGGCCCGCTGATCACCGCGCCGCCCAGGAAGTCAGCCCGGCCGTCCAGCACCTGCGCCATCAGGCTGTCGTCATGCACCAGGTTCTGGATGAACAGGATCGCCGCGTCGTGCGTGAGGGCCGGCAGGATCTTGCGGGTGAGGGTGCGCGCCTTCTTCGCGGTCACCGCCTCGCTGTCCTCGCTGCCGTCCACGTCGTCGATGATGAGGAAGTCCGGCCGCATGTCCTCCAGCTTGATGCCGCGCGCGGCCGTGTCGAGCCCGAGCGCGTCCACCGTGAAGCCGCTCGCGGTCCTGAGCCGGTTGCGCCGCCAGCCCTTGGAGGCGCCGAACTTGCCCACGAGACGGTCCGCCAGCTGCGGGTAGTGCTGCGCGACGGCGGCCGACTCCAGCAGCGCCCCGATGTTGCCCACGTGGTCGTCGGCCTGCTCCTGCGTCTCGCCCAGATATAGCCCATAGCGCCGCACGCCCTTCGCGCCCCAGCGCACGGTCAGCAGCTCAGCGTTGGTGGACTTCGCGCCGCCGCGACCCCAGCAGCCGACGAACGGGTCCACACTCACGCCCAGCTGGACACTATCGCCCCAGCTCCACAGCTCCCGGTGGCGCTCGGCGAAGGGGTGCACGACGTAGCTGGGGAACATGGCGCGCAGCCAGCCCTCCCAGTCAGTCGGCGGCGCCTCCACCGTCGTCTGCAGGAGCGAGGAGGGCCGGCTGGGCGGCGTGGGCGTTTGCCAGCCGGTCAAGGATGCCGATGGCAGAGCGATCGAGAGCTTCAAATAGCTCTGCCACGTCGGCGGCGGTCTGTTGTGCGAGCCACTGCTCACGCGATGCATGCTCCGCGATGCGCTGCGTGGCGACGAGTTTCGCCCGCAGGTTAGCCTCTACCAGCTCCGCCAGCGTCTGCTGCCGCGCCTCCACGGCCGGCTGGCGCACCGGCGCCGGGGCCGCCGTAACAGGGGGCGCAACAGCAGGCGCAACACTGGCCGTAACGTAACGCTGCTTCCAGACTCGCACTTTTGCCGGGTCCAGCCCGTAGCGCTCGGCCACCACGGCCGGCTGCTCGCCGGCGTGCAGGTCCGCCAGCGCCGCGGCCTTGATCTCCGGCGTCAGGGTGCTGCGCCCCATCTACGTCACCCCCGCGAGCGGCTGCACCTCGAAGTACAGCGCGTCCTTGCCCGGCAGGTTGCTGCCCAGGCTGCTGTCGTAGACGAACTCCAGGAGCAGTTCGCGCCGGTTGTCGAGGAACGTGTCGGCGATCTGCAGGTCCGCACCGGACAGCAGCACCGTGATGCTACTGCCCGGCGTAACGCTCACCCCCGTGCGGCTGTTGACCACGTTCCCGGCCCGGTCGGCAAGCGTCCAAGTGGCCGACGTGGGCGTGACGGCGGCGCCGGTCTCGTCCACGAGCGGGCCGAACGTCACGGCGAGCACGCCCTCCTCGAGGGGCTGGTCGGATACGGCGGTGATGGTGGTCGGCATGCCCGCCCCCTAGCTCATCGTGATGGCGAACGACGTCGGGATGGTCACCGTGTCGCCGTTCCCCGGCGTCTGCGAGGTGGTGGACACGAACCCGATCGCGTTGCCGGTGGTGATGGCGTCGTAGATCACGATGTAGGTGATGGCGCCCCAGCTGCCCGACGGCGTGGCGAAGGTGACCGTGTTCGCCGGACTGACCGTGGACGCGCCCACCGCGCCCCAGGCCGGCGAGGCGCCGCCGGTGGTGTTGATGATCGGCCGGGCGTAGTTGTTGCCGCTCGGCTCGGTGATGTTGCCGCCGGCGTCGGTCGGCGTGGTGGTGGACAGGGCGAAGTAGTTCGCCGCGATCGTGAACGCCTGGTTGCGGAACATCCGGTCCAGGAAGCCGTTGGCGAAGTAGTTGGTCAGGCCGTTGCCGGCCGTGATTTCCACGTACACCTCGCCCGAGGCGACCGAGGGCGTGTTGCCGCTGATGACCGACTTGGACGCGCCCAGCGCGCCGTAGGCCAGGACGTTGCCGGCGCCGTGCGTGGCCGAGTCCACGATCGCCCAGTGCGTGACCGTGCCCCACGAGCCGGTGGCGGCCGTGAAGGTGACCGTGCCGCTCTGCGTGACGCGGCGGCTGGCGGCGGCGCCGAAGGTGATGGCCTGGCGGGCGTAGGAGCCCGAGTTGGCCACCTCGTTCATACTGGCGCCGGTGGCGGTCTCACCCGGGTCGGCGGTCGCGAGCGCCAGATAGAGCGTGGCGGCCGGCGTGTAGGCGGTCTCCTTCGTCAGATGCTTCAGGAGTGCTATTTCTGCCACGTTGGACAGCGATCCCATATCAGTTCTCCCCTGTGATGGTGGCCCGCGGCCGGCGGGCGACGATGGCGGCGGTCGGCCGCGCCGCCGTGATGGCCGTGAGGCGCGCGAGCCCCTGGATAAGCGCCGTGCGGAGCGTGACCGTGTCAGGCGTGCTGGACGTGCCGGCAAGCGGCGCCAGGCTGAGCGGCCGCACCACGGCGAGCACCAGCGTGTCCGGCGTGGCGGTGAGCTGCGCCAGCGTGCCGGCGAGCGCCCGCGCCACCGCCAGGGCCGCATCCGGCGTGGAGCTCGTGCCGATGAGCGTGCCGGGGAAGACGACGCCGGTGAACACCTCCAGCGTCACCGTGTCGGGCGTGCTGCTGGTGCCCGCCAGCGTGCCGCCGAACGACCTGGCCACGGCGAGGGTGGCGGTGTCTGGGGTGCTGCTCGCGCCGGCAACGGTCCCCGCGAGCGCCCGGCCCATGAGCATGGTCACCGTGTCCGGGCTCGAGCTCGTCCCTGCCACGGTGCCGCCGAGGCTGCGCGCCACGGCCAGGGTGGCAGTGTCGGGCGTGCTGGACGTGCCCGCCAGGGTACCGCCGAACGCCCACGACGACGTGGTGTTGAGCGTGACTGTGTCGGGGGTGCTGCTGGTGCCCGCCAGCGTGCCGGTGAAGGCGACGCCGGTGATGCTCGTGCCGACGTAGAGCGCGTTCGGGTAGTTGTCGTCCCAGTAGCCGACGTCGATCGTGGTCGGGACGTTGTAGAAGTACTGCGACCACCGGGTGGTCACGGACGAGTCGTAGTTCGTCCCGGTCACGAACTGGGTCCACGAGCCCCACGTGGCGCCGTTGTCCGTGCTCTCGAAGTAGTACAGGTTCTCGCCGTGGTTGCCCGAGTCCGGCGTGCCGTGGCCGTAGATGCGCAGCCGGCCGGTGGTGTAGCCGAGCGACGGGTTGTGCGTCGCCTGCAGGCCGCTCGCCGGGTCGTTGCGCGTCCAGGTGGCGCCGTCGTCGTCCGAGTAGGCGTAGCGGATGTACTTGTTCGCCGGCGTCGTCGAGCCGTTCATCCACGTGACGTGGTAGCGGCCGTTCGGCGTCTGCACGAACGAGGACGACTGGTCGATGCCCGTCAGCAGCGCGTTGGCCGACGAGATCATGACCGTCGTGTTCCAGGTGTCGTTGGTCTCGCGCGTGCGGATGAACAGCTCGCCATCGGCCGTGTCGTTGAAGGTGCCCCGGACCCAGAGGAAGATGCGCCGACCGTTGTCGTCAAACGCGATGTTGGGCGTCCAGATCTTCTCGTTCGTGCCGAAGCTCTGGTCGTCGACCAGCTCGGCCGCGGACCACGAGCCGCCCACGCGGTTGCGGTAGTAGAGCCGCCGGCGGGTGCCGTCGCTCTTGAGGTAGCAGATGTGCGGGATGCCGTTGCTGTCCACCGCCAGCGCCGCCTGCTGGTCGCCCTGGCCGGTGTTCGTGTCCAGCCCGGTGTCGATCGTGGCGGCGGCCGCTTCCCAGGCGTCCGTGCTGGTCAACCAGACGCGGTACTTCAGGTTGCCGGAGCGGTCCGGCATCAGGATGTGGATCTTGTCCGAGCCGTCGATCGCGACGGCCACCGTGTTGACGTCGGTGTGGTCGCCCGAGCTCACGTCGGTGTAGCCGGTCGGCACACCAGTGCTGCTGGCGCGCTTGACGAACAGCCGGTCGCCGCTCTCGTAGGGGTAGGCGTCGCACTCCATGGCGACGATGTAGAGCCGGTCGCCGGAGGTGCGCACCAGCTGCTTCGCCGAGACGTCGGTGTAGCCCTCGCCGAAGGCCACGCTGTAGTTCTCGCGCGTCGTGCCGACGTTGAGCGTGGTGGTGTCCGGGGTGGAGCTCGTCCCGGCGAGGGTGCCGGCCAGCGGCCGCGTGACCTTGAGCACGGCCGTATCCGGCGTCGTGCTGGTGCCGGACAGGCTCCCGCCCAGCGGCCGGGCGACCGCCAGGGCTGCCGTATCAGGGGTGGAGCTCGTCCCCGCCAGAGTGGCGCCCAGCGGCCTGGCCACCGCCAGCGTTGCCGTGTCTGGGGTGGACGAGGTGCCCGCAAGGGTGCCGCCGAAGGTCCACGTCGTGGTGGTGTTGAGCGTCACCGTGTCAGGCGTGGACGAGGTGCCGCTCAGCGTGCCGCCGAAGCTCCGGGCCACGCTGAGGGTAGCGGTGTCCGGCGTGGTGCTGGTCCCCGCAAGCGTGCCGGTGAAGGAGCGCGCGACGGAGCCGACGCCCAGCACAAAGCTGGGGCGCCGGCGGCGAGCGGGCGGGGGGCGGCGGTAGAACGTCGGCACGGGCTACCTACATCTCCTCTGGCTTATCCGGCCCCGATGTGGTATACTTCAACGAAGAAATACCGCACCACAACGGGGTAAACGCTATGAAATGGGTTGAGAACCAAACGTGTACGCTCTGCGGCAAAACGTTCCGCGCCCGGCGTCCACAGCGTTTTTGTTCCTACTCATGCTCCAAGACCCGGCCGGTTGAGGAGCGGTTCTTGAGCAAGATCGCCAAACAGGACAACGGCTGTTGGCTGTGGACGGGAAGCCTCAGTCGCGATGGGTACGGGAACTTCCACGCCAACAACAAGACGATGCTTGCTCACCGCTTCTCGTATCAGTTTCACTACGGCGTGCTCCCCGATGCCGAGATCTGTCACTCGTGTGACACCCCCGCGTGCGTGCGCCCCGATCACCTGTTCCCCGGGACTCACCTCCAGAACATGCGCGATGCCAATCGCAAAGGCCGCGTCGGTGGCAAGCTCACCTTTGCGATCGCGGAAGAAATGCGCTCGCTTGCCGGCACCCTGACGCGTGCCGAGTTGGCCGCACGCTACGGCGTCCACCTCTCGATGGTGCAAGCCGTCCTCAGCCGCCGTTCTTGGCGCGAGTAGTTTCAAAGTTCCTCAACAAAAAACGTGATGGCGATGCTGATGTCGTCGGCGGCGGTTGTCTGGCAGCGGACCACGAGCCCCTCGCCCTGCTTGACGATCGGGCAGAAGCGCTCGTCCGGGAACCAGAACTCCCACGGCGTGCCGAGGATGTTCCAGCCCGCCTCGGCCAGCGTCACCGCCGTGCTGCTGGTGGTCGCCACGGTCGTGTTGTTGGCCTCGGCGGCCAGACCAGCGGCCGCGTCCGCGCTGTCCAGCGGGGCCGGCGTCACGGCCGAGCCGCCCGAGCCGCTGGTGACGGTGGCCGGCAGGCGCAGGACGCTGATGCGCAGGCCCTCGGAGGCCGCGTCGCCCACGTCGCTGGTCTGGCCGAGGATCCAGCCGCGCAAGCGCACCGGCTTGTCATCGGCCGGCAGGATCTCCACCAGGTCGCTATCCCCGCCGGCGTTGGTGAGCGTGCCGCTGTAGGGCACGGTGTAGAACCGACTCATGGCTATCTCCCCCTGAAGAACCGATACGGCCGCCGGCGCGGCGGCGGGCTGGCGGCCGCGCCGCCGGTCGTGTAGGTGATGTCGAGCTTCGGCGACTTGGCCGCGGTGCCGTCGTAGCTGTAGTAGTCCTGCCACTCGCCGCTGGTGCAGGTGGTGTTGGTGTCCACCACGATCAGGATGGCGTTGCCGCTCACCCAGCCGGCGCGGTTGACGATCTCCTGGATGACCGAGGTCACGTCGATGCTGTACTCGTTGTCCACCGTGACGCTGTTCTGGTTCCAGGCCGCCGAAACGGCCGTGGTGCGCGGGCGGTTGACCAGCGTGGTCTCGCCGGAGATACGGAGGCTGGAGCCTGCGCCCGAGTTGGTCAGCGCCGGCGCGTTGTCACTGGCCTCGGCGCTCACGAGGTAGCTGATGGTGTTGGCGCCGGCGTTGTAGGTCGCCTGCGCGGTCATCTTGAACGTGGCGCTGCTGATGGTGGCGCCCTGGGGGACGGTCACCGAGGCGAAGCGGGCGGCCGCGCTGTACTCGTCGCCTGAGCCGTGCGAGCCGGGGCTGAGAATGGTAGCGGTCAGTCCGTTCGGGCTGCTGAGGATGTGCGCGCCGCTGGTGACCGAGCGGCCGGAGTCGTTGTTGATGCTGCCCGCGTGGGCGTCGCCGGCCGAGGATGCAACTTGGAGGTTGAGGGTTGGCATCTACTACGCCCCCACAAGCTGGCGGAGGTTGATCCCCCACACACCGATCACGAGCGCCACCAGCAGCGCCACCACCACCAGGCGGTAGAGCGCCGCTATCAGTTTCCCGCGCGCCCGGTCGGTGGCGTCATGCTCAAACCACGTGGTCAGCCGGCCGTCGAGCACGTCCATGCGCTCGTCCATACGAGCCAGGCGCCTGTTGATGTCCGGCAGCGCGTCCTTCTGGATCGTCGAGACCATATCCCACACGCGCTCGACGTAGCCCTTGGCCATCGTCGGCGTGAAGTCCGCCACCTGCAGCATGTCGCGCTCGCGGCGCAGCTCACCGAGCTCGTCGGAGAGCGCGGCCATGGTGAGACTGGCGTCCAGCGGCGGCTGGCCGTGCCACTTCTCCTCCAGCACGGCCCGCTCGGCGATGATCTCGCGGATGCGGCGGGCGATGTCGCGCAGGCGCTGCTCCTTCTCGCCGTCGGTCGCCGTCACGCCCCCGCCTCCCGTTCGTTTGCCTCCAGGCGGCGCACCCGGAGCTCGAGCGCCTCCATCATCGCGTGCACCGCGTCGAGGTCGCGCGCGTAGACGCTGGAGAAGTACGACGCCGCCAGGTGGACCAGGCGGATGTCGTGGTCGTCCAGCGTGCCGATCCACGCGAAGTACTCGTGCATGGTGCGAGGTGGTCCGCTCACCCCTTCCCCCTCGCTACGCGCGTGGCGATCGGCCGCTGCCATGGCGCCAGGCGGCTGGCCGCCGCCTCCAGCAGGATGTCGAGCGCATTCGCCTGGGCCAACAGCCCACCCTCAAGCCCTTCCATGCTGACACGGAGGTTCTCCACACTGACGCGGAGCTTCTCCACGGTCGTGCTGATGTCCTCCACCATGCCAGACGTGTCCGCGGCCGAGCGCGCCAGCAGGCGCAGCAGCAACCCGTGGCCGGGCCGGCGGCGGGTCGCGTGCGCGTGCAGTGATGTGGTCAGGGCGCCCTCCCTGTGCTGAGCCGTTCCGGGGCGGTAGCTTCGTCGCAGCCCGCAGGGCGCTGCAGCGCCCTGCGGAGACTATGGCCGCCCACCCCTCCCGGCCGATTCAATGGGGCATCGGTGGCGCCGGCGGCGGTGAAGCCGCGCGAGGCGGTGAAGCAATCCAAAAAGGCCTCACCCCTCCGGCGCCGGGAATCAGAAAACGCCGAAGCTCACGGTCGGTGAGCCCGGCGTTTCCGCGCCCCTATGCTAGCACGCGCGTGCGCCCGGTGTCAAGGGACGGCCTACGGCGGCGGGTCGTTAGGGCGGTTTGATGGTTACAGCCCGATCCCGCTGACTGTCCATCAGCGCGCGAAGCCAGCGAGCCGTAGCCTCGTACATCTCAGCATCAAACCCGCGCCACTCTTGACCGGCGCTTTCCTGGCTGCGCGCTTTGGCTGCGTTCTCCTCCGCCACCTCCGCCGCCCGCTCCAGCCCCCGGCGCTCGGCGGCGGCCCCAAACACCGTCAGGGCGTGCGCCACCTCTCGCACCAGACGGCGCGCAGGCTCCTCAGCAATGTGCCCAGTCTCGTTCTCGTACCACGTGTTGACAGCCTTAAGGGCCGCCAGGTATGCCGCTTGGTCCATCCCTCCCCCTCCCTCGCCCGGCGGCTAATACTCCTCAGCCTCGCGCCGTGTCACGAAAAAATGCAGCCCCGTCGTGCATTCCACGCGGATGTCATCATCGAAGTCCGCCACCGTTGCCGTCTCTCCGAGCCGATAGACGAACTCGGGATCGTGCTTGCTCTGCCACTCCGTTGCGCCCTCCGGCCCGCTAACCACACGTAGGGCGGAGGCGCGGCACTTGCGCCCCACGAGGCTGCTGGTGCGCCGCGCATCGGCGGGTATCTCCACCGTCAGCACGCCGCCACGCACCGCCTTGTACGCGATAAACGCGCCCTCCGCCGGGCAGATGAAGAAGTGCGGAAGCGTGGCGCCCTCCAGGTTCGCGCCCCACAGGTTCGCGCCCTCCAGGTTCGCGCCCCGCAGGTTCGCGCCCTCCAGGTTCGCGCCCCGCAGGTTCGCGCCCCGCAGGTTCGCGCCCCGCAGGTTCGCGCCCTCCAGGTTCGCGCCCTCCAGGTTCGCGCCCCGCAGGTTCGCGCCCCACAGGTTCGCGCCCTCCAGGTTCGCGCCCCACAGGCTCGCGCCCTCCGTCGTGTGCAGCACCGCCCCGGTGCGCCAGCTCTTGATTTCGATCATTGCCCCCTCCCTCGCCCGGCGGCGTGCGCGCGGGCGGCTGTGTTCAACTGCGTATAGTCTACCGCCGCGGAGGCCCCGCCGGGCGGCCCGGCCGGCTCGGCGTGCCCGCCGGCTGGACGGTCACGCACACCTGGCCGCCCCGGCTGTAGACCGTCACCGCGTAGCCGTTCACCACCGAGGGCGGGCCGGCGGTCCACGTCGCCACCTGCGCGGCCGTGCAGACCGGGGCGCGCGGGCCGGTGGCGGCGGCGGCGTCCGCGCCGCCCAGCGTGCAGGCGATGAACAGGCCGACGGTCACGAGCAGCGCGACGATCGCGCGAAGCATCTCTTTGCGCATGGTATGATCCCCTCGCACCCACGGGTGCGGCTGAGGGGCGCGGGCGTCGTTGTGAGAGGCGGAGCCCGCGCCCCGGCGCTTGTCCTACAGCGCGTCCTCGTACTGGGCCGGCTCCGCGCCCGCCGCGAAGCTGAACTCCTGCGCCCAGGCCTGCACGCCCGCCCAGTCGGCCAGCGCGCGCGCCACCACGTCCTCCGGCCGCCAGCTGGCGCGCAGGTACGGCAGCGCCGGCGCCTCCGGGTGCTGGCTCTTGATCGGGAACACGGTCGTGGTCTCGCCGCGGCCCCAGGCCTCCTCCGCACCCGCGCCGAGCGTCAGCGCAAGCTCGTAGCACTGGACCACGTCCGGGTGCTTCGCGCGGTCCACCAGCGTGTCCGCCAGCTCGCACACCCGCACGTGGTCCACCAGCGCGGCCAGCAGCTCGTCCGTCATGCGGCTGCGCACGCTGAGCTGCACCGGCCCCGGCGTGAGCGCGCCGTCCACCTGGAGATACCCGCGCACCGCGAGCTTGCTTCTCTCGCCCTCGCCGCGGCCCCAGCGGATGCCGATGCCGGCCTCCACCGTCGGCCCGTGCGTGCGCGGCCCGAGCGAGGCGGCGACCGTCGGCGCGACCGGGCCGCTGGTGAGCGGGAAGAAGCGGACCTGCTCGCCGAAGGACCAGTGGCGGACGATGGCCGGCTGGCCGCCGGCGCGCGGGTGGCGGATCTCGCAGGTCGCCACGTTCAGCTCCTGGCACCAGGCGTCCAGGTCGTGGTCCTTGCCCTGCTCGGTGAACCAGCCGACGAAGCTGGCAAAGCGGCCGGCGCCGATCGGCCGACCTTCGTGGCGGCCGTTCGCCCACTGGATGACGGGCGCCTCGGCGATCGTGCGGACGGTGTTGCGGCGGGGGAGTGCCATGGGATACCTCCTGTGTGCGCTGCGTGTCGCTGCGGCGTGGGGGCCGGACAGCCCGGCCCCCGATCAGTTAGCTGGACCACGAGGCCCGGGCGATAGTGTGCTGCTGCATGGGTGCCTCTCCTCTGGTGTCTCCTGCCCCTCGGTCGGTCTGGTGGTGGCGGTCGGTCTGGCGGTTCTGTCGGTTCCGGTGGTGGTGGCAGCGCTACCGCTTGCGCGGCCGGCTCGGCGGTGACGGGCTTATGGGTGCCGTCAGGGGGGCGTGGTGCGCTGGCGCCCGATCCCCCGCCCGTGCCAAGAGGGCCTAGCTCTCGCGGAGCGGGTAGCCGTCCTGCGCGAACCGCGCGACGCACCGCTCAGCCGCGGCCGCGCCGTCCGCGTCGCGCCGGTAGAAGCGCCGGCCGTGCACCTGACCGTCCAAGTAGGCCGTGATCACGATCTGGCGGTTCGTCTCCCAGCGCACCGCGTAGCGCTCGGGGCAGCTCTTGCAGTGGGTCGGCCGCGCCGGGTCGCGCTCCTCGAGCCGCGTCTCCACGCACGTCGCGCACATCCACGGCAGCGGCTGGTAGTCGTCGGCCGCCGGCGCCGGCTCGTCGAGCTTCCAGGCGTCCGCGGTGTAGTGCACCAGGCTCCAGCCGTCGCCGTAGTCGCACCGCACGCCGACAATCCAGCAGCCGGCGAACTCGTCATAGCTCGCGCCCAGCACGACGCCGCGCTCGTTGGTCACGTTGGCAATCACGCGCTGGCCGGCGGTGAAGGGGCAGGGCGGGTGAGTGGTCGTGGTCATCATCGTGTCCTCTCTGGTGGCGGGGCCGGGTGGACCGGCCCCGCCCGCTGCTGCTACGCGGCCCGCCCGAACGCGAGCCACGCCACGTACTCGGCATCGTCGCCCAGGTCCGGGCGCACGAGGCGCAGCGCCGGCGCCGGCCGCGGGGGCTCGGGCTCCGGGTCCGGCAGCGTCGCGCGGCAGTCCGGCGCCGTCTCCAGGCCATCATCGTGCACGTCCGCCAGCTCGCCGGCGCGCTCGTAGGCGGCCAGCAGCGCGTGGTGCTTGCAGAACACGCCGCGCTCGCCGGCCTCGCACGAGCACCGCCAGATGCCGCCGTCCCGCCACAGACGATGCGCCAGCGCGCCCGGCCGGCTGCTGCTGGGGATGGTGGCGCTGCGCCCGGTCCACGTGATGCGCGTGCCCTGCGTGTAGAGGCCGAGCGCGTTCTGATACGCCGTCCGCTGCGAGCGAAAGTACTTCGCCTCCGCCTTCGCGTCCGGCTCACCCTGCTCCGCCCCGCGCGCCAGCCGGTCCAGGTCCACCTGGATGTCGTCCAGGATGTCGTCCAGCGCCTTCGTGATCTGGTCCTGCATCGTCGTGCTCCTTGCGTTCGCTGCTACTCGGGGAGGGTGTCTGCCAGCCGCTCGGCCATCCGCTTGCACGCCGCCGCCGCCTGGTGCCGCCCCGCCGCCTTGTGGGCGCGGTAGCGGATCGCCAGCCGCTCGATGCGCTCGCGCACCGACCACACCAGCTCGCCGCGGGCAATCGCGCCGCCGACCTGCGCCCACGCGTAGGTGGTGCGGGCTTCGGTGGCGAGCTGGCTGAGCTGGTGGGTCTTGGCGTTCATCGGTGGTGCCTCGTGCACTGCGTTCGCTTCATTGCACGTAGTATAGCACCAAGGCTATATAGTGTCAAGGCTATTATCGTAGAAATACGATGATAGCCTTGACTTGTCTATAGCCTTGGTGCTATACTGCCGGTACGGCTACTGAGGGAGGGAGTGATGTTGAAGGTACGTATACGCGCCATCGCGGAAGCGAAGGGCTACAACATCCGAACCTTCGCAGCGGAGACCGGGATGTCCTACCCCGCAGCGCATGCGCTGTGGCACGGCCGCACCACGCGGATCGAGCTGGACACGCTCGCCACGCTGGTACGGGTGTTGGGGGTAGGGCCGGGGGAACTGTTCGTGGAGGAGTCTGGGGACGGTGCCGGCGACGGGCCGTTCGTGGACATGGGTGCTAACATACGAGAAACCCTGGTGCGAGAGCCCGTGCCGGCAAGCTAGGCTCTCTCGCACCAGGGTTGTCTTTTGTCCGCCCCCTCACCGTAGCCGGCTCAGGTTAAGACTTCTTCGCAATCCTAGCCGTACCCGTAGGTCGCCATTGAGGCGTTCTACAGGTAGACTAGGAGTGACCCGAGCGGCGCGTTTCGGCCTCAGA
>ERZ869925.725-NODE-725-length-20267-cov-3.505492_pt1 | contig 20267 bp, 41 predicted proteins | sample MGYA00579311_ERZ869925 | MGnify/ENA primary metagenome ERZ869925 (study PRJEB32216, sample SAMN09231817) | wastewater metagenome | place: USA: Maryland | collected 2016-07-30 | study: EMG produced TPA metagenomics assembly of the PRJNA472060 data set (Reclaimed...
CGCTCTTCCGATCTAAGAATATATAAAAACAATCCTGAAATTTTATGGAAAGGTAAAGTACATGAAACTTTAACTGGTTACAAAACAGTTAGTGAATTTCCACCATCAATAGAATATTTGGCTCTTTATCATGATAAAACTCTTGAAAAACAGATTAGTCAAAATGAATTTTATAGTAAATTAAATAAATGAATATAGTTTTATTTGGAGGAGGAAATCAAGCCCATTATACAATAGATATTATTGAAAAAGAGGCTAAACATAAAATAATAGGAATAATTGACTCTATCCATCCTATAGGAAGTATTAGATTTGGTTATAAAATTTTAGGAAGACAAGAAGATTTATCTTCTCTTATAGCAGAATATCAAATTGAGGGAGGCTTAATTACAATTGGAGATAATTGGGGTAGATATAAAGTATATCAGGAAATAATAAAAATTAATCCTAATTTCGAATTTGTTAATGCTATACATCCTTCGGTAATTATAGGTAATAATGTAGTTTTGGGTAAAGGAATAACAGCTATGGCTGGAGTTATATTCAATCCTAAATCAATCATTGGAGATTTTACGTTTTTTGCAACTGGAGCTCAAATAGAACATGATTGTGTAATTAATGAATTTGCTAGTGTATCGGCAGGTTCGGTTATGGGAGGTTATGTTAATATAGGTAAATTTTCGGCAATCACTTTAGGAGTAACTATTTTAGATAGAATTACAATAGGTGAAAATACAGTAGTAGGAGCGGGTAGTTTAGTATTAAACGACATAACAGATAATATTTTAGCATATGGAAATCCTGCTAAATTTATTAGAATGAGAGAACAAGGCGAAAAATTCTTAAAATGACATATAGAGAAAGTGAAGAATTATCTAGTTTAGGTTATACTGTTCTTAGAAATGTAGTTTCTGAACCTTGGTTAATTACATTATCTAATCTAATTGATTTATCATTTGAACAAAGAAATTCAAAAATAGCACTGCATGCTTTAGTGGATGGTAATATAATATATATTAATTTTTTAAAATATCTTATTGATATTGGATTTATTAATGATTTAGAAATAAATTATTTTGAGAGTAAATGTATATTGAATTCATTTAGTGTATTAGATAATATTGAACCCAATTTTTCTTCTAAAATTCACAGAGATCTTAGATTTCATTCAGGAAATTTTCCTATTATGTTAAATTGTTTAGTAATGGTGGATGAATTTACTAAAGAAAACGGTGGTACTTACATACTCCCAAAAAGCCATTTTATGAAAGTTCAACCTACAGATGAATATTTTTACAAAAATGCATGTCAAATAACCGGAAAACCGGGAGATATATTACTTTTTAATTCTAATATGTGGCATGCTAGTGCTATTAATCAAACAGGAAAAAGTAGAAGAGCTATACCTATAACTTTAAGTAAATCATGTATGAAACAACTTTTAGATTATCCTAGAGCATTAGAAAACCGCGGGTACAATATCTCCTCATCTGATTTATATCAATTATTAGGATATTATTCTAGAGTTCCGGCTTCATTAGAAGAATGGAATCAAGAAGATAGAACATATAAAAAAGATCAAGATTGAAACATAAGGTAGTTATTTCTTTAATGCCTATGGTTGGTGATATTGATCAATTAGAGAGAATGTTGTTTTTATTAAAGCAGAGTTCATCTTATATTGATAAAGAAAAATTTGAGATTACTCTAGATGTAGTATATCCGTTAAGTGATTATTTTGTAGATTGGAATAAATCTAAAATAGACAGAAAATTTTTTATAGATAAATTTGAAAATTTACTTCTTTACACCGATGGATTCCATGAAATATATTGGGACATTGATACTGGAGAAAAATATTTTGGTTGTGTTGATTTTATAACAGATATATTCAACAGACACCAAGTTGACGTATTTATTATGTTAGACACAGATGCTGTATTTAATCCTTATGCTTTATCTATTATGCTTGAAGCTTCATTAGAAGCTCAAAAACAAGGAGACAAATACATAATTACTCCTGAATATACTAAATTATGGGACAATACTTGGGATATATTATGTAATGAAAAGTTCAAAGATAAACCTTATGGATATGAAAAAACTAGTGATCCTATCATAGATTCAGTACTACAGGAAGACATGGTTTTAGAACCAATAACTGGATTTAAATTTGGGGGAGGTTGGCTTACTTTAGTTTCTAAACCATTAATAACTGCTATAAAAATACCCAAAGACGTTGTAGGATACAGTCCAATAGACACATTTATTATGATGTGTGCTAGTAAAATCCCCGGAGCTGTACAATATAAAATTAAAAATTTAGTAGTTTGTGAAGATAAGAAATATTTAATAAGACAAAATTATAAAAATTACATTGTAGCCAAAGATGTAAAAAATGATCATTTTAAATCTACTTGGAAAAAATTAATGCAACATTATGAAAATCTTTAGTAATTTTATTGGCCAAGAGTATTATGAAAAAAAACTAATAGCGTTAAAAGACAAACCTATTACTTTATTTAATGATTATCCTCTTAAAAGTTTAGACGAATTAATAATAAATCCAGTTAATATATTTGTAGTTAATGAACCTAATGAATTTTTTGGCATTCATGATTGGGTAATAAAAAACCATCATTTATTCAGTATTATTTTAACTTGGAGTCAAAAAATATTAGATAATTGTGAAAATGCAGCTTTGTTTCATCATGGTAGTAAAAATATTGACTTAGAATATTGTTATAAATTTTTTCCAAAGGGAAAAAGTAATGATTATTTATTAGTTCCTAATAATCAACCTATTTTTGAAGTTTCATTTCTTAGAGGTATTCTAAATAAAATTGAGGGTCATCATTTAAGACATAGAATATATGATCTAAAAGACCAAATTAAAATATCAAATAAATTTTGGGATGTTCTTTCAGACTTCGATTATAAAATTAATAACAGACCAGTAGGAGATGCCCTTCCAAATGGAAATCCACCAGAAGGAGGAGAAGGTAAAAAAGAAGTATGGAATAGAAATTCAATGTTCCATATAGCGGTTGAAAATTCATCTCATAAAAATTATTTTACAGACAAAATAGTTGATTGTTTTTGTACTAAAACTATTCCTATTTATTGGGGTGCTCCAAATATTGGAGATTTTTATGATAGTCGGGGAATAATTCAATTTCAAACAGAACAAGAATTAATTGAACTAATTAATAAATTAACTCCTGAAGATTATTACTCTAGATTAGAGGCAATAGAAAATAATTATCAATGGGCATTAAAAGACAGTAATTATTTCAAACGAATGGAAAATTGGTTATTAAATTTATGTAAAGAAAATAATATATGAAACAAATAATTAATTATTTTTTAGTGTCTTTAATTATGCTAACAGGATCTGCTAAAGCATATGATGCTGGTTTTAGATCTTTTAAATGGAATTTTATTTTTAGATTATGGCATCCTTTGACTTGGTTATTATATATTATTATGATAATTCCTTGTGCGTTTATGGGAGAAAAAATAGGATATGTAGTGCCTGTTAAATTAAATAAATTTTATTTAAATAAACATAAAGAAAAACAACTTATTTGGGGTAGTTGGTGGGTAGTTATGAAAGATATTTAATACTATTATAATGTTTTTAGACCCAATCAAGAAAAATTAAGAAAAAATTTCTTTTAAAGAGGTTTAGTTTAAATAAAGTCGTAAATTAATAAAAATTTAAAAAATGGGTTTATTTACAAATATGTTAAGTGGAATTGTAAAAACAGCATTAACTCCTGTAGCAGTAGTTAAAGACACTGTAAATATAGTAACAGGTCAAGAAGTAGATTCAACTAAAAAATTACTTGAATCTGCAAAAGAAGACATTGAAGAAGCGATGGATGATTTAGCTGAAGGAGATTTTTAATGGAAACTCAAGAAAATGCTCATCCTAGAAAGCAAGATAGAAAATATCTTCCTACATTAAGTGAATTGATTGATAGATTATCAATCGTTCAATTAAAAGAAATTAAAATACCTGAACATAAATTAGAATATGCTCAAGAAATAAAAGACATTGTGCATGATATTCAATTAATTCTTGATAAATCGCCTAAGCTAACGGCTGAAACTATTAGAGCCATTGTAGTTTTATCTCAAATGAATGCTCATATTTGGGAAAATGAATCTAAAGTAAGAAATAATACAGGAGATGGTAATCTTGCTTTAACTCATGGAATTAATGGTCTTAGAAATATAGCTAAGAATAAAATTCAAGAAATTAATGGAGGTCGAAAAGATTATAAAATTGATTGTTTAGCAGCTGAATTTAAGGATTGGGAAATATAATGGTAATTATTTATTATTTTTTAATAAATTTATTTTTTTCTATATTTTCTTATATTATAAATAAAAATAATCAAGAAGATATAAATGATGTAATTTTATGGTCGATACTATATTTGTTTTTTAGGAATTCCTTGTATTTATACTTTTAGGTACTATTTGGAGAATTTATGATACAATAAAAAAAGATGATATTTAATTCTAATTTTCGGTATTTAAATGACTTCGAAGGTAAAGTAGAAGACATCAAAAATGAACCCATGTTTTTTAACTGTAACTTTAAATTTGCAATAGAAAATGGAGGTCCTATAACTAAATCATTTCTAAATGCTTTACCTGAAGTAATTAAAAAACAACCTTTAGTATTTGATAGTAGAGTTCACATGCTAATGCCTGGATGGTATCCTTGTATTCCTGGGTGGCATCATGATGATGTACCTAGATCTAATAAGGGACAACCAAATTATAAAACTCCCGAATATTTTGCTAAACATTATATGGGTTTAGTAAATGGAGACATTTGTCCTACTAAATTTATTGATGATCCTTTAGTAGAAGTTAGTAAAGTAATTGATGGGGATTTAGTTTATAAAAAATGGCATAAAGAAATTGAAACTCAAATTAAAGAAGGTGATTTAAAGCCAGTAATAGCTAAATCAAATAAAATTATTAGCTTTGATGCAGACACATTCCATGCAGGAGACAAAGCTATTAGTAATGGTTGGCGTTGGTTTGGTCGAATTAGTATACAGACAGATAGAGTAAATAATATTACTAACGAAATAAGAAAACAAGTTCAAGTTTACTTAGAATTTCCAATGGAAGGATGGTAAAGAATTACAAAAGAACTCCAATACAAATAGGACATGATACAGTAGTAGTACTTCATGTTTTAACAGGAACTAGTCATATTGAAGATTGGTGGTTACAAGATATAGATAAAGTAAGTGAAGCTGAATATGAACTATTTGAAAAATCAGCCAAACAATTTATAGATCAATTGGAAGAAAATTATTGTGATGCATTTTTAATGCATTTAATGAAAGTTTGTTACGATAAGTTAAAAGAAAGTGATAAATTATTTAGAAAGGATTCAAGTTACCAAAGTGCTCCAGAAGCATTAAAAATGTTAAAAGATGATAACTCCTAAAATACTAGTTATAGGAGATAGTTGTAATGACATTTTCATTTATGGAAATTGTGAAAGACTATGTCCTGATGCCCCTGTACCTGTGTTAATTCCAACTAAAGAGAAGAAAACTTTAGGAATGGCAGGTAATGTCTATGAAAATATTAAAAGTTGAGGACTATGTGTTCATTTTATTTCCCAACAAGAAGAAATAAATAAGACTCGTTATGTTCATGAACGAACAAATCAAATGTTTGTTCGAGTAGATACTGGAGAGAAAAAAATTCAACCTTTAACTCTTGATCGGTTAAAATTAGTTAAGTGGAAAGATTATGATGCTGTAGTAGTTAGTGATTATAATAAAGGATTTTTATCTAAAACTATAATAGAATATATTTCTAAACAACATCCTTTAACTTTTATTGATACTAAAAAAATATTAGGAGGTTGGGTTAATAGATTTACATTTATTAAAATAAATGAAGTAGAATATTTACGAACTTTAGAAGCAATAAATGAAACTCATAGTGGTTTTAACTATTTATGGAAAGATAAATTAATTATTACTAAAGGAAGTAATGGGGCCGAATATAATGAAGTTAATTATCCCGTAGAATTAACTGAAATAAAAGATACTACAGGTGCTGGTGATTCCTTTTTAGCAGCATTTGTCTATCAATATGTTTCATCAAAAAAAGCATCAGAAACTGACCCTGAATTATATGATACTTTGGTGGCATTATCAATAAGATTTGCTAATATAATGGCAACTAAAGTAGTTCAAGAAAAAGGAACTACTGTTATTAAAAAAGAATGGATAGATGAATTTTATAATAGTTGTGGATCATGGTAACCGCAAGTACACGGAGGTGATAGCCCAGCGCGACCGGGGCAGTTGAGTTGTTGCGCAAGGCAGAGGCCATACATCACTCCTATGCAGCAGATGCGCTGGATCAGTACGATAATCTAGCATCGGAAATTTGCGACTTCCTCCAATCCATAACCAATGACCCTACCTAACGACTACTCCCGGTGTGCCAACACTAGCTGCCCATTGCGGGAGCAGTGCGCACGGTTCACTGAACGACGGCCCGTGTCACTGATGACGCGATACGAGCCGAACGAGGACGGGACGTGTGACGACTTCATAACCAACAAACCAGACCATGAACCTGCACAGTGACATCCTATTCTACGCCTTCCGCTATGCGCTTGGGCGAACAACCTACGCAGTGCATGATGTGGCAGCGGAGATCATCCGCCACGCCAAGGACATCCCGGAGACATGAACAACATGATCCAAGAGATAACCGAGGCGCTGGAGAAGGATCAAGCCGGGAAATACATGCACCGCGAGCAATGGGAGAAAGTGCTTCACGAACTTCAACAACAACGACCATGAGCAACGAGACTAAGGTGATGAATGGATATACGGATCCATCGGTTTATATCCATCCCGGAAACCTTTCGGCAAGCGTAACCATACGAGCGAACAAGCGGCATGAGGACGAAGCTTGCTCCCTCATCATCGGCGACAAGGCCATGCCGATGGGGGAGGTGGTCAAGATGCTGCGGGAAATGATAGGCGAATCCGAGTAGCTAACAAGAGCGCACCGAATGGTGGACGTAGATGACATCAAGGCCATCGTATGTGATTTTATAACATTAGTAGAATTAGAAAAACAATATAACTAAATGAAATACACAATAATAATTGAAGCAGATATCAATGATGGTGATTATATACAACGTGAAAGTATTATTAATGATAAGGAGTTAGAATTTATTAAAAAAATAATATCTGTTATAAAAGAGAATAAAGGCCATAATTGGGGATCAGGAGAACAATGTATGCCTGATGAACATCCATGCGTTGTATACAAAAACAAATTAACTGAAGAAGAAATAGAGAAGTTTGAAGAATTTCTTCCTTGGGGTGAATACGGTATACATAGTGTAACAGCTATTAAATTTTCTCCTAAAATAAAATGGACAAATTTACTATGAGTGAAGTAATATGTCAACGAAGTAATATACCCGGATTAATATGTATTACTCCTCACATTCATTATGATTATAGAGGAGAATATATAGAAACATGGAATAAAGAGGTATACAAAAATATACAAGATATAGAATTTGTACAAGATGATGTCAGTACATCTAAATATGGAGTATTACGAGGATTGCATGGTGATTGGACTACATGGAAGTTAATTCAATGTTTGAAAGGAGAAATATTTGTGGTAGTAGTAAATTGTAGGGATGAGAGAGGACCTTTAACAGAAACTTTTATATTAAATGATAAAAATAGAAAACAAATATTAATCCCACCAGGATGCGCTAATGGTCATTTAGTTTTATCTGCTGATGGGTGTGTATTTAGTTATAAACAATCTACCTATTATAAAGGAGCAGATAAACAATTTACTTTATTATGGGATAGTGTAAATGTAGATTGGCCTATAAAACAACCTATATTATCTTTACGAGACAAACAGGGTAAATATTATTATAATATAAAAAATGAGTAAAATAATTGAAATACAAAAAATGATGGAAGTAGCTACTGAAGAACTAGACTTCGCATTAGCTACAGAAATGCAAGATGAAGAAGGAAGACCTCAAAGAGTAATTTATGCTGGTGAAAATACTAATTTTTTGGATACGCATCCTATAAAATTAGACATCATAATTAATTATTTACAGAGAATGAAAGATGCGGGAAGTAATTATGTTTCTATAGATTATAATAGTGATGGTTATTATTATTTAATGGAAGGTTATAAAGTTGAAGCAAAAGATTAAATATTATTGCGATTCTCAACGACATTTAATATGTAAACCTTATTCTATTGACAATTTACATAATGGCTGAAGAATTAGGAATAAAGAAATGTTGGTTCCATAAAACCCATTATGATATTCCTAAACTTCGTATACCTGAAATAATGTCAAAGTGTGAAATAATTACAACTAGAGAAGTTTTAAAAATAATAAAAAATGAAAACAAAACAAAAAATTAATTCGGTTATAGCTAAAGCATTAGTAAATAATTATTCCAAATAAAGGTAACATTTGTTATGAAGATACAAATTGATACTAAAACTAAATTAATAATTCTAGAAGAACCTATAAATTTAGATGAATTATTTCGTACAATTAAACAATTGTTACCAAATGATTGGAAACAATATAAATTAGAAATAAAACACATTATATCTTGGACTTCACCTATTGTTATAGAAAGAGATAGACCGTGGACTACTTTACCAGAAATATGCCAACAGCGACGGCCACTACTGCGAGATCCACGGCATGGTGATGGGACTACTCCAATGTGGGATAATAATCAAAATACACCTCTATGTATAGACATTCAAGGAAGAATATCTGATTTACCATATATACAGGAATTATGAAAATATTAATTACAGGAGCAGCAGGATACATTGGTAGTGTTTTAATAGATCGCTTATTAAAAGGTCCTCATTATGATGATGATGGAGTAGACACTGGAGATTGGATAGATGGTATCTACCAAGACGAATTGAGTATAATAGCTATTGATAATTTATTATATAAACAGACTTCTCTTCTTCAGTTTATGGGGGATGAACGTTTTACTTTTATTAAAGCTGATGTTAGAGACACTTCTAAATACGAAAAATATGTAGAAGAAGCAGATGTTATTATTCCCTTAGCTTGTATAGTAGGAATGCCTGCTTGTAATAAATATCCTGAATTAGCTATATCCGTCAATGAAACCATGATTAAATGGTTGTCTAAGAAAATAAAACCTCATCAAAAATTAATATTCCCTACTACAAATAGTGGTTATGGTGTAGGACAAGAAGACATTTATTGTACTGAAGAAACTCCTTTAAATCCCTTGTCTCTTTATGGGCGAACTAAAGTAAATGCAGAACAAGCTGTATTAGATGCGGGAGGTGTCACTTTGAGGTTAGCTACAGTTTTTGGATTATCTCCTCGAATGAGGCTTGATCTTTTAGTTAATGACTTTACGTATAAGGCACTAAAAGATAAATACATTGTTCTTTTTGAAAGTCATTTTAAAAGAAATTATATACACATTAAAGATGTAGCTGATACTTTTATGTTTGCTATAAACCATTATGATAAAATGAAAGGCCAGGCATACAACGTGGGTCTTTCATCAGCAAATATATCTAAACTAAAATTATGTGAATTAATAAAAAAATATGTTCCTGAATTTCATATTGTAACTAGTGAAATAGGCAAAGATCCAGACCAAAGAAATTACATAGTTAGCAATCAAAAATTAGAAGATTTAGGATGGACACCTTGGTGGTCTTTGAATTATGGAATTAAAGAAATTATAAAAGCGTATCCTATGTTAGAAACTAATCCCTTTACAAACTTATGAAAATATCTAAATGGACTTATTTTAAAGTTTGGTTTGATTTTAAATATAGAATTATATTTAAATTAAATCATGGTCAATCTTTATGGAATAAAATTTATGAAGATTGGGGTGCTGATAAACATAGAGATGTTTTTGGTAGTAATTATTTATTTAAAGTTTTAAGAGAAATAAGAAATGAAATTCATAAATTATCTTTAAGAGGTGGTCCTCATGTTGTTATTTTAAGAAATAAAGCTGCTAAATTATTTAATGAATATGATAACACTTATAAAAATTATTGGTTATTAAATAGAAGTTATCTTAAAAAAATATTTCAAGTTAAATACAATGATAGTTTACGAAAAGATTGGAATATTATTACTATAGAAACTCCAACTTTTAGTAAAGAAAATCCAACTTCTATTTTTGATATAGAAGCTATTCATTTTATGGGTAATTTAAAACATGAATATATTAATGATGGAGAGAGTTGGATGAATAATGATTTATTTGATGCTAAAGGAAAAAAAGAAGTACCATCAATTAATTTAAAGTTTGTTACTGAAAAACAACCTGATATAGTAATTAAAAGAAATATATGAAAAAGATTATTAGAACACTGGAGTTGGATCTGTCGCCCTTCCGCCTAAAGGAATTCCAAGTTGAGGAGGGCGCAATTCAAGTCAAGGAGCCGATGCTGTTGACGCCCTATATGAGCGAAGATGAGCAACTGCTTTGTCTGGATTATGAAGCGTGGGATCTGATGGTCTATGCGCCAACCAGGCAAGAATTGATGCAGGAGCTCCAAGAGCATATGGAAATGCTCTGGATCGAGTTCGCTACTGAAGATGACGAGATACTTGATGCTTCAGCGAAGGAGTTGAAGCAGCGCCTATTGCAGGATCTAACCTTCACGCCGAATGCCTAGGAGCAAGTAGCCTAAAATGGAAGATTTTTATGATACTGAAGATCCAAGAGGTATTTCTAGTACTGAATTTAACAAATATCAAGCTGCTTTAGAAGAATACAAGAAACCTAAAAAGAAAATAAAAAAAAAAATTAAATGATTGATGAATTATTAGGTCAAATTTTAACTACTACTTTACAAGGAAAAGGAGATAGTGATCAACATTTAATGACTTTATTTAGTTTAGTACTTCAAACTAAAGCAAAAAATGTATTAGAATTAGGAGTTAGACATGGTGATACTACTCTACCTTTAAGTTTAGGTTGTTATTTTACTCAAGGTCAAGTAGACGCTATTGATATAGTTTCAACAGAATATAAATGTCCTGAAATTTTAAAACCACATTGGAATTTTATTCAAAGTGATGCTATTGAATTCTTAGAAAAAAATACAAAATATTACGATTTAATAGTAATAGATGATTGGCATAGCTGTTTTTCTGAAGAAAGAAATAAAAAAATAAGTCAAGCAAATGGAATGAAAATTTTACAATATGATCTAAAAAATAATTTTATAAAAGAATGGTCATCCTTAACTGAAGCTTCTATAAAAACAGGAACTAATAGATCTAGTATAAGTAATTGTATAAATAATAAATTAATATCAACAAATAATTTTATATGGCGAAAAAAATTATAATAACTGGAGCTTCTGGATTTATAGGTAAAGCTCTTGTCATTAAATTAAGAAATCAAAATAATTATGTATATGAATTTAATGGTAAAAATTTTTATGAAATAAATAATTTAGAAGAAAAAGTAGATATTATTATTCATCTGGCGGTTTTTACTAAAGCAGGAGATTATTCTAGAATACATTCTGGCGAACAATTTTTAATAAATTCAGAAATAAATAATGAAATATTAAAATATTGGAAAAATTATCAACCCCAAGCTCATTTTATTACATTTGGTAGTAGTTGTGGTTATGATAAAGATGTATTAAAAACTCCAAATAATTATTTACTTGGACAACCAGAACCAGGTTATGAAGTTTATGGAAATATAAAACGACATTTATTAATAGGACTTCAAGCTTTAGCTAAAGAATATGGGATGAAATACACTTATTTTATTCCTTCAACAGTTTATGGTCCTGGATATAAATTAGATGATAAACATTTTATATATGATTTAATTAGAAAAATATATAATGGAAAATATGGTGATGAAGTAGTGCTTTGGGGTGATGGTCTTCAAATGAGAGAATTAATTTATATTGATGATGTTGTTAATATAGTTTCTAATTTTGAAACTTATAATCAACATTGTGGAGTATTAAATTTATCTAATGGCAATAGTTTATTTTTAAATACTTATGCTCAATTTATATCTAGATATTTTAATTATGATTATAATAAAATAATTTGGGATAAAACAGCATTTGTAGGTTCATATTCTAAAACTTTAATTTCTAGTTTTAGTAATTTTAATTTTACTAAATTAGAAGAAGGATTAAAAGAGACTATGAATTATTATATATATGGACGAATTTCATAAAACAAAAGTACTTTGAAATTAGGAGTAGTAGTAGTAAATAGAAATGATCAATATAAGGATTATGAAAGAGGAATTATTCATTTTAGATCTTTATTAGATACTTTTGATGAAGTAACATATATTGATTGGAATAGTCCTTCTGGTTCATTTCTTTGGGAAATACAAGATGAATTACCTAAAACAGGTAAATTAAAACATATAATAATTCCTCCTTCTATAGTACAACAATTAATTCCTTATGAAGGAGCACAGTTATGTAATGAAGGTTTAAGTAGAAATATAGGAATAAGAAGATCTAAAGCGGATTGGATAGTTTCAACTAATATAGACATAATTGCTCCTGATCGTGAAAAATTAACAGAATTAATAAAAACTCTAGATAAAGACACATTTTATACTTTATCTCGTAGAGAAGCTCCTAAAGATGTGGTATACCATTATGGAAAAGATAGATGGAAGGAATTAAGAGAAGTACTATCATTAACCATAGCTGAAAGACATTTTGCTGCAAAAGTAACGCCTAATGATAATTATAGTTTAATTAATTGTTGTGGTGATTTTCAGATAGCTCACAGAGATGCCTGGAATAAAATAAAAGGATTTGAAGAAAGCATGATAAATGCTTGTTTTATAGATTCAAACATCCAAAAGAAAGCAGTATTAAATGGATTTAAATTAAAAGTATTATTTGAACCTCCTATTTTTCATATAGAACATGGGTCTTATTACACCAAAGAAGATGGTTCTAGAACAAGTGATAAAAGTTCATATAAAGGAGATAAACAAGCATACAATGATGTTTGGAATTATGTAGAGTTTTTTGAAGAATCAACAAATGATGATAATTGGGGATTAGGTGAAACAGAAATAGAAATAGAAATAATATGAAGTTAACTAAATTTGGTTCTCAATTAACCTATACTAAACGTTATAAAGTACAGAATGAAAAAGATACTTTTATACAAATATTAAATTCTTTAGAACAAATTAATAATAGAACATTAATTTTAATAAATGATTTCAATATTAATTTATATGAATATGAATCTGCTTTTATTAACATAATTGAAAGTTTAATTTATTCTCAATATGGTGAATTAAAAGGAGATGTAATATTTTGGTATTTATATGAAAGATATAATGTTAATGGAGAATTATTGTCTATTAATTATAAAGACAACACTTATGTGTTAGATACTGTGGAAGATTTGTGGGAATTTATAAATAAAATAGAAGAATGAAAAAATGTATAAAATGTGGAATCGATATACCATTAAAACGAATCGAAATATTACCCCATACTAAAGTATGTGTTAATTGTTCAGAGGTTGGTAGAAAAGGAGGTATTACAGTTCAATTAGGAGAAGGAGATCATACATATAACGAAATTATAATAATGGAATCTACTGAATTAGAACAATATAAAACTGAAAAAGTAGATAATCAATTAGAATATCTAAATGATGAAGGAGAAACATTTCCTGCTATTTCTGATATAAAACGAAATTTGGATTATGATAAAGAAGAAATAGAAGATGATTTAGATGAATATATAGAAGAAGAAAAAAAGGAAGAAGAGGAAGACGATGCCATCAGCTAGAACATTTACAAAACAAGAAATATTAGCTGCTCTAAACCACACAAAATCAATAAGAGCGGCGGCTAGATATGCTGGTGTATCATATCAGCATTTTAAAAAATGGGCAAAGTTATACATTGATAAGGAATCAAAACAGACATTATTTGATAAATATAAAAATCCATCAGGAAAAGGAATTCCTAAATTTTTTGGGGGAGGAGACGAGCCTTATTTATTAGACATAATTGAAGGTAGAGTAGATGCTAGTTACTTTACTCCTGCAAGAATTAAACAACGTATGATAAGTGAAGGATATTTAAAAGAAGAATGCAAACGTTGTAAATTCAATGAACAGAGGGTAGTAGATGGAAAAGTTCCTTTATTGTTCTATTTTGAAGATGGAAATAAACGAAATTATCAAATGAATAATATTTGTTTATTATGTTATAATTGTTATTTTTTGACTGTGGGTAATATGTTTTCAAATAAAGAATTAGACACAATTGAAGATTACAAAAAAGACCATTTAAAGAAAAAAGAAACGTGGGAATTAGATGAATATCATTTAGAACGTTTAAAGGATTTAGGATTACTTAAAGAAGAAATTAAAGAAGTAGATCCTAATGATTATATTAATGGAATATGAAAAAAAGAAAAACTAAAGAAAAACATCTTGAGGACTTAGCCACTAAACTTATTAAAAAAAGTGATCGTTATGAAAGTTTAAAAAGAATCAAATTAGACAAAGATATATTTAAAACATTTAATAATGGTTAAGTCTATAAAATTTGTTAATGAAAAAGAATTTCAACAAAAAATTGAGGATCAAGACTTTTTATTGGCTCAAGCAATAGTTGAAAGTATAATAGAAAACATTAATATTTCTAAAATAAATGTACACTTATTAGAAATAGAATGTGAAGAAGAAGGGATAATATATGATTATTCGTTAGATAAAAATAAATTTGCTTTAACTCTTAAAGAGAATTTATTTCATTATTTAAAAAATGAAAAGTATGAAGAATGCACTAAAATTGAAAATATAATTAAACAGTTAGAAAATGAGCAAAAATAGTCCTTTACGCAATTATGAATACTTCAGAGAATGGTTAGCTAATTTTGAAAGAACTAGGAAATATAAACCTAAAAAAAGAAAAGAAGATGACGACAAGTCTTGATTTAATTAGTGATGAACAACTAGTAGAATTAGCTATTAATTCATTTGATGCCTTGGAGCAACTGTGTTGTATTACTACTTTACAAATATACTTCCATGAAAACCCAGTAGTCATAAATTAGTCATATAAATAGTTAGGTTATATCGATGTTAAGTCTTATATTTATAAAAAATAAACGATGCAAGATTTAATTCATATGATCACTAATGTCAATAATAGATATGATGGTGATCTTAAGTATTATTTTCAATTGGTGATGAAAGCACCAAATGCATATGCTCCTTATCATAATGTTAGACATATGTTACATGTGTTTTGGGAAGCATATGATGGAGGTGTTCAAATGGGTTTAAATACTCGTGATTTTAGAAATTTGTTAATTGCTGCTTTGATGCATGACTATGGGCATCAAGGTAAAAAAGGTGATGATCAATTTAATATTGATATAGCAATTAGAGCTATTGATACTTATGCTTTAGAAATAGATAGACCTTATCTATTAGATATTAGAAATGCGATTCGTGCTACTAAATTTCCTTATAGTAATGAGGAATTTACTCAAAATCAACTTATTTTAAGAGATGCAGATCAATCACAAACTTTTTCTTCTGTTTGGGTACAAAGCATTCTTTATGGACTAGGACAAGAATTAGAAATGTCATTTGAACAAATGCTTAAAATGCAACGTCCTTTTTTGGAAAAATTACAATTTAGTACACTTTGGGGAAAAAATAAATTTGAGCCTCTTATTCAACCTCGCTTAGAATTAATTGATAAGATGATAAGCTTAATTCAATAAGGTCATAAAAAAGTCATACGTTATATGCTCCCCAAGCTTTATAGGTCGTATATTTACCAAAACGAAAAGAAATGATCCGTATTGAAAACTTTAATGGTAGCGTATGGACGTTTGATACTGAAAAATCAACACGAGGTCCAATTTCGGTAGAGATCAATAAAGAAGGATGTGCTATGGATGTAGAAGATGCACTTCCTAAATCCGCTAAGACCTTTTGGAATCCTGCCACGTTGAGTTTTGTGAGTTATGCTACTGCACGTCAACTAGGATTGAATACTGATGAAGAACCTGCTGTTTATTTGCCTGGATTTGAACATAATCTATATCGAAAATGATAAAAACTCCAATTAGTGATAAATACAATGATGCTCGTGATTTCTTGAAAAAAGAAAAACGAGATAAGGCTAGAGACACTGCCGATGAAGGTATTGTATTATTGGCTCATACTGTAAGTACTCAGAAACTAAAAGACAACGACATATTAGAAGGAACAGTAGTACGATTATGGTATGATCGTTTTTGGCTATTCCTTGAACTTAATGGCCTTATGTTAGACAAGGATGAAGATCATAAGCCTGAAGATAATTATTTTTGGGATAAAATGGCAGGAGTTGAACTATAAATAAAATAAAATGAATATATCACGAAGTAATTTTACACTAAAATTAATCCAATCAACTTTTAATTATAATCCAAAAGATTTGTGTAATTTTTAATTATAATCCAAAAGATTTGTGTAATTTTATGAAAACGAATGATTACTTTAGAAGAAACTACCTATAAATATAAGGTTATCTATGAAGATAATACTTATTATGTAATTATTTGTCAAAAAGGAGACAAAGAAGAAATTAATATTGTCCATGAAAGTGGTAATATTCCTAATGATCAACTATTTGATTCTATTGAAAATTATATAAATAAAATTCTTGAAGAATGATTAACCGAAAAACATTAGGTTTTCTAGTTGCTGGAATTTGTTTTGGTTGGCTTAGTCTCACAATATTAGTTTTTAATAGTAGTAGAATTCAGACAGTTGTTAAAGAAAAAATCATTGGAATAGAATATAATACTAATCTAGAATTTTCTCAAGATAGTCTTATTACAATGATGAAGGATTTAAATTTTAAATATCCTCACATTGTATTAGCTCAATCTCAGATTGAGACAGGTAATTTTACATCAAATATTTTTAGGCAAAATCATAATTTGTTTGGCATGAAGGAGGCCAAACAACGAATGACTACTGCAAAAGGAACAAAACGAGGCCATGCTCACTTTGACACCTGGAAAGAATCAGTTTTGGATTATGCTTTTTTTCAATGTAGATATGCAGGTAAATTTACTGAAAATGAATATTATGAATATTTGGGAAAAAATTATGCTGAAGATCCTAATTATCTTTTGAAGATTAAAAAGCAAGCTGAAAAAAATAAACAATATTTCAAATGAAAACATTCTTTGTAATATATTCCCCAATCTATCAAGGTTATTGGAGTGAGGTTGACTATCAGTTTAGAGGATTAATGTTTAGTGCTGAATATGAATATCTATGGCAAGCTGAACAAAAAGTAAAAGTTTTGTTAGAAAATCACCATCCATTAGAAATTAAAAATTTTTATAAATTAATTTGATAAGTCTTCGAAATTTTCGTATATTTATTTATATAAAAACCAATAAAAATGAAGCATAGATTTTTGACATAAGAGGTTCTCCATAACCAGTTAATTTCTCAATTAAATTAACAATTAAAAATTAACAAAAATGGAAACAATAAAAGAAAAAATAAAGGTTTTATCACAAGAACAAAAAGAGTTACGTAATCAGAGAAAAACAGTTTACATTAAAGGTGAACGAACATTTCCTGCTATTGGATATTTAGATACATCTAATAATAGTTATAAATGGGTTAAGGGAGCAAATGAAATACATCGGCATAATAGATATCAATTAAGACATTTATTTGCTGCTTATGCTAAATCAAGAGGCAAACACTTTGAGTGTAAAAAACCAATAGATGAAAAATTGGTAAATCAATATCTAAAACAATATGGAAAAACTATATGTTCTAGTAAATAAAGATCTACCTATTGCTTATCAAGGAGTACAAGGAGGCCATGCTGTAGCTCAATGGTTATTAGAAAACCCAAATCAAACTTGGAATAATCAAACTTTAGTGTATTTAAAAGCCAATATATACAAAGAGATATTTAAGCTTGATCAAAAAGGAATAAAATATACAAAATTTGAAGAACCCGATTTAAATAATCAGATAACAGCAATTGCACTTCAAACTAATGTATTTAAACATTTAAATCTGATGGGGACTTAGTCCCTGTCTTATGTTTCGTATGCTAAAGTTGGGATAGCGTAAGATTCTAAACCTTACTATCAAGGGTTCGATTCCCTTACGAAACGCAAAAAAATTAATATGAATAATTTAGATAAGCAATATTTAAACCTACTCCAAGACATTTTAGACAATGGAGTAACTAAAAAAGACAGAACAGGTGTAGGTACTAAATCAGTATTTGGTCGTCAAATTAGACACAAGATGTCTGAAGGTTTTCCTATTCTTACAACAAAGAAAATATTTTGGAAAGGTGTAGTTGAAGAATTGCTTTGGTTTTTAAGAGGTGAAACCAATATTCAACCCCTTATTAAAGCTGGAGTTAATATTTGGACCGGAGATGCTTACAAAGCATACTTAAAATATATGGAAGAAGAAGAACCTGAACTCATAGTTTTAACTAAAGATGAATTTTCAGACATTATTGAATTTAGTTCTAACTATTTTGGTGAATTAGGTCCTATTTATGGTTTCCAATGGAGAAAATTCGGAGAAATAATAGAAACTGATATTTTTGGTAGCAATAGAGTAGTAATTCCGGGTATTGATCAAATTCAAAATTTAATAAATGATTTAAACTCAAATCCTGATAGTCGGCGTTTAATGGTCACTGCTTGGAATCCTGCAGACGTAGATTTAGCAGTTTTACCTCCTTGTCATTATGGTTTCCAATGTTGGACTAGAGAATTAACAGCTGAAGAACGATGGGATTATTATTATCAAGAATATGGTCCTAGGGTTCCAAAACGAGCAATTAGTTTAAGTTGGAATCAAAGATCAGTTGATACATTCCTGGGTTTAGGATTTAATATATCTAGTTATGGTCTTTTGCTTTGTATTTTAGCTGATATGGTGAATATGGTTCCTGATGAATTAATTGGTAATTTAGGAGATACACATTTATATTTAAATCATATAGATGCTGTTAAAGAACAATTGCAAAATCAAGGATTTGATTTACCTTCATTAACTTTAAATATTAAAGACAAGAAGTTTGAAGACATGAAGTTTGAAGATTTTAATTTAAATGATTATAAATCTAATTCAACTATTAAAGCTAAATTAAATAACTAATGAAGTGGAAACAAATTAAACCAGGGGCTATATTTGATAGTAATCCCAAATTTAAATTACCTACAAAAGGTTATAACTGTAAGGTTGATAAAATATGGCGTTCTGAAGATATGATACCTAGATATTTTATCATAAAGACTAAAACTACAGATCCTGATTGGGAAGAATCTTGTTATAATTTTGTTATATTACGAACAGATGATTATATGAATGTTTATTTAGAAACTATAAAAAATTTTAATTCATTGAAAGCTGTTAAAACTTATTGGAAACTGGTTTATGAGTCATAAAAAAGTCATATAATATATGCTCCTAAGGCTTTATAGGTCGTAGATTTACGCTATGAAAGAACAGGTATCCCCTTCACTTGATGGTAGCTGATAAAAAGCATAAAGTTTTATTAAACACGAACATGATTATAAAATATTTAATCATGATGGTAAATGGCTAAAATGTAAGCATAAAGGTTGTACTTTTGTAGGTAAAAATTATAATTGATGTATACACACAAACAACTCGAAGACAGTTATCATCTTATGATCAAAAATGATTTGGTAGACACTAAAGGAAAACCAAGTCCTCGATCGATAGCTAGCACTGTAGTTCCTAAAAATTGGAAACCTCCTGTTGAAGTTATTGAACGTCTAAAACTTTATATTAAATGAAATACACAAAGTATCTAATTATCGGTTTGCTTTTGATGTCTTGTACTTCTAACACTCGTGCTAGAAAGTGGGGAGGTAATGAAGACATAAAACTTCAACCTAACGAAGTACTAGTAAACATGACCTGGAAAGAAAGTAGCTTGTGGATTCTTACTAAAGACACAATTTCTAATACTTTCTATTTTAGGGAAGATTCACCTTACGGCGTAATGGAAGGTCAAGTTACAATAAAATGAAATTAACTCTAAATCCGGGACAAAATGTTTGGTTTTGTAGTGATCCTCACTACAATCACAAAAATATTTGCCGAG
>ERZ869925.728-NODE-728-length-20241-cov-5.377440_pt1 | contig 20241 bp, 37 predicted proteins | sample MGYA00579311_ERZ869925 | MGnify/ENA primary metagenome ERZ869925 (study PRJEB32216, sample SAMN09231817) | wastewater metagenome | place: USA: Maryland | collected 2016-07-30 | study: EMG produced TPA metagenomics assembly of the PRJNA472060 data set (Reclaimed...
TGTGACCTAACCTGTGACTCAACCTGTGACTCAACCTGTGACCAAACCTGTGACTTTTTATGCCAATTTGCAATACTTGAAGCAAAGTCTTTTACACCTGTCGCAACAATTACTCTAGTTCTCTCTAATCCAATGTCTTCAAATATCTGATGTATATTATTTTCATAATTGACCTTCTTCTCATCAATTGCCCATTTAGTCCACTTTGATACATAGTGTGGAAACTTACTGATTTGTTCTTGCGTAAATTTTTCTATCATATTAGTCAAGTACTTTACGAGTTGCTAAACTGAAATAGTCATATTCTTGCTCTCTTTCAACTTTATACACCCCTGTCTCAAATTCAAGAGTCTTGTGTTCAGGGTGAGTGAGAACTGCTTTACCATTTACAGCGATTACAAATTCTCCATTTTGTCCTTCGTATACGTCTACAGTCCCTTTTGTCGCTGTGATTACATGATGATGACCTGTGCTTTCACCCTCAGCTACAACAAATTTTTTTGAGCCGATTTTCTTTAGCTTAGCAATGTCAATTTCTTTTTGAATGAAGATAATATCTCCGTGTCTTTTATTTGTCATAAATTATTTATTATCCTTATAATCTCCTACATCACTCCCAATCTGTCCGAGAAGTTCCTGAATACCTGTTACTTGAGTGATTTTGAGTATCAGGGTTTTTATGAAGTTAAATATTTTTCTTTTCATTATATTATTTATTAATTTCTAACATTGAGGGGCCGATATTTTCAGCCCCCATAGTTAAAGATTAAAAAGGTATGTCAGACGAATTGATTTCCTCCGTAGGATATTCAAAATCTGATTTCGCTTGCGAAACTTCTGCATTCTTATTTTGTTTTTCCACAATTGCACTAATTATATCTTTAATGCTTTTTTGCTTATTAAGCATATTCATTTCGGCCTCTGTAACATCAGTATTCTGTCTAGCAGGAATGATGGAGTATCTATTTGGCCCATCTCCAGTGTTCTTGATAGTTACATCATATGGCATAGGAAAACCATCGTATGAGTATTCAGGATCAGTTTTAAGTTGTGTAAGACTAGACAATATACCTTTACCAAATTGTGCAATTTTTAGGTCGCCACTTTCTCGGTCAATAACCCAAGCCCAGCCACTAAGTTGTATACTTTCCCCCTCTTTTGGAACATATGATTCAGATACATGACCTGCATATTTAGAATTAGGATAGACCCCCTTAAAAAGAGTTAGTACTTTGGTAAAGTTGGTAAGTACACGCAATTTTGTATCTCCCACTTTCAACTTTAAGAAGTCACTTGTATTATCATTTACTGTTTCTTCATTCCACCATTCTTTGTTTGTCATATTTATTTTATTTTTTTAATTATTAATTCAAGCAATGTGATAATGATATTATTCATCGGTTTTGCTTTTTTTAGATGAGTAACCTGCTGTTAATTCTCTAATTTTGGCTAGTTCCTCGTCTGTATAACCAAGTTGAACTCCCTGCTTTTCTACAATAAGGTTCTTATAGGGTGAATACTGAATTTTCCAGCCATTTTCAGATCCTACTACTGCTTTATTATTTCTTGCTGAACTTATCTTAGAAACGCTTAATTCGTTCCACTTAACTTGTTCAACTGGTAATTTATACAGTTCTTCTGTCCAGTTTGGTTCATTCTCCAAGTTGTCCAAGATAGATTTCCAACGCTTATATTCTTCTTTTACGTTCACAACCGTATCGCCTGCTTTGTAGATACCATCACCAATCTTTTCACAAGGAAACCAAAAGTATGATAATCCATCAATAGAGGCTACAAATAAGTGGCCTCGCTCTAGTCCTAGAATATCAAGATACACTGCCAACTGGCCCACATAACTCTCTCGTGGCTTATCATCAATATACGACTGAATATCAAAGCTATTTTTATTATTGATTGACTTAACCTCAATTGGCTCACCTTCGTTTAATTCAATAGTTACACTTTCAGGCATGATTGAGTTGTTAAACTCCATTTTTGCTCCTCCTTTTTTTATTCGTGCATCACATTTACCAGTGATTTTAAGGCCATCGATATCTTTTTCTACTCGTCCGTAATCCTCCTGGTTATAGTCTGGATCTACAATTCCATTTGCTTTAAGAATATTGAGCATTCCGAGTTCGACCCCTTTGCCTGCTTCCCATTTCAAGGTATCTGACCATACAGGCTTATTTGTAGTCTCTACACCTTTTAATGCTAGGTGTAAGTCTATCCCTAACTTACCATAGTCTGAGGCCCAAAAATTGGCCTTTTGACGCTGTTCTTCCTCGTATTTCAATATTGGTTTTAAACTCATAGATCTATTTCATTGCTAATCTTAATTGTTAATCTAGGTCGCCCCTTTGGTAACTTAATATCATACCCTTTATCCCTCAATACTTTGATCCATCTATGGATAGTGTTGGCCGTAACTCCAAACATATCTGCAATCTGGCTTACTGATTGAGTTTTCACAAGGTCTGGTATTCTCATTACCTCATTTTCTTGTAAGTATTTCTTCACTTTTTTTTATTAGCTATTAATGACCGCCTGTGCGGGTTTGAATCATATCAATGAGTTCTTTATTTAGTGTAATCAGACTTAAATTGTCTTTTAATGAATTTAAGTACATGTCTCGATATGCACTTTCGTCTTTCAATAATCTTTCGTACTTATTAACATGTTTATCCCAAGCAACAATTGAACATACAATGGTTATACTTAAAAAAACAAAGTGTATCATTCCATATTGTCCTATGAATATTAATTGCAATAAAATTCCAAGAAACAAAACACTAGGTATAATCCTCATCTGCATCATTGAGAGCACATTCACATTTTTTTGTGATGGTGTCTTGGTAGGTGTTGGAGTCAGAATCGTAAATATAGTCTCTGACCAGTTCAGTTCCGCCGCACCGTTCGCAGAACTTGTCTTTAATACTGGCCTCACATATTGATAGTCTATCTCTATTTTCTTGTCTTTCTTCACAGACTCTACAACCTTCCTCTGGGGTGTTTTCATAGTCGTGGTCTTCTTCGTATTTTTTTTCATTCATCACTTTAATTACTTAATAATATAGTCTATATTATACTCGAATTGTATAATATGTAAATGACATTATCCACACTTTCGCAAGCGAAATTATAATCTTTCTCCTGTTTTTTCCTCTACTTGATTGATAAACATATCAAATAATTTTGAAAAGAACGTGTTTTGTCGCCTGATCCGCTATCAATATGTGCGTACTCCTCGATAAGAGTAGCGATAATAGCTCTCCTTCCCATTGTAAGCACTCGTCTTGACATAAATATCTCCCCATCTTTTGCCATACCCAATATATTTTTATTCTCTGGTACAAATACATTGATAGGAAAGATGATATTTAAGTCTGCTCTTTTTAGTATGTCTAATCCCTCCTGAATCACATCGATTTCTCTTTGAGTAGGGGTGACGATGAGATCATTTCCATTGATTTTTTGTCCTATAACTTTTATTTTGTCACCAAATGACTTTTTGAGTTCAGAAACTAATACCTGTGGTAAGACGAGCTCTTTTCCTGTTAATTCGTCGCTAAAATAACCACCAGTTTCTTTTGCCACTATCACTCTCCCACCAATAGCTGTAAGCCAGTTATTATTGAAGGTTGCATATGTGTCCCAATCCATTTTTTGCTCCAGTGAATTGTTTTTACTTAATATTTCTTCTGCAATTTCTAGTGAAGCATCTTCCTTGAGTATGTTAGCAATTGCATAAAAGGCGTGCCAAGAACTCTTAATTACTCTTGATTCGTTAATTTCAATATCTTTTAAGTCGTAATGGTATAAGCAACTCTTGTTTTCCTCGTATACTTGTATTCCTTTTCTGTATATCAATAGGGTATCTGAACTTGCTCTGAATATTTTATTGCCTCTTTCTTCTACTAGAAGATCTTTTCTATTTTCTGAAAAGTACTTGTTCCAGTTATCCAATACTGATTTTGTTTCTTCTGTAAGTTCAATAAATACGTTCGTTTTTCCCTTTTGACCCTCTGCATTGTCCGATAGACTAATAGAGTGCTCCCCTTCATCAATTGCATTGCAATATAATTCACGAATAGCAAACCACATTCTCCAATCTGGCCCTAAATCAGTTGTAAGGCTCGTTTCTTTTTTATCAATTGTAATGATATCGAAATTCTGGCCTCTAAACTTAGTCTTTTTTGTACCAATAACGATTTCCTTAGTACCTGAATATATTTTAATACCTATATTATTTCGTAGTAGTACTGCAATAGCATATTTGAAACCTGATCCAAAAAAGCCTATTTTTCCGCTATCTTCTCGTTTAGAACTTGCCCCTAGTAGGGTAATAGCCTGCTTTTCAACCTCTTTATTGTTTTGAATTTTAATATACGGCATTGTGTTTATTGTTAGTGTATAATTTTCTCTTTCTCATTTCGGCCTTGATTGCTAGATATGGCTTTAAAACTTTATTAAGCATCTTTTCGTTATCAAGATTTTCTATTTCCTCGATCTGTTTGGAAATTATCTTGCTCACAGTAGGACTTTTTATGATGTTATTTGCCCCCACAAGAGCTTTTAAGGCTGTTTTCCTGTAATAACTGGCATTTCTCCATATCATATTGTAAATATTTATAAGATGTTTATCTTCAAGTTTTTTTACATGAATTTCAACTCCATCTTTTGTTATCCATTTCATTATAGCTTTGTCTCGTAAGCTGATAATTGAATATAAGGGCTAATTATCTCAATACTGTGATTTTGTGTCTCGAAGAAAGCCCCATGATATGCCTGGTGCACATAGTATTCGTATAATTCCTGTAGCACTCTTTTTATATCTTCAATCTTATCTGTTTTGTAGGTCGCAAGGTAATCTTTACCGTTGTAAATCTTAAAATATGTCATTGTTCGTATATAGTTATTTCATTATTAATTATCTTAAACTCATCTATCGCCCGATTATGATTTTTCAGATATACAATCGCCCTACCTATTGCCTCGTATTCATTCTGTGCTTCAATCTCATGCCATGCCTCTATCTGAATTGCCTCGCTGCCCACTTTATAGCTAAAGTCCTCTGTATAGCCAATTTCTGCCATTTTAGACGATATCGCCCCCTCATCTATATAATCAATCAACGTATCATCTGTCCAAGTTAGCTTATATATCATATTTCTGTAGCTAACCACTGGCTAAAAGTCTTCAATTCCTTTTTGTTGTACCCTCGTTGTATACATGCAATAAGGTACTGACTGTATAGGTCAAAAGCCTTATCAATCTTTATATATTCGTACTTTGTCGGGTGTAATGATGTTAGTTTTTTTAGGTACATATGTTTAATTGTTAGCTATTAACCAAAATAGAATAAGCAATATCCATATAGGTGGCCAAAAGAAACCTGCGATTATAAGTATAATTAGTATCATTATTTTTGTGTATAGATTGTTCTTTTAATGTAATAAGGCGGATAGCTGTCTGTAGATTTCTGACAAGGTATATCAAGTTTCATTTCAATTGAGCTGTATGTTCCGCCCCCTAAATACTCCATAGCATATTTATTAAATAGCCTTGTTAACGTTGGGTAGAGACTTTTGCTATAAGATGTTGCACTGTAGTACAAAACATCTATAAAGAAACTTGTATCACTTAATTTTCCACTATCAATGTATATGGTTTTATTCATGGCTATTGATAGTTATTTCAATCACTTTTAATTCTCGGACTCCAGGCTCATAGCCGTAAGCTAAAAAGGCTTGTGCTATTGCTTGTTGTTCGTTATATCCGTTAAATGTTGCTTTCCTATGCTCAAAGCCGTTGACTAGCATTTCAATTTTGTATGATCGCATGGTTATTTTTTAATTACTAGATATTTTCCTATATCTTTGACACGTCCTATTGTTTTACCTGCACATATAATTTCTCCGTTTGGCATTACGATACAATCAAGTGTGCATGGTGTTATTTCTGTTGGGTTTGTTTGCATTTTATTTTATAGTTTTTTAACTGTTATTATTTCAATTGACTTGTTAGGATTTGATAATAGTTTTGGATACATTTGATAAATTTTTTGTACTGCTTCTCTGCCATTATTTGCCTCTACAATCTCTGTATTTAAATTGTAAGTAGTTGTATTGTGTGGCTCATGCCATTTAGTCCCTATCTTATATTTTATTAAGTACTCATTCATTTTGTTATTTTTTTAAGATAGCTTTTAGCTCTATCGAGAGCTTTGGATTTTAATGACGTGAAAGTCTTTAATTCTTTATCTCCCGTATTTGTTACCTGATATATTTGAGCCATTTGTAGATTAGAAACTCCATCTTTGTAATTCTCATACCACACTTTGATAAATAGATTATCTTTTTTCATGTTTTTATATTTCTTTATCTAATAATTCATCATGTCCTATAATTTCATAACCATAGAAAGATAATTCCTCTACTACATTTTCACCTGTTAAGACTGTTTCTCTGTCGTGTGATAAAAAACTTTCCATATCGTCGGCAAGTCTAGCTAGACTTTCATTGTTTCTCCCTGTAGCAAGCATTGTATGAGTCTCTGTGTCCATTACACTGTAGTATTTTGGTCTCTGTGCCTCTCCTTGCTCTGTTCTTTCTTCGTTACCGCTCTCATCTGCTTTTGTGCCTATATTTGTTATTGTGTACATAGTTATATAAGTTTAATGAATAAGTCGCTATCAATCGTAAAAGGATAGTATCTAGTACGCATTTTAGGTGTTCTCCAGCCTTTCATGTCGTCTTTGCATACAATCATCACCTTTTCGTCTTGCTTTGCTATTGTCATGATGTCCGCCTCAATCGTGCCTGTTAGCAGTGCTTTTTTACCGTTCATATCCTCTGTAATGTCTGAGGCGTGTATGTAGCCTTTTAAGTGCATGTTAATGTGATGAAGTTTCGTTCTGATAGCTCGCATATATACGTTTGTGTAGTAACAGATATGCTCTGCTCTATCAATTCTCTGTTGGTCTGCGATTATACCTAGAATATCAAGCAATTTTTTCGCTACTGTATTTAGATAGGTATAGTTTCCGCTATGCTCTATCTCATCGTAAGCTTGTCCTGCCTCTTCGAGATATAACCCATGCTTATTACCGTATCTCATTTTGATTTTTTTCTCTTTTTCTTCGTATTCTCTTGTTCCTGCAATTTCCTCATTATCGAGACATGTAATAAATTCAACCGCCTCTTTTTTTGATATATGCTTATATTGTCCCATTATCTTAAAAGCCTCTTTGTAGTTGTATGAGTTTGTCATGGTTATTTATATTCGTTTGTAATATCTATATCATTGCGAGTAATTGTATAGCCCTCATATTTTAGAGCGTGACTGAAACTGTACGCATGATTGTCATGTATATATTTTACTAGCTTGTACATGTCATCACGCTCAATTATTAGCACGCTGTCTTTGAATAGTTTGTACATATTAGTAATTAGCTAGAGCTTTACGCATAGCTGATTTTATAATGCATACACGTACCGCAGGTGTGTTGTCCTCATTCCTCTCTTTTAAGACGTTTTTATAATTAGCTAGTCTTTCAAGTCCTAGCCCCATATTATCCCACCTATGAAGAGCGATACTGTTTAGATGTGGATCGCTGTCTCTTTTCATCTCATCTTGTGCCAAAAGTTCTGCTAGTATCTTGCAATCTGTAGGATTGTAACTAAGCCCTAGAGCCTCTGCAATTTGTCCGTAGTATTCATCATGTGTATATGTACCGTTCATATATTGCTCTCTTGTGATGATTTTATTCTGCTCACACTCATTACACATATCTGTGATGTAGTCTTTTCCGCATAGTTCGCAGGTTTTCATTAGATTGTTTTGTTATAGCTGTTAAATGCGTCTTGCATAGCGTTGGTGTTTGTAGTGCCATAGCCAAGGGTTAGCACGCCTTTGACGTATAGGTATGCGATTTTCCAGTTAGGATTGATTGTAGTTATTTTCATAGTTTATTTGATTACTTCTGTTTGATTAAGATTAAATAGTGTGAAGCCCTTGACCGCCTTTTTAGCTTTTCCTGCTGTATCTGTCTTATCAGTGTCAAAGACACGTACAAGCCTGATACCTTTTGAGCCTTTGATAATCTGTCTGTGGGCCTCTTTAGCTTGTATAAATGTAAGCCATTCATCACTAGTAAAGCCGTTTGAGACTTTTGCTTCCTCAAGTGTAGTTGCATTGCTCTTTGTATACTCTATTTGTGTTATATGGTTTCTTTGCATTTGTTTGATTATTATTGTTATCTCATAACTGAATATATCAAGTATATACCCATAATCTATACAAGTCAAGTATATTATTGTATACATTACATATAATATAGAGCTATAAATATAGCTTATATATAATTAAATAATACAAGTTGAATATATTATATTGTCAATAGTACTTTCGCTTGCGAAACTATATAGACAATCCGCCCCTAATAAATGAATAATCAAATAAATAATAGATAATAATTGAGACTAATAAATCGTCCCCAGTTTATTGCCAAGTATATAGATTGCTTTAAGGCTAGAAATCACACTCACACATCAAAATATCCGCCCCTTATTTGTATAAACTCTACTATAGAGAATAGAGCACATAGTAACCATTACATAAAGATATGGCTAGAATAAAGGATATAAAAAAATCGGCCCTAATATGTAAGTATCACTACATAAGTAATATAAAGAATGATTGATATGGTTAAGATGATTGAAATGGTATGCAAGTTAGATAGATTGGTGTATAGGTTTGGTGTAACACCCCTCTTTACATCACTTAGTAAACCATAGTTCACCTATTATATGGCTATAAATAAGACTTAAATATACATATTGAACCATAGTTCACCTCTTAAATGGTCGCAGAAGATACATTTCGCGACATTCAACATATGGCCTTGTTGAGCCATATATTTAGGGTTGATGTATTTGCTCATATATATTTATGTTTGTTTCACGTGAAACATTGAAATATCTATATATAGAGCCATATTTTGAACCCACCCCCACCATCTTCGGTGTTTTTGATAGAAAGGTTGGGGTAAACCCCCTTCACCATGAAAAGCTCTAAAATGGACATTTGAATAGAATGTTTACATACACACATATGTGCATACATGTGCATATATGTGCATATTTGACACATCTATGCTCACTTTGGTACACTTATACACATGAGAATTAACTTAACGCTATCTGATGAAGACACACATATGTTGGCCGAAATATGTAAGAGAGAGTTCCGAGAGAATCAATCTGATGGTATTCGGTATTGTATAAGGAAGATATTTAATATGAAAGGGAATGATGTTGTAACTATAACTAGTAGTGGTGAAAAAATAATTCCGATCGTTCCGTTGATTCCAGAAAAGAAAAAGGTGCATTCTTATCCAAAGACTTGTCCTAAGCATGGTGGCTTTTGGACAAGTTGTGGGTGTAAGCCAGAGGATATTTATGAGTTATAATTAAATTAATATGGAAGTAGACACAAAACGAATCTTATTAAACTATATATGTAGGTTTGGTAATGATATTGCTTTAACAGCAAACAATTCCGAAAGTATCATCCTCTTTCTAGGATGGCTATCTGAACAAGAAGAACCACCAGAGTATAAGGAAGCTGTTATGTCAGTTATCATTTCTTACTTGGCCCAGTGCTATACAGAGGCGACTGTTAGCTCTTTATTAGGATATTCTAGTAGACAAGTATATGCGTAAAGTACAAATTAAATTTCCGAAGATAGAGCTTAGTATAGGAGCGCAGGATCTGGAACTAGAGATGGAGTTTATAGAAATGACTGAGCATATACTTAAAACTCCTGAGTTTCAGGATATGTTTGTAGCCATTTTAGATAAAGCTATGGCAAAGGTCAAAGATGTTATTAAATTGAGGTATAATAGAGATAATGAACACTAAGAGTCCTTATAAGATCGTAGAGGGAAAGATTCCTACTGCTAAAGAGTTCAGCGACTGGTCACACGATAAGTGGCTCGATTTTCTCCGTTTTTTAGACTCATATGTTGAAGTAGGAAAGAAGGGGGATGTGTATAAGGTAACTCTGGAAAAGATGAGGGAAATGGAAACATACCTACAAATCCATAATCATCCATACCAAGAGCATATATATAGAATAGGACTCTACTCTAATTTTACTAATCCAAGAGCATACTTCTACAAACTCAACTCATATGCTCGTATGGGTTTGACGTATTTAAAGAAGCATCCTGGTATTGTTAGCCCTGAAATGACTGAAATACTAGCGAGTAAAACACGTTTCTCTTGGGCACTCAACCAATATAAGGTAGAGGAAGTAAATGATACCGAGGTGGTGACGAGAGACACTGAAACCCTTGATGGATTCCATAAGAAGCAGGTCAGTATGCCAAATATTCAGGTTAAACTACTCAGTTCCATGGTTAAATTGGCTGATATATATGAGACTGTAGCTAACTCGATGTCTACTAAGGAACTTAAAGGCTTAAAAACTATGGATAAAATGGCGATACTTAAAAATCTCCAATTCATCTTCACAGCAGGAGGAAAGAAGGTTACACCGAGCCATTTCACACAGATCAATGTCAATTCAGCTAATGTTAAGGAAGCAGAGGAATCAATGCTTAACTTTATTAAAAACAAACAAAACTAATGAATAATGAAAACATTTTTATCGTCACTGATTTGTGCATGTGGGAAAATAATAAGCAAAATAAAACATATTTTCCACACGCAATCCAAGTCGTCGATTTCCATACAGGACAAGTTAGATATATTAAAAGCGGTGCCAGAATCCAATTGCTCGAAGGCCATATCACGCCGTCGCATTCGCAGGAAGAATACAATAAAGAAAAAAATAACCCAATGCCTTGTAGTGGGGAAGATAAATTATTGCGAAAAAAAAGCAAAACAAGTAGCAAAAGAAAAGACATCAAAGTATCTAAAAATAAGGGCGTATAAATGCCAGTACTGCGACCATTGGCATATCACACATAAACAGGACAAAATCTCATGGCATTAAAGAAAAATAAAACTGTAAATAAGGTTCCATTGAAAAGATTTATCATAAAAAAATATATTATGGCTAAGTCTGCCCATGATGCTCTTAAAAAGGAACGTAAAATAAGGCCAGATGATGTATGGGTCGATGAAGACTGGAAAAAAGAAAATCCAAATACATTGCAGTCAGCAATAGGGTTTAATATTGAAGTAGAATACGAATAATATGCGTATAAAGAAGCTCCAAGAGTACTATAGTTCACCTGAATACATTGAAAAGCTCAATAGGAGGTTTAAAATATTTAAAAAGTGTGTAGATGATCCAATGGAGATAAATAAGTATGTATTGGAGTCATGGTCTATTGATCCTATTGCCTTTATTGAGCAATTTGGCTGGATTATCAATCCAAAATTTAATAATGAGATAAAACCCTTCTTTTTGTTTGAATATCAGAAGAATATCATAACAAGAATGTGGGAATGTGAGCTGTCAGGAGAGGAACACAATTTGTTGATAGATAAGCCACGAGAAATGGGTCTTACATGGGTAGTTATTTGGTATTTGATATGGAGATGGCTTTTTACAAAGAACTGGTCTGGATTCGTACTTTCAAGAACAGAAACAGAAGTAGATGATGGTACATCTGATCCTTCTTCTAGTCTTTTTGGGAAGCTAAGGTGGTCCTTAAGCTATTTGCCATCATGGATCATGCCAGAAGGGTTTGAACCAAAGGGAAAAAAAGGTAATTCAACAGACATGGGTCTACGACTTGCTAACCCATCTATGATGTCATCAATAGTAGGGTCAACTGCTAACCAAAATGCTGCCCGAGGTCGCCGATATTCATTTGTATTCCTCGATGAGTGCTTTTTCATTGAAAACTTCCTCTCTGTAAACAGATCTCTTGCCCAAGTAGCAAATACTCGTGTGTATGTTTCTACATCTAAAACTGGCCGTACTTTTCAGAAGTTTGTCGCACTTGCAGATGAAAGAGGAGACCATATCCAGCTCTCTTGGAAAGATAATCCATTTAAAGATCAAGAATGGTATAACGAGAAACTAAAAGATGCAGAAGTTGACCCAGAAGCACTTAAAGAAATTGAAGTAGGGTACTCTGTACCTGAATCAAGCCAATATTATCCTGAAATTTCGCTAGCGAAAGTAGAACCCGTAGAATATGACCCTAATATCCCTCTCTTTGTTGCTCTTGATTACGGTAGACAAGATCATACAGTACTTATTTGGGGCCAGTTTACTGGAGGAGGAGTAAATATTATAGAGTGTTTGGCAAAGAATAAGGTAGATTTCGATTGGTTTGTACCTTTTATGAACAAAGAAGCAATTTACAATGCTGAAAAGTATTTTGGTACTCATAAGGAACTACTTGAAAAAATAAGAAAGTGGAAGAAACCGCTTGCATACTTTGGCGAGCCAGCACATAAACAGGTACACTATCCATCTAACACCTCAATTCAGAAAGAATTGTTTAAATACGGTATTAGACTTGTAGTAAATGACCATGCTATTAAGCATGAAGTAAGAAGAAAAGCTGGCTCAACCCTTCTACCTAAGATTACATTCAATGAAAGTTCAGATGGAGTAATGAATCTGTACGATGCGATACAAAATAGTCGCTATGCAGGTTCAGCAAAATCAATTTCAAAGGATGCGATGATGAAACCAGCTCATGATGATGAAACTGGAGACTTTAGATCAGCCTTTGAAAACTTGTGTGTTAATATAGGTAGAATGGCGAGAACACAGAGAACAGATATTACGCCTGATATGAAACAAAATAATTTCATAGGTAGTTTAATTAAGTATTTACGAGTTTAGTTTAAAAATAATAAAAAAATGAATAACAAAGTAGTTTTTAATTTAGATGGTGCGAAAAAAGGTATGGATATTGCCTACAAATCAGTGGCTGCAACTCTAGGAAGCTCAGGAAAGAATACAGGATATGATGATTTTAATAGCCCTGTTATTACTAATGATGGTATTTCTATCTTAAATAGAATTAATCTTGAAGATAATGAAGAACAATTTGGAGTGAATCTTTTAAAGCAAGCATCACAAAAAACAGATGATGAGGCAAACGATGGTACAACCACTGCTGTAGTTTTATCTCATGCAATGATTGAAGGAGGGTTAAAAGCTACAAAAAAAAGATGGTTCAGAAAGGGGTATGATTCAATGAAACTTAGAAAGGAGATAAACGAAGCTGTGGATAAAGTCATATCTGAAATCAATGCCACTCCAGTTACAAATGACGAAGAACTTTTTAATATTGCTAACATTTCAGTAGAAAATCCAGAGATTGCACAAATCATTGTTGATGCTGTAAAAAAGGTAGGTGTATTAGGAGAAGTATTGGTTGAAGAATCAAATGGAGTTTCTATCGAGAAGGAAGAAATTGAAGGATTCAGTTTCGACAAGGGTTATATCTCTCCATATTTGGTTACTGATCCAGAAAAAATGGAATGTGTACTAGAAAATAGCTTAGTTCTAGTGACAGACAAGACCCTAAATCTAAATAAAGATGCTGTAGGGTTACTCGATGCTGTAATGAAACAAGGATATAAACAGTTGTTTATTGTAGCTGAAAATGTCCAAGGTGAACTATTGTCTACATTAATTGTAAACCGAATGAAGGGTAGCTTTTATCCTGTAATTGTACAAAGACCATTTAATAAGGATATGCTTGAAGACATAGCCGCTCTTACTGGTGCAACTGTACTTACATCAGAGAAAGGTATCTCTGAATTAAATAAGGAACACTTTTCTATGCTCGGTGTAGCAAAGAAAATTATTGTAACGAAAGATAGAACAACTATTATTGGAGGTCTCGATGAAAATAGTCGTGTAGATGAGAGAGTTACATCAATTCAGAACGAATTAAAAACTGCCGAAGGATATGAAAAATCTAAACTCAAGGAAAGACTTGCAAAATTAACTGGTGGAATCGTAATTATCAAGGTCGGTGCTCCTGTTGAAGCTGATATGAAGTATCTAAAGAAGAAAATTGATGACTCTGTTGGTGCTACACGTGCCGCTATGGAAGAAGGAGTAGTAGTCGGAGGTGGTAAAACTTTATATGAACGCTCTCTAGTTAAACCAAGTACTATGGGAGAAAAGATAGTACGAGATGCTTGTGCTATGCCGATTAAAACAATTATTAAAAATTCTGGGTATGACGAAAAAGTTATTCTTCCTCAAATCGTTGGAGATAAAATATTTAACTCATCTACTGGAGAAGTTGAAGTGAATAATAAGATAATTGATCCTAAAAAAGTAGAAAGATGTGCTCTGAAAAATGCTGCGAGTCTTGCTGGTATCTTTATCACCATGAATTCTGTAATAATTGATACTCCAAGAAAAGCCAATATGGTATAATACAGAAAACCATGCGGCCAGACATTAAAAAATTTGTATTAAAAGTATGTTCAACTTTTAAGTTGGAGGCATATTATCTACCTACAGATGATATTTACTGTATTACAAAAAGAGGAATGTCAGTTAGAGTGTTTACAACTAAACAGTTTGATGAAATACCTAAAGTATATAGGTTTCATCAAATAGGCAGAATGCTCCGTCTTGGTCTTAATCATAATCTTGGGGAAAGCTATAGAGATCAGGTATTTCACCAAAGAAAAATAGGAATTAAAATCGCATGAAAAAAGACAAAGACGGAAAATATAAAATTGAGGATATTAGAGGAGTAATCTCTGATACAGAACTACAGGAGGTAGGTGAAACTTATGCTAACTTCTATAAATATAGAGGATTCCGCTCTGGGCTTGCTAAGCAATATCAGAATAATTCTTTTGAAGATGCGTTGAAAATAAGTAGAGAGCTCTTTTGGAACTCAATGACTACACAATCAGAAGATTTACAGAATCTACAGTTAGATTTTTCTGTTCCATTCGCACGAAAGGAAGTCCTTGAATTTCTAGGTAGAATGACATCTCTTAAAGTAAAACCTCGTATTTCTGGCGATGGATTAGATTCTCTGGGTATTAAAGCTCTACAATCTCTATATAATCATTGGAGATTTAAGTCTAATGGAAAAGTAGAGCGATTTTGGGAACTTCTGTATGGACTTGTAAATGGTACGGTATGTTCATATGTTGGATATAACAACACTAAACTACAGCGTAGATATCTAAAAAGCTATGATGGCCAGACAGGTGCTTATAGTTTAGAGACTAAGGATCAGGTGTATTGGGATGATGTATGGAAGGAGATTATTCCAATTGAAGATATTTATCTACCTAAGATATATGAAAGAAATTTCCAAAAGCAAGGAAGGATGATTTGGCGTACTCAGATGGAAGTAGCAGATTTTCATGCTGAATTTGATCGTAAGTATGAAAATGCTAAATATGTTATGCCAGGGAATATGATATCAGGTGATTCACTCTATATTGAACTACTTGGAGGTATGGGTACATCTTCGTTTAATAAGATTGAGGTTCTTAGAGAATACGATTGGCTCACAGATAAATATAAGTTTACGGCAAACGGCATTCTTCTTAATCACTTAGGAAAAGGTAGAAAGATAGATGTTGCACCTATGCCATTTGACCATAAAATGGGACCATTTACTTGGGGTATTATGTCTCCTCTTGATGAGAAACTCTCTTATGGACTTATGATGCCTTTCCTTATTAAAGACCCTCATAAGATTTCAAATACTGCCATTACTATGATGGTAGAGCGAGAATTACGAGCCATTGATCCTCCTATCATTACTTCTGATATCGAATCGCCTGAAATAATCTTTGGACAGCATAAAGTTATCCCAGTAAATGATGTGAATGCGTATAAAGAACTTAATATTTCTGAACCGTCTTCTCAATTCTTTACAATGCTTAACTCTCTACAGAGTCAGATGTCTTCTATCTCTCAAGGTGGAGATTCTCAGATAGTACCGTCACGACAACCAAAATCAGCACGAGAAGCGTCTCAAAATGCTCAAGTAAAACAACAATCTATGGCCAATGCTATGACGATGTATTACGACATTATTCGACAGGAAGTTTTGCTTGTTATAAAAACAGCATTACAGTTCTACACTGTTGAAAAAGCTAAAAATGGAGACAAGCGAATAGTTAAATCAATCACATCTCAAGATATGCCCCTTACAACAGGCGGTATTGGTAATGTAAAATTGCGATTTGTAAAAGAAAAGGCAGACGCGATGGATCTATTCCTAGAGGCTATTAAAGAGAGTGTTATCAATGGAAAACCTACAGAAATCATCGAAGTTCCTCTTGAGTTCATTCAAGATTTAGAGTGTTATATCTCTGATATCGAACTTGAAGCTGATGAAGGAAGTGAGCTTGAGATGGCAAACTTTGTTGAGAATGTTATCAATCCAATGCTTAATGTATATGTTCCTGCTGGAGTTGCTGATATGGGCAAGACATTCCTAAGACACGTTGAAAAGATGGGTGAAAATCCTGCCGATTTTGCATCTGAACAGGCTCTTAACCAGATGAATGGACAGCCTCAGAAGCAACAGCAAGCTCAGTCTGGAGCAGTACAAGCAGGTGGAGGACAGCAAGGAGTAGGTGCCGCTCAGGGCAATATGCTTCAAAGTTTGAAGGGCATGAAGTTTGGAGGACAAAACAATAGAGGTTTACCAGTTAATTAATTAATATAATGCTTAGATTGGTTTATAAGATGTTCAAAACAAAGATTTGGGAGCTAGTAGCAGAAGATATGTTTGGAAATATACCCAAAGACCTAAAAGAACCGTCGCTTGAATTTCTAGGTAATGGAAAAGATACTCTTGAAAGGTTTTTTGCTATTAATGCATATCAATTACAGAGGGCTGCAATAAATAATCCAAAACAATCAGACATATATACTGGTATGTTGATTTATATTAAATCTTTGATGCTTATTGTAAAGCGTGCACCAACTACTCGTGAGAGGGTAGATATTAAAAAAACACCAGATGATAATATGACTATGATGGAAAAAGTAAATTCTTTTATTAAAAAAGCAAAAGATTTTAATAAAAAAGAAGAATAGTTATTCACATTTGCATATACTTTTCTTAGATATGGTATAATACATGAAACAGGGTCTTCGCTTGGGATTTTAAAAAGTCTAAACGGAAGGTTTACAACTAAAGGGCGTAACAGTTAATGTCGCCAATTAACAAAAACATGGATCATAAAGAAATTATAGATAAAGCAATTAATGGTGAAGATGTAGCAGAACTTACAAAAGATTTCACTGAGGAACAAACTCATGAATTCAATGTAAATTTACGAAAAGCTGTAAATGAAGCTAAGGAAAAAGACTTAGAAGCACTTAAAGCTCTACGTTTAGAGAAGAAGCGAGTTGCTGAGAAAGCTAGTGATAACGATGCTGTTGTAAAACAATTTCGTGAAGAACAAGTTGGAAAGGCAAAAGAAAAGTTTTTCTCTGATGCAAGATTCCCATTAACTACCGAGCAAAAGGCTGAATTTGAAGAAAACTTCAAACGTCTTGATACAGGTAAGGTAGATGCTGACTTGATCTTTAAAGACTTGACCAGGATATATGCCTATATGAATGGCGATTCCCTTCTATCTTCTCAAGAAAAATTGAAAGATATGGAGAAACAAGCTCAAGAATTTAATGCTCAAGGAGCCTTTGGATCAAGTGGTTCTCCAAGTGGAGACGGCGATGATTCTAAATACTCAGATTCAGCAAAAGCACTATACAAGGCATGGCAGAAAGCTGGTTACGGCCCTACATATACTCTTGATAAAGCTCAGCGTGTAGTAGACCGAACTTAATCTATAGTTTGTAAATGTCCATTTTACCCAATTTTAAACTAATATAAATGGCATTCATTCCAAACAAAAAGGTTGAAGAACAAGACCTTAAAGAAAACGTCATCACAAACAGTTCAACTGTTGCAATTGGTGACGCTCTCATTGTTGATGGTACAAACAAAAACAGTGTAAAGGGTGCAGCAAACACAACTGGTATTATTGTCGGTGTGTGTGTTGGCCTACGTTCAAACAATGCTGTACTTGAGAAAAACTCAGTTACAGTAGCTTCTGACAACGAAACAGTTGCTCAGATTAAAGCTGTGTATATCCCTGCGTATCTTCCTATTGAATATACAGCAGATCTTTCTGCTGCCGCAGGTACAACTACTGGCTCAGATAAGATGGGTCAATTCAACATATCAACTACTCTTTCTGGAACACTAGACGAAACATCGGTCGGAGTTTTCTCTACTCAGAAGCAGTTTTTCTCTTTTGGAGTTACATCTTACTCAACAACTAAAGTTGTAGGTAAGTTCTCAACTACTAAAGTTCTTTAATATCTAATCACACACTACTTTGGAACAATTTTATCAAGGATCACTCGACGTATTCCTAACAAAAGTTCGAGCTGACTTCGACACAGTCGAAGATCAGGCAGAAAAAGCTATTTCCGCTCTTGAGGTAAATGGTCTTCTTAAAACAGAGAACATGCCAAATGCTCTCTTTACAGAAGTATCAAATATTGACTCTGACGGAGACCGAGCAGTTTGGAGAAACATCTCAGTAACAGGTATTAAGCAACTTGGTACACGTAAGGCTGGAGGTAACTTCCCAGAAGCGAGCTTCATCCGAGGTTACGAAACTGCTGTTTACGATCCAGATACACAGGATGCATCTGAAATCGTGGTACCAGAAGAACGACAGGATAAGGAAGGAAAGATGTATAAGTCTGTACTCAATCGAGCAACAAAACTTATCATTGAAGGACGACGAAAGAATATCGGAGACCCATTCGATGTATTCAACCTTGCCTTCACAGCTCCTACTTCTTACCCAGTTCACTTCAATGCTAAGGGTAACCTTGGTCTTGACGGTAACATGACAGCTCTTGGAGAAAGACTTATCTCTATTGCTCACGCACGAGCTGATGGAGGTACAACTATTTCTAACGCTGTTCAGAACTCAGGAAACGCTGCTCCTTTCAACATCACTTACTATGAAGCTGCTCTTGAACAAGGTCAGACATTTAAGGATGATGTAGGAAAGCCTATGCCTATGTTTGGAGGTTCAATTACAGTAGTAGTTCCACCAGCAAACGGTCTAGTTGCTACAGCAAAGGAGATCGTAGATTCAGAATGGAAGCCAGAGACAGCAAATAATGAAATTAATGCCTTTAAGGGTACATTCAATAACATTATTTCTTCTCCTTACCTTTCTGCTTCTTACAACGTATCTACAATTACTGATACTCGAAAATGGTTCTTGGTTGATACATCAACTCAAGACCCAGAAGTGGGTACAGGTCTAGTACGAGTGTGCTTTGTACCAACAAACTCACGAGTAGGACGAGATCAGCGAACACAGGCGGTTATGTTCCAGTACAAGCAGAGTTACAACTATGTTTGGACAGACTTCCGTAATGTTCTTGGATCTAAGGGAGACAATGCCGCTTACTCAAGTTAATTAAAAAGCTAATCGCAACAACTTAAAGTTGTCTGCGGTTATCAGCATCCAAATACTGGCTTTTGATAACCGCAGACAAAAACATATATGAAAAAAATCTTAATACTCATTGTACTAGCCACTATCGGCTTTCTTGTAGGAACTTCTCTCAGCAAGCAGGAAGTACGTGTAAGTGGAACTTCAAACTTTAGTGATATTGCTCTCACAGGAAATCTTACTACTGGAGGAATCTACTCTACTACTACATCGTCAACCACAAACTCTATTTTGGCTGAACGAGATATTGCTGGATATGCAACAATTGTAGTAACTGGCGCATCGTCAACAGGAACTACAGTTTTGAAACTTCCTACTGTATCTAGTCTATCTACTCTTATTCAGAACTCAGGAGATACTTACCGATTTACAATTGTAAATGCAACTACTACAGGTTCATCTACTCTTACTGTTACAACAAATACAGGAGTAACTATGCGAATGGCTAGTTCAACACCAATCATTCCTGTGAATGGCAACGCAGAAGTAACACTTATTAGAAAAAATAGCACAGAAGCTATTGCTAATGTACAGACTTATTAAACATGAAACTTGTCACATCAAATGTAGGAGAAATATCTTTCAAGTATGATTCTACAATCACTGTTGAACTTAGTTCAACTCCTGTCCTTGTTCCAGACTATATTGTAGATGTACTTTCTGAAAGACTCGGAGATAATATTTCTGTATCTGATACTGACGAATCAACAGAAGAAGTAACACCAGAGGTTACAGAAACAGTTGAAG
>ERZ869925.730-NODE-730-length-20169-cov-6.844834_pt1 | contig 20169 bp, 31 predicted proteins | sample MGYA00579311_ERZ869925 | MGnify/ENA primary metagenome ERZ869925 (study PRJEB32216, sample SAMN09231817) | wastewater metagenome | place: USA: Maryland | collected 2016-07-30 | study: EMG produced TPA metagenomics assembly of the PRJNA472060 data set (Reclaimed...
CGAGGAGTCCCCCGACGCGGCCAGCTTCGAGGAGTCCCCCGACGCGGCCAGCTGCGAGGAGTGCCCCGACGCGGCCAGCTGCGAGGAGTCCCCCGACGCGGCCAGCACCTTGTCATCGCCCTTAGCCGCCTTCGTCTTGGAGATCACCCAATCGACCGCGCGGCGGATGTAGTCGGGGAGGGCGATCTCGACGGAGATCGTCAGGCTGGCCGACGCACCCTTGATGCCTTCACGCTGAATGTCGCCGCCGGGTGTCACTTCCGCGAAACGGTTGAGCTTGCCGTCCGCGCCGATGGGGCCGTAGAAGTCCCAAACGTCCAGCGGATTTTCGCACCAGTGGAAGCCGCGCTCGCAGACCGTGACGGGACCTTTGACCGTGTAGGTCTTGCCGGTCTCGTACTGGAAGCCGCGACACTGGAGCTTCGCGTCGAAGCCCTTGAAGGCGGTGATGGCGGCGGGCGCTTCGGCTTCAGTAGCCTTGGCCTTCTTTGTGGTCTTCTCTGCAGCTTGGGGCATTGGGGCCTCATCGGGGTGATGAGGGGATGTATAGACCCAATGCGGGTATCTGTCAAACCCAAAGAGGGTATTGCGAAAAAATAGATGCCCGGCCCGCGTGCCGCCGGTTGCTACGAATCGCCGCATAAGGGAACTCGCGCGTTGCCGTAGCGGAAATCTATGCCACGCTCACAATCATACCCATTGCAAGGACAGGAAGCCTAGGATAAAAAGCCGCACAAAGCGGACACGAGGAGGATTGAGTATGGGCGATGCGTTAAGTAGGCCGGCTTGTTCAGCCGGATGCGTGCCCTGCGTTGCCTCGTGCGCGGTCAAGGTCGGCGCTCTGACCTGGTGGTCGCGAGTACGCGCAAAGATCGTCGCTCAGCTTCATGGGGGTGGCGGTCAGGAACGTCAGAGCCTTCTGGCCCAGCTTGCATTTGTAGAAGGGCACTGTGAACGGCTGCTGCAAAAAAAGACGCCCAGTCATGAGGCGGAACATTCCCCGCCATCGCCTCCACAAACGCCGCCTCCAGAATCTTACGTAGGTCGTCTTCACTAATGAGGGTGACGGGACCCGCCGTCGCCTCCTCGGTTATGAAGTCGCGCCAATGAACGCCCAGAATAGGGGCAGCGGCTTTCATATGCTCGATTGTGAATTTGCGGTCGCCGTCTTCCCATTTCTGGATAGCGGTAAAAAACAAACCCAGTTTTTCCGCCAGAGCGGGACGGGAAAGCTTGGCCCGCTCGCGGAATTCGCGGAGGCGGTTTTCGGGGTGTTTGCGCTTTTTCGACACGGCGCAACGTGCCCCAAAACGGGATTGCTGGGCGATACCCATGGCGGGTTTGACACAACCCCGCTTTGGGTCTATACGGGCTTGCATGAAGCTCGCAACCTATCTCTCCAAGCACGGACTGACTGAGGAAGCCTTTGCGGCTGAGGTCAAGCAATCGGTCTTCGCGGTCCGCAAGTGGGCTAACGGGCAGAGGTTTCCGCGTGAGAGCAACCTCCGCGAGATTGCGCGGGCCACGAAAGGCAAGGTGACGGCGGCGGATTTCCTCGAAGCGAGGGCCGCCGCCTGATGGCCCGCGAAATCCCCCTCACACGTGGCTACGTCGCGATTGTCGATGACGAGGACTACGAGCGGGTCGCGGCGCATAGGTGGCAGTTCGTTCTCAGCAAAGGCTACCAGCGCGCCGAACGTTCGTGGCGCGTTTGTGGGAAGCTTCATCATCAGAAAATGGCCATGCTTTTGATGTCGCCCAGCCCCGGCATGGTGGTTGATCACATTAACGGCGATCCACTCGACAACCGGAAGGCTAACCTTCGGGTCTGCACGCCAAAGCAAAATTCCTGCAACAGGCGGCGACTGAGCCGTAAAGCCGTCCCTTTCAAGGGGGTCTATGCCCGGCCCGATTCGACGCGGTTTAGCGCGCAAATCGCACTCGACGGCAAAACAACCCATCTCGGAACCCACAGCACCGCTGAAGATGCTGCGCGCGCTTATGACGCTGCGGCGCGCCGCCTTCATGGCGAGTTCGCGCGCCTGAACTTTCCGGAGGCCGCATGAGCCTCCTCGCCTGGTTATTTTGGGGCTTCGCCACCATCGCGCTGATTGCTGGCGCCTTCATTCTTCACGACGTCCACATTCGGCCGGGCGACTTGTCCGACGATGACGACCACCCGACGGGCATTTGAGCCATGGTCGGGGGACAAATCTTACACTCTTCGCAGCGACGGGCTGCGCTCGGCGGGCGCTTGAAAAGACGCGTCCGCGGTAAGGACATCGCCCCCGCGGTCCAGCGCGCGCTCCCCGTCAATTTTCCTGAACTGTCGAGCGCCGGCGTCACCACCGGAAGTCTCCTCCCGCTCGGCACAACTGGCGTCGTCGGCTCGCGCCTTCGACGCCCATTTTATTCCCGCCAGAGCACGTCTCGCTGCCAGGCTCACGTGCTCCGGTCCTTCGCTCTGCTTCCGTCTGCTCTCCATGTTCGCCGCTCCGTTCGCGTCCTCATCAAACGCCATGGAGCCCCGACGTGTCAGCCGACTCGAACCAGCCTTTCCGGTGCACAAAAATGAACGCACTGGCGATCGACCTCAACCAAGAGTTTTTCCGCATACGGACGGCTAGACGCATGACGCGGAAGGAATTCGCGCGCGTCACGGGCATTCCGGCGAGCCGCCTGGAGAAGATCGAGGGCGAGCGGGCCAGTGTGTCGCTCGAAACACTGCGCCTGCTTGCCGAGAGCACGGTCGAGGGCAAAGCCCTGGCCGCAAAGATCTTCCAACTGGACCGCGACATTCAAGAGGAGCTGCGCGCGCTGATCGAACGCGTCGCAGAGCTAGCAAGGAGAGAGAGATGAACGACAAAAAGATCGGCCCCATCGAAACGGCGATGCGTTCGCTGGTGGATAACTATTCGCCGCTGCCGCAGGCGGTCAAAGATGTTGCGATCGCGGATTGCGAAGCGCGCCGGCAGGATGCTGTAGCCGGGCTGAGCGTCATCAAGGACGCGGCGGTTAAGGTTGACGAGGCCAAGCCGTGACCTTTCGCGAGGAAATCATCGGCGAGGCGCGGCTGATCCTAGGCGACTGCCGGGAAATTCTGCCGACGCTCGGCAAGGTCGATGCGGTGGTGACGGACCCGCCGTATGGGATCGGTGAGGCTTCCGGCAAAAACGCGTCGCGCGGCAACTTGGCGGCGGCTAAGGACTATGGCTGCTCATCGTGGGATGATGAGCCGGTACCCGCAGACCTCATGAGCGCCGTTAAGGCAGCGGGACGGTGGTTAATCATATTTGGCGGCAACTACTACGACTGCCCGCCCGCAAGTTGCTGGCTCGTATGGGACAAAGAGAACGGTACAAACGACTTCGCTGATTGCGAGCTGGCTTGGACGAATTTGCCGAAAGCTGTTCGCCGCCTCCGCTTTATGTGGAATGGAATGTTCCGCGCAAAAGGGGAGGCCAGAGGCGATCACCCGACCCAAAAGCCAGTAGGCGTTATGGACTGGGCAATCGGACACCTTCCCGCCGGTACCGTGTCGGTTATGGACCCCTTTATGGGAAGTGGCACAACTGGCGTTGCTTGCGTGCGGCTTGGAAAATCCTTTATCGGCATAGAACGCGAGCCTAGCTATTTCGACATCGCCTGCCGCCGCATCGAAGACGCCTACCGCCAGCCCCGTCTCTTTGCCGAGCCCGCCGCCAAGCCCACGCAGCTCGCGCTGTTGGACGGTGCAGCATGAGCGACTACCTCGCCGTCGCCCTGGAGCGCAACGCCGCGCAGATTGAACGCGCCCGCGCCATCCGCGCGTCGAAGGCGCCGAACCGCAAGATCCAATACCCGCACGTCACGCGCCTCTTCGCCCGCATGGCGGAGCGCCGCGATTCCATCCGCACCCTCGCCAGTGCGCTCAAGATCGCGAACGAGCACATGCACCAGATCATGGAAGGCGAGCGCATCCCGCGCGGCGACCTGACGCTGAACCGGATCGCGGCGTATCTGCGCGAGGACTTCAAGGACCTAAAGGCTGAGATCAATGCAATCCCGGCGCAGCGGCGGCTGGCAAAGGCTGCGCTTGATTGGAGTGAGGTGCGGCGGTGAGCGTTCCTCAAATTTCCATGCGCGAAGCTGCCATCCGTCGCGGTCAAGAACTTGCCGAGCAAGAGCGGCGCGCGCGGCACCAGCACGGCATCGAGAAGCGCAAGGCCCGGTGGCAGGCCAAGCTCAATGTCTTCGTCAATGGCATCGGCTGGACCGAGCGCCGCCCCGCCGGCCCGTTCGTCGGCGTCATGATCAATCCGAAGGGGGAATCCAATGGCACCGCGTAAGAAGTCTGACCGCACCCTCTCTGCGATCGCCGAAGACATCGAAGCCGTCGAGAACACGCTCGCCGGCCTGCGTGCCGAGTTCGCCACCCGCGAGGCCGAGCTGATCGCACAGCGGGACGTGATCGCCCTGGAGCTGGGCGCGGTGTGCGGGCCGAAGCGGTTGACCGACGTGGACGCTGCGGACGCGCCGAGGGACCTGAGGCCTGAATTCGAGGCGTCGCTTCGCAAGGCTGTCCCTACCGAACAGCAGGCCAAGGTCACGTGGCCGGAGTCTGACCTCACCATCCCCGCCTTCCTCGACCGCAACCGGCACGCGGCGGAGTAGGGCGGATGCGCGGCGGCCAGACAGCACAACGCGTGATGCACGCCGCCGCGCAGGACGAGCGCGCGGCTGACGACGCGTTCCTGAAAGCAGCCGAGCGCGTCGCCCACGCCATGCTCCACCGGCAGGAGCGCAAGCAGGCCGAGCGCGATCTCCTGCACGCATACATCGCCAAGCAGAGGGCGGGGAGTTTGCCGCTGGGGAGGGCAGGGTGAACAAGTACGGCGCCCAGAAAACTGTTGTCGACGGCATCACTTTCGCCAGCAAGGCGGAGGCGCGCCGCTACATGGACCTTCGCCTCCTGGAGCGCGGACGCGAAATCTCCGAGCTGAAAACGCAGGTCCGGTACGACTTCATCCTGAACGGCATCAATATCGGCTTCTACAAAGCCGACTTTACCTACGTCGATTGCGCGTCGCGCAAGACGATCGTGGAAGACGTGAAGGGTATGGCGACGCCGGTTTATCGGCTGAAGAAAAAGCTCATGCGCGCCATGCACGGCATCACGATCCAAGAGATTGGGAAGGCGAGCGCGGCCCGTGACGGGGGGAGGGCGGCGGCGTGAGTGTGTTGTCCGAACAGATCGCGATGCTGCGCGAAGTCGCCGCCGCAAAGGTGGAAGAAATCTATCGCGAGCGGGATCGTCAGATCGCGGCGCGGGAGCGCTTCTATGGGGCCTGTTCATCCGTCCCCGGACAATTCATCCGCGTTGCGCCGCATGCCGATCGTAGGGGATACCCTGAAGAGTTGAGATCGTTTCAGGAGATGACGGCATGAGCCGTAGACCGATTTCCCCAAAGCTCCGTTTCCAGATACTTTCGCGGGACGAATATCGCTGCCGCTATTGCGGAACCGGCGCTGCAAAAACCGAACTTCACATCGATCATCGCGTGCCGGTTTCGGCCGGCGGTGACAACCATCCGAGCAATCTTCTGACGGCTTGCCGCGCCTGCAATCTTGGTAAGGGAGCACTGCGCTACCAAAGCCCTGACGAAGGCGCGCTCGAGGTTAGTGATTACCTTGCCTCTCTTATGGACTGGCCCGATGAGGGCGAGCCCTACCTTGATGATGGTCTGTACCGCAGCCTTCGGGCCTGTGTCCGGGAGTTTGGTGTTGATGTTGTAAAGGCCGCGCTGGATGCGGCAATGCAGCACGATGCAGGAGAGGCGCAGGCCGGCCATGCCGTGGCAACTCTGACAGTTCGCTGTGAGATGATTGTCGATCCCGAGCGGTTTGCTCACCTGACAGCGAAGTCGGTTCACTAGTGGCTCGAATCCGCAGCATCCATCCGGGCTTCTGGACCGACGAAACGACGATGACGCTCACCGTCGAGTCGCCGCTCGCGCTTGCGCTCTATATCGGGCTTTGGAATGAGGCCGACGACCAAGGCGTTTTCGAATGGAAGCTGCTGACCCTGAAGGCGCGCATCCTGCCGGCCGCTCCGGTCGATATGGCCGACCTCATGGACGTGCTGTGCGCGCATCGCTGCATTCGGACTTACGAAAGTGGCGGGCGCAAGTACGGCGCTATTCGGAACTTCCGCATCGCGCAGCGACCGAAAACCCCTAACGCCATCCATCCGATCACGGACGAAATAAGGGAATGGGTTGGCTTAAACGGCAAGATTTCCGAAACGGTTCCGAAATCCGATGAGTTGAGCGACGACGATTTCGGAACCTCTTCCGAAAAGTCCGCTCTGATGGAGGATGTAGGATGTAGGATGGAGGAGGTAGGGGAAGGAGTAGAAGGTAGTACGTCGCCCAGCGACGACCTCGCCCCCGCTGTCGCCGCCTACAACTCCGTTGCCGAGCAATCAGGCTGGCCCACCTGCCAGCGTGTAACCCCCAAGCGTCGCGCCGCCCTAAAAGCCCGCATCCACGAAGCCGGCGGCCTCGAGGGCTGGCAGTTCGCCATGGCCAAGGCCCGCGCCTCGCCCTTCCTGCGCGGCGAATCCGGCCGCACTGGCGAGCACGCAAACTGGCGCCCCGATATCGATTTCCTGATCAAGCCCGACAAGTTCACCAAGCTCATGGAAGGCGGCTATGACCGACGCGAAAATAACGGTTCTGGACCAGCACCGCGTGGCGGCAAGCCCGTCATCTCCGACGCAGTTGCTGCGGCTACCATCGCTGCCGTCGAAGCTCGCGAGGGCCGCCGAATGGCTGAAGGATGGGACTTGGCCGCCGGACGTGAAGGCGAGGGATATTGATCGAGCGGAGGCGAATGATCTGCGCGCCCAGCTCGAATCCGCATTGACCCCTGGCCGCCCCTCGGCGATCGCGGCATCCCTGACCTCGCTCGCGCTGAACTATCACCGCCCAGACTTCACCGCCGAGCAAGCCGCGATCATCGTCAACCAACAGCTCGACGACTTCGCCGACGTGCCGGCGGACATTCTCGCCGAAGCCTGCACGACCTGGCGCCGCACCGAGAAGTGGTTTCCCAAGCCGAGCGAACTGCTGGCGTTGACCGGCCCGATGCTGCGGAAGCGCCGGGATGCCCTCGCAGATGTGAACCGCGTCATGGACCAGATCGAAGGCCGCGGGCGCTCCGGCGACAATTTCCAGCCGCTCACTGCGGAGCAGGAGGGCACTATGGCGGCGCTCATCGCACGCCTGAAGGCGAGCACGCAGGACGAGCCAGAGCCCCCGAGGGCCGCGTGATGCCGAAGACCAAAGCCGCAAGGGCCAAGGCCGAGAAGGCGCGACTCCTGGCCGGCCGCGCGCTGTTGCTCGCGGCGCCGATCCCCAAGCGCAACGCCCGCGCTCAGATCGCCAGGCCGGGGCAGGGCACCCGCGAACGCGACACCACCGCCACCGTGAAGGCGGCGCGGCTGCGGCACGGCATCGACGTGAAGGACTTGGACAAGGCACTGGCGGGCTACCCCGTCGGCATCGCAGTCCTGTCGAAGCGCATCTCGCAGGACGATCACGATCTCTGCCATGCCTTCGCGCTCCAGGATGAGGCAGCACGGCGTGCAGACGGTCGGCCACCGATCAACCCGCCGGCGATCGTTCTGGGCGCCACGCGGGGCCGTGCGCGCCACACGGAACCAACCGCGGCCGATCTCGTCGCGCTCCGGCTCTACCGCAGCACCCGCGACCGTCTCGTCGCCGTCCTGGGCTCCGCCGGGTTCATCCAGTTCGAGAACATTGTGCTTTCCGATTGCCCCCTCGTCTCGCCGATGGACCTCTACGTCCTCCAACTCGGCTGCAACACCCTTCGACGCAGCATGTTGTGTGCAGCCGCTTGACAGATACCAAAAGGCGCGTATTCTGAGGCTACGAAATCGCGCGCGGCCCTCATCAGGTCGCGCGTTTTGCGTTTGGGGATCTATGGACACCGCCGTAGAAATTTACGCGCTAGCTGACGAGTATGGCGTGGTCCGCTACATCGGCAAAGCCAACACGGCCTCAGTGCGCTTCAAGGGGCATCTCCGGGAAAAGCGCCGCCAGACGCCGCTGTATCGCTGGTTGGCGGATATGCAGCGCCGTGGCGCGCGGCCGACTATGCGCGTTCTGGAGGTATGCTCTTCTGGTGATTGGCCAAGCTGCGAACGCCGGCTGATTGCGGAGCATCGAGGATCTGGCGCATTGCTCAATGTCGCCTCCGGCGGTAACGAGCCGTTTTGCCCTACGGAAACCCGTGCAAAAAATGGTCGGGCCAACGCTCGCCTTATCCACGACACGCCGTTGCGGAAGCGTATATGGGCGCTGAAGCGGAGCCTGGGGCAATCTCTCAAGCAAGGCTACGTCTCTGAGTCCGCGAAAGCGAAGATGAGGTCCGCCGCTCAGATGGCTCCACATCTATTCGGGGAATGGGCAACCATCTGATGGCGCGCCCATCATCGATGACGCCGGAAATTGTCAGCAAGATCGCGGAAAATCTCGCCGAAGGCGTGCCGCTCGCGGTGATTTGTCGCGAAGATGGCATGCCGTGCGACGACACCGTGCGGAACTGGATGGACAAAAACCCAGAGGTTCTTCGGGACATCGCGCGCGCACGCGAGGCCGGCCACGACACGATCGCCAATCGGTGCCGCGATACAGCGCGGGGACGAGGCGACTCAACGGGCGACGTGCAGCGCGACAAGCTAATCATCGAGACTGACCTGAAGCTGCTCGCGAAATGGAACCCGAAGAAGTACGGCGAAAAGCTGACCCATGTCGGCGACGCCGACCAGCCGATTCACGTCGCGCAGGTCGTTCGGAGGATCGTTGACCCGAAAGCTGGAGATCCCGACAGCGAGGGTGTTCGCCCCGCTACTTGAGCCCGCGCGCTACAAAGGCGCGCATGGCGGTCGAGGCTCCGGCAAGTCCCATTTCTTCGCTGGCCTGATGGTCGAGGAGCACCTGGCGAACCGCGGCGAGTTGTCGGTGTGCGTCCGCGAGGTGCAGCGCTCGCTCGCGCAGTCTTCGAAGCGCCTGATCGAAAGCAAGCTGGCCGATTTCGGGCTGGGCGCTGCCGACGGTTTCAAGGTCTTCGAACAGAAGATCGAGACGCCGGGCGACGGCATCATCATTTTCCAGGGCATGCAGGACCATACCGCCGAGAGCATCAAGTCGCTCGAAGGCTTCAAGCGCGCGTGGTCCGAGGAGTCGCAATCGCTATCGCAGCGAAGCTTGACGCTGCTGCGCCCCACGATCCGCGCCGAGCGGTCGGAGCTATGGTTTTCGTGGAACCCGAGACGCAAGACCGATCCGGTGGACGCGTTGCTGCGTGGCACTTCACTGCCGACGGGCGCGCGCGTCGTGTCGGCGAACTGGTCCGACAACCCATGGTTTCCCACTGAGCTGGAGCAGGAGCGGCAGGACGATAGCCGTGACCGCCCAGACAGCTATGAGCACATCTGGGAAGGCGGCTACGAGAAGGTGACAGAGGGCGCATACTACGCCGCGTGCCTCACCGCCGCGAAGGCGCAGGGCCGCATCGGCCGGGTCGCTGCCGATCCGCTGATGACGTTCCGCGCCATCTTCGACATCGGCGGCACGGGCGCGAAAGCCGACGCCTGTGCTGTTTGGATCGAGCAATGGATCGGCCGCGAAATCCGCGTGCTCAACTACCACGAGGGCAGGGGGCAGGACCTCAGCTACTACGTGAACTGGCTGCGCAATAACGGCTACGGCAAGGCGCTCTGCATCCTGCCGCATGACGGCGCGGCGAACGATAAAGTTTACAACGTCTCGTACGAGAGCGCGCTGAAGGCGGCTGGCTTCGAGGTCATCGTGATCCCGAACCAAGGTCCCGGCGCGGCGATGAACCGCATCGAGGTCTCGCGGCGGCTGTTCCCGTCGATCTGGTTCAACGAGGAAACGACCGAGGCCGGCCGCGACGCCCTGGGCGCCTATCACGAGCGCAAGGACGAGAAACGCAACATCGGCCTCGGGCCAAATCACGACTGGGCCTCGCACGGCGCCGACGCGTTCGGCCTTGGCTGCGTCGCCTACGAGGAGCCGCGCACCGGGCCTCGCGAAAGTCTCACGCCGAAGCGCCCCTTCGCCCTCAGCGGCGGCGGGCAGGGCTGGCTCGGCAGCTAAGGAACGCATGACATGGCAGCACCCGTAAACCTCCGGCACGGCGACGACACGCCGGTCAACGATGCGGCGCCGCTTGCGGTCAAGCTTGCCTCGGGCGGCAGTACCGCGCGCACGCCGTCCTATAGCCGCGTCACCGATGCCGCCACGATCGCCGCAGGCGCGAAGTCAGTCACGATCTCAAATGTCGGCATCGCTGCCGGCACGGTCATGACCGTCTCGCTGCCGGTCGGCGAAAGCGTCAGCTTCTCGGTCGATGGCGCGGACACGCTGGCGTCCATCGCTTACGTCGCGACCGGGACGACCTTCGCCATCGCCAAGGTGACGTAATGGCCGGCACCGCACTGCTCAGGATCCCAAAGGCGGAGATCGTGCTCGGCCAGGCGGCCAACTACGTCGCCTCGCCGACCGACACGGTTGAAAACGTCATTCTGACGGTTCCTCTGCCGGCGATCGGCGGAGGTGACTGGGCGCTGGAATTGGAAGCGCTGTTATCGCTGACCAGCAGTGGCAACAATAAGACGATCCGCTGGCGCGCCGGCGGCACGGGCACCGATGGCACGGCCTTCATGGCCGTCGTGCTGACGGCGACCGCGACGTACGAAGACCGTCGTATCATCCGCAATCGGTCCGCCGCAGCGTTCAATGTCGGCTTTCCGGCGGCGAGCGGCATTGGCCTCGGCACCAGCGCCGGCGGCGTCGTGAGCGGCACCGTCGATTTCTCGACCGCGAAGAACCTCTATCTCACCGTGCAGAAGGCGACCGGCGCCGAGGTGTGTGACCTGCAGGGCTATTCCGTCATCTACCGGCCCAAGCCTTAACCCCACATGCCCGCACCGAAGGTCGCCGCGCCCAACGAAAGCGTGAGCGAGGGCGAAGACGCGTCCGCAGCGCAGGCGGTATGGCTCGCCGATGTACGCACGAAGTTCGATGATGCGATCTCGGCCGACCGCGAGAACCGCGAGAACGGCTTCGATGATGTGAAGTTCTCAGCCTCCGAGCAGTGGCCGGCGGCGATCAAGGCGCAGCGCGAGGCCGAGGGGCGGCCGTGTCTGACCGTGAACGAGCTGCCGCAATATGTCCGGCAGGTCACGGGCGACATGCGGCTTAATCGGCCCGCGATCAAGGTTGCGCCCGCCGAGGATGGTGATGTGCAGGTGGCGGAGGTCTATGAGGGCCTGATCCGCTCGATCGAGGACCAGAGCGACGCAAGCCGGGTCTATGTCGAGCGGCTTGAGGATTCGTGCCGCTGCAATATGGGCTTCATGCGCGTCACGACGGAGTATGTCTCTGACGAGGCGTTCGACCTCGACCTCCGCATCAAGGGCATTCAGAACCCGTTCAGCGTCGTCTGGGATCCGGCCGCGCAGGACCCGACGCTGCGGGATGCCCGGTACATCTTCGTCTATGACGACATGCCGGTCGCGGACTTCAAGGCAGCGTTCCCCGACAAGGCGGTGGCGGGCTTTGACGGCCAGACCACCAGCAACGTCGATGTCGCGAACGGCTCCAACACGACCAGCTGGGTCACGTCCGACATGGTGCGGGTTGCCGAGTATTGGTGCGTCGAAGAGATCGAGGTCACGCTCGCGCTGCTCCAGGATGGGCGCACGATCGAACTGCCGAGCAAGGCACGTGAACCGATCGAGGGCGAGGTGCTCCCCGAGGCGGTCGATCCTGCCATGATCGCCAAGCAGCGCGTCGTGCGGCGCAAGAAGGTCTGCCAGTATCTCGTCAGCGGCGCCGATATTCTGTCCGGCCCGCACCAGTGGCCGGGCGACCGCATCCCCATCGTTCCGGTCTGGGGCGAGCAGTACCGCATCGGCGCCCGCAAGCTGCGCAAGTCCCTCATCGCCGACGCTAAAGACGCGATGCGGATGAAGAATTTCGCACACTCGGCCTATGTCGAGCGTACCGCCATGGCCCCGAAAGCGCCGTGGCTCGTCACTGCCAAGATGATCGAGGGGTTTGAAACCGACTGGCGCGGGCTGGCGACAGGCAATCCCAGCGTCCTGCCGTACAACCCCGATCCGCTGGCACCGCAGGGCCCGACCCGGGTCGCGCCTGCGCCGGTAGAGGCCGCCTGGGTTCAGGAGATGGCCCTCGCGACGGACATGATCAAATCCACGACGGGCATCTACAGCGCGTCGCTGGGCGAGCAGAGCAACGAGACGAGCGGCAAGGCCATCATCGCGCGCCAGAAGGAAGGCGATGTCGGGTCCTATGTGTTCGTGGACAACACCCTCGGCGCTGTGCGGGAGGTCGGCCGCATCCTCGTGCAGATGATCCCGCACGTTTACGACGCGCCGCGCACGATCCGCATCATCGGCCCGCAGGACGAGCAGGGTGTGCTCAAGGTCAACCAAGCAGGCGGCCCCGACCTCACGGCGGGCAAGTACGACGTCAGCATCCAGACCGGGCCGTCGTTCAGCACGCGGCGCGTTGAAGCGGCGCAGAGCATGACGGAGTTCGCGCAAGCGATTGGGCCGCAGGGCGCGATCCTTCTGGCGCCGATGATCGCCAAGAACATGGACTGGCCGCAGGCCGATGAAGTCGCGGAGATGTTCAAGCCGCTCGCCGCCTCGCTTGTGCCGCAGCAGCCGCAGGGACCGGATCCGGCCGCGGCGCAGGAGCAAATCAAGGGCGCGGTCCAGCAGGCCCAGCAGGAGATCGAGCAGATGCGCCAGCAGGCGCTTGGCGAGGTCAAGATGGCGCATGACCAAGCCGCGCTCGACATCCAGAGGCGTGAACTGACGCTCCAGGCGAAGGAAATGACGGTGAGCGCTCGGGAGCGCGCCACCCAGCAGAATTCGGACGATCCGAAGGACTAGCCCGCCTAACGGGCGCTCAACCCATCCCAAAGGATGCCCATGTCCAACATCGAAGTTGTTACGGCCGATCCCGCGCCGGAGCCTGTTGCTGCGCCCGTTCCTGAAACGAACGCGCCGCCGCCGGCCGAAGAGGGAGCGCAACCCCAGGCTGATGCGCCTGCAAGCGAAACCGATGCCACAGAGCAGCCCGAGGGCGATCACCCCAAGGAGCCCAAGCCGCGCGGATGGGTTTCGACCCGCATCAACGAACTGACGGCGGAAAAGCACGCCGAGCGCCGCAGGGCGGACGAAGCGATAGCCGCGAAGGCCACGCTGGAAGCCGAACTTGCGGCCCTGAAGGGGTCTTCCCAGCCCGCCCCCAGGGCGCCCGTTACCGAGGTCGACCCGTTCGATCCCGCCTCCCTCTCGACGTTCGTCCAGCAGCAGATCGCTGACGCGCGGAAGGGCTGGGAGGCCGATCAGCAGGCCAAGTCCTTCGAAACCAAACGAACCGAATTCACCGGCAAGATCAGCGAAACCAACGAGGGGGCGCAGCGCCTTCTCACCGACACCAGCTTTCCGCTCACCAGCGACATGGCCGAGTTCATTGTGGACTCGCCCGATGGCGTTGCCGTCGCGGACTATCTGGGCCTCAACCCTGCTGAATCTGCCCGCATCGCGTCACTCTCGCCAACCGCCCGAGGCGTCGAATTGGCCAGGCTGGAAGCGCGGCTTACCGCCCCGCAGCCCAAGCCCGCACCCAAACCGACAAATGCCCCGCCGCCGGCCCCTACGGTCGGTGCGCGCGCTGTTGCCTCCGCGAACCCCGAGACCATGACGCAAGCCCAATACGAGGCTTGGCGGCAATCCCAGGCAGCAAAGCGCTCCTGACGCCCGACCCGGCCTCTCACCGCAACCCGCACCCGCCCTGACCGGCGGGTTTTTTATTGAGAGGACCGCATGTCCACCAACTCCATCCTGACCCCGACGGTCATCGCCAAAGAGTTCTTGATGCAGCTCAAGAACAATCTGGTGATGGGCAAGAAGGTGCGTCGCACCTACGAGAACCAGATCGTCAACCAGAAGATCGGCGGCAACATCACCGTCAAGCGCCCGATCGAGTTCGAAGTCACCGACGGCGCCGTTCTGCAGAAGCAGGACACCACCGACGGCTCGTTCATCATCTCGGTCGACAAGCGCAAGCACGTCGGCATGGGCTTCTCGACGCAGGACCTCACCCTGTCGATCGAGCGCTTCTCCGAGCGCTACATCACCCCGGCGGCGCAGCAGCTCGCCCAGAAGGTCGATAGCGACCTCTGCGCGCTCTACAAGAACGTCTGGAACTGGGCCGGCACGCCCGGCAACACGATCAACAGCTTCGCCGATTTCGCCAAGGCGCCTGAGAAGCTGGACCTCCTGGCCGTGCCGCAGAACGACCGCTTCGGCCTCCTGTCGCCGTCCGACCACTGGGGCATGCTGGGCTCGCAGACCGCCCTCTACATCCAGGGCCCGGCCGGCGACGCCTACCGCCGCGGCTCGCTGGGTGACATCGCCGGCATCGAGACCGACATGTCGCAGAGCGTTTCGACGCACACGGTCGGCACCGGCACCGGCACGCCGCTGACCCGCGGCGCGTCGCAGCAGACCACCTATGCGGCGTCGAAGAACACCAACACGCAGACCCTTGACACTGACGGCTGGACCTCGGCCGTCACGCTGAAGGCTGGCGACGTGTTCACGATTCAGGACGTCTATTCGGTCAACCCGCGCACCAAGGAAAGCACGGGCCAGCTGCAGCAGTTCGTCATCGTGTCGGATGTCGTGACGCACGTCACCACGTCGAGCTCGACGCCGATCACGATCTCGCCCGCGATGATCACCTCGGGGCCGTACCAGAACGTCGACAGCGCCAACGGCAACGACAAGACCATCACCTACATGGGCACGGCCGGCACCGGCTATAAGCAGAACATGGTCTTCCACCGTGACGCGTTCCAGCTCGTCACCGTGCCGCTCATGATCGATCCCTCGATGCAGTTCGCGGCGCGCGCCACGGACGAGGATACGGGTCTCTCGATCCGCATCGCCAAGGGCTACGACATCACGAACGACGAGATCGCGACCCGCTGCGACATCCTCTACGGGGTCAAGGCGCTTCGTCCCGAGCTCGCCACGCGTCTCAGCGGCACGCCGTAACCCCTTTGGGCGGGGCTGCGGCTCCGCCCTTTCTTCATCGAAAGGACATTCTCCATGGTTCGTTATCTTGGCTCCAAAGACTCGGACGGCTGGTCGCTCGGGCAGGCTTCGACCGATCTGCTTTCCTTCTACGGCGCGACGCCGATCGCTCGCCCGTCGGGTGCGGCGCAGGCGGTGATCACGGATGCCTCCGGCGGCGCAGCGGCGCCCACCAATGGCATCCTGACGCTGACCGGCACGTACAATTCGGCGATCATCGGCAACGCCATCGCGACCATTGCGGCGCAGAGCAACGCGATCCGCAACGCGCTGGTCTCCCTCGGCCTGATCGCCGGCGCGTAAGCCCCGATGAAGGTCTTCGTCGCCCTGCCGTGCTACGACAGGACGATCACCTGCGAAACGGCGCGGTCGCTGCTCGATGAGCAAGCGGTCGCGTCCGCCGCTGGCATCGAATTGCGGGTCAACTTCGCGCCCGGCAATTCCCTGATCACGCATGCCCGAAATCAGTGCGTCCGCGACTTCATGCAGAGCGGCTGCGACCGCCTCGTCTTCGTGGATAGCGATGTCGCCTGGGAGGCCGGCTCGCTGCTCAAGATCGCGCTGGCGAACCATCCCTTCCTCGGTGGCGCCTATCGCTACAAGGCCGACGCTGAGGGCTACCCGGTGCATTTCATCGATGCCTACCCTGAGGCCGACGAAAATGGCCTGATCGAGGTCGCGACGCTGCCTGGCGGCTTCATGTCGCTGTCACGGGATGTCTTCGCGCGCCTGTTTGCCGCGCACCCCGACCGCAAATATGAGTTCCACGGCCAAAACTTCTTCGCCTTCTTCCATTGCCCGCCCGGTGATGGAGAGGACGGCGCGTTCTGCCGCGACTGGCGTGACGCCGGTGGCCAGATCTGGCTCGATCAAACCCTCCTGCTGACCCATGTGGATGGTGGCGGCCGCAAATACACGGGTCGCATCGCCGACTATCTCGCACGTCACGTGAAACCTCGCCCCGAGCGCATCAGCGACCTGGACGACGCCGCATGACCGTCACCGTCCGCCAGATCATCACCAAGGCCCTCAAGGACATCACCGTCCCGAGCGCCAATGTGTCGCCGACCTCTGCCGAGATGGCCGATGGGCTGGAATCCTTCAACCAGCTCATTACCTCGCGCGAAATCGGCGACTGGGCGCAGGTTGGCGACTTCGCCATCAGTGAAAACTTCCCGCTGCCCGAGGAGGTACGGCTCTACTTCACCGCCATGCTGGCGTCGCAGATCGCGCCTCAGTACGGCAAGGACATCCCGGCGGCGGTTGCCGACCTCGCGACACGGGGCCGCAACATGATCACCGGCAACCTGATGCGGCGCGGCGCGCTGGCGATCGACCCCGGTGTGCTCGGCATGCCCTCGCAGCGCTTCAACCGCGGCAACTGATGCCCCGCATCGCCCTCCGGCCCGACTACGGCGCGAGTTCGATCCGCAATTTCGGGCGCCCGACTCTGATCAACATGCATGCCGAGTTGGCGGAAGGGAAAGGCCTGTTCCCGATCGTCGGGCAGGCCGGCAACGTGGTTAAAACCGTCCTTAAGGCGCCGGGACGCGGCCAATTCATGCATCTCGGCGTCCATTACGCCGTCGGCGGCGATACCCTGTACCGCATCGAGCCCGACTGGAACGCCACGGTCCTCGGGACGGTGGCGGGCATCTCGCCGGTCTCATGGATGACGAACTCAACGCAGATCGGCATTCTTGGGGCGCCCAATCTCTACACCTTCGATCGCACCAGCGGGACGGTCGCGGCGGTTGACGACCCCGATTTCCCAGGCGCGACCGGCATCTGCGCCGTCAACGGGTTCGGGATCTTCACTGAGGCTTCCAACGGCACCTGGGGCACGACGCGGACGCAGGATTTCCGCCAGATCGACGCCACCGACATCGCGACGGCTGAGGCGAGCGCCGATCCGCTGGTGGGCTGCATCATCGTACAGAACCAGTTGGTGCTGTTCGGGACCGAAAGCATCGAGGTCTGGGCGAATACGGGCGAGGGGAGCCCGCCGTTTGCGCGTGCGCTGGTGATCGACGCCGGCTGCGCGGCTGGTGCATCGATCAAACTCTTCGACGGCTCGGCGATCTGGCTGGGCCGCACCCGCGCCGGCGGCCTGACGGTGATGCGGTCGAACGGCGGTCAGATCAGCCGGGTCGCGACGCACGCCATCGAGCGCCTGATCGAGGCGGCGAGCGATCCGACGCTGGCGGTGGGCTTCACCTATGTCCGCGACGGGCATGAATTCTACGAGTTGGCGCTGGACAACGGCTCGGTGCGCCTTGATGCCGCGACAGGGCTTTGGACTCAGACCGCGAGCGGGGCGTGGCCGGCGGGTTCCGAGCCGCCCGCGACGCGGTTCATCAACGCCGTGATGCGGAACGGCCACCCGGTCTTCCAGGACGCGCTCGGCTCCCTCTATGCGGCCAGCAACGACCTGTTTCAGGACAACGGAGCGCCGCTCCTCAGGGTTGTGCGCACCCCGGTCGTGGCCGGCAACGGCAAGCGGATCACCATCAACCGGGTCGAGCTCGAAATGGAGACCGGCCGCGCAAAGTTGGCGGACGATCCCATGGTAGCGATGTCGATTTCGCGCGATGGCGGCCATACCTGGACGAATTGCGGCACCCAGCCGGCCGGCGTCACGGGGGATTACCGCCGCCGCGTCGAATGGCGACGCCTTGGGCAGGTCGATACCGCCATGCTCGAGTTCCGTTTCTCCGACAACGCGCCGTTCAACGTCATGGGGGTCTATGCCGACATCGCGCAGGATCGTCACCCATGAGCCTGAGGGCGTTCCCAGAGGTCGCGCTGGCCGATGAGGTCCAGACGGTTCGCGACTGGCTGCGGAGCCTTCATGCCGAAGTGGTGCGCCTTGGCAACGCTGTGGCGAGCGCCACGGGCGAACTGCGGGGCAGCGAGGACATCTCCGGCGCCGTCCCGGCCGATAGCGCAGCCGCGACGGTTGCCGACCTGCGGACGGACTACAATGCCCTCCTGGCGGCGCTGAGGTCGGTATGATCCGTGAGGCGACGGCAGATGACATGGGCGCGCTGATCGCAATGGCGCGCTCGTTCGACGCGACCTCGCAATATGGCGAGTGGGATGGCTTCAACGGCACTGCTGTGCAGGGAATGCTTGAGGCCATGCTCGCCGACGATGACTCGGCGATTTTCGTCACGGACGACCTGAGTGCGGCCATCGGCTTCACGGTCGCGCCTTCGCTGAAAAGTAACGCCCAGATGCGGATTGAGCGCTTCTGGTGGTGCGACCCGGCCAAGCGCGGCAACGGTATGCGCCTCTATCACAAAGCTGATGCGTGGGCGCGCGAGCGCGGCGCTGAAATTCACTCGCTGGTCAGCCCGGCGAAGGATCTGGACGTGGCCGCGCTTTATCGGCGCCTCGGCTACGTGCCGGTCGAGACGGTTTGGGTGAAGCAATGAGCGTTATTTCCGGGATCTTGCAGGCGAGCGCGGCCAAGAAGGCCGCCAAGGCGCAGGAAGCGGCGGCTCGCGAGGCCGCAGCCGTCCAGCAGAAGCAATACGAGCAGACCCGAGCCGATCTCTCGCCCTACCGCGACGCCGGCACCAGTGCGCTGCCGATCTACCAGGACAGCATGGGGCTGAATGGCGAGACCGGCTATAACAATGCCCTCGCCAAATTCCAGACCGGGCCGGGCTATCAGTTCAGCCTCTCGGAGGGCTCCAAAGCGCTTGAAAACAGCGCGGCGGCCCGCGGCGGTCTGTTCAGCGGCCAGACCGGTAAGGCGCTGACGCAGTTCGGGCAGGGCCTCGCCAATCAGGAGTTCGGCGGCTGGCAGAACCGCTTGGCCGGGCTGGTCGACACGGGCCAGAACGCTTCGGCACAGACGGGAAATTTCGGCGCCAATGCGGCCAGCAATATCGGCAACTACCTCACAGATGCCGGAACCGCCAAGGCGAGCGGCTATGTCGGGGCCGCGAACGGCTACAGTAACGCGCTCGCGGGCCTCTCGCAGATCGCAGGTTATGCCTATGGCGGTGGCTTCAACAGCGGGTCGGCGATCGGCAAGAAAGCCAAGGGCATCTACGGGACGGTCGGCTGATGGCAATCAACCCCCTCGCGCTCTCCATCAACAACCCCGATACGGTCGGCCGCGCTTTTCAGGGCTTCGAGCACGGCGTCGAGGTCAAGGGCCGCAACGCGCTGGCGGCGAATGGCTATGCAGCGGTCAACGGCGACAAGAATGCGCTCGCTGCCGTGTATGCGGATAACCCGGGCGCCGGTATGGCGATCACGCAGGACAATCGCGTCCAGGGCCGCGCCGACGATGCCAAGCGCCTCGAAGGGCTCAAGGGGCTCGCGAATATGGGGCGGAACATCATGCGCCTCCCGCCCGATCAGCGCGGGGCTGCGCTGGAGCAGGCGAAGGTCACCGCCGCGCAGACCTATGGGCTTGATCCGGCGAGCCTCGCCTATGTCACGCCCGATACGATCGATGACCTCACGGCGACCGTCGAGACCGAATACGACCGCCTCGCGCAGGCTCTCGGGGTGCAGAGCACCATGCTCGGCATTCAGGGCCAGCAACTTGATCTGCAGGGCAAGCGGGACTCGAACGCCTATTGGCAGGGCCAGCTTGGCGGCGGCACGGCAACCCCATCCGCCGGCGCCCCCGGCATGGCGGCCCCCTCCGGTGGCGGCTACTACGATACCCTCATCCAGAACGAGAGCGGCGGGAACCCGAACGCGCGCGCGGTGACGAGCTCGGCGACGGGTTACGGTCAGTTCATCGACTCGACGTGGCGTGGCCTCGTCAATTCCCCGGAGGGCCGCGCCGCCGGGCTGACGATGGACGGACGGACGGACCCCGCCCAGTCGCGCAAGGGCTTGGAAATCTACACGGCGAACACGGCCAAGGCCTATGAGCAGGCGGGCATCCCACTCAACCAGAAGACGGCATATTT